>Ga0307510_10008873_pt1 | contig 11984 bp, 9 predicted proteins | sample 12_EM_MG_FD_207224 | JGI IMG/M metagenome (GOLD analysis project Ga0307510, IMG submission 207224) | Populus trichocarpa ectomycorrhiza microbial communities from riparian zone in the Pacific Northwest, United States - 12_EM | ecosystem: Host-associated > Plants > Roots > Unclassified | place...
CCCGGTTTCGTCACCCTGGGCGAGGCCACCAACCTTCCCGATTCCATCGTGCTTGGCCTGCGCAACGCCTTGCGTGAACTCATCACCGACATCCTGGTGGCCTTCGCACCGGACATCGCGCGCGAAAAACTGCGTCCGCAGTCGTTCGTGTTGCTGCAGTTGATGAAATCGTTCGCGGCCTTGAGCGCCGAGCCTGGCATCAAGGGCCGCAAGGAAGTGCTTTCCGCGCTGGAAGACACCTTTGTGCTGGCGCTTGGGCACCTGGACGCTTGACGTTGCCGCCTGACGCAATAAGTCAGCGCTTGCGTGGAGTTTTCTTTGCAGCCTTCGGCTCGTTGCGCCACAACGCCGCCCCGCCTACGATGCCGGCCTTGTTATCGCCGATGCTGACGTTCTCGGGTAGCCCATCGGGATCGACGTAGTCGGCATTGCCGCCGCCCAGGTAGATGTGGTCGGGGCTGAGCAGGACATTCATCGTGCGCAACGCCATGTGCAGGCGTTTGTTCCATTTCTTCTTGCCCACGTCCTCGTAGGCGGCATTGCCGAGGAGCTGCTCGTAGGTCTTGCCTTTTTTAAGCGGATGGTGGGCCAGTTCCATGTGCGGCATCAGTTGGCCATCGAGGAAAAGGCCGGTGCCCATGCCGGTGCCCAGGGTGACGACGAATTCCAGGCCCTTGCCCTTGATCAGGCCGAAGCCCTGCATGTCGGCATCGTTGATGAGCTTTGCCGGATGGCCCCCCAGAGCCTGACTCAAGGCGCGCTCGAGCGGATAACCCACCCAGACGTCTTTGCCCAGGTTCGCCGCCGTCATCACCTTGCCGCGGGAGATCACGCCCGGAAAGCCGATGGAAATCCGGTCGAAGGGCGGAAGGCCGGTCACCATCTCGGTGACCAGTTTCACCAGCACATCCGGTGGACATGGCTTGGGGGTGGGTACGCGGACGCGTTCGGCGGCGCTCTTGCCATTCTCATCCAGTACATCGGCTTTCAGATGGCTGCCACCGACATCGATGGAGAGGATTCCCGCCTGCTGCTTTTTCATGCCTTGGTCCTTGCGTGCTTGCCGTTGTCGCCGAAGGTGAGGGAAAAGTCGCGCCCTTCCCAGCGTGCAGCGCCGGGCCACCAGAACGTAAAGCGTAGTGTCGCCGATGTCGACGACTTGGCAACAGGCAGGTCCGTCACATGGGTGCCGAAGCCGCTGGGCCGGGAATCGGTGTCGTGGACGGTGGCCCAGTCGTCGTCGGACCAATGCACGCGCGTGGCTTCGAGCGTCTCGATGCGCAGGTCGCGTCCATGCGCCAGCGGCGCCCTGGGAAGGTCGAAGCGCCACAGGGTGAAGCGTGAGGTGACGCCCTGCTCCAAATACCGCTGGGCGGTGAGCGGCGGCATGTCGAACACCACGCCATCGGCAAGCGACCGCAGCAGCTTCAGGTGTTCGGAGTGCGCCCATACCAGCGGCATGGCCGAGCCCGAAGGCCGGCCGCGCTTGAGCAACAGCGCGGGAATATCGTCGGCATCCCATACCTGCTCGGGCAACAGGCCGCCGCGATTGGCCGACAGTTCCATGGACTTGAGAAGCCGGCGGGCCTCGTCCACCCGGCCCGCGGCCAGTTCGAAGTGCGCACGTTCGCCGGTGAGCAGGGGCCACGGCCGGCCGATACCGACGCCGTTGAAGCCCGATCCGTCGGCGTGCTCGCCATAGCCGTCCTCGTTGTAGCGGTACCACGCCGGACCTTGTGGCAATTCCACCTTGAGCTTGTGGTCGATCACTTTCACCGTATCGACGATGCGTGGGTCGTTCGCGCTACGCAGGCCGAACCGCACCAGGGCCAGGGCGTCGGGGCTGACGATCTCGGCGGCGGCATGGAAGGTATGAGCGCCATCGCGGTTCTTCACCACGATCTGGCTCGATGCCAGGTCGCCGGAGGCACCGACCGAACCCATGCGCACGTAATAGCCTGCGGCACCGGCCTCCCGCGCCAGCGGCGTATCCAGCACGAAGCACCAGTCCTCGATGCCATCGTTCCATGCGTCGGCGGTTTCGCGCAGGTAGCGCGCGCACGGTGCATCGCCATGGTGCTCGATGAGCTCGGCGGCGGCCAGCAATCCGGCGATGGTCACGGCCAGGGTGAAGGGCGAGAAACCGGCATCTTCCTCCCAGCGATCCTGCGCGGTAAGCGGTCCGTTGCGGACGATGAACGACGCCGCTCGCCGTATCATCGGAATGTAACGCGCGGTACCAGGCCCTGCCGTGATGTTGGCCCGCTGCAGTGCCTCGACCAGCAGGATCGGGAAGGCGCATTCGTCCAGCTGTACCCCACCCCAGTAGGGCTTGCCGTCGAGCCACATGTTCTGCGGCCAGCGGCCATCGATCTCCTGGGTGGCCTGGAGGAAATTGAGCACGTCCAAGGCGGCGTCGCCCAGGCCCGCGGCCAACAGGCCACCGGCGCTCTCCACCAGGTCGCGCGGCCAGACCAGGTGGTAGCCGCCCATGTCGTCGTCGCCCTTGGATTGGCCCCAGGGAATGGACAAGCTGGCAATCATCGCGCCGCGATAGCCCACCGGCGCGTGGGTAAGCAACACTCCCACGTCGATGCGATACAGATCGTCGCCGCTGGGACGCTTGCCGCCCTTCAGGTCGAAAATGGCCTTCGTTTTCTCACGCCAGGACGCCACGTAGAGGTTACGCGCGTGCAGGAAACCGTCCTGCAGGCTTCCGCGCACCCGGAAGGCGGCTTCCTCGGGCGTGGTGCCGAAGCCGATCGCGACGGTGCACCCGTCGTCATCGCTCATGTCCAGCTCGACGATCATCGCCACGTTGCCATCGTCGGCGCGGGTGTAAAGGTTCGGCAAGTCCCCGGTTTCCTTCAGGTCCCGCCAGCCGTCGGAGCGGCCGACGAAGCCGACGCTACGCCTGAGCACCGGCGGTTCCGCCCCCAGGGCCAGCGAACGGCCGCCGCCGCGGGCGAATACCAGGTCCTTGCCCTTGTATTGGCCGGTCCAGGCGGTGTTGTGGTCGCCTCCGTTCACCAGGTGCGGGGCCAGCAGCATGTAGACGCGGTAGTCCTCGAGCTTGCCTTCGAGCGCCTCGAAGCGAATCTGCTGCAGAACAACGTCCCGCCGGGGGTCGGTGATCACCCGCTTGGTGATACGAAACCGCCCACGGGTGCAGGTATTGACCAGCCGGTAGGCCGGGAGCCCGCTTTCGTAAGATTCCACGGCATGATGGGCGTCACGCTTTTCCTCGGCGAAAAACCCGTCGGGGCCGGTCACCAGCAGGCCCGCGTCGCGAATGCAGGCCATGTCGATGCGCGGGTAGTACACCTCGTTCAGGATGCCGCGGCCCAGCGTGAACCAGACCCGGCTTTCGGCCGTAAGCGCCGTGCCAACACCCGATTTGGCCGAAGAAGACCACCTCGCCGCGACCCCTGGATGACCCGGTGCCGGCCGATCTTCGTTATCAGACATGGTGCATTCCAGGCAGGCTACGAATGCCCGACTCTACGCCCGCCCGATGACCCTCGCCACCCCTCCGGAACAGCCCCCAAGCCGTTGTAAGGCCCGCTTTTTTTGTCGGCCAGCGAATGATCGTTTCGCGACGCGCGGACATCTGGACGTCCAGACGTCCAGGTGCGTCCGATTTATTCCTAGGAAAAATAGTTTCACCGCCAACTGTTGACACGCGTGGCAAACCCACCTTAAGGTCGGTTCCATGTCGCAGCGCACCAACATCAGCCGCATCGCCGAAAACGCCCGCTACCAGGCGGCCGGCGCCACGCTGCGACTTCGCGGCACCCTTCTTCTTGCCCTTGTACTCGTACTCCTTATTACCAACGGAGGTGCGGGCTGAGGGCATGTGTCCAGGTAACTAAGAAACAAACCTGAAGACTCCTCAAAACCCCGCACCTTCCAAAGGTAGCGGGGTTTTTTGTTGCCACTCATTCACCGCCCCAAGCGGAGCAGACCATGAGCCACCCGAACCACACCACGCACGAAAACGACGGCGAGCCGGACGTAGGACGCGTGCTTATCTTCGACACCACCTTGCGCGACGGCGAACAGGCCCCGGGCTTCTCGATGGACCGGCGCGCCAAGATGCGCATGGCCCACGCCCTGGAGGAACTGGGCGTGGACGTGATGGAAGCGGGCTTTCCCGCCGCCTCGCCGGATGATTTCGCCGCCGTGGCGGAAGTGGCCCGGGCGATGAAAGCGCCCACCGTCTGCGCCCTGGCGCGCTGCCAGCCGGGCGACATCGATGCCGCCGGCAAGGCGCTGGCGCAGGCCCGCCGCTCGCGTATCCACGTGTTCCTGTCCACCAGCCCCCTGCATCGCGAGCACAAGCTGGGCAAGACCAAGGCCGAGGTGGTCGATATCGCCATCGCCGCCATCAAGCGGGCGAAGGACCAGTGCCACGAGGTCGAGTTCTCGGCCGAAGATGCCCTGCGCACCGAGCACGACTACCTGGTGGAAGTGTTCAACGCCGCGGCCGATGCCGGCGCGATCGTGCTCAACGCACCGGACACCGTGGGCTACACCACCCCGGCCGAGATGGCCGAGCTTTTCACCTACCTGCAGGCCAACGTACGCCGGCCCAAGGGCGTGATCTTCTCTGCCCATTGCCACGACGACCTGGGCATGGCGGTGGCCAATTCCATGGCCGCCATCGGCGCCGGTGCCCGCCAGGTGGAATGCACCATAAACGGCATCGGCGAGCGTGCCGGCAACGCCGCCATGGAAGAAATCGTCATGGCACTGCGCACCCGCGCACCGTATTTCAAGGTCGATACCGGCATCGTCACCGAGCGCCTGTATCCCACCTCGCGCCTGTTGGCCAGCCTCACGCAACAGCCGGTGCCGCGCAACAAGGCGATCGTCGGTGACAACGCTTTCGCCCATGAATCGGGCATCCACCAGCACGGCATGCTCAAGCATCGCGGCACCTACGAAATCATGCGCCCGGAAGATGTCGGCGCCAGCACCTCGCTGGTGCTGGGCAAGCATTCCGGCCGCCACGCGCTGCGCCAGCGGCTGGCCGCGTTGGGCTTCGAGCTGGACGAAGCCACCATGGACGACGTATTCGCCAACTTCAAGAAACTGGCCGACCGTAAGCGCGAAGTGGTGGATGCGGACCTGGTGGCGCTGGCTGGCGGCGTCGATCCGGAGACGCAGGGCCCGTGGCGCATCCAGACCATGCATGCCAACTCGCACGTGGGCGGCAGCGCGTCGGTCACGGTACAGCTGCGCCACGACGATGGGCGCGAAGCCAGCGAGGCCGCCATCGGCGACGGCCCGGTCGACGCCATGCTGCGCGCCGTGCAGCGCGCCACCGGCCAGCCGCTGGAGCTGGTGGACTTCCAGGTACGCGCCATCAGCCAGGGCGGCGACGCCCAGGGCCACGCCAGCCTTTCAGCCACGCACCTGGGTCACGAGTACCGGGGCAACGGCGTAAGCACCGACATCGTCGAGGCCACCGCACACGCGGTGCTGGCCATCGTCAACCGCATCGAACGCCAGGCGCCGCAAACGGCAGCCGTGGCCGCGCAACGCTGAACCAGGAGCACGACCCATGCAAGCCCCGTCCCTCATCTGGCACAACGGCAGCATCAAGCCCTTCGCCGAAGCCACGGTCCACGTCGGCGCCCACGCGCTGCACTATGGATCGTCCGTGTTCGAAGGCATCCGCGTGTATGCCACGCCCGATGGCCCGCAGTATTTCCGCCTGCGTGACCACACCACGCGGCTGTTCCAGTCCGCCCGCGTGTACGACCTGGACCACGGCTACGACGCCGAAGCAATCGACCGCGCATGCCGTGAAGTGATCGCTGCCAACGGACTGCAATCGGCCTACGTGCGGCCGATCGTCTATCGCAGCGGCTTCACCTTCTCGCTGGCGCCGCCCCTGGATACGGCGGTGGACGTGGCCATCATCGCCCTGCCCTGGGGCGCCTACCACGGCAGCGACGCGCTGGAGAAAGGCGTGGATGTGTGTGTTTCCTCGTGGAACCGCGCCGCGCCCAATACCTTTCCCAGCGGTGCCAAGGCCGCGGGCAACTACCTGAACAGCCAGCTGATAGCCCGCGAAGCCATCAGCGGCGGCTACGCCGAGGGCATCGCCCTGGGCACCGATGGGCTGCTCAGCGAGGGTGCCGGCGAGAACCTCTTCATCGTGCGCAACGGCGTGATCCACACTCCGCCGGTGGCCGCCAGCATCCTGTGCGGCATTACCCGCGACAGCGTGCTCACCCTGGCCCGCGCCCGCGGCTACACCATCGTCGAGCAGCCGCTGCCGCGCGAGTTCCTGTATTTCGCCGACGAAGTTTTCATGACCGGCACCGCGGCCGAAGTGACCGCCGTGCGCTCGGTGGACCGCAAGCGCGTCGGCAACGGCGTGCCCGGGCCGGTCACGCGCCAGTTGCAGGACGATTTCTTCGGCCTGTTCGATGGCCGCACCGAAGACCGATGGGGCTGGCTGACGCCCGTGCACGAAACCGCTGAAGCGAAGGTGGCCGCATGAGCGCCCGTACCCTGCTGGACAAACTCTGGGACGCCCATCAGGTGGTGGCCGAAACCGCCGCCACGCCGGGCGTGCTGTACATCGACCTGCACCTGGTGCATGAGGTGACTTCGCCCCAGGCCTTTGACGAACTGCGTTCGCGCGGCCTCAGCGTGCGCCGCCGCGACCGCACGCTGGCCACGCTCGACCACTCCACGCCCACGCTTCCTGCCGGCGCCGACGGCCGCCGTCCGTACTACACGCCGGAAGCCGAAAGCCAGGTGGCCAAACTCGAAGCGAACGTCGCGGAGTTCGGCATCGACCTGCTGGGTTGGGACAGTCCCGACCGCGGCATCGTCCACGTGGCGGGCCCCGAAGTGGGCGCCACCCATCCGGGCATGACCATCGTCTGCGGTGACAGCCACACCGCCACCCACGGCGCTTTCGGTTCACTGGCCTTCGGCATCGGCACCACCGAGGTCGGCCACGTGCTGGCCACGCAGTGCCTGCTGCAGCGCAAGCCGAAATCCCTGGCCATCCATGTGGAGGGGACACTGCAGCGCGGCGTGACCGCCAAGGATCTGATCCTGCACATCATCGGCCGGATCGGTATCGGCGGCGGCACCGGCCATGTCATCGAATACCGCGGCTCGACCATTCGCGCGCTGTCGATGGAAGAACGCATGACGGTGTGCAACATGTCGATCGAGGCCGGTGCCCGCGCGGGCCTGATCGCCCCCGACGACACCACCTTCGCCTGGCTGGAAGGCCGCGAGCGTGCGCCGAAGGGCGCGGCCTGGGACAAAGCGGTAGCGCATTGGCGCACCCTGGGTTCCGACGAAGGCGCGAAGTACGATCAGGAAGTCCATGTCGACGCCAGCGCCATCACGCCCAGCGTCACCTATGGCACCCATCCGGGCATGGTGGTGCCCATTGCCGCCAACGTGCCCCGTGCCGCCGATGCGCTGGAACAGAAGGCGCTTGACTACATGCGCGTCACCGCCGGCAAGCCGATGGCGGGTGAGCATGTCGATGTCGTCTTCATCGGCAGCTGTACCAATGCGCGGCTGTCGGACCTCCATGCCGCCGCGGGCATCCTGCGTGGCCGCAAGGTGGCCAGCCATGTGCGGATGCTGGTGGTGCCGGGCTCGGAAAAAGTGCGCCGCGAAGCCGAGGCAGCTGGCCTGCATGAGGTCTTCCGCGCCGCCGGCGCCGAATGGCGCGAACCGGGTTGCTCGATGTGCATCGCCATGAACGGCGACCTGGCCCAGCCGGGCCAGCTGGTGGTGAGCACGTCCAACCGCAACTTCGAGGGCCGCCAGGGCAAGGGTGCGCGCACCGTGCTGGCCAGCCCGCTGGTCGCCGCGGCGTCGGCCGTTGCCGGCGTGGTGGCCGATCCCCGTGACTATCTCGACCAGGAGGCCGCCGCATGAGCAGCTTGCGACCGCTGGCCTACGTGCACTCCCGCACGGCGGTGCTGGCCAATGAAAACATCGACACCGACCGCATCATCCCGGCGCGCTTCCTGACCACCACCGAACGCACGGGCCTGGGCAAGCACGCCTTCGAAGACTGGAGGTACTTGGCCGACGGCTCGGACAACCCCGATTTCGCGTTGAACAAGCCGGCTGCCCGCGGCTGCCAGATCATCGTGGCCGGCCACAACTTCGGTTGCGGTTCCTCACGCGAGCATGCGCCCTGGGCCCTGCTGGACTACGGCATCGCCGCGGTGATCTCCAGCGAGATCGCCGACATCTTCCGCGGCAACGCACTGAAGAACGGCCTGCTGGCCGTGGTGGTGAGCCCAGCCGAACACCGCTGGCTGCTGGAGCACCCCGGCACGGAACTGCGCATCGACGTGGCCGCCGGCAGCATCCGCCTGCCCGACGGCGGCGAGATCCGCTTTGAGCTCGATGAATTCTCACGCCACTGCCTGTTGAACGGCGTGGACCAGCTCGGCTTCCTGCTGCAGCAGGACAACGCCATTACCACATTCGAAAAGAACCTGGAGCAGGCCGCATGAAGGCGACCATCGTGGTATTGCCCGGCGACGGCATCGGCCCGGAAGTGGCTGCAGCGGGCGTGGCCGTGCTCAAGGCCGTGGCCGCACAGCACGGGCATGAATTCTCCTTCGACGAGCAGTTGATCGGTGGCGCCGCCATCGATGCCGTCGGCGATCCGCTGCCGCCGGCCACGCGCGCGGCCTGCGAAAAGGCCGACGCCGTGCTGCTGGGTGCCGTGGGCGGCCCGAAGTGGTCCGACCCGAATGCGCCCGTCCGCCCCGAACAGGGTTTGCTGGCGATCCGCAAGGCGCTGGGCGTGTTCGCCAATGTGCGGCCGCTGAAACTGCATCCACGCAGCGCCGCACTGTCGCCGTTGAAGCCCGAGAAGACCAAGGGCGTGGACCTTGTCTTCATCCGCGAACTCACCGGCGGTATCTACTTCGGCGCCAAGACACGGACGGAAACCGAAGCCACCGACGAGTGCCGCTATTCCGTCGCTGAGATCGAGCGGGTGATGCGCCATGCCTTCGAACTGGCGCGCACGCGGCGCCGGAAGGTGACCTCGGTGGACAAGGCCAACGTGCTGGAAACCTCGCGCCTGTGGCGTTCGGTGGCCACGCGCATCGGCCAGGAATACCCGGATGTATCGCTGGAGCACCAGTTGGTGGACTCGATGGCCATGCTGTTGCTGACGCGCCCTGCCGACTACGACGTGATCGTCACCGAGAACATGTTCGGCGACATCCTCACCGACGAAGGCGCCGTGCTTGCAGGTTCCCTGGGGCTGCTGCCCTCCGCATCGCTGGGTGAAAAGCCCTGCGGCCTGTACGAGCCGATCCACGGCTCGGCACCGGACATCGCGGGCAAGGGCCTGGCCAATCCGCTGGGCACCATCCTGTCCACCGCGATGCTGCTGCGCCATTCGCTGAACCTCCCCGCCGAGGCGGCACTCGTGGAAGCCGCCGTCGACGCCGTGCTCGAGCACGGCAACCTCACCCGCGATGTCGGCGGCACGGCCAGCACGCAAGACGTGCTTGACGCCGTGCTCGATGCCTGCAACGCGAAAGCGGAGGCTGCATGAACACGAAGAAGATCCCCATCGCTCTGCGCAGCGACGCGATCAAGACCGGCCCGGACCGCGCACCGGCGCGCGCCATGCTGCGCGCCACGGGCCTGGACGACGAAGCCATCGCCCGTCCGATGGTGGCCATCGTGCACAGCTGGTCCAACGTCTCCCCCTGCAACCTCAACCTGCGCGATCTTGCCCAAGCCGCCGCCGAAGGCGTGCGTGCAGCCGGCGGCACGCCGGTGGAGTTCAACACCATTGCGGTCACCGACGGTATCGCCATGGGCACTTCGGGAATGCGTGCATCGCTGGTGAGCCGTGAGTTGATCACCGATTCGATCGAACTGGCCGTGGACGGCCATTGCCTGGATGCGATGGTAGTGTTGTGCGGCTGCGACAAGACCATTCCCGCCGCGGCGATGGCGCTGGCACGGCTGAATATTCCCGGCGTGGCGCTGTACGGCGGCAGCATCGACCACGGCACCCTCAACGGCAAGTCGATCACCGTGCAGGAAGTGTTCGAAGCCGTCGGTGCGCATGGCGCGGGCAAGATCGACGATGCCGAGCTTGCCGACGTCGAACGCCATGCCTGCCCGGGCGCTGGCGCCTGCGGCGGCCAGTTCACCGCCAACACCATGGCCATGGTGCTGACCACGCTGGGCCTCACGCCCGTGGGCCTGAACGACATCGCCGCCACGGATCCGGCCAAGCGCGACGCGGCGCGCCGCTGCGGCGAGCTGGCGATGGAAAACCTGATGGCCGGCCGCAAGCCGCGCGACATCCTCACCCGTGCCGCCTTCGACAATGCCGCGCGCATGGTCGCCGCCACCGCCGGCTCCACCAATGCGGTTTTGCATCTGTTGGCCATCGCCCACGAGGCACGCGTGGCGCTGTCCATCGAGGATTTCGAACCGGCTTCGGTGCACACGCCGGTGATCGCGGATCTGAAACCCGGCGGCAAGTACAGCGCGGTGGAACTCACCGCCGCCGGCGGCACCGCCATCGTGGCGCAGGAACTGCGCAAGGCCGGCATGCTCAAGGACACCCCAACCGTCACCGGCCACACCCTGTTCGCCGACCTCGACACTGCACCCGCGGCCACCGCCGGCCAGGACGTGGTGCGCACGGTCGCCAATCCACTCAAGCCGCGCGGCGGCTACAGCATCCTCTACGGCAACCTGTCGCCTGAAGGCTGCATCCTGAAACTGGCCGGCCACGGCCGTACCAGCCATGCGGGTCCGGCCCGCGTGTTCGAAAGCGAGGAGGAGGCCTTCGCCGCCGTGCAGGCGGGAAGGATCCGTGCCGGCGACGTGATGGTGATCCGTAACGAAGGCCCCGCCGGCGGTCCCGGCATGCGCGAAATGCTGGCCGTCACCGCTGCCCTGGTGGGCCGCGGCCTGGGCAACGACGTGGCGCTGATCACCGACGGCCGCTTCAGTGGCGCGACGCACGGCTTCATGGTGGGCCACATCGCGCCGGAAGCTGCGCGTGGAGGCCCCATCGCACTGCTGCGCGAGGGCGATGCGATCTTCATCGATGCCGGTACCCGCGAACTTCGCACCGACGCCGACCTCGCCGCACGTCGCAGCAGCTGGCGTCCACCGGCACCGAAGGTCACCCGCGGCGCGCTGGCCAAGTTCGCCCGGCTGGTGGGCTCGGCCGCCGAGGGCGCGGTCACCACCGCCTTCGAGGACACCGAAGCGCCGGTACCCGCCAGCCGCCCCGCCCGCGACGAAGAACGCTTTACCCAGGCCTTGATCGGCAATTGAAGTCTCGCGGCACCCAAGCCGCCCCTGATGCAATTTTTCGGAGAATGTAATGACCGACACGCAAGCCACCACCGCCCCTCTCGCCCGCGCGCGCATTGCCGTGCTCGGTTACGGAAGCCAGGGCCGCGCGCACGCGCTGAACCTCAAGGATTCGGGCCTCGACGTCGTGGTGGGCCTGCGCCCCGGCGGCGCTTCGTGGAACCGTGCCTACGTCGACGGCTTCGCCGTGGCCGAGCCCGGCGAAGCGGTGCGTGGCGCAGACCTGGTAGCCGTGCTCACGCCGGACATGGTGCAGCCGGACCTCTACCGCCACGCCATCGAGGCCAACATCAAGCCGGGCGCGGCCCTGCTGTTCGCCCATGGCTTCAACATCCATTTCGGCCAGATCAAGCCGCGCGCGGATATCGACGTGGTGCTGGTGGCACCCAAGGGCCCGGGCGCGCTGGTGCGCCGTGAATACGAGATCGGCCGCGGCGTGCCCTGCCTCTTCGCCGTGCACCAGGACGCCACCGGCAAGGCTGCGGAGAAGGCCCAGTCGTATGCCGCGGGTATCGGCGGCGCGCGCGCCATGCTGATCGAGACCGACTTCAAGGAAGAAACCGAGACCGACCTCTTCGGCGAACAGGCCGTGCTTTGCGGCGGCGCCACGGAGC
>Ga0307510_10008874_pt1 | contig 11981 bp, 6 predicted proteins | sample 12_EM_MG_FD_207224 | JGI IMG/M metagenome (GOLD analysis project Ga0307510, IMG submission 207224) | Populus trichocarpa ectomycorrhiza microbial communities from riparian zone in the Pacific Northwest, United States - 12_EM | ecosystem: Host-associated > Plants > Roots > Unclassified | place...
ACATGATTCATTGAATTGAACATCATCCACGGCTATTCTCGCAGACACTTCTGAGCCTCCTCCGCCTCACATCCGCTGAACCAACAGCTTGCACCATGCCGTGAGCGGTACCGTTTGCAGAACTCGGTGCTGGAAAGAGGCAGTGTTGGTGGAACTAGTTGATTAAAGCATCATAGAGTAAACTCATCCACGCTGTCCGGAAGTTACTGCAGAAGCCAATGCATGCAGAAATGGGGTCGTTATTTTGCAGCCCTTTTCAGGTAAGGTGAGTTGTCACCATGAGAGAAGGTGGAGAAAAAAAAAACGGGATCTAAGATCATGTGATCCCAAACCTTCCGAACCGCACTACATACATAGCTAGCGTAGTTGGCCGTATTATGATCACTTATCACTTATTTACTCCTCGGTCAAGCAAATTTATACTGTACAGTATTCTCCGGGTTAGCACTTAGCAGGTCGTTTGGTATGATTTTATTTCAAATTCCGGTTGCTGTTGAGATACGGTCAAAGAATTGAAGGTGTGTTTTTCGTTTACATTTACACATTCTCAGTGGCAACTTAAACTGAAAAGTACAAATAAACAAATGTAATTGAGCAGCCGTAGTCACCGAGGACACCAGGACAAATACTCCTGAGATCCTCTGGTTGCCAATCGTCATATCCTAGCCTACCCACCTACACCGTATTCCGCCGTGTTTGATTTGTCTCCCCTGTCGGACCTCTCAAAGCAGCCATGACGAAAACAATGAACGATGATAGCAGAAGTGCACACAAGCAATCGCATGAGGAGGGGTGAGAGGAGATCGGGGGCAAGGTTACTAGAGCAGATGTGCGGAACCACGAACGAGGGGAAAGGCTGCATGATGACATGAGGCGAGGCATTAAAGTGGGAATATCCAAATTTTGATATGCGACGGACCGAAGAGGACGGACATGGCATGACGATAACAAAAGGGAGGGAGACCAGGATGAGGCGAGGGGCAAGTTGATCTCAGTTGAGGCGAGCGGAGGATATTCTGGCCCTCAGAGGGTACATTTGTTTACTCCTAGGACAAATAAAACACCTGGAGCACTACCAAGTGACCCCGCTGAGAGAAATGGAATCGTACCAGGATCGCACGGGCGAAAAGAATGTGAAATGAGACTCGGAGGGCACACTGGCAGCCACACAGGACTCGAGTGCCCGCCCAAGAAATCCTCACACGATCACGTGCGTGCTGATTCCCAGGTCGCCGCGTTCAACGACTGTTCAACGTCTCCCGGGCCGCATTCAACCTTAAGAGGCAGGCATCTTGTTCAGTAGGGCACAGTCACCTTATATCATCCCTACACAACCCCGCCAGGCTCAGATGACCGTTAGGCGAAGTAATTCATACATTGCAGGGGTTGAGCTCCCCGTTAGCGAAATCAACCGGATCTTACGACTTCTCCGGGACAAGTGTGCCAATCCTGCCTTTGCAACATCTCGTCCGAGTCCTCTGGCTCGACAGCACCTATCACCTACGGATCAAGGTCCTTGGACATCCTGGCTCGTAAAATCTGCGCGGTAACGAGTGCGTATCGTAAGATTCGTAACATCGTACAGGCAGCTCTTCCAGAGGGCTCGATCGGAGTCGAAGGGGACTTCTGGCCTTGACCTACACCTGTGCGGCATCTGTTGGGCGGAGCATTATAGGGGAGGTTGCGCGGTGCTTAGCTACGCTTGAAGGTGAATCGGACGAGGCGGAAGAGACGGCCCTCGTTGACGAGCTATACGAAGCTGTTCCGGTGCGCTATCGAAGGTGTGTGTCATGCCATTCTATCACCGCATGGACAGGCCATCATCTCATGGCTCACAGTTGGACTCTGGTTTTGCATACAACATCCGAAATCGTTGACAATTGCTCCAATCGCCCGATGCTCATGCTCAGTCCTATCGGCGTGCCCTTGATCCATGACCTCTATACCGAATCCAAGGTCCTCCTGCGCTCACTACTCATCTTTTTGATTCGCTCTCCGCGACATGGTGTCCCACCTCCAATTACCCATCCCATGCATCCATGATCCCTCGTCGAATTGTGCCACGAATGGACGCGTCTGGCTCCGGAGTCCTGTGCAGGTCTATCTATGCCTCAATGCATTGCGAGCCTTACATTGGAAGTACTCGGAGAGCATGGCTCTGCATCAGCATGGACATGCAAGTCATTTACCCGACTGGTGCAACCTCTTCGCACGCGGGATTTCGAATGCCTTCTCACCCTACATGGGCTAATCGAAGCGCTTGCCGCGCGACCGAAATACTTATTCCAGGGCTGCGAAAAGGATCGCTCTCTACTCGGGCGCGTCGCAAAATGGACAGGCGTGATTACGGCCGACTTCTTTTCCGTTGGAGACGGAGAGTCCCTTGACACTGCCGCCCACTCACGCCAATTCTACACAATCGTCGAAATTCTCGCTTCTGCCTACAACTCAGGTCTTTGTCTACACAACTGTCTACGACGACAACACGGATACCCGCGACCCGTAGGCGGCGGTGGTCTGTGCAGTCACCCACTGCCTCACCTCGCCGCTCTTCAACACCACTAGTCCGCCGCACCCCCACGCCATGCTTACCTTCCTCCGTGACACCGATGCGCCACGCACAAGATTTTCGAGGGCCTCTCGCATAGACCCCTCGCATACCTCCTCGTTCTGGCAAGCGCCCTGCACGCACGCGCCTTTGTCGCGCTCGAATGCGCGCTCTGGGCTTTGGCTATCGAACACTCGTCGTTATCCTCGCCTGCGGGAGCGGATCCGGCGCTTCGCGCTGTACTCGCGGACGCGGCCAGGTGGGGACGGAGGGAGGAGTGTGTATATGAATACGGCGGAGCCTGAGGCAGGCAGGGAGCGGACGAGCGGGGCGGCGTCAACACAATTGCCACCGAGGAAACTGGCATGCCCCGCGACTGCGTCGTGGAGGGCGTTGCAACAGCGACTACCTTCGCCCTCGCCTTCGTCTTTGTCAACATCCATACTCGTGGCGTCGACGCCTTCTCTATCGTCCTCTGCGACGTCGTCGTCGTGCTCGTCCGTATCATCCACGATCGCTCTCGGAATCACCCAGTACTAGGGAAGATAGCGGTAGCTTCTGAAGACGAGGACATGTGTATTGCCTCGTGCAGGCCCAAATGCGTGGCTCGAGGATCCCACGTGGCGCTGAGGTCATCATGTGCCAACTCGAACTCAGTGCTTGCGGACGCACTCAGGGCCCGGAAGGGCCTGAAAGTAGATAGACATCGTCCCTCCTTCCGCCCTCGGTGCTGCCGTGGCTGCTGGCCCTCGTCAGGGTGAGGATATAGTCACGAGGAAGATGTGGAGGCGTCTGCTCTACCGAGTGAAAGCAATATCTTGGATATATCTGCGTACGACAATTCTTTCTAATCATCTCCACTGTACCATTGCAATATAACCTGTAGCAACTGATAATAAGGGCTTTTGGGGGCAATAAAAATGCCTTCGTTAACTTGACAAGCCCCTTCCAGGATGTTTGCTGCCTTGGGAGTTCGCCGATGATTTCGACGTCATGAAGGCGTCGAATAAATGCTCCGTAAAGTGCAATGATTCGAAATATACTGCGCCCAGAGAAGAAAATGAAAATCCAACTGAAGAAGCTTGTCAAGTTAGGCGGGATCACTCCTTTCCTTCGTACCACCACCATCCCTTAGGTTGAGCCTTGCTCCCCAAGCTGTTGGTCGTACTAGCTATACATCGTCGACAATATATCGTTCTCGCTGCCCACTTTGTCAGCCCTCCCCTCCTCAACGCCCTTGGCTTCGGCCACCATGTCTTTCACCCCCCTCGACCCCGCCTCGTTCCGCCCTGCCGGAACCGACCATTCCTCCTTCCGAGCACCCTCTGTCCTCCATGACATGCTCCCCCTCACTCAACCTGAATCCGACCCGTCCGTCGTTATGGACATCGACAACTCCGTTGCCATCGACCAGGTCCGTGCCCTCCTCGACACAGACTTCTCAGAGTCCCGAGCCGCCTGGATCCACCTCCTGATGTCGCTCATCACGGACGCCCGTAACGGCCTCCTCTCCTCCATCCAGAACTCCTCTCTGAGCCGGTTCTCCAACCTCAGCCCCTCGGAGACCACCCACCTCACGTTCCTCAAACGGTCCATTGAGTCTCTCGACACTTTTTTCGCTGATACTCAGGATGACCCTAACGACTGGATCACCTGCATGGGGTGCGCTACGTCCTTCCAGCTCCCTGTTGGCAAAGAGGACTGGGACGCCATCCTCTCCGACTGCAGCGGCGACATTACTGCCGCGCGCACACGCATTGTCGACGAGGCTGTTGCTGCTGCCCGTCTCCACGTTCAGGCGTGGGTTGATGGCGAACACATTTCCGCCCAAGACGCCGCGATCCAACGCCTCGCGTCCGATCACTCCCCTGACATTTCCGATGTCATCTCCAACCCCCGTCTGATCGAATGGTCTCGTTGCCTCCTCGAGGCGATGAAACACCATTTCACGGAGACCCTCGTCACCGAGGCTTCACACACCCTCCCCACGTCACTCTCCGATCGCCTCGATGCTGAGCGTCAGGCCAAGGTCGATGCCGCTCGCCGCGATGCCCGTGCGGAAGCCAAACGCCTCTACCATGCAGAACTGACCCGGCTCCAGTCTAGCGCCTTGCAGGAGGCGGCTAAGGACTTTGAGGCCTGGAAATCTGACACGCTCCTCCCCGAATACCAGGCTAAGGAGGCCTCTGCGAAAGCGGAGAAACTCCAGGAGCTTGATGCTTTCAAACATGGCATCGCCATCGAGCTGGAAGAACACAAGGAGAATGCCCGCCTCATTGCGGCCAAATCCCTTGTCCTTTCCAAGACCGAGAGCTGCTCTCGCCGCCAGGGGCGCCGCGCGGACCCCACCCGTGCTTCCCGCAGCGTCTCCCGCGTGCCATCCCTGTCTCCCACCCCCAGTCAGAAACTGGACAAGACGCCGACAAAGGCGGACTTCCAGGTGAGCAGTCAGAATTCCCCCGCCCCTCTTTGCGCCCCCGTAAGCGACCACGCTCGGGGCCGGGCTGGACCTAGCGTCACCCAAGAGGGTTCCACCCCCGTTCTACCTACACGTCCCGTTGCGCTGTTGGCTGGGCCCGACATCGCGAAAGCGTCGGTGGGGACCCTCGGAGATGCCGACTCTGGCTTACCCGAGACCCTTACGTGCTGTCTCCCTGAGACACTCCCTGCCGCAGCTCCTCTTGAGACTGTACCCCCGAATGCCAACATGGTGGATGCTGTGATGGCAACGGCCGCTCCCTTGGGAGACGCCCGCCCTAGTTCAGTGCGACCGGTTTCCGGTCCTGAGATCACCGCCGCGGTTCCTGACTCCTCATCCCTGGCCGTCCCCCTGGTAGAACGCTACCAGTCGGCGACACCGTCACCGTCCCCTGCTGCCCCCGAGACGATGGAAGAGCGCCTGGTACGCCTCCTCGGTCTCCAGATCACGGCATCCCTCGCCCCGATACAGTCTTCCATCTCCACCCTTGGCTCCCGTCTCCGCAACCTCGAAGATGGTGGAGGCCCCTGGGGAGACGATGACAACGCCTCCCTTGGTATCGGAGGATACGACAAAGGCTACGGCTACGGCATTCCCTCCGAGCTCCCCCCGGGTGGTGAGGAACACGTGGATTACCACGTAGAGTCCGCTCCCTCCCGCGCAGCTGCCGAGGACGCCGAGATGGCTGATGCCCGTCGCCGCTTCGAAAGCCACGACGACAACGAAGACCCCCCCCCCTATTTCGCAACGGTTATCCTTGCTGCGCGGAACCAGTCCCGCGATGAAATCGACCCCGATCACCTCAGCACCCTGGCCGACGTCTGCGCCGAGGACTGGGAAGACTTCGCCTCCGTTGTCGGCGCCGACCGCCTTTGTCTTCCCCCCTCCCCTGCAGTCCACGACACCTTCGTCCACAGGACCAAAATCTGGCTAGTTAAGGCCCAGATTGAGGAGGATCTCAAACGCTCCCTCTGCCAGGCGCGTGGCTCTCCCACGCCCCCCGTCGGCCCGTCATACACAGGCCCACACCTTCATCGCGGCAACCAGGACGCCCCTGGCCCTTCACGCCTTTCGGAGCCGATCTCCATCTCCTCCACCAGCACCAAGATTTCTGGCTTCACGGAATCTTCCCCCGCCCCTGCTCTGCGCACCCGCCCTGCCCCCGGATCCGCTCTTGACCTGGACACCCCGCCTCCTGGAGACGGCGTGGGATGGTTGGTCATGGGCGGCAAACGCGGCCGGTCCTTTGCGTCGATCGCAGCTGCAGCCTCCCGCCCGCTCCCTTCTTCACCCAGTCTGCCGCCCACCGTTGCGGCTGCGGCCTCCGGCTTCTTGACGAAGCCCCAACTCGACTCCCTGACCCGCGAGCAGGTCATCAATGCGTTCAACGCACGCTTTTCCCCAAAGCTCGGCCTCCGCGTCCCTAAAGATCGCACCGTCGCCGCATTCCTTGATCGTGCTTCGCGACCTGCCCCCGCCCCCACTCCACCGCCCCGCCCTGTCACGAAGACGGAGTTCACCCTCGTCTACGACACGCGCGCCGGCGATCTGTCCGCCCCGTCTGGTCGTCGCGGCGACGCGGCCTCTTACGTCCGCGCTATCCAGAAACACGTCAAGGATGCCGGCACCAAGCAGGCCGAGTTGATTGGCGGTCGATGGACCAGCCAAACGTCACGCAACTTCGTGCTGACGTTCAACGGCAACCCCTCTCTGGATGACGTCCTGCGTCTCCGCTCTACGTTCGCGCGCGTCCTCGGACCGCACTACTCCATTGTTCCGGCTCGCGGTTACACCCACGTCGTCTTGAACTCTGTCCCCACCATGCGCGAGTCGCTCGGTGCTCCTCTACCCTCCGCCGCGGCTCTCCGCGCGGAATTGGCTCGCAATGCGGGTCTTAAGGACCTCATTTTGTTGGGCGACCCTTACTGGCTGACGGCCAGACAGCCCAACGCTCGTCACGGCTCTATTTCGGTTGCTTTCCTTGACCCTGAGGGTTCGCGTCTAAAGGACATTATGCGAAACCCACCGTTCCTCTTTGGGAACCGTACCACTCGGCCTCGTAAGTACAAAGCCCGCCCTTTGATTATGCAGTGCACGCGCTGCTGGGCACTTGGCCATGAGTCTTCCCGTTGCCCGCGTCCTAAGGACACGATTGTTTGCCCCATCTGTGCTGGCGCTCATGCCAAGGATGAGCACCACAAAAAGTGCCAGGCAGTGTCCAAGCACACTGAGGTTTACTGCACATGCCCCATTATCTGTATTAATTGTCGTCGGGCCCGCAAGCCCGCCAAGGGCCATTCTGCCCTGTCCCTTTCCTGCCCCCTCCGTTCCAAGTTCCGGTCCCCCATCGTGCGGACAGGTGACTCCTCCGACGAGGAGAAGAAGGGTGTTAACGCGGCTGCTGCTTTGCAACGCGCTCCCTCCCCCGATGTCGTGATGCTCTCTGACGGAGAGTCTCCCGCACCCCCGATCGTCGCCCCTGCATCGTCACTATGATTGATACACCCATATCGATCGTGTCGGTAAACATGCGGCGCCGGAATCCGTTGTTCATTGCCTTCCTTCAGGCAACCTCCGCTGATATTGTGATGGTCCAAGAACCTTGGTTCGGCCGTCTCGTCCCCTCCCGTTCTGATACCAACCCTGACGGGGATGTTACTCGGGGCTTCGCTGCCCACCCAGGCTGGGAGTTCTTTGCTCCAAAACACCAACCGGGTGACATCTGCAAGGTCGTGACTTGCATCCGACAGTCTCTATTCATGTCTCGTGACGTACGCGTGGTGTCACTGGTTGACCATCACCTTGCCTCCCCGACTTCTCAAGCATTAGAAGTCTCTATATCTGGTACGTCATTTATTCTCGTCAATATTTACCACCACGTCGTGAACCACCGGCCGTCTCTTGGCCATATCTTACGTTCTCCTTTGGACTCCCTTCTCCCTACTTATATTGTGGGAGATTTCAACACGCACTCCTCCACCTGGTCCTTCCCGGGGGCCACGGTGTCAAGTTGGGCCGGTTCTCTTGAAGACTGGTTTGAGGATTCCGACCTCTCGCTTGTCAACCCCACAGGGTCGGCGACGCGTCGAGGCGAATCCGGACAGCGTGACTCCATCATCGACTTGGCCTTGTTAAATGACCCTGCACTATGTACTGGCAGATTTTCCCCTGTTTCCGTCTCGTTCCCTGACTCGCTTGGTTCGGACCATGCTGCTATACTTATTACTTGGACCCCCCCCTTCGACCCCCTTCCATATGTCCCTACGATTCTCCCAGGCTTTCGTATTGATGACTCGTTGGTCGCTTCTTGGACCAAAGACTTTGCCTCATTACCTACGCCTCCCATTTATGATATTGCCTCCCTTTCCCGCGCCGCGGATGCCCTCGATACTGACATTTATGCGGTGTCGGGGAAGTTATTCAAACGACGGCACACGCCTGACTTCCGGGGCCTCCGCTGGTGGAACATACATTGTGAGGCCGCCCTCACCGCTGTTACTTCCATCCGAGGCGAGTCTCGTCGTGATGCCATCAAAGCCCTACGGCAAACCATTGCCGAGGCAAAACGCGGGTGGTCCAACGATAACTTCACCACGGTCACCCGCGATACCCTGTGGAAGGCCACTGCCTGGCGACACGGACGGCGCGCTAACAAAATCCCACCCCTCCTCAAACTTGACGGCACCCTCGCCACGTCCCACACGGACCTGCGCCAAGTCCTCTCGGACCGGTTTTTCCCCATCGTCCCGAAACCGATCCCTGACTCCGATCCCTCTGATCCTGCCCCCCTCCCCCCCCGAGACTTTGCACCTATATCCGATGAGGAAGTCTCTCGCAACCTCTCCTGCACGTCCAATAAGTCTGCCCCTGGCCCCTCAGGCATATCCTACAAGCTCCTGAAATGGTGCCACTCTGCAGCCCCCTCCCGCCTCACCTCGCTCTTCAACGCCGCTATAAGCCTTGGGCATCACCCATGGCGTTCGGCAACGGTGGTCCCCATCCCGAAACCCAGTAAAATAGATTACCGGGTTGCGAAGGCATACCGCCCCATCTCCCTCCTAGAGTGCTGTGGTAAGCTCTTGGAACGGATTGTCTTGAAGCACGTTCTCCTGGACGCCGCGCGCTTCCAGCTTTTTCCCCCCCGTCAATTTGGATCCCGCGACTACCACACTGCGTCTGACGCTGTGTTGAGCATGGTCCATACGGTCCAAACCTGTGTCAAGAGTGGTCGCGTTGCGGCCCTTCTCCTCTTCGACATCCAGGGATTTTTCGACAACCTCCACGTCAACCGCCTGGTACATGTCTTTCGCATCCTTGGGTTCGCACCATCCCTATGCGATTGGGTCCGCTCCTTCCTCACGGATCGGCGGATCACGCTGTCCTTCAACGGCGAACCCCTCCCAGAGGTCGTCCTTAACCATGGCACCCCCCAGGGCTCCCCGCTTTCTCCCATCCTCTCGGCCATCTACATCCTGCCGCTCCTCCGACTCACAGAAGCTTGGCGGTTTCGATCCCTGTCTTCCTACGTAGACGACGGCGCGATAGTCGCCACCGGCACCACACATCACTCCGTTTCCCAAAAATGCTCTGATGGCTTCTTCATCGTCGCGGACTGGCTCCTACGTAACGGCCTCCGCCTCGACCCGGAAAAAATGGAATTCATCGCATTCCAACCCCGCCGAGCCAACCCTGACCTTGTCGGTGCTCTCCGGCCGTCGATTGATCTGCAGATTCCCGGCGGTGGGATTCTCCAGGTTCATCGATCGTCGCTGGTCCGCTACCTTGGCATCTTCGTCAACGACAAGTTCAACTGGGAGCCTCACATCAAAATCATGGCAGCACGAGCACAATCCTCTTTCCGAGGATTACTCCTGGGCAACTCCGTTCGTGGAATTGACTTCCATAACTGGCGTCTCGTTTTTCATGCCATCACGCTCCCAGTCCTCCTCTATGGCCTCCCAGTGTGGTCGCATCGCGCGCCAAAATCCCTCGTCAAAATCCTCCAAGTAGCCCAGAACGTCGCGGTACGCAAGATCAGCGGCACTTTCCGCACAAACCCCATTGAGCCGTTACACAACATGCTCGCCATCCCCCCCATAAAATACACCATCGCCAAGTACTGCGAGGCATTTACTAACCGCCTCTCGAAGCTCCCCCCCACCGCTCTCCTACGTACCCTCCCCTCTCATGACCCCTCCGCCATCTATATCCCTCCTACCCCCATTCCCACCCCGCTCACCTCCCTCCTGCCTACCTCCTTCCCCGTCTTCTGCATCCCCACTGGTCTCACATGGTCCCACCCCCGAGTCTTCTCCACCCTCAACGCCCCGGCCACGCCGGCTCGTTCTGCTACCATCATTGACCTTGCCAACCAACCCCCTGCGGACCACAACTCGGTCCACATCTACCCTATCCCCCACCCCGACCACTTCGTTGCCGCCTTCCTATCTTTTACTAATGGCACGTGCATTGAACGCGGCTTCCGCACCAGTCACGATCGCACCTTAGCAGCAACGGAAGCGGCGATCGCCGGTGTCCTTTCACTTGGGCCCCACCCCGGTCGACACATCATGATCTTTGTTCCGAACCGGAACCTCCATCGCCCCCTTCTCTCCCTCGCGAAGCATAAGTATCTTCCCCAGGCCTCCATGTTCACAAGCGCCTTGGGCATGCAATGCTTCCTTCACCCCCACATCACTATCTCCATCCACCACCTGGCCGTCAAGCTTAATAGAAAGCCCACACGTGCCGACCCCCGCCTCTTCCCATGCAACTGGCCCGGTCCCTGGAGCAAGGACTATAACCTCGCTGAACTGCGAGCTGAAGCCCAGCTACACCGGCTCCCTGATGTTTCTCCCCCCCCTCTCCTGAAAACCCTTCCTTTCCGACTGTGGAAAGCCGATCAGGACAACCGCGCGGATCCGCCCCGCTGCAAATGGACGGGCGGCATAATCCCGGTTCCTGAATCTTCCGTCCCCTCGGACCTCATTATAGGGTCTCTCTCGCTTGGACAACGCCGCGCCATGTGTGCCGCTCTCCAGGTTTTCTTTCAACACTGTTTCTGTGGGGCCTACTCGCAACGCATGCGCCCCACATCTGGCGACACCATCATCTGCCCATGCTCATACTCGCAAACCCCAATCCCGATGACCGAACTGGACCGTGATGGCAACCCTCAGTCGAAAGCTGAGGCGACCCGAGACCGGCCCAGGGGGCGAGCGTCCGTCGCGCGGCCTTATGCCATGCCTCGTTCCCTCGTTTCCATCGCTAATCGGGGTGCTGGTTTTGAAGCACTCATGGCAGAACAACACACCAACCCACGCCTTACCCCCTCCCGTTCCCCTTCCCCTGCTCGAGGTAGCGCTCGCCTTCCGGCGGCCCGCTACGGCGGCCCTAGATGCTCTCAGCGTCGCATGGCTCACCCTCGGCAGCGGCTTGACACTCAGGTTATCCACTCCGCTTCGCATATTTTATCGGACTGCCCCTTAGTCTCGATTTTTCGCTCACGCATTCTTAAGGACTTCTCCTTTCATTACTTATTCTGGACTGTGAAAGGCGCTGAGGCGCTTGCCACCTTTCTCGTACGTAGTAATTCTCTTCTCCGCCCGTTACCCCCTCACCCGGACCCCCCTTGATTCCTTTCTCGGTTGGCTTGAGGCCTGAAGCACTCCGTGCTTTTTGTTTTAATTATATCCGTTATGCTCGACAGTCCGTTATATACTCCCTGGGTCACCTATGTAGTGTTCTCGTAGCACCGCGATGTCTTGTTGTGTAAACAGTGGACAATAAACTTCGAATTCAAAAAAAAAAAAAAAAAAAAAAAAAAAAAGAACCGGTCATATCACAGTACCACCTGGAGGTGCCTATCTGCTGAAATTCAAGTAACAGGAATCGATGTATTTGTACAACTGAGCTCGAGATCACCGGATCACCGGCCATTGAACTTGAGACTCA
>Ga0307510_10008875_pt1 | contig 11980 bp, 4 predicted proteins | sample 12_EM_MG_FD_207224 | JGI IMG/M metagenome (GOLD analysis project Ga0307510, IMG submission 207224) | Populus trichocarpa ectomycorrhiza microbial communities from riparian zone in the Pacific Northwest, United States - 12_EM | ecosystem: Host-associated > Plants > Roots > Unclassified | place...
TAACGTGGGTATCCGGGCCAGCTTGCGCGCACCTCGACTAATCCCACGGGCCCTGAAGTTAACGACCATGTAAGCCTCCAGTGGCCATCATATGAGCAACCACAGGGCTCGAACCTGAGACCACAGATGGAGCAAACCTCTTAGTCCCAAGCTCTTACCACTGGGCCACCACCTAGATAGTTATGTCTTTATTATTCTTGTTTCATAGACACTAAGAGTACTTAATTACTTGAAACTTAAATGATTAAGTAGCCATGGTATGTGTTGACAGATATATTTACGGATATTAGACACTTTTTTTTTATTGAGGTAATAACAAATTGAGGGACGACTCGAATATGAGAGTTGTTATCTCTTTTATACTACAAAATCATATTTATTTATGAAACCATAATCTCATCGCACATTCATTTACACTTGCATACTTTTTTTTGCTAGGAAATAAAATTAAGCATTATAGCTATTTTTCACAAAAATAAAAAAGAAAAGAGAAGGTGTTGTAGCTATATGTGATGCTAGCTATACATTGCTCCGTTCACGGATTAGTCAATTGATGAGAAAAATATATTTATTTAACTTTTAGTTTCAAGTTTTATTCTCACCATTCAATAGACTTGATATAGGTATGATGAAGAGTCTTATTAAATGTTAAAAATCCAATGTTTTATATTGTCTATTTCTAAGGCTTGGCAATGTTGGGCAATGATTGGGTTTTTGTTGGGTTTCTGGGCAATTTTCTTCGTTTTTCTAGGAAGAACATTGTCTTTTCCCTTGTGTTTGATCCGTTTTGCTAAAAAAAATTTGTTTTTTTATTTTTTTGGTGTGCAATCTGGTTTTTTGGCTTTGGTTTTGTTTTGGGTTGCTTTTCGGGTCAAACCAGGATTTTTTGTTATATTTATGGTTGAACAAAAAATTTCAAGTCAACCCAGTCAGTTCAATGACTAAGGCTTTGTTTGGTTTTTCACTATTTTAATAAACAAAATTTAAGCTTAAGAACATGTTTGGTAAAAACATCATTAAGCCTGTTTTGATAGTTTTGTTTTGAAAAAATATGAGTTTTTGTCAAACAGACTCCAAATAAATTCCAAACAAATTCTAAAAATTTCAAGGACTAATTTAAAATTATTTGTGGATTCTTCGCATGTTTTTTCAGTAATTTTATTTAATATCCAGGATGTAGACTTATACTATAAGATGCCGACCTAGTATTAAAATATCCATTTTTCATCAAAATCTCAAATAATTCTAGAATTTCTATAAAAAAACAAAAAATGTGTTTTATATGGTACGTATACAACCAAGTCTCTCAAAAACATAAAAATTATATTTTGGTTATTGTTTTTTTGAAAAAAAAACACATGGTATGATTTAGTAGTTTTTTTATATACATAAAAATTCAAAGAATATCTTTGCATGTATTTTTTTGTTTTAATAATCCGTTTATTGAATCCATGAGATCTTTGTCAATATTTCAAAAACCCTAATTTTTTTTCCTGAGAATTATTGGTTAATATTTTGATATAAATATTGGACCTAGAAGTAAGCTGATATTTAAATATCAGGAGTTGACTAGAAGATTCTCAAAAATATTTTAGATACTCATCAATTTTAATTGGAAATATTTTTCATCATGATACACGAGTTGTGAAAAACCCTTTCGCCTTCTAGTATAGGTGAACCCTATTAGGGCATTTATATGGATTTTTTCCCACGAGAATTTATTTAAGTATACGAACCCATGATAAATTCAAAATACTAGATTTATTCATGAGTGTAAATCTTTATATTAAGTCATACATGGACCATCGATTAGGAACCCTTCTGTTTTGACAGTATTAAACTAGGCTTTATGTGTTTTATATGGTTTATGTGATTTGATGCGTTTAAATTTTCATAGTAAGCTGATATTTAAATACCAGGAGTTGACTAGAAGATTCTCAAAAATATTTTAGATACTCATCAATTTTAATTGGAAATATTTTTCATCATGATACACGAGTTGTGAAAAACCCTTTCGCCTTCCAGTATAGGTGAACCCTATCAGGGCATTTATATGGATTTTTTCCCACGAGAATTTATTTAAGTATACGAGCCCATGATAAATTCAAAATACTAGATTTATTCATGAGTGTAAATCTTTATATTAAGTCATAGATGGACCATCGATTAGGAACCCTTCTGTTTTGACAATATTAAACTAGGCTTTATGTGTTTTATATGGTTTATGTGATTTGATGCGTTTAAATTTTCACATTTAGCTTACTTATTTACGCTTTAGCATGTTTTATCCTACTTATACTTGTATGTTGGATATGGATGAATTTTTTCATGCATAACTAGTCTATTTGTGATATATCGCTTTGGAATGCACACGCATGGAAACTTCAGGTTAGGTGGGTGAGTAACGACTTACCCTATTACTTTCAATCAGGGTTTAAGTTCGTGAAACGATCCGACTCTTTACTGAGTGTTTGGATTGGTAATGATTGGTATATGTGCCATTCCATTATCTACTAAGCTCCCATATTACCTCTACGAGGGTGATCATTGGGATAATAAGAGATCATTTTTAGAGACCACGAGGGTGTATACTCCCTACACATGTTTTGTATTAAGGCAAGCCCTTTATGTAGCATCTTGAGTTTAGGACTTACGGGTGACACAATGGCCGTCACTCAGGAAATTTTCATTGTAAAGTTTGGACAAAAATTTTCATTCTTGTTCATCATGCAAGAGTAACGACTATATGTCACCCGTTAAAGGGTTAATTCATCATATAAAAACATGTTATTACATTTAACATGGATGCTCACAGGTTAAAATATAGGTCCCCTAAATCTAGTTTTCCCCTAAAGAGTCAAGAGTTGCTAATGTCTGACAGTCTTAAGAAAGATTTGCTCAACTTCAAATCCAGAATCATCATTGTGGTTTTCTTTAAGCTGATAACAAGAACCTCTGCTTTACCATGAAATCAGCTTATGACCTATGCTCAAATGTCATCTATAATTAATGTATTAATCAATGGAGACTATGGAGAAATGTAGGCTTCTTTCTAAGGAATACAACAAGTTCACTTACGAATCTACTTTCACAAAGCTACATAGCCAAATAACCAACATTGTCTCTGGGTCCTTTATACAAAGTATGATTATGAATGAATATCATGTTTTCTTTGTTTCAAATGATAAAGAATTCTATATGAACCATTGCATTAGAGCCGAGTTGTTTATCTCAAAAACTTAGAGGTGGAAGCTTTTGGATGAGGTAAAATGGCCACAAAAGAAGCCCTTTATTGTATGACAAAAATATATGTGGATGGTTCACTTCATTGGCATACTTGGAAGAGAAATATATTTTTATTTGATGTGAAAAGAGAGAGATATTGCTTGTTTCCACTTCCTCCACCAGCTTTTGAGGGTAATGATTGCAAGGATATTGAGCTTGTCGAATACGAAGGAAAACTTGTCATGAGCTACATTGATAAGGAGAGTGATTTCATAAAAGTATAGATTATGGAGAGCTACAACATAAGACAATTGAACAAAAGTCATTCAATAAACATAGGGGTTTTAATGAAAAAAGAACCTCATGTAAGTCCTTTAGCCTTTTGTAATGTTGACATTACGCTGATGGAAAAATATTTTCCTCATGTGAAATTTTCAACTTCAACATCGGAAGCATTGATATCTTGTGATTAGGGAAGGGTTTACTCCATGGATTCTTTCCATTTCAATCCACTTTTATTACTGAGGAAGGAGCAAAATAAGACACAACATTGGAATTGCCAAACCCTCAAGAACAATCGCCCCAAACCAGCATTCCCTATATGGTATAATCTAGATGAGAGATGTAAGTAGTTTCAAAATTTCAAGTATTAAAAAGTTAGTGAGTAAGAGGCAAGTTGAGGATGCTAGTAGAATTTCATCTACCATATTGTCACTGGATTATCATGAGCATAATAAAGATTGATAAACAATGATGAGACACAAGTGATTGCTGGAGAAGTTAACCTAATTAGGGTGTTGCATTATCAACAATTTTGTTATGGAATTTTGCTACTCAACACTTTGTTTTGGGATTAAATCATCTTTTTAATGAAATATGCCTCTTTTTTTTTTATTGTTCTGAAATCAAGAGATGTTTAGCATTTTATTTTTGGCTATGATATTTTAATCAAACTACAACATATGAAATGATTAAAAGATTCTGAAAGATTAAAAGTGTTTTGATTGCATAAATCATTCAACATTTGTTAAAATAGCATGACAAACAATATAGGGTGACCAAATAATTTTGAGCTCATATATGAAATTAAACCACACATGATGCAGCTAAGTTTTAGCAGTATACATAATGACTTGTAGTGAATTCGATAGTTATGCACTCACGGATCATGGTTCTTTGTAAGTCTAGATTATTACACTAGATGAGGTCAAAATTTATCGGTTCTAACCGACCTTACTTGAAATGAGAAAATGTCATCTTTGTTTATTCCTTTCACAATTCTTAAGATATATATTCCTTACAAATCCCAATTTGAGCCTGATAGAATCTTTATTTCGAAAAGAAACCCTGACCTGGATCATATCCCACATTAGGGGCAAGTGAGGGATTTTTGGTTGAAAAGATGAAGACAATAGTAGAATCAATGGTAAAGGGAATGGTAAGAATGAAAGCTCAATGATCGAGAAAAAGGCTAAAAGTTAAAAAAATCCTAGATTAGAGAGCATCTAGGAAAACTTTAAGAAAGGCAGCAAGAAAGCTTAAAGTAGAAATTGTCCGCTCTTAAAGGCAAATCAAGTTTTGATGATTGGTGGAATGTCATGAAAAGTTTAAAGGTAGGAAAATGCTTATTATATTTAAAAGGGGAAATAGAGGTTCTAATTGAGAAAAGGCACAACAAATGTCAAAAGATGATGTCGGGGGCAAAAGTAAAAAAAATAAGAAGAAAACAAATATTGAATTATGAACATGTCTTTTGGTATCTGTGATAAAGCCTCCAGTTTCTTCAAATGATTATATTGGTTATCCATCAAAGGAGAAGTTTAAGTTGTTTTATGGCCTCTGTTAAGAGAATATTGATCTTTTAGGTGAAAATAGAATGTGTGACATGATTATATGCCATTCTTTTACAAAGATAGTGAAAGAAAAATAAGGAAATGATGAGGCTAATGATTGGCATTGAACTTTAACCCTTCTTTTCAATTGAAACATGAGACAAAAAAAATAAAAAGGGGCATAGTTATATGTCAATGACAAATAAGAATGAAACTTTTTGAACCATTGATTGAAAGATGTGAAAATTCCTATTGAAAAGAGCAATATGGTTATATGTCAATGTTTGACCTTGATTGATAACATTGAAAGTTTTTTATTGATGAAAATTCCTGTTAAAAGGTGAAGCATGGTGTTTGATTTTGATCAATGGAAATTCCTTAGAAAAGGTGAAGCATGGTTATATGTCATTGCTTGATTATAATTAATGAAAATGGAGTTTCCTGTTCGGTTTTAGGAAACAAGACTTTTCGATGAAATGTATGGCATGGTTATATGTCATTACAAAGATAGTAAAAGAAAACGAGTGAAATGAATAGTTGATGGTTATCCTAGGTCTTTGAAACCCTCAGACACCTTTTGAGCCTATAAATTTCCTCTTGTTTTCATAATCATGAACCATAGTCTGCGTTATGTACTATTAAAAACCTTTTTTAATCAAGTATGCGATTTGAACCAATAAATAATGCTTTTAAACATAAGGGTCATGGCTTTATAAACTAGACTATTGGTAATTATGCATGCTGATAAAATGGATGCTCAAAAGAGACAATATTTCTTGATAAATCCTCGAGTCTTGACTCGAGCCGCTTGCTATTGAATCAACAAAATGTCACCTCGTCACGTACCATTAAATAACATACCTAAAATGAGAGATTAAAATTGACACAAAGAAATATATAATAGCTAAATAGATTATTTTAATCTCATAACGAATCAATTTCTATTTTCAAAATAGAAGATAATTAAAAGACTGCATGTATTGAATGGTATGTGTTGGATCTTTGACCAAAGAAGCTTAATTTTCAAAATACTTTCAAAAATGACATCTCTCTGATTTTATTTTAACAATTAGAAATGAATGGACATGATCCTTTAAATTTACGAGTTAATTCCCAAACAAGAAAGACTTTCAAACAAAAAAAAGATCATTGACCAAGTTTGCAAAACCGTTGATAAAATGATATTGACACTTCTTATGTTGAGCAACCAGAGGGCAATGCAGTGGACCCTGAAATAAAAATAAACATTATTTAGATCAGCTGGGGGGAAAAGAAACACATAATCAAATGATGATTTAGTGAAATCCATTAAAACTATGATTAATGTTTGTCTATGACAAGTGTCTCTTGATGATAGATTAAAGAATGAGCATGACCATATCAGTTGAGGGCAATATTGCTAAAAAACAATTTATGATTTAATGAACTCCAGCAACAATTGAGAGTAACGCTACACATGAGGGACATCCTTATGTCTAAAAGCTTGATTTATCATTTGAAATATGGTTACACTCCTGAAAGATATTATCATATAGGTATATTTGGATTAATGTTGGAAAGATGCACGATACCTAGATTGACCAGGGATAATCTACTTTGAAGCCTATCAATTCAAAGTTTATTCCACCGCATGGATGTGGGTGATAAAAAGAAAATCATTGATTATGATAATGTATTTCCTTCAACAATCGAGTCTAGCTGATTATAAAGCCTTGAAATTAGGTAAAATCTCTAAAGATAGATTTGGTCTAAAAAGATGAACCTAGTCATATCAGTTAAAAAAATGTTGAAAATCATTAGCAAATGATGATTATAATGGTTTTCTTTAAGAATCTAGAAACTTTTGTCATATTAGGAAAGTATGGCCCAATTGAAGGATAATTTTATGGCTATACAAGTACTTGTAATGGTTGCTAAAAATGTGTAGGAGTTGTTTGAAAAGATTAGACGGGTTGAAAGCCATTTACTATAAACACTAAACATACAATGATGAGCCTTTACTAAAGCAAGGAGATGAATGTATGGATGACCTGACAATTCCATAAAGGTTAATGATAATATATACTTGAAGAATATGGTTCAACTAGGGGCAACATTATGGCTAATTTGTAATTTAAGATGAGGTTGACACCAGAAAACCTTTTGATAATTATTGGCAGAATGCACACAACTAAATGATTTTTGAAATAATCCAAGAAGTTGAATGATTTGTTAAATTCCTTCGTGATGAAGCAAGCAACACCATACTTCGGGGCTTGGCCAGGCTTGATAAATAATGAGGGGGCCTATATTTCAAATCAGGTAAGGATGCATGGATGTCATCTAACCCCTAAGCATTACATAAATGTTTTTGAAATTTTATAGGAAAAATCCATAATGAAATTGATTGAAAAATAATCCTTGAGCAATGATAGCAATTGATCTTAGTTCTAACCCTGCAATCAAGAAGATGAGGAAAGAAATCCTGCCATCAGAAATTTCTCAGTTCTTTGGAATCAAATAATGTCAAAATGTTCAAACCCCGTGATCAGGAAGTATCAGATGCCAACCCTTCAATCAAAGTGTTTTGGATTCAATCAAGATGCCTTTGGACAATTCTAGTTAAAGGGAATCATCATATTGAGATTTCAGGTCAACTGAGTTGAAAACATGAGTCGCAAAGATAACAGAACTCTTCTAGAAAAGAGTTGCATATGAGAATAACTATGAGAATACAATACTCCTAGAAGACAAAGATTTTGGTTCTGGTTAAATGGATCGCCAGATTAGGATCTCAGATTTACCGAGTTGAAGAAAAAGATTTTAATTCTAGTTAAAGGGGATCGCTAAATTGAGTTCTCAGGTAAGCCGAGCCGAAGATAAAAAGTTTGGGTTTTAGTTAAAGGGAATCGCCAGATTGGGATTTAAGGTTAACTGAGCTATGAAACCAAAGTTCTAGTTAAAAAAAATCGCTAAGATGCAGGAGTTCATGTCAACTGAACTGAAAACAAAAATCATCAAAATGACATAATTCATTCCCAATTAGGATAACATTCTCCACAACTTAAATACTCATAAAAGAAGAAGGCTATAAAGGTCGCTCGACACTTAAGATTTGAAATTAACTTGCATGGAATTGCTTGAGTAAACTGAGAGGATAAACTTGCAAAAGAGACCACCTTATAAATTATAATCCTCAATTATATATATATATATATAAGATTATGAAGAAAAGGGGAGACATGCGTTATATATGGTCTAACCTCAAATTTGAAAGAGAGTTGGTGCAGGATCCACCAATCAAGAGGAAAGGTGGTGAAATCTGCATGGGTGAGCGAAAGTCAAGAAATGACAAAGACATCTCACCCATAAGGTGTGGATACCTAAGATTGTTTGACAAGGCATTCGTTTTAAGAGTTTATCATTTGAGGGTATTTAAAAAAAAGAATTATTTTAGAAAGTTTTTGAAAGGATCTGATGTAGATCTTAATATTTGGAATTTGAAAAGGGTAGGTCGCCCATGAAAATAGACCATTTTCAGGAAAACATGAAAGCTTACTAAAATTCTTTATGGACTTTAAAAAGGGTAAGATGCCCGTGAAAATAGATCTAAACTTTTGAATTTCAAAATGGATAGGTCGCCTGTGAAAATAGATTGATTTCAAAATGCTTGCTGAAATTCTTTTTGGAATTTAAAAATGGACGTTGCCCGTGAAAATAGACCAAAACTTTTGAATTTCAAAATGGATAGGTCTCCCTTGAAAATAGACCAATTTCAGGCAAACATGGACGTTTCCTAAAATTCTTTTTACAATTTGAAAGGGAAGGTCACCTGTGAAAATAAACCATTTTTTTTAATTTACAAAATGGTTAGGTCGCTCGTGAGAATATACTATTTTTTTAGATTTTAAAAAGAACAGATCACCTATGATAATAAGTCCATTATATATTTCTTTGGTTTTCCGTTGTTTTAATAAAAGAAGTTTAGGCTTAATGACATATTTAGCAAATACACCCTTAAGCCTATTTTGACAGTTTTGTTTGGAATCAAAATGAGTTTTTGCCAAATAGTCCTCAAATAAATTCCAAACAAATTCTAAAAATTTTCAAGGACTAATTTAAATTATTTGTGGGTCCTTCACATGTTTTTTTTTAGTAATTGTATTTAATATCGAGGTTGTAGACTTATACTGTAAGATGCCGATCTAGTATTAAAATACCTGCTTTTTGTCAAAATCTCAAAAGGTTCTATCTTATAAAAATGAGTTTTTGTCAAACAGACCCTAAATAAATTCCAAATAGATTCTAAAAAAATTTCAAGGACTAATTTAAAATTATTTGTGAGTCCTTTACATGATTTTTCAGTAATTGTATTTAATATCGAGGCTGTAAACTTATACTATAAGATGCTGACTTGATATTAAAATACCTTTTTTTTGTTGAAATCTCAAAAATTTCTAGAAACTTTTCTCATTGAAAAAAAATACAAAAATATTTTTTATTTGGTGTGCATACGACCAAATCTCTCAAAAAATAAAAATCATATTTTGGTTTAAAAAAATACATGGTATGATTTAACATCTTTTTATATACAAAAAAATTGAAAAAAAATATCTTTACATGTATTGTTTGGATTTAATAACCAGTTTATTGAATCTATAAGAACTTGACCAATATTTCAAAAACCCTAAATTTTTTTCTGAGAATTAATCGTCAACATTCTGATATAGACTGGACCTACAAGTAGACTGATATTTCAATACCAAGAGTTGACTAAAAAATTCTCATAATTATTATGGATATTCACCATGATATATGAGTTGTGGAAAACCTTTTCGCCTTCCAAGATGAGTAAACCCTATCAAGACACCTACATGGATTTTTATTCATGAGTGTAAATCTTTGTTTTAAGCCATAGAGGGACCATCAGTTAGGAACCCATCAATATATTTAAGCCACATCTAGACCATACAATGCAACCTACCTTATGTAAGATGCGCTAGGGGTGCTAACATCTTTCCTAGCCACAATAATCCCTTATCGTAGAATTTCATATAAGACCAGCTCACATGGATCTCCTAGTTACCTTGAACTAAACAACTATTTGGTGACTCTTCGATCTCGACGCCGCCATGCCGCGCACGCTAGTGCGACAACCTCTAAAATGAGTTATTAAGTATAAACATCGCATTGGATATGGTGTGCAATGTACTTACCATTGGTGTTAGTCATTGAAGATATAGGTAGGTATGTGATAGTCATTGATAAAAAGGTAGGTGTCGCACTGGCAATTCGGACATTTATAGACATAAGAGGTTGTAGAGTGATACTAGCAAGGCGTAGCTAGAGAACACATGCTTATGAAGCCATACTAACTTTTTATAGTTCATAACACTAACTTTTTGTCTCCTAGTTCATAACACCATATGGGATTGAGATTAAGTTCCAAGATACTTAGGTGTTGGGTTGATGCCTAAATAATACGCTAGTTTGTTGTTGGGTCAAAGCCTATAAATTAGTGGACATGGATGTTTACTTGGGCCAAGGCTTATTAAGGGACAAGGCTATCCTAAATGTTCATTCTTTTTCTTCTTCTTGGCTGATTATAATACATCAACAAACTCATATCATACAAGTTTATTAACACATTAGTTAATATAATATATCAAATTAATTAATATATTAATGTGCAATTGTCAATACATTAATTTATTGATTTCCATGTTGGTGAACTGATCAACATATCACTAATTAAAATTAAAAGTTAAATTAAAAAAACCAAAACATAATCCAATTTTACTTTGGGTTTTGTATTTTTGCACCATGGATGGCATTTTTTTTATCCTCTAGTTCTTATTTTATCGTCAAACTTTATTTCTTTGTAATTTCATATTTATACTTGATGTACGCATGAATATATGTGTCATAATTCATTTTTATTTGTATTATATTGCATGTGCAAGGGCTATGGGAGTGTTCCTTTTATTAATTAACCATTAATTTTATTAAAGAAAATTTAATTCATTGTTTTTTAAGAAGATTGAAAGAGCAAGGTTCAAAATTTAGAAAAAAATAGAAAACTTTTCTTCACTGTTTGAGAGGTGTGGAAAACCACAGTTTAGTCCTTAAAGGTTCATATTTCTACATAATTAGTCCCTATTATGTGAGGATTTTATATTTAGATCTTAAACTTTATTTTGTTTGCATTTTGGTTCTTGTGTTAAGAGATTAGAGGGAAAGTCGTCTGAAAAGGAGAAATGAGAGAAAATGTTTAGTTATTCAAATCCCAATAACCAAAAAAAAAAATCAATCTTAATGTTAATAAGTTCCTTATAAAGAGTGGAGTTTCATAGAGATGGTGTGTAACTTTTACCTTGTTGGAAAAAGTAGATCCAGGATCAGATTTGTTTTAATTGATCTATTTTTTTGGACCGATTTTATGGTGTTTTGGGGTTACAAATAAGCTTAATTGGTGTCTAAAATGTTTTCTTAAATGTTTTAAGGTAAAAGCAAGTTAAAATATGTTTTTTTAGATCTAAGAACCCAAAACCTGACTTTTTTAGGCTTAGAAGGTGACATAAATTTATGCTGCGTTTATTACCCGGAAAGTGGTTTTCGGGAAACCACTTTCCAAACTTTCCTGTGTTTGTTTGTCATTAGAAAAGTTGGTCAACAGAAAACACTTTTCGGTCAACGGAAAACACTTTTTAGTCAAAGAAAAAATTGGTTTGATTTCCAGGAAAGTGTTTTTCTTTTATTTTGGGCGGAAAACACTTTCTGGAAGTTGTGAAAAGTTTAGAAATGTCATATTATTTGCTGATTATATCAAATTTGGTCCTCAAACTTTTGATTGCTATATATATTTTGTTTTGAATATTTGTTTTTCAATTTCATCCCTTAGAATTTAATTTTTATATTAATTTTGGTCCTTATTTTTATAATTG
>Ga0307510_10008877_pt1 | contig 11979 bp, 6 predicted proteins | sample 12_EM_MG_FD_207224 | JGI IMG/M metagenome (GOLD analysis project Ga0307510, IMG submission 207224) | Populus trichocarpa ectomycorrhiza microbial communities from riparian zone in the Pacific Northwest, United States - 12_EM | ecosystem: Host-associated > Plants > Roots > Unclassified | place...
GCGGCCTAGGCTTCTAGCCATGGATAGGATAGCTTTAATATCTTAATTAAAGAAATCTGTGAGATGCTAGTGGATTTCGTTTTTACTTGGAGCTTTGCATGCGGTGGCGTGCCGCCCCTCGTCTCAAATTGACTTCTTCGCTATTTGTAGATAATGGCAAAACCACCCTTCACATATTATGAATCCCAAACCTTTTTATATAATTATTTCTATAAATTAACCAAATATTAAACAATATCATCCTCACTAATAATAAATAGCAAGTTAAGAGATGTTGTCCAATTTGATTGTGTTTACTAAGTGTTTTTATTCGCTAAATTATGTTATATTATGCCATAAAGAACAGTTTTAGTGTCCAATTAAAATAAGTTTCACCTTGTTCTACTAGCTTGTACAAAAGGAAAATTGAAAGAAATTTATTGTGATTTTATGTTAGAATTATACTTTATAAGAAACTTGATGGTTATTTTCATGGATTGGATGGAATAACCAAAAATCACATATAAATATTGATATTAAAAATCACATATAAAACAAGTTTGAGAACCGGTTGTACTTGCAAATAACTTGGCAACCGTTTGCTTACATAATAATAATACAACATTTTAATTTGTATTTAAATTTAAAAAATATTATAAACATTATTTTTCTCGAATAAATCATAATTTGAACTGTACATAGTCTTAATGCTTCAAACAATGGGTTGTGAGCCGGTATCTTTTCCGAAAATGCCACAGCCTGGTGTGGTGGATTTGGCCCGTCCATTTTCAGAACTCACGCAACAATTTCTGCTTTGATAGCACCTGGACTGGGATTTTCGAGGATGAAGGGAGCAATGTGTCCAATGTTGTTCAATTCTATCACTCCTGATTTGTAGGCTTTGGGAAGGTGGTTTGAACTTTGAATATGTTTTGGCGTGTCTAATGTTGATTAGTCTAGGTTCAAATTAATGCTTAGAATTTGAGATAATGCGGGTGCTATGATTAGTACAAGTGACTTGTTCTTTCTAGAAAGCTGGTGACTGATCTCTAGGGCTTTGCTTGATATTATATTATCAAGTATCAACAAAAATATATATGCTGTTTAACAATGATTGACTAGTTAAAAGATTGTGCTTAATTAGTGTTTTAGAACAGAAAAAAATAAATATAGAAATGAATTTTATTATTTTTAAAAAATTTGAACTTTATTTATTAAAAAATAATCAAACACTAGCTATAGACATTGCTTATATAGTTTTTCTCTCATCAAAACCCATAACTTGGCAGAAAAGAAGAAAGAGGAGCAGGAGAAATCAAGATCCAGTTCCAAAATTGTAGGAGGGAGAATATTAAACATGCCGAGCACAAGAGAATTAGACAAAGATATTGCAACTTTAGCAAGACATGAAATTTGTCTCCGCGAGGCACGGCTACCAGCCGAGCACGCCAAGCTTAACCACCGTAGGCCCACAAATATTCTCTGTCCCATCAGAGTTGATTAGTGATAGAACTCAATGGCTGTGATTGCAAGTAGTCAAACTCACACCGAAAGTTAAGATGGTCAAATTTGCTTCCAGTCCCTCACATTAATGGGTTCTTAAAAAATGGAATGCATGTCATTATGCTTGGGCCCATCCATCCCTGGCCCCGAGATCATGTTAAATTGTTAAAAACAAAAACAAAAAACAATTAAAATAAATAAATTGCTGATTATTAGGTCAAAATTCAAAAGAGGAAGTTGTATTTTTGGTCATCGATCTTTTACTTTTTTTTTGTTTAAGTACATTACCTTTAATTTTACTTATTTAAGTTACTGATTTTTTATTTTTCTTTCTAACATGGTACCTAGCATTAAGTTAATGTGTTGGATGATGACGTGCCTGTAATTTATTTGGTGACACGTGACGACCTAATTAAGGTGGCATGCCCTCATAATCAATGATTTTGAAAAATATTGTATGATCACATAATCAGAAAGCATATATAATTGCCTGCCCTTAAATTCTAATTGAATGAATTTTCACCGATTTCATCGGATTTGTCCAATTTCTCAGATCATTAAGTTTATGAATGAATCTGTTCGACTAGAACCCATTCGAGAATTTCAAGGAAGGCACATTTTGATGCAATGCATATAGTATAATTTATTTTTATCGATAAAAAAACTCATTCTATCTTATATTTATTTTTTATAAAATAAATAAAAATAATAAAATTCAAACTTATAATTATTTGTTCATTAAAATTCTAATACTATATTAAAAAATTTAATCTCCCTCTTAATTTTGTTATAGATTTGGAGAAGCTACCACCTCTTAGTTCTGTTAACAAGCTCTCCTGCAAAGTCCCAGTATCGAACTCACTAGTCCTCTTTGATTTGATGCACCATCACAACAGGGTGCGTGCGTGGTCATGGAAGGTTTTCAAGTCAATGATGGCACTCGTAACGATAATCTGTCTCGTCAAAAATCTCCTCCTGCGTGCAGAAAAGATTAGCAGGGTTATAAATCTTTGAATGAACTGAAAATTAAGTCGGCAGGCAAGAAGAAAACAACAAAATCACGTACTTGTAGTATCTCTTCAATGACATCTTCGAGTGTTATTATGCCAACAGCCTCCCCTTGGGTAAGCACCGGGAGTGGGTTGTCATCAATGTGCAGGACTTCAGAGTGGACTCCATTTGACCATCTCTTGCTCTTGTAGGCTTCCCTCTCGAACTTTTCTTCACTAGACAAACTACTCTTCGATTTCTTGATCCCTTTGTTCTTCAAACATATCTTCGGTGGGTGCCTTTCACCATCAATGTCGACCCTCACGTCTCTCACTGTATTATACATGATGCATTTGTTAGGGAATAGAAACAAAAGAATAGCAAGCTAACAAGTCAGTGTCTACCATGAGTTGCATTTTCACCAGCTAATTGCTTAGCGTCACTGCCCTCTCTTATGACCACAGCCATATGGCTATGACCTTTCTGAAACTCATTTAGTATGTCATATAGAGGCATTGACTCTGAAACCCTGGCACATAAAACATATTAACAACATTAGTTTCTTCATATCGTGTACCTTTGATGTATTGAATAATTCTTTTGAACCACCTGTAACAGAGCTTTCGGTATAGGAATAATGGACTACCTGGGGATTTTGCGAATAGTGACATTCTTCACAGGAACCTCATCTTCTGGATGGACAGTTAATAAGTTTTTTACCTACCATTTGTTTAGAAAGAGTGAATTATGAGTTGCACAACGAAAACAAAGAACTACTGAGAGCTTCGAATTCTAATGCCTAGACGACCTTAGTTTTTTTGGCAAAATTGTGCCATAATATAACCAATAATGCATCCAAGAAAATGCATGTTAAGGGCTCTGCTGATTAAGACATGCAAAATGAAGTAGGCTAAGTAAATAATGCATGTATGATGTTGAGATGTGTATATATTTATAGCACATAGATATTGTACATGCAAAAATCACATAATTAGCTTTAGGTAGCAGACACTAAGGTAGTGTTTGGTTGTTGTCTCGAGATAGAAAAAATAAAAACCGGAACATTTCGATTTGAAAAGACAGGAATTCACTAATAAAGTGTAGCCTAACTACTAGTTAGTATAAAGATGATGCACTAGTACTCTCAAGAAATTATGCCAAATTAACTTATGAAGAAATTACCAATACAAGTCCAATAATGTTTCTTGGTTGCTCATTATAGACTGGCACTCTGCTATGCCCCTGCTCCAAAATTAACCTCATCAGAGCCCTGCACGTTAACGCTTCAATAAAATCACATGTCGTTGGCAAGAAACCAATTCTTCATAATGCTTTAGTTTTACAAAAATTCATCATACCTATCAAATTTAGCATTTATATCAACAGAAAAGGTTTCTGATATGGGAGTCATTGCATCCCTTGCGGTTTTCCCTGTGAGTTGAAGCGCCCCTGCAATGATCGTTGTTTCGTCGCGAGTTAGCTCTCCTCCTTTCCCAGCCTGCGTATCATCAGCAAGAAGAATGGATAGGAATACTTTTTCCATGATTTCTTCTGAAGATATCGAGAAAAAGGAATACTTTGATGTTGATGAACATGATTATACATACCTCATTGCCATGAAAGTCAACAAGCGTCTCCAGCTCAGATCGGCGGAAAAGAGACATGTCTCCTTTCCCGAGAAAATAGTCCAGTAGCTGGAGAAATATTCACAGAAGTGAGTGAGGACCCTCATGCAATCAAACCTTATATGAAGTGAACTCTCTCGTTTCTAGTTTAGAAGGTTGAGTACCAAGGTAAGAAAGAAAATAATTTCTTGGAAAGTCTACAATTTTCACCTTGCTTATTGGATATGCAATAGGAAAGCAAATCATGACGAGAACTTGGACAACTGGAGCCAACGCTGCACCGATTGCCAAACCATAGCGAGAACAAATAGCTTGGGGTATAATCTGTGTATAAAAATAAGAGAAAGTTTACATAAGAAGGGTTACAAATGATTTCTGTGCATGGAAGCTATATAGTTTAGCCTTGGCTGCCATTTCCTTCAAGAACACCAATTGAAATATATGGTTGTATCTAAAGCAATAAAGCTATCAACTCTGTGAGATCTCCAAGGGTGGTCTCAGCTACACTTTGAAGCTAGGTCCCGTGTGGCTCAAAATTCTCAATAATATAGCCACAAATTGACTGCAGTATATCCATCTATACAGACTCAAGATTCTGGTGTGATTGTTGGAGATCAGACACACGCACACAAAACCTAGTTAGGGCCAAGATACGAAACTAACCTCACCAAAGAACAGTATCAAGGTCACTGAGATAAGAATGGCACCCCAAGCTGATACCAAACTATCCAAAAATACAGGGAGTGCCTGCAAGACCAACCGGTTAAGAGATCATATAAGTACTTTGACCATGCAGGATGTTTAAAGAAATTAGTGTTTGACAGCACTGTTGTTGATCATTACCTCCATTGCAGCAGCATTGCAGATTAGTAAGGTACAAAGCAACAGATGCTGTCTCTTTACAACCGGCAATATTTTTACTGTTACAGAAAAATCAGCAGCAAACAATTGTATGCTTTTGAGCTCAGTTTCTCTATGAAAATTTACAATCAAGCAATAACTTCCATAATGGATATCGATTAACCAAACAAAAAAGTATCACACAAATATCTGTTTAATGTGATCTTTCTAGTTGCTATCTTTTTTTATCTTAAACAGGAGCACTCTTCAATTTCTTCACTGTTACAGAAATATATCCAAATGTGAGGATGGATCTAGTCTTATTTGGAGCTAGCCAAAATGAATCATTGTAGTATAAAACTCAAAAGCTTTCCCTAAAAGCTAATCAATCTAGCTAATAATAACCTTGATAAGGAAATTAAGATTTATTTATCTTAAAAATAGATAATTAAAAAAATGTTATGCTGCACTCGAACTCGAACCGAGATGCTCTTCAGACACGAACTCTCGCAGCTCTGAAAGACAGGCAGGAGTTGAAAAACTAAATCTACAATGAATGGACTGAAGAACTAAGACTTTCCTTCTTTTAATGTAATTATTCCTACCCTTTGTCCTTAAAGAGATGCAACAGTCACAATGCATAGAACAAGCTAAGCATTAAAATAAATAAATTAATTGTAAGTAAATTAATCACTATACAATCATATGAAACAAAAAAATATATATAATTACTTGCATGTTTACGATCATTAGGCGTTCCAGACTTGGCGAGAACCTCAAGATCAACAAGGCTCATAGACATGAGTCCTAACGTAAGTCCAGACATCATCCCAGCAAACAATACTAGAAAAGCCACAACTGCGACCCGACTCCAGAACCCAGCTCCACAGCATCTATACTCAAACCCCATTCGATTTCAAATTTCTCTCCTTTCTTTTATTATTTGCACACTCCTCTTTGGTTAATATTAGTATATGAGTATCCACATGTGTACCAATTTATGACGAGGGTGATTTGTGAAAAAAGGTTGAGCTACTTCTCGGAGAAGACTAGAATAAAATCAGATTCTGAAGCTTAGTGGAACTCCAAGTTGAAATATCGGGAACATTGGAACATTGCCTCTCTGTAACTAAATAATTGCTTTTCTGTGAACGAATTATCAATAAATTAGTGTGAAAAGAAAGTGAAGGGAAAAGGAGTAAGAGCTAGCTGGCTGTTGAATGTTGGGGCCTTGATATGGACCGTCATCATCCAATATTTGCCCCCAAAAAAATCAGGGAAAAAATTTAAAAATAAAAAAAGAGAGAGAAAAGGAAAAAAGAAAAATGCCAAATAAGAGGCTTGGATAGAGGGCCAAGCCTATGCTTGTTTTTCTGGGCCATACAATCAAGCTTGCCTTTCCAAAAAATTGGAAAAGGTCCAATAATCAACATCTTTGTAGTTTGTCCTGCCTAGTTAAGTTTCCCAATGTTGATTCTGTGTAGCTGGCCGGAAGAACAAACGGATTTTAGGTTTTCTTTGGTATTGTTTGAAAATTTTTAATTTTTTTTTAATTTTTAATTTTTTTTTTAATTTTTGAATTGTTTGGATTTGCTGATATCACAAATAAATTTTAAAAAATAAAAAATATATATTATTTTAATGTATTTCCAAATAAAAAATACTTTAAAAAACAATATTTACTACACCCTCTAACATGTTCTTAATAAAAAAACTTTTGTTGGTTTTTGGATCATCTTATTTAAAACTAGTTAGAAACAAAAAATTCAATAATTAAGAAAACCGTAGTTAATTAGACCAGACTGTGTGATAAATTTTCATGGAGTAGAAATAGTAACTTCGATGACTGGTTTTTTCTAGTCATATAAATATTCCCCTCAGTTAAAAATCGTAGGATCAATATTTGTTTTTTAAATAATTCATCTTAAAAAAGTGGAGCAACACTATTTTATAAATCATTTTCTCCATGATCGTTTAGACGCCGGGTTTAACAAGGACAAAATAATTTATTCTACTAAGGGAATTTTGCAAATATTTCTATATTCTACTCAAAATTATAGTTAAATATGCTTTTTTGTTTGTTCAAAATTGAGTTTTGATGTTTTTATATATTAGGCATTAAAATGTATATTTAGTTTATATTTTTATATAAAAGAAAAATAAATGATCAATTAATGTATGTATCGTATCCTGTGTGCTTGCCTTCGTTTACTATTTTTACTGGATGCGAAAACAAAAATTAACCAATAAAAGAAAAGAGAAGAGAGATATATTAAAAAATAATATAAATTATATTTTTAAAATTTTAAAATTAATATATTGGATTAAGATGATTTTTTAATATAATATCAGAGTCTTGATAATTAAAAGATCATAAATTTAAATTTCATTATTCCCATAAAAATTAAATACAAAATAGTATAGACATGTACAAGTTTTAAGCTCAAAAAGTTTTCAATTAAAAGAATATATTAAAGAATAATATAAATTATATTTTAAAATTTCATCTAATAATTTCAACTATTTTTAATTTAAAATTTAAAATTGAGATAATTATTTACACCATTGGATAATATATTTTAAGCAAGCTGCTGCTGACTTCTGAAAACTGAAAAAACATATAACGTTTCAAGGGGGGAAATTTGACACTATCTTTATTGAGAGAAGAGGGAAAGATGTACACAAGAAAAAAAAGGTCTGGCCTCTGCAAATATAGCATCACCACACATTCTTGCCAACATAATAGTATCAAAGTGGTGTGTGCGAGGAAGAGATTCAGATTCCTGCTGTCGACTGCTCAGTGCTCCACTATCTTACGAGAACAAGGCAAGTAGGAAACACAGCTAAATCTGTTGTCATGAATTAAAGAGAGAGCTGTTGAAATGCTGACAAGCCACATGAGAATAATAGCTCTAACAGAGAGTTTGGAATCTTTGGTTATCTAATATTCTAATCAATTCTAATGCACACTTTGAACACAATGAAGGAAATGGTTGTATTTTTACTAATCTGATCTATTCCTATATGATGGAAAATTTATGTATCTTTAACATAACTCCAAAATTGTTGTTGAGTTTTTGAGTTGAGGTTGTTAGTTGATGCTGTGCCCACTAAGGTGTTAATATTACCAGCTGCTGATCTTCCTTGAAGTGAAAGAACTGAAAGTTCAGCTAACTATCATTCACCAATAATCCCCACAAGAGCACCGCCCATCCTCAAAGCAATGAAATCTATAGGCATCCCTTACAGTAATTTTTCGACGAGCAATAGCCGACATAAATTTGATTGCATTGTGGCAATCCCCACATATCCTCAGGTTTTTCACCACAAGTAAATGCTCCCCATGTTTTGTAAAAAGAAGTCCGAATGCAACTGCTAGCTTCTCGCTATGATGCGCTAACATAATCTCTTTCTCTTGTTCCCCTGTTTCATCGTCTTTAACAAAAGCCCATCTCACATCTGGCACATACCCAGCTCTCTTCATCTTGACAAACATCTCATCCAAGTACATGTGAATTTCCTTTATCCTTGGATGCGAATTATCTTCAGCCACAAACACATGCACCCTTTTGTTTAATTCAATCCAACTACAGCCTGGTTTCTTCCTTATGCCTCTATCTCGCATAAGCTTTCTAATTCTTGCTGCCTCTTCCCATTTTCTGGCAGCGGAATACATACTTGCAAGCATGACATAGGGTACAGCATTTGTAGGTTCCAGCTGTAAAAACTGGTTTGCTGCCTTCTCAGCTAGCTCCATATTTCCATATTTCCTACAAGCACCAAGTAGTGCAGCCCAAGCTGCAGATCCAGGGCTAAAGGGCATGGTGTCAATCAGCCTCTCAGCTTCACTCAACTTGCCAGCTCGACCCAAAAGATCAATCATGCATGAATAATGTTCTGCTTCAGGTTCGATCCCAAATATATCTTTCATCATATTAAAATACTTCTTGCCCTCCTCAACTCTTCCAGTGTGTGCACAAGCAGAAAGGATAGAAACCAAGGTTATACTTGTAGGGGCAATACCAGCTGCAAGCATCTGTTCGAAAAGGTTTAGTGATTCAGTTCCAATCCCATGTTGAGCATAGCCTGCAATAATGGAATTTAATGTCACAGTGTTATGTTCGGGCATCCTATGAAATAATTTTCTTGCATCTTGAAGGTTTCCACACTTTGAATACATTGCCACAAGTGCATTATTTACTGAAATTTGATTTGAAGGGATCTCAGATTTCAATGCCAATGCATGGAACTGTTTTCCCTGAGAAGGAGATGATAAATTAGAGCACGCGCTAATTACACACACAAAGCTACAATCATCTGGCCAATAACCTGCACGCTGCATCTGTCTAAAACATTCAAGAGCCTCCACAGATAGCTCCTTATTCTGTGCATATCCAGAAATCATTGTATTCCAAACAACCAAGTCTGGTCCACAAATCTCTTCAAATACTTTCCTTGATTCTGACATGCCAGCTCCACACTTTGCATACATGTCAATCAAACCGCTTCCTACATGACGATTTTTATTAAACCCAGTTTTGATCGACTGAGCATGGAACTGAAGCCCCCCGGACAAATCCTCCACACATGAAAAAGTCGTTAAGACACTCGCTAGAGTAAACATATCAATTTCAAAACCCCTATGAACCATATCTCGATACAATGCTAAAGCATTAAGCCCCCTTTTATGCTGCCCATATGCCACAATCATAGAGTTCCAAGAAACCTCATCTCTAACTTCCTCTCCCATCCCATTAAACACCATTTCTGCCTCCTCCAAAATCCCATTTTTACTATAATAAGTAAGCAGAGAATTTTTCACAGAAACATAGGAATCGAAACCGGACGAAAAGGCCAGAGAATGCAACTGTCTAATCAAACCAACATGATTGCAGCAAGCAGTGATCACTCCAGAAAAAGTGAATCCATCCATGACAAGACCCATCTCTCTCATTTCCCTAAACAAACTTAACGCGGATAAAGTATCCCCACGATCCGCGTAAGCATTGATGAGTGTGTTAAAAGAAACAAGGTCTGGTTGGGGTATTTGATCAAACAAGTGGCGTGCAACATGAATGAGTGATTCTTTTGTATAAGCAGCAATGAGAGCATTAAAAGAGAAGACATTGGGTTCATGGGTTTGGTTAAAAGCATGGTGAGCAGTGGTTAGGAGGTTGCATTTGGAGTAAAGGAGGATGAAGTGGTTGGAGAGATAGGTTGATGAAGGTACTAGAGATTTGAGGTAGATAGTATGGAGGGATTTTCCTGTTAAGAGGTCTTTGTTGGCTATGCATGATTTCAAGATTTGGCGAAAGCTTTGCAGGGTCCATGAGAATTGGGTCATCTGAAGTCTAAAACTTCTCAAAAGCTTTGCACAATTGCCCCTTCCTCAATGGTTTAACGCCCTTCCATAACTCGAGCACTAACTCGGGCTGCGGGTTGTTGTTATCTGTGATTCCAGTCATTTTCTCAAAATCTTATTGTTGCACAAGAACATATGGCCAATGCTTGGTCACGAGGACAACACAGAATTTCACAGCTCAATTGCTATTAAAAATGTCTAGGAGATTACCAAAAGGATTTGTTGAAAGTTTTGTAACTTTCTTTTATTCCAGTTTTTTCCAACAAAAACTAACGTTAAGTTGCATTGATACACTTGCATGGAGTTATGAGTTATAACTCCTTTCTTATATCGGGCTTCATGGACCTTGGATCAGGCCTACCCATCATGAACGGATCAATCTTAATCCAAATCCAACATTTTCCACTTGGACAGGATGTTCCCATGAGCCCACATGTATCTTGATAGTTGTTATAATGTAAGTATCAGGTAATGTTTGTATGTGGCAGCAGTAGAGGAAATATATTTTTTATTTTTAAAATATAAAAATTTACTTAAAAATTATTCAAAGACATGTTTATTTTATATCTCTATTTTTATTTTATTAACCAAACATTTTTACTGTTTTTGTCATTTTTATCCTAAAACAATAATCAAATGCTACCTTAAAAATGTATAATAACTTTAACCTAACTGGATTAATACATGAGTAGATTATTTTATTTTATTTATGTTTCATTGTATCCCATATATTTTTAATTATATTGGATTAAACGACCTAATCCCTTAAGGTTATATTGAATAATTTAATATAAATTGTCTTTTTTCACCCGCTCAAGTTCCAAACTGTCAAATCTATTAGTTCCCTGACACATCTTCTAAGCTATTCATCTTCCTTCTTGTTATCAGAAGCATACAAAAATATAAATATTAATCCATTAATTCAAGACATATTACAAGGAATTTAAAAGTTACTAAGGCTATTTTCATATTTTAGTCTCAAAAGAAACTCACTCAATAAAAATATATGGATTGATCTTCATTTTCTTTATTGGTAGACTAAAGTACACAGTGGAGATTACATGTTTCAATGATGACTATACTATTTAGAAGAAATATACATATCATTTTTAGCAGTGTCTGTTTGAAAACGGTGCAACAATGTATTTCCAAACAGTCCGTCTCTTCATTTAGCTAAGATTTTGAAGGATTGGAATTGCAAAGGCAATTATTGGCGATGGAGCTATAAAAGTTAAAACCCAATAAAAATATTTTATTAAAATATAATATAAAACATATCTTAAAATCTTATTTAACAGTTTAAATTTTTGGGTTAAGATGATTTTTTAACATGATATCAGAACTTTAATAATCAAGCGGTTATCAGTTTGAATCTCATTATTCTATTTATTTTTTATTTATTTGATAAAAAATAAATATAAGATAATATAAACATGTACGAGTTAAATAATATAAATTATATATTAAAACCTTACTTAACAGTTAGATTATTTAACTTAATTCCAACAAGAGCAAGTGACAGGATTAAACCTGTAACATGCACCCTGTGGAAGCAAGACAGAACTTATGCTAATGTGTAAGTCTGTTGGGTAATATATGCACAATGGGTCCATTTCTTAATGGATTTAAGGGCTCTATGAAAGAGTGATCTGCATATCTGCCCATTTCACTTCGATTCAG
>Ga0307510_10008878_pt1 | contig 11979 bp, 6 predicted proteins | sample 12_EM_MG_FD_207224 | JGI IMG/M metagenome (GOLD analysis project Ga0307510, IMG submission 207224) | Populus trichocarpa ectomycorrhiza microbial communities from riparian zone in the Pacific Northwest, United States - 12_EM | ecosystem: Host-associated > Plants > Roots > Unclassified | place...
AAATTATATATATAAAAAATAAAGATAGAAAAAAAAATGAATAATAGATATTTTTTAACAAGTTTGGTATATAATGTAATTGAAAAAATGGAATAGATTTAGTTATATTAGCCTAAAATAGGCTAATTGGTTTTTTAAAAAACAATTTAAACGAAGAATATGTTTGAAACCGCGTTCCCAAAAAATTTAATTTTTTTTTTGCTAAAATTTAATATGTTTTGTATGTTTTAGATCGTTTTGATGTACTGATGTCAAAAATAATTTTTAAAAAATAAAAAAATATCATTGGTATGCAATTCAGTATAAAAAATTATTTAAAAAACAACCACAATCATATTACTAAATACTTTCAAGATCCATCACAAATATAATCTCAAGCTCACAATCAATCAATCACGTCATAAATATATTTATACACACTTTATATATAAGATCTTTATATACAAAATAGCAAAACCACCGCATTTTCTTAAAAGCATACAATTGTCCTCAAAACAAGATAAGTCATCCTTCCTTTTTAGTCTATCATACAGACCATATGGTGCTTTTAGCTTCATAACATGGATTAGTATCTTAAAAAAAGCCTACCTAATATGGAAAAAAATAATAATAACTGGAACGCAGTGTCAAATTGCGGTGGAGGATATGATGTTCATGCAAAAACACATCACATATAGAATGTGTATTAACTCTATGTCTCGTTTATTTGCTGGAAAGTATTTTTTTTTAAAGTAAATTCTGAAAAAATAAATAATATTTCGATGTTTGGTAATGTAATGGAAAAAAGTTGGAAAACATCTTCTAGTGTTTGGTTATGTCATGAAAAATGAGTTGGAAAATAACTTATTAATATTTTATTTTTTTCAAGTTTATTAAAATAATAAGGAACAAATCTTACAAATTAAAAAGTTGAGTGGGAATGAAATTGAAAAAAAATATAATTTCATAAATTATCTAAAATAAAATAAATAATAATCAAAATAATAGAGATCAAATCTAAAAAATAAAAAAATAAAAAAATAAAGAAATTAAAATAATAATAATTAACATTTCATAAATTATTTCAAATAAAATAAGTAACAATCAAAAGAATGATGATCAAATTTGATAGATAAAAAATTTCAATTAAAAAATGATAAGGAAAAAGCAAATAATAATTATAAAAATAAAGACCAAAATTAATATAAAAATTAAATTATAAGGGATGAAATTGAAAAACAAATATTCAAAACAATATATATATATATATATATATATATAGCAATCAAAAGTTTGAGGATAAAATTTGATATAATTAAAAAATAATATGACATTTCTAATTTTTTCACAACTTTTATAAAGTGTTTTCTGCCCAAAATAAAAGGAAAACACTTTTCTGGAAACCAAACCAAATTTTTCTTTGACTGGAAAGTGTTTTCTGTTAACTAACTTTTTTAACGGCAAACAAACACAAAAAAATTTAAAAATTAATTTCCTGAAAATCAGTTTCCAGAAAACAAATACAGCCCTAGTATCTTTTCCGGCCTATAAGTAAATACCTCACTCATGGTTATTGTAGGAGCATATACAAGCTATACCATATTTACAACATATTTTATTCTTCTTAATTATTAAGAGTTAAGCCTCCTCTCATTTTATTATATATTTATTCTGCCATTACTTCAATGTAGAGACTATATCCCATTATTTATGTATCTGATAACCCAAATTGGTAACCTTGCTTGTTTTTCCAAAACCTTGCTTAATTTTTGCCATTTCAATCGTTTCATCATCACAATCAAGCCTCTACCATTGTGGTCGACATTTTTTTTTTCATATAATAACCCCTATAACCAACTCATTTTATATGATCGACATGTAATAGCCTTCACCAACACGGCTAACAAATTCTTTTATATTATAATATATTCTAAATGATGTGAGGAATCACTGTTTTCACATACCTAAATTACTATGGATTACAACAGTAATCCACAGTTATTCTTACCCGTACCTTTTTTTTTAGCTAACTTTTCTCTTTTTCTTTTTTTTCTTTTTTTGTCAAAATTATTTTTTTTTCAAAATTATTTTTTTTTCAACTTTTCTAATTTTTTCTTTTTTTATTTATTTTTTCTTTTGTTTTTTCCAAAATTATTTTTGTTGATTTTACTTTTTAAATATTGACCTGGTTAAAATTTTTGCTTTGTAATTTTTTTCTTTAAAATACTGTGGATTGCTGCGATGTTTTTCCACATAGTTTTTCTATTTTATTTCTTTATTTTTCAAAATTATATTTGTCGATTTTTTTTTAATATGGAGCTGATTGAGAATTTAGTTTTGTAATTTTTTTTCTTTAAAACATTGTTGATTGTTATAGTGTTTCTCCGCATGGTTTTTTTTTTTATGATTTTCTCCGAAATTATCTTTTTTTATTTTATTTTTTAATATTGAGCTGGTTAAAAATTACAGTTACAATATGTGAGGAAAGCACTGTAACTTTCCTCGAAAATTACTGTTGATTGCTATAGTGTTTTTTCCCATATGGTTTTTTTCTTTTTTTGTTATATTTTTTTCTAAAATTATATTTGTCAATTTTATTTTTTAAATATTAAGCTGTTTAAGAATTGCAATTACAAGTAAATACAAGTTTTTCCTCACCAAACACTATGGATTGATACAGTTTTTCCTCACATGGTTTTTTTCCAGTTTCTTTTGTGTTTTCCCATGTTATTTTTTTTTATGATTTTTTTTTAATATTGAGTTGGTTAAGAATTATAACTACAATAAAGCTAAATCATATGAGGAAAACATTGTAGTTTTTCTCACAAACACTGTGGAGTGCTACAATATTTCTCTAAATGATTTTATAGTTTATTTTATTGGGAAAAGCGCTATAGTTTTCCTCACAAAACATTGTCAATTGCTGCAACGTTTTTTCTCATGGGTTTTTTTCCTTCCAAAATTATCTTTGTTGGTTTTTTTTAATATTAAGTTGGTAGAGAATTTAGTTTTGTAATTTTTTTTGCTTTTTATTAACTGAAAAGCTAAATCATGTGGTGAAAGCATTGTATATTTCCTCACAAAACACTATAGATTGCTACAAAGCATTTTGTTTAGTCTCTAAGTTTTTGATCACCAACACAACTTTTTTTTTCCGTCATGAAATATTTGCTCCATCATACCTTTAATTTCTATTACTTATCTAACGATGGTTCACAATTATAACACTATTGAGTGCATTTGTTTTATAAGCTCGCGGCAGCGCGCAGACATGTCATCTTATTATAAACTAAAAGAGAAGGTTTACGGTACCTCTCCTCTCCTCACGTATTATTATTAATTAAATATTACTTTATTTTTTTAAAAAAAATTCCATCATTTTTTTAATTTTATTTTTTAATATTATTTTTTTTATTAATTTATTATATTCTCATTATACAAATTACGAGTTTAGCTGGTTGATTCATTTTTTTTATTTTTTTTATTTTATCTTTTAATTTTGGGTTGATTGAGAATTAAACTTCATAATTTATTTTGTTTATTTTCTATTATGTTATTTGAACCTCATGACTTGAGAATAATACTTAAAGGGTTAACCCGAGTATACTCAAATTGTTTTTTATATCTTACTTTTAATTGATTTTTTTTTAATTTTATTATTCAATATTAGATCAGTTGTGAATTAAGTTTCATAATTTGTTTTTATTTGCTTTCTATGGAGATATCTTGGTCTCATGACCAATTAAATCATTTTTTTAATTTGAACTTTTAATATTGGTTCGATTAAGAATTAGATTTTATATTTTATTTTGATTTGTTTTATATGGAGTTATCAAAGTTTCATAACTCGGATTTATCTTAATATTAAAAGAATATCATCTTAATTTTTTTAGTCAAATTATGTTTTTAGAAGTTGTGTAAATTGTTTTTGAACCTGCAAATTGAATCAAGTTATATCAAATCAATTCTTATATAATTAATTTTTTTTTAAAAAATATTAATAATATTTAAATTTTTTATATTAAAAAACTTGACCAAGTCAATAATATAGTACTTAACTAGATATTAATTTATGGCCATAGTCAATTCATGTTAATTTAATATTATGCTTACTCGGCACAAGAGTGTGAACATAACTTTATGTTGCAGTGCAATGATTGTCTCCGACAGTGCTATTGCTTTTTGGATTTTGAATTTCAAAAAGAAGGGCACCAATGAAGGAGGAAAAACTAAGTACGCGGGTGAGGTTTCCTCGAATAAAAAACAATTAATTCTTATACAATTAATTCTTTTTAAAAATAATATTAATAATATTTAAATCTTTTTATATTAAAAAAATAACCCGACCTTATCATGAGTCAATAATATAGGACTTAACTAGATATTAATTTATGGCCATAGCTTAGGATGGTCAATTCATATTAATTTAATATTATGCTTCCTCGGCACAAGAGTGTGAACATAACTTTATGTTGCATTGCAATGATTGTCTCCGACAGTGCTATTGCTTTTTGGATATTGGATTTCAAAAAGAAGTGCACCAATCAAGGAGGAAAAATCAAACGGTGTGTGGCTCTTAAGTTAGTATTTATTCTTGTGCTTTAAAAATATTTTTAAAATAATTTATTTTTTTTTTAAATTTTTTTAAAATTTTTAAATCATTTTAATATAATGATGTCAAAAATATTTTTTAAAAAATAAAATAAATATTATTTTGATGTATTTTCAAGCAAAAAACATTTTAAAAAATAATTATCATCGCAGTCTCGAACATTCTCTAAATAGAGCGAAGCATTTTAATTTAAGACTAAGATAAATATCTAAATTAATTATTTTTTTTAAGTTTTTGAACCAAACTAAACTAAAAATAAGTTTAAATTTATCAATTTTAGTTTATGTTTTCTTTTTAAACAGGTTCAAGCCAAAATTATTTCAATTGAGTTTTTTTTTTTCTGGGTTTTTTTTTATTAGGCTACATATTTTTGGGTTTCTTTTGAGATTTTATTATAATGAATCCAAGTTATATTTAGTATTTTTTAGTTTTTCAAGGTTTGTTTTGAATTTTTATAATGTAATTGAGTTGTTTTATTACAAAAGTTTAAAAAATCCATAAACAATTATATGAATTTTTTCTTCAGTACAAAAATGCAGAAGTGTTCCAGTTCATCCAGATTAATAACAATAATAATAAATGAAATTTGAGAAACTGCTCTTCGTACAGCAAAAGCTTCCATCGATTCTGCACAAGTTACCAGCAAAATTTAAAGGAGAACAAATAGTCTTTACATGGATGTGTCCTACCTGTAATTATGTTGCAGCAAAAACATATAATCTCCCAAGTTACCATGTGAATATGAATATGAATATGTTAGTGTAATATGTTTTTTAACTAATTGATTGTTTATGTGTGATATTATTATTTTATATAAATATATATTTATTATTAATAAAAAATTAATTTATTATTAATATTTATATAGTATTAAATTAATGAATCTAGTAAAGATAAAGTTCATATAATAAAAATACTTTGTAAAGAAAATTATAAAGTTATTATAATTATAAGATTCTTATTGCATAAAAATATTATTTCTAAAATGTTCCTAATCATGTTTTTTTTTTTATAAAAGGAAACAACTGTTTTATTTATTCTCAAATAGTATTGACTGAGAAATCATTGATAACGAAAGGACAAACATTGGGTATAACATGAACTATATGAAGGTACTTGAGTGATCAAGAAATGATTCATCACCTTATGTGAATTAAAAAAAATGTTCTATTTATTCTCAAATAGTATTGACTGAGAAATCCTTAGTCAAGGTGGAATAAGATTTTAAAAAAGTTTTAAATCTTATTCAAACGATAAATGACTATTATGTAAAGAATAAATATGATTTAGCATGATAGACATGCTTCATGCTTTAATGTTAAATCGGAACATTATTTATGAAAGAATATTAATTATACTAAATACTCAGTCACTGAAAGGTTAAGTCAAATCATTAATGACTTTTCTAATATTTGAGGGATTATGACACATTACTAAATGATGCTATTGATTTTCAAATATAAATTAATCAATTTTTAAATTAATAATAAATTAAATTGTTTAATTTATTTAATTATAATTATAATTTATATTTAGGTCAATATATTAGAAATCTAATGAGTTATACATATTAAAAATTATTAGTTAAAAATTAATATAGAATAATTTAATAAGATAGAACTTAATTAAAATATATTTTAGAAATTAAACGGAAACTTTCCTACAGATAGGTCTGTTCCATCCAGAGCCAAGAAATGCATTTATGTTGCTTGAATTCAATACAATAGTTTCAAAACAGAGTACTCTGTAGTTGTAATGACTAACAAATTACTCATACCCGACGACTAACAAATTACTCTTTTAGGTGAACGCTGTATAGCTTTACAAGTTGCTAAAATGCAGTGGAAACATACATATAAAGTTTAATTCATCTTCATAACAATCATTTTCTTTTTGGTAGCCGTTTTCTACTTATGATTGGGAAAATATTCCTGCTTCTTTAATACGTCTTTCACATCTCATGAGCTGATATGGATAACAGAAGATCACTAACCCAGCAGTGTCCTGTCTAAGAGAAATCGGGATAACACCAGCTCCGATGATGGGACCAACTGTTGGTCTTATGCCGACCACTGAGTTAGCATTAGATGGACATAAGATGGAGCCATCAGTCTCAGTTCCTAGAGACACTGCTACCAAATTTGCTGCCACTGATATTGCTGACCCGCTACTTGATCCATAAGGGTCTGCTGAAAGAACACAAGGGTTCTGCAAAAAGATTCAAAACACCAGAAAGTTAGTTTATCAAATCTGTATAATCTTTCTGTCCAAGTCTTGCAATCTGAAGAATTAAAACACCTTAGCTCACCTTTCCTTGGCCTCCTCTAGCACTCTGTTGATGAAATGTCTTAGAAAGCTGCAGAAGACCAGGAAGTTGTGCTGTTGCTGTTGCATGTATTTCGTCAATGAAGATCTCTGCTGAAGACCAAGATTTTAGGAATAAATTACTGATCATATCTGATCTGTTGTTATTCAATGTTTTTGAATTTTGAATTGTCTTTGTTTCCAAGTAAAACTCTAACTCTATTTAAAGAGTATTCTGAGATCAATAATATTATTCTTCTACAAATTCTTCTTTACGTCTGTTTTTGCATGCACTTGTTCTGCAACAAAAGAATTATAACCAACACACTCAAACCATAGGGGTTTTAAGTGACATGAAAGCAGCCTACTCACTCAAGCTAGCCTTTTCAAGAATTATAGCTCCAGCTTCCCTCAACTTCACAACAATACCTGCGTCATGACGCACGACTGATTCAAGCAGTGCAAAAGATCCAGACGTGGTGTTCAACGGTAGCAATGTTATCCTTGAGAAGGATAGGAATGCCATGCAAACCAACCAATGAACCTGGTGCCCTAACACTGAGCTCGTCATCAGGCTTATCAGCTTGGCGAAGTGCATCAGGATTTATTTCTATGACCCCTTTTAGGAATGAGTTCAGTCTATTAATTTGTCCAATGTAGAACTCAACCAGTTTCCTTGACGTAAGTTGGTTCTGCTTAAAAGAAAGTTGGAGATCACATATGCTTGCTACCTTGATCAAGAATGCATGGATTGGTATTGCTAAAATAATGAATGTAAGTGACGAGAGGAGTGAGAAGTTTAGTACTGTCTTGGTAGCCATGACTAACTGAATGGAGAACTGTATTCTGCTTGGACTTGGATTTGACCGAGATGAGAAATGGTCCAACTCAACTCAAAGAAAATAAATTGCTGCTGTGAGTCATAGACACTTGCTGAGATGTTTTGTACTGCTCTTTGTCAGAATTGTCTGTTCTTTATCTTTCCAAGTATGTCATAATCATCTTTCTTAACATATCGCAGCATTGATATTAACTTTAGAAAAATATCCTTAAAGCACTGAGCTGAGGTACTCGCTAATTTACTAGCATGTTAAGCCTATAGGGCCTCTGGTGCATATTTTGTCCAATTCATGGCTTATGGTATCTGCCGTTTATTTCTTGAAGTTCTTCTCTCTGGAGTTTTGCAGATTATATCACAAGAAAAAATTCGACAAAAGCAAATAAATTTGGCTCTACTGTATTACATTTCCTTACAATATTGTATGTTATTAAGCTTCTGTTTTCTTTCAGTGTGACAACGCAGAGAGTATGCGTTTGTATCTGGGATTCAATTATTGATTGTACATAATTCAACGGGACATTAATATCTCCCAATTTTTCCATTTGACGCAGTGATCAAACTGCCAAAGCCATCAGAAAAATTCAGAGTAAGTAACACCATTTACATGTAGACAGCAGTTGAATTTGGACTCAGAGAAGAGATCGAAAGAAAGATAGAATTGTAAACTATCCTAAAGTAAGTTTAATTTTAAATCTTTCCTATCAGTTAACAATGAAGGTTATAGAACTAATACAACGAGAGGAAAACCATCCAAGATGGACACAGAATCTGCTTGAAAAACTTCCTAACAAGCAAATCCTAAGAGACAGAACGCAAGCACGCTCAGAGTCCAAGATAGATGAAGAGATGGAGCACTGGACGTTGCTGATGCAGCACTGATAGGTGAGCTCAAAGGCGGAGAAGTCGGACTTGAAGTTTCTGGTGTGACCAAGATATCAATCTTTTGTCCAGCTTGGCAGTGATCAGGGAAAGCAGATATGAAGTAGAAGTGGCCAAGTCTATTAAGAGTCGGTGAATCATAGCCGTGGTGATTGTAGTAACTAGCTATTGGAGATGCTACATTGCATGACTTGAAATCTTGGCGAGTCACTTGCTTCACATCGTGGAATCGATAGTTGTGGTGGAAAACAAGAGTATCACCGACATGAAACTTCTTGTTGGCTGCCCAATCATGGTAATCAACGTCCCCCATGCTTGTCCAACCAGCAGAACCACCAACCTGGTAAAGACGAGCAGCCATGGAGACTCCACAAAGAGCCGTAGTCAAGAAGAAAATAACCAAAGTTTTCTTGAAAACCATGATTGAAAGACAATGGATTAATGGTTTTGAGAAGGCTAAACTTGTGAATAGAGAGCACTGGCAAGAGAAAAACCGCGAAGGTTGCTTGAATGAATTTGCGAGAAAACCAAGTCTGAGTACCTAGGTATATATAGTATTGATCTCATCCGAAACATAGAAGGAGAGAGATTTCCTGATTTTACTAGGAATTAAATTCACATAAGACAATAAAATTGATTTCGGATCCAAGTTACTGCATATTTTTTTGTTACAAAACAGATTTGGCTATAGTCATACCTTTAAGCCAACAAAACAGATACAAAATAACATACCCTAAGACCAAAGAAAAAAAAAAAACTCTATAATTATTGATCAATGCAATAAAAAACTTGGAATTTCAAAGAAGACATTCTTTTGAAGCTTCAAGCCTTGAATGTGGGAGGCTTTCTAATTTTAGTAGCCTGCTCAAAACCAAATGCAATCTGAATTAGCTTTGGTTCTGTACCCTTCAATCCTCCAAAGTTAATGCCAAAAGGCACACCCTTATCATCATATCCTGCGGGGACATTGATCCCTGGGAATCCTCCGATTGCAAGAACAGGTGCAAAACCTGCACCAGGTGTGACCAAGGCATCTAGCTTATAATACCGCATCAACTTCTGAAATCCATCTCTTGTCAGTTTCTCTAAATTTATTAATGCTGCCTTCTCTACTTTGCCGATCCCATTTGTAGCTTGAGCTAAAAGAAAGATGTCTTGACCAAATTCGTTGATCTTTTCCTGTATGGCCATTCAAATATATTAAGATTGTAAGATGTAATCATGCATTCTTAGAATTACTGATGTAGCTTAAATATTGATCATTGTACACAAAAAAATGAAAGAAAACCTGTTCCCGTATACTCACAAGATCTGCAAATTTTTGGTTGAATGCAATAACATCGGCTAAGGTTCGGACTGGGGAAGCCACCAGATCTTTCAAGTATGTATTCAAGGATATTTTGAACTCAGCTAGCAATGCTATTGCTTCACCGCTCCCAGTGGAATTTAAGATAGCATTGATGTTGGCTATTTCCAAATGGTCAACTATAACTGAACCTCCTTGTCTTCATTTGAAGATAAAACTTGTATTACATAATCACATATTTGATAAAAAAAAATACTTAAATTAATGGTTAGAATATTTTTTATTACCTTAGTGTTTGAAGATGGTACTCAAAAGCTTGACTCTCTGCTTTACTGGCAAAACCCAAGAATGGATTCCTTACTATTCCAAGTCTCTTCCCTTTCAATCCATAACGCTTGAGAAATTGTTTGTAGCCGCCGTGTGGGATGTACTTTGATGCTTCTTGGGTTGCACCATCGTTGTAATCAACACCTACAATGGCATCAAGGACGATAACAGCATCCGATACAGTCCTGCAGATAGGCCTGTTCCATACAAAGCCAAGGAGTGATTATCTGTTGACTGAAATCAATGGAACGACTTGACAATAAGTAGACCATATATATTGCTGATATGATTGACTAATTGAGTGAAGATTAATGCGGTGATGTGATAGGATTAATATAAGAACACTCACCCAACAGTGTCCTGTCTAGGAGAAATTGGGATAACCCCAGCTCGGCTGGTGAGACCAACTGTTGGTTTTATGCCCACCACCGAATTTGCATTAGATGGACATAAGATGGAGCCATCAGTCTCAGTCCCTAGTGATACTGCTACAAAATTTGCTGCTACCGATATTGCTGATCCGCTACTTGATCCACAAGGATCATCTGATAGAACATATGGATTCTGCACAAAGATCCAGAACACTAGAGCGTTACTCTACCAACTACGATGGATATTTCTTTGGGACATGGCTGATCATCTCGTGAATATTCAAGCAAATAATTGAAGAGCGAAAAGCCAACAAAAACTGATCTACAAAAAACACAGAGAAACTTCGGCAAGGTTTATGGGGTTAAAACTGTTGAAGATGTTTTTCGCTTGTAAATATATTAAAATAATAATTTTAAAAAATTTATTTTTGATATTAACACATCATAATAATATAAAAAAATTAATTTAAAGTAATTTTTTTAAAAAAGTTTAATAAAAAACATATTCAACTTGAATACCAAACACCCCTCTTACTCACCTTTCCTTGGCCACCTCTAGCACTAAAACCATTAGGTGCATTAAGTGATCTGAAAGCTGCCCACTCACTCAAACTAGCCTTTCCAAGAATTATAGCGCCAGATTTCCTTAACTTTGCCACTACCCCTGCATCGCGAGGGACAACTGATCGAAGCAGCGCAAAAGAGCCAGCTGTTGTGTTCAGCTTATCTTTGGTGGCAATGTTATCCTTTAGCAGGATAGGAATGCCATGCAAGCCAACCAGAGCACCTGGTGCCCTAACCCTCCGCTCATAGTCGGCTCTATCAGCTTGATAGAGTGCATCAGGGTTTATTTCTATGACCCCTTTAAGGACTGAATTGAGCCCATGGATTTCTCCAACGTAGAACTCGACTAGTTGCCTTGAGGTGAGCTTCTTCTGCTTAAAAGCAAGTTGGAGACCACTTATGCTAGCTTCTCTAATCGAGAATGCATGGCATGATATTGCTAAAAGAAAGAAAATTAGTGATGAGAAAAGCGAAGAACTCAATGGTTTCTTGGTAACCATATCGTACGTCGCTGTAAAACTGTGTTCAATGTTGAACTTGTGTTTGAGTGAGATGTGAAATGGTCTGTTAGGATTATTGCCATTAATATATAGCAATCATCAATGGACTGCACCGTCTATTAACAATGAAGCATTGCATCCTATTGTCATTGTCAAAAGCTACAATTATAGATGGATATTGTTAAACAAGTTGCACCAACTATTAACAAAATGATGCAACCCATTTGCTGCCACCATTAGTGCCATAATTTATGGCCAAGTTGTCTTACCATTTATGCCTACAAATAGAGGCATAA
>Ga0307510_10008879_pt1 | contig 11978 bp, 19 predicted proteins | sample 12_EM_MG_FD_207224 | JGI IMG/M metagenome (GOLD analysis project Ga0307510, IMG submission 207224) | Populus trichocarpa ectomycorrhiza microbial communities from riparian zone in the Pacific Northwest, United States - 12_EM | ecosystem: Host-associated > Plants > Roots > Unclassified | place...
TCTATTGATACAGGAAGGCCTCCCAGAGTCGCTGTACGCGCATGTCCCTTAGACCAGTTTGACTAGTTTGACATCCTGTACAGGTCGATGCCGTGTTTTATCAGAGACTCTCCAGGATCCTCCGGATCATAATACCTCGTCTGCGCTCAAAGGAGGCACTTTTACTCTTCATGCACACTAGCTTGTTGATACTCCGCACTGCTATATCCCTCTACGTTGCTGCGCTGGACGGAAAGTGAGTTATGATGCGTCACGATCGACGTCCTCTCACCGATCGTGATGCACTTGAAGGATAGTCGCATCTTTGGTGCGCGCGCAACCACTTCCATTCCTTTTGAACATCCTTCGTTGGCTACTGGTAGCCATCCCAGCAACATGGACCAACAGCTGGCTGAGTTATATTCAAAATAAGCTCGCTATCGCATATCGCACGCGTCTCACGGAAGAGGTACTGAAGCAGTATCTGGGGGATCAACAAGAAGGGTCAGAGGGTAAAGTTTACTACAAAATATGTAGGTGCATGCGGTCCCAGCCTCCTACCCTTGTACTAAAATTCCCCGAGCCAATCTTGATGACAGGGTTAAAAATCCTGACCAGATGATCACTCATGATATCCAGAAGTTTTCAAACAACTTCGCAGCCATTTATGCGAACTTGGCGAAACCAGTTCTTGATGTCATTCTCTACAACTACCAACTGTCTCAAAATGTAGGCGCAGAAGGTTTAGTCTTGCTCACTGTTCTTGTGCAGCTTTCTGCGACCCTGCGTAAGGATCCATGCATCATGCTTGCGTTTGGATGTCGAGAATTTACACAAACACGCAGTACGCAAGCTTACTCCACCGTTTGGCGCATATACTTCAATGTCGGCTCAACTTCTGGGTGCTCTGCGTCATACCCACTCAAGGCTGGTGGAATTTGCGGAAGAGATTGCGTTTTTCAGAGGCGAAGAGACCGAGAAGATGCTGGTCGAGCGCGAATACGCAGGTCTTGTTATGCACGAGAACAGAGTTCTTGTTCGTCGATGGTGGCATGGGTGCGTCGAAGAAGGTATCATTAAGTGGTTGTGGGGTAGCTTTGGGGCAGGTCCAACTTGTTGCCACGTATCCGTTCTTTGCTTATGCGGCGGAGGTTAGCTTGTCATTTGTGCAATCCCTGTCTTCTTCAATCTTCCCGGGGTCCACAACACCGATTTGGGGAGTCGAACAGAAAGTGAGAACGTGCATCTATCCTACGCACTACCCACTAATGTGCTTCGTTGCCTATTTGCTTCAAGGTTTCGTGACCAATCGCCGCCTCCTCTTATCCTCCTCAGGTAATACTAATCCATACAGCTTGTCCCCCAGCTAATTGTTGGTGATAGATGCCTTTGGTCGTGTAATGTATTCCTACAAGGATCTGGCGGAGCTCGCAGGTTATACTGCCAGGGTGTCTATGCTCTTGGATACCATTCAGGACACAAAAAAGGGCAAGTTTGAGAAGGCTCTAGTCAGCAGTGCCAGCACAGAAGAGAATAGCAAGATTCTCAAGGGCCGCGGCAAAGTTATCGAGTCTGAGGAGATCCGGTTCGAAAATGTTCCCATTGTTACACCAAATGGCGACGTCTTAGTCAAAAGCTTGAGTTTCGCCGTTAAGCCAGGGGCAAGCACTTTTTAACAACAGTATATCTTATCATGGTTGCTGAACAACGTGTTAGCAACATCTCCTCATCGTTGGTCCCAATGGTGCGAAAATTCGTTCTAAACAGTCCCCTGTCACTTAGAACACGCTTCAGGTTGTGGGAAATCCTCGCTGTTCCGGATCCTGGGAGGACTGTGGCCTGTGTATGGTGGGTGCCTGATTCGGCTGTTTTTTGGGCACTACAGCTTGGTTCATAGGTGGAGTTGTACACAAGCCACCAGCCGACCAATTTATCCTGATTCCACAGCGACCATATCTACCAATCGGGACTCTACGCGACCAGGTTATCTATCCCCACAATAAATCCGAGATGGAGGATCGTAAGTTGGGCCTACATTACCTCGATACCGAGTCTGACGGCGGTTCAAGGTGGCGTGACCGACGACGATCTCCTAGAGATCCTTTCGATAGTGCAAATGGAAAGCGTGGTGGAGCGAGAAGGTGGATGGGATGCCGCGCGAGAATGGCGAGACGCACTCAGCGGCGGTGACAAGCAGAAGATTGCATGGGCACGCCTGTTTTATCATAAACCCAAGGTAACATGTTAAGTTAGCATTTCCAGAAATAAGCTAATCGGAATGGGCAGTATGCCGTGTTGGACGAGGCAACATCCTTGGTTCCGACAGAAGTAGAAGGCATGATGATGGATCATGCCACTGAACTCGGCATAACGTTGCTAACCGTTTCTCATCGGCCCTCGCTATGGAAGTACCACGCTATGATCCTGCATTATGATGGATTAGGAGGATATGTGTTGTATGTCCCACTCACGCATTGGGTGACTCTCAATGCTTACTTGACTTCAGCACTCAGCTGGATGCGGAGAAGCGGTTAGCGCTGCAAGAAGAGAAGCAAGCGCTGGAGGCGAAGTTACTTGAAGTGTAAGTAACGACAGCTCTAAACATGGATGTATATTCATGTGAGAACAGGCCCAAGATGAGAGCCCGCCTCTCGGAGTTATTGGCGGCAAGGGATTATCAGGAGGTGTAGATTGTAGTCATAAAAGTCCCAATGTATGGCTATGGGGCTGTCTGCGACGGCAAGTGTGTTAAATAGGTGGTAGTGTTGTAGACAGAGGGGTGGTGATACGACCAAAGAAACCGAGTAAACTCGGATGATGGGTAAGATCGAGCAACTATGCAGCACGGCATATAACCTCTCCGCTAAGGCGCAGCTGCAATGCCTCCCTGGCTTCCAACCACTCGTACTCCTTGTTATTTGTCCGTAAGATTGCGATCTCGCTCATGCCCAGAGGCTTGACAGTTTTCGCAGAACGGCCCGTACACAACCGCCGGATCTCGCTGATGTCCATGAATACGCGTTTGCTCGGCTTGCTGACTAGGTGCATGCTTTCGAGAACCGGTCTGTCGTTCCTATATTTGAGATCCGCCCATATCCGGCGTTGCGCCTCGCCAGCCTCTACGAACTTTTCTGGTGAAGGGGCTTCGACCGTACCGCGGGTGATGTTGGTTATAAACCCAGCGCGGAGAAGGATGGAGAGAATGCCGAGATTTTGGGTGGTATGGGGTACGGAAACGCGTGCATGGCGTGCGCGAAAGGAGTTTTGGAGGCGCGCGCAGAGGTCATAAGGGAGCGGCATTGCTCAGCTCACGGATATGATGGGGTGGATGAGTGTTTCGATTTTTGAGGGTTGTGGAAGTGGAAGGCCAAATCCTGTGACGCGTGAGAAACAAGGCACTGGTTATTATGAGCTAATTGACCCAACGGCGCTCCGATGCCGACCGACCAATAATTTTCGTCTCGTTAGTCTTGGTATCCCCTTCCTTCATCCTTCAAGTACTCTACGGTCCTCTCGGTCCCGCCTAATCCCCTCACCGCACGGATACCTCCTCCTTTGCACCATGCACTATTTCTCTCAGACGTTCAACTACGAGTGCGTTCTCGTCCCTCGCCCTTGCCTCTCCCTTGACTCTAATGCACACTCACGCTGTTTTTCAGTCACTCATGGGCGCATGTCATCATCGGAATGTGGCATAAGTATCCGAATCCCCATTGTTCTCACGTCGTGGCCGTGGATGTCATCGACCGCTCTGTGGACCCCTCCACGGGCATCATCCGGACAGAGCGGGTGCTTGGCTGCAAGCAAAGATCCCCTACATGGATCGTAAAAGTACGTCTCTCGCCGCTCTATTCCTCGGAATTGTCCTTACCGAGCCCATGACGTAGCTCTTCGGTGGTTCTGAGGATGCGTTTGTTCGTGAGATTTCGTTTGTGGACCCATCAACACAAACGACGACCATCTCTTCTGTCAACCTCTCCCTCTCCCAATTTGCGACATGTCACGAAAAGATCCTCTACTCCCCCGCTCCTGGTGGGCGGACATTATTTCACCAGACGGCAGAGATCCAGACACGGATGGTGATGTGGCGAACCGCAGCAGACAAGTTAGAAAATTGGCTCGCCGTGCGCTTTGAGCAGAATGCGCAGCTCGGGAAGGTCGGTTTTACGGACGTGCTACGTCAACTGTGGGAGGATGCAAAAGAGAAGAACCCAGCTGGCACACCAGCATAGATGTTACAATAGACGTACTTTTTATACGGTCTTTAAAAGCGTCGGACGAGGTTTCCGCCCCCGTACCATGATACTTTATGACTTATTCCTTTCGCATATTTCCCCCATCGCACCATTACCCTTCACTTAGATGTTCGCTTTCCATGGTGATGTGGGTCACACCGCAGCACTGGACCTCTTTCTTCAATGACGCATGCCATCTTCGAGTCAGCGAGGAAATCGAGAGCGAGAGTGCACTGCCAGCCAATCTATATGTAATACGTAATCACGTAATCCACTTATTCTCGTCTACGGGGTAACTTCGGTTGTCGTTGACCAACGACCATTGACCGGATTAACCGTTTGTTCAGCGGCTAGTGTACTGTTGGCCACAGTCTGCGTTGCCAACATCAAGCATCTTATCAACACCACAGCACCACCAGCAACCAGCAAAGTAGTGCGGACTCCTTTCCACGGAGAGAGAGGTTCGATCCCTTCAGGTGGCAAAATTTTTCGACTACTACACGTAACGGCAGTAGACCCAAACCCAACTGATGGATGAATTGGTGCATCACAGTCTCCGCGAACTCGCTTTCGACGGAGATCTCGGTAAGCATGCTCGTTTACGTGATTGATTGAGTCCCTGTTGTGTCAGTGCGTGTGTCTTGTCCAGCGGCGCGTTCGACACCCGGCAAGGGCTGGCGTAGGCGTTGACTTACTTTTGGTCCCTTTCTCCCACCAGGGTGTCACCCTTCGCGATTACGCGATTTTGTCGTCAATTACTACTCCGATTCGCACGATCAAGTCGTCGATGATCCATACTTTGCATTCGTCTGGTCCCTCATCGTTTGCCAGCCCACCGTACGCGTCGGGACTGTACCTGACGGCGCTACCACCGAGGTCTACATCGCACCGCAGCAAAGCCAGAAAAAGAGAAAACCAAAGGAGAAAGACGAGGGTGGAGATGCGCCGTCGTCATCATCTGTGGCCTCGTTGACGTTACTCCCCGATGCAAGATTGAAAACTCTCGACGATCTGCAGCTGCAGTATGGGGAGACTTTGAGAGTCGCAGTTGACGCGGAAACATCGTTTGCCGCGATCATTGGTTCGCACATTCGAGTGAGCTTTCCCTTTGGTTTTCTGCTAGCTTTCACTCGTTGACGTCATATGTATGCGTACAGCCGCCGAAGCTTACACCGATGGTTTATACCGCGCTCCAGTTCATTACTCGAGGCCGCGAACACGGCATCAGTACCGTGGACCTCGGCAAGAAAACGGGCTACGACCAAAAGACCTGCTTCTATCTGATAAAGCAGCTGCTTGAACTCGAACTCGTCGTAAAGCTCCGCCGTGGCGGTGTCAGCACCAACTTTTGCATCCACAAGTACTTCTTCGAACGCAGCCCGTTATGGCGGCAGATCCAAGACGAAGATGGGGATTCGTCCAAGGGTCCCCAAGCTGAAGGAGGTGGCGCCGACAACGAAAAGACGTCCTTGACCCAGGATGACCCCCAAGCTCCTGTCCAATTCGATCCAATCGATGCTAGGCACTTGTCTAGTTTGTCTCTCGTCCAGTCCAGAATCGTGAAGCTCCTGAAGAACTCAGAGTCTCATACCCACCCTTCTCAAAATCTTCTCATCGCAATAGTGAGCGGAATTACATTGGGCTTGGCCAATTATCGTCATCGGTGTTGACCTCTGTCCTTTAGGGATTCTTGAACCCTACCAGAACTGATCGCCGTTTTTTTCAAAGCCGCCTCCGGGAGCTCATCAAAAATCGCGTCGTAGAGAGGGTGATAGTGCCCAATACGATCAGAAGTGGGCCCGTGTCTGTACCATGCATCCGGCTCGTCTCCGACAATAACAATGTGCCAAACGAGCTGAATGAGCCACCGACTCAGATTGTGCGGGACCCTTCTGCACATGGAGTACCAGGTTCGTGAGCCAAGCCGAGTGCTGTGTCCCGAACTTAGTCCATCGCAGATAGCCAGCCTACCACTATCAAGTTGAACACTACACTCCACAAACAGATGATAGACCTGCTGGAAAATGCTGGTTCGAACGGCATGACCCTGAATGTGAGTATGTATTTACAGTGCATCTCGCGACAGTAGTAATACCTCGACAGGATCTATCTCGACAACTTGGGAATTTCGACCGTCGTACACTTGAACTACTATTGACCAGATTGGACAAAGTTTCCCCACCGTCACACCTTAGCGATCTAAGGATTGTCCAGTTAATGGAGACCCATGGCCGTGAACGACGTTGGCGCTACTTCACGTTCGCATCGTATCGGGAGATCATTGCCAACGAGAAATTGGACGACCAGGATGGACCCTATTCTTCGGTCGATTTCTCTAATGTGGGGAATTTCGCGCCATTCGTCGCGGAAGACTTCTACAGCGATGTTGCCGAGCTCAATCACTTTACGGACTATGCGTTCACCAAAGCCGGGAAGGTTGAAGATGGCGAGGATGGAGCGCTCAAGCGCGTACAGACGGTAACACCCACATCTCGAAATACAGGAACTGCAGTTCGTGGGAAGAAGCGCAAGCGAGGGGAAGCCGGGCTAGACGCCGACGCCGACGCCGAGATTGACCACACACCGAGGAAGCGTGGAAGGCCCCGCAAGCACCCTGTTAAGAGTCAACAGGGTGGCACCGACGCAACCGAGAAAGTCGCCACACGGACGAATGATAACGGCCATGGCCGGCAGAGCCCTAGAGAAGACCCAGAGGCTGTTCAACATGGTGGCACTAGTACTACAGACGCCCGCCACTCACCTCCGCCCGGAGCACGCAGGAAACGACGACGTCCGCCAGATGATAACGTCGTTCCCGAGCCACCAGCGCCACTCAGGAGGGGTAGGCCCAGGAAGCGGCCCCCATCACCGTCACCCGCAGATGAAACGGTGGTCCATCTACCACCTCAAGAAGATGTCCATCCCTCTGATGTTCACCTGGCTCGTGGCCCCATATCCGAACCGCCGCCACCAAACGCCAAGGCGAAGGAAGCCGGGGCACAACTTAATCCTCGGGAACGCGATATTACTTTGCAATATACCAACCCTGCTGGATTATCGACGCAACCCGAGCTCATTTCTTTAGACCCTCCTAATTACCATTCACTAGAAGCCCCAGGCATGGGTACGGGGACCATGGATACCAGCCACCGTAATCCAGCACTACCTGGTATTACAGAGACTACACCAACACAAGGATCGACGAATACTGTCGAGGTACCAGAGACTGAGGGTGGTGCAATCGTCCAGATGGATAAACCCGCAGAGGTTGAAAGAGCCAGTTCTGTATCAGGTATGGAGTTTCAAGTTGGTGAGTTTTCGGCAACGCGTCTAATCTCTGAATTGCCCTCAGCTCTTCAAAAGCAGAAGGACAAGGCCATAACTTCGCATTCGAGGAGCAACGTGTCATTACTTCGTCGCGAGAATGAGTTCTTGAAGTTATTGGAGGAATCCGGTGGAATTGTTCATCCAGGTTCCAAAGAGTTTCTAGACGCACATGTGGCACTTTTGAATACTTTGGCCGCGGCTGGGGAACCTACAAGTGGTTTACCCGATATCAAGGTTGATAAGCGTACCGTCGAGAGCACTTTCGAAAGCCTAGAGAACAGGGGCAAAGTCAACGTTCTGAAGACTGCTATCTCCACGGCAACGGGTGCCCAGCGTCCTGCCCGTATCATCTATTTACCGTCTGTGGATCAATCCCGGCTGGATGCGTTCCTCGCAGAACTTGGCAACGGACATTATGGCTCACCCTATACTACCGCCAAACCTACGGCGATCTTCGTCGTCCCTCCCAGCGACCTGAAGGTAAAAAGACCAGCCCAACCCCTCAGGCTTCTACAGTCTGAGCGAGGAGTAGACAACATAGGAAATTGGTCAAAAAGCAGCGACAGGGCAGACCAACTCTTTCAGTCCGATGATCAGACTATTCATGACGTGCTTTTGACCGAGAGGACGACACTCGCACAATTATACGGGTTCATTCCCGGGAAGATGATGAGGGCACGAGAGCTCCACTTGGCTACTCTGGATACTTTTGAATTGCGTCATGACTCTCCGACCGCCTTGGCAACCAAACGGGTCGTGAAATTATCTCAATATTTTCGGGATTTCCCCGTTGGTGTATATTGCTCCCTGGTGTCCACCATCGCTCAGAGCGACGAACTCTCTCAGATTCTATCCACGGAAGAAGGTCGGGGGGTATTTGCCAAGGACCTGCCTCAATCCTTGCAAACTTTACTTCAGATCGGGCGACCCCGTTCGCGCGAACGCTTCCTTGAGCTCTTTGAAATACTTCATCACCTGAATCTAGTCACACCCTTACAACCCTCTGATTCACCAAATCCTCTCATATGCTGTGAATCAAACGGAGAGGACCCTTCGTCTTTTGACACCTTTGCAGGCGATCTGTCATCAACTAGCTATCGTACGGCCCCAGACTATTGGCTTTTCCATCAGGAAGCGGTCTTGAATCTCTGGGTGTTATCCCCTACATCACCGCCTTTCTGGAAGACGGTTTTTGTGTCCACTCGCCTTGATGCTTCAAATTACTGGAACGAATTACAGCCTGCATGCACAAGCAAAACGTTTGCCCAAACTGCGACTCCAGGTAGCCCTTCCCAGAGCATCGTCCCAGACCCTTCCTTTGCACGTTCCATTGTCCGTGACACGTCCTGGAATGGAAGATATGAATTATCCTGGCATCAGCGCCAATACCTGAAACGGTTCATCTCTCATCGGAGAGATGATGCGCCCCTCGAAGATGAAGGTGACCCCACCATTGAGAACGTCTCGTGGACCATCAGTGCGCCGTTGTCTGTCGTCAAAGACTTTATCCAGAAGGGGCGTGCCTCCCAACAACGACAGCTCGAGAGGGCCAGATTGTACACCCCAGGAAACGAAGGGGACGAGGAGCGGGCCGAAAAGATGGCACAAGAAAAGGAGTTACTTGCGAAGAAAGTGGCAGCTTCGAAGGCGCGGAAAGTGCGGGAATGGGCGGCAATATTGAATGCTGTCCGCCCTGGGACTCTAGAAGGCGCGGCGGCGACCAGAGTTGCGCGGGTCCGCAAGCGGTACATGCAGTCCGGTATGTCTAACGATAGAAGCAGGTGGGAAGGGGAAGTGCGCGACGCTATTCGGGAACTTCGCGGTGCCGCTAAGGCTATCTTGCCCTCTGCGCAGCGCATAGCCCCGGTTCGACCTCCCCAGGGCCTTTTATCCGTCGTCCGACCACCGCCAGAAGCTACGGCGGCTCTGTCGCGCCCTGCAGGACTTCCCCAACCGGTAGCAAATCAGCCCGGAAAGTCCATCGAGCAGCTCATATCAGAGCAGGGGCCGGCACGCGAGGATACGAAAAGAAAGAAACGCAAACAGAAGAATGGCAACGATGGTATGAACTTTCTCTACCTGGGCGTGTATCAAAAGATGTTCGGGTCCGCTTTAACACTTTTTGTTTTACAGCAAACACCGAAGGTGGGAGTGGAAATGCCGATGATGACGACTCGTTGCAGCGAAAGAGCCGCTTCTTGTGGAACAACGACTACGATGAATTAGCCCAAGATGCTCACGCTATTCTGAGAGCACGCTTGCGGGAAGTGGGCGGACGTATGGATTGGGTCGCATTACGCCAAATCTTTCCGGCGGTTCCAAGGAACTCTGTGCGTCAGCGGATCGCAAGTCTAAGGGAAATCCCAAACAACGAACTCTACATGAAGCGCCTCGAGGACCAGTGGCATCGTCTCTGGAAACAATATCGGCGCACTGAGCATCTACCTGACCCCAATCCCACGAGTCAGACTGACTTTGACCTCATCAAGCACCTGCAGTTTCTCCGGAGGTTTATCGACAAGAATGCATTGTACGTTTCATGTCACTTACTTTGTATGATGGTTAACACAGGACTGGAGGAGGGTCGGTTTCCAAGAAACATCGACAACTTTGGCGCTCCCTGAGACGGTCTCTCAACTTCACGCGTCGTGGGACGTTATAATCAAACCAGACGACACGCCGGTTTGGGACTTTCTATGGGATTCAAAGGTCGATGAAAACCGCGAGAAAGGGCTGTTACAAACGGCATTCACAGTCAACCATGATGAGGTACCAATGACTAGTAATGGTCTACATGGCTCTCAAGATGTCGAAGTTGCCGAAGCTGCGCTAAAGGTTCGTGGACATCGCCTCCACATAAAGATGTGGTACTGACGTCATCTAAGATGGTGTTCGGGACACCGAATGAGAATTACTTACCTTCAAGAGGAGCAGCCTTACTGCGCTCCGCCAGCAAGGGAACGGTCGCGAAAGCGAAGGACAGGCTCCTCAGCCGCGGTGTTTTATCGAAGCTTGTCAAGGACCCTCAGAAGCCCAAACCCGGGCGAACCTTAAAAATATCTGAAATGTAACTTGTCATAGCAATCTTTGTCGTTTTGCGGCATCTAACTATCTCTAAAGGACCCAGAACGCCCTCGGTGGTTCAATGCCACAAGAACTATTTAATGAAGCGACAGCGCTGGACGCTTTGTATAAACAGCAAGAAGCTTGGAGGGAGTGGCCATTGCGGGCCTCAGACGGCGACCTGGCCATGCTAGCACAAATGACATCAGAAGGTCTTGTAAGTCATCACCTGATTGAGATCAAGGAATCAGTTGATGACACGGAACCTCAGATAGACTTCAAGCTCGACATCACTGCGGCCAAGGCGGCACGCATCGATATCGACTGGAACAGCAAAAAGGCCGGTAGGTACAAGAAGCTTGGGACGAGGAATCCACGCCAACATGATTCGCCTAGATGACGATCATATCGAGACTACGATCTTCACACGTTCTTTGAACGTATCGATATCAGATAGTGAGGACGCATTTGCGAGCCGGGCGCAGTCCCCATCGGCAGAGGAAGATGATGACGAAGGACACGGAAAAACGACGGACGGCGCAGTTGCTTGCTGCCGTCAGTACTCCGATGGACAGGTGAATTGTGGCTCGTGCCTGAATGCCGCACTCAAAGCGTGGGCTGTCGAGTCCAACACAAATGAGCAAGAAGTGTCTCGCCGTGTCCTGGACGTACTCGACGAGGCAGGTCCCGCTGGCCTCTGCATTAGTACTCTCGTAGTAAGTACCCGCTTTGCAATTTCGGTAATGACAATTTTAGTGATTAATGCGATCAGACAAATGTTATGGGAGGAGGCTGTACCGAAGCTGTTCTATCCACGTTATCCTCGCTAATGAACAACGCCATACCTCTCGTCGTTCTCGTGGGTCAATCCCGAGCGTTGGTCGTGTCTGCGCGACACTCAGATGCCTGGGCGGTTACTGTCAGTGAAGAGCCCCGAATGAATGTGCTCCCACGTCGATGGTTCGACGCGACGGGAGTCAAATTGCTAGACACTTGGCGAGCTGCCTTGCGTGCAGTGATCGGAACTATTGTGTTCAGGCCAGGTATCTCGCAGGTGAGTAATGACCGAGCCGCCACAAGTCGCGAGGCGGAAGTTGATGTTGACGTGTGTAATAACAGGCGGAGATAGCGTGGCGGTTGCGATCAGTGTACGACCGGGTTGAGGTAACTGAGGTGCTAAGACAACTATATGAAACCGGTTTTGTGCAGCGAAGAGTAGGTACGAACAGGGTGATTTTCGAATTGGGGTTGGTTACGTTGAAGGATGCAGAAGAAAAGGAAGTGTACTGGTTTTTGGGTGATCGAAGGTGGTATCGAGCGCCATTTGAATGAAATTGACGTATACTGCTGTGTTGTACTGTGTAGCTCTATCGT
>Ga0307510_10008881_pt1 | contig 11976 bp, 11 predicted proteins | sample 12_EM_MG_FD_207224 | JGI IMG/M metagenome (GOLD analysis project Ga0307510, IMG submission 207224) | Populus trichocarpa ectomycorrhiza microbial communities from riparian zone in the Pacific Northwest, United States - 12_EM | ecosystem: Host-associated > Plants > Roots > Unclassified | place...
AATATAAAAAGATGAAATTAAAAAACAAATATCAATTAAAAAATGAACAACAAAAACACCAAGTAAACCAGGCAAGCCAACCAAACTTTGTAATTTGAATCATGCATATGAGATGACCCAATAAAAGGCAAATTGAGAAGCATTCCAAAGTTTGATTTTTTTCAATATTATATTTGAATCATGCATGGGAGATTAATGAATATATATATATATATATATATATATATATATATATATATATATATATATATTTGAGGTGGGTTTTCCTGTGGAGAAATCACAAGAGTTTTATTGGATCCTAATTTTCAAATGTCTTCCTTCTGTAAAGTTGGTTAAAAATCCAAAGAAATAGAAAAAAGTTTCATTTCAGATAAGCACTAAATTTTTTATGTAGGGGCATTTAGGTCAATAAGAATTTGAAATCATCACATCCTTTCTTTCTTCACTCTATTAAATCCTAGATTAGACTGTGAGTTTTTTTTATGTTTTTATCGTAGAGAAAAAAAAATTGATAAACACAATGGAGAAAATAATTGGGGATATTGCATAGTTTCACGAGTCGTAGTTGCCTTCTACAACATGCAAGTCACATATTACACGCACGACTCTTATTTCTTAGTTGTCATCTACGACACACGAGTTGCAGATGATATCTGTGAATTTATACAAAATTAATACCTAGAGCCCTTTTCTTTCCCTTTCTCCCTTTCTTTCCTTTTTTTTCTCTCAACACAGCTAATTGCCTCTCTGTTCTCCCCACCGTCTGCCCCCCTCTCTCCCTACCACAAAACACCACGAGGTGTTTTATTACGCCTACCTGGTCGTGTTTCCCGATGCTTCCACATAATCTAATGCATTATGCACCTCAATATCCAAGACAAATCGATTGATATGCAATATTATTTTACATACAACATATTTTTAATGTTATTATGGATGATGACTACTGATTAATTTATATATATATATATATATATATATATATATATATATATATATATTAATCGGTACAGGAGGCTTGTAAAACAATAGTGACTATCTGTGAAAACATCGATAGGATAGAGGTATTGTGGCCAATGCTACACTTAATTTATGTCTTGGTGGACTTCAAGAGATTGGGGAGGCTGGGCATCTTAAAGTGGAATTAGCAGAAGATAAGATTGTTTATCATGGGAGTGTTGGGGATGTTGGTCCATCCACGAGCATCTCAGGCCTGTCCATGAGCATCCCAGATCCATCTACAAACATCCCAAGTCTATCCACAAGCTGGGATGATATTGGATGTTATAAACTCGTCCTTGAGTTAAACAAGTTGGAGTGATGCCCCAAACCCATCCACGAGTGCTTAAGACTTTCCATAAGCTATGACAATTATTAGATATAGTTACAAGTTATTATATGTTTTGAGAATTATGAATAGATGTATAGTTAGTTTAATTTTAATAAAATGTTATGTTATGTTATGTTAATTGTCAGTCTAATTTTGTTATTTATGATTAAAGATGTTATGTGCTGCTTATGTGAATTGTGTTCTGATGCTGGAAAACTGGTTATTTGAATTGTGTGAATTTTTATTTTATTTGGCAGGGAGTTATGGCAGAAGAAATTTCATAGGATATGTCTCTTAGTCGAGTTGCAGATGACATCTGTGACTCGAGAATCATAATTGGAGTTTACAACTCACAAGTTATAGATAATGAATACGACTTAAGTGTCGCAGATGTTATATGGGACTCAATCAAGTATGCTACTTCCCTAAATATTTTTTTCATATGCAATTTTACCAAAAAAAATTAATTATGCTAAGTTTCAAAAAATAATTGTTCATCACCCCAAATAGAGAGGGAGATAAATAAAAGAATTATAAATGGAAGCAATCAACTCGGTATTTAATCCATTAAGAGAGTTCACAAATGATAACATTCACCTAGTAAAGCGCTGCCACAAACTAGATCATAAAGGTTAGCAATAACAACGACCTTTTTTCTTGTTTTATTATCTTTCAAAATTTGATTGAATTGATCATTCTAACTAAAACAATGCATTTCATTTATGTGTTGTTTCAGATTTCACAAAAGTGGTATTTCATACAATGATAGGATTTGTAGTGATGGGATTCATAGGTTTCATCGTGAAACTCATATTTATGCCCTTCAACAACATCATTGTTGGTTCTGCTTGGGTAAATGATTGATTTATCTAACTATTTTTTTTAGGTTTTCTATTTGATTTAGGGTTTATATGGTTGGTTTGTAGTATGTTACAAATGACTTATAGTGTATGTGGTTTTAGTCCATCTAGAAATTGGATTATTGTAACTATATTACAAAATACAAATGTTTTCTTGCCTTCTACTAAAAAATAAAATGAAGCAAGGTGTTGTTAATTCCTACAATTATTTTAAGGTATAAGAAGATATATGTTTTGACTCTTTTTCCCTTACGTTTCATAAGGGTTTTTTTTCTTGTGGGGGGGCTTTGGGAGTTTCATCTTGAATGATCCTTTTCAACATAAACAAGTTACTTATGATATAAATATTATATGTGTTGTGCTTACATAAACTTTTTTTTGTTTGTATCAAATCTCTCAACTTGATCTTGTTCAGGACCTACCTTAAAATAATATCTTGAAACTTTATATGATGCGATTCAAGCAACACTAAGAGATCTATTAAAGGTTTTAGTTTGTTTAGTGACAAAACTTAGGGCTAAGAGGTTTAAAGAGGTATTCAATTGACTTCTTCAAGACACTTGGACCAAGGTGGACTTCAAAAAGATATTAAATAATGAAGAACAAACATTGATTAATTTCATTCATGTTCAAAAAGAGCTTGTTAGCGGGCATTCAAATATTACAAAAAAATTAGAATAAGAAGATTTCAATTTGCCAATTTTGTCCTTTCACTACTGTTTTGGTCATAATTAGAGCTAAAAAAGGAATTGTAATGCACTTATAGTTGTATTGAAAAGTATATATCCATAGCTTTCCAATGAAATATGGCATGCCTTCTAACTCATTAAGTTGAGAGAGAACCATGCGTTTGAATTTGAGCTTTGATTAAGTCAGCAGATTACAAAAACAACTTTAGTCTTATTTAAATTGGGCTATTGTTTTATTTATCTTTTAGTTATTATTAGGCCTTTTAGAAATATTAGGGCCTTTATTTAAATTTGGGTTTATTGAATTATTATTATTATTATTATTATTATTATTATTATTTATTAGACTTATCCATATCCATTAGGGATATCCTATTAGACTTAGGATTCTTTCTAGTATAAATATTTTTTTTGTAGAGATTTTCTAAGGTAAATTATTTTTAATAAAGAGATTGACATTCTTGATATCTTTTGTGTGGTTAAGTAATTCTCATATTAAGTTTTTTTAATAACTTTGTTGTGATTTTATACTACTCGTTCGTGTCTTTTTATAGGCATAAGGTGGGGGTAATTCTCCAATACAGGTTCTTATTGGGTTAACTTGCAAACCATTCAAATTTAATTTTTTCATATCTTGTTAGGTATCCGTATCAGTTGATATCAGAGCTTATGCTATTATTAGGTTATATCCCTTTAATCTTTATTTTGTGTCATTTCTTGATTTTCTTTCTTTGTAGTTTCAGCTAGGGTCTTGTTTCTTAAAAAAAAGTATATTCTTCTCTTAATATTTCAAAGTTTGTGTCAATACCTATATATATAAAAAATCATTTTTCTTAATTTCTTGATTTTATCGAAAACATCAAAGAGAAATGGTGTTCTTGATCTTCATATTTTATTTTTCTTGATTTCAACCTAGAGTAAAAAAAAGGAAAAGAAATCTTGTTTTTGCCAAATTATATGGATAAAAAAAGAAGGAAAAGTTGAACAAGAATTGCAAGAATTGATTGAATTGACAAGTTAGGGCATAATAAAAAAAAAGCCCTTAAATTTTAGGGTTGGCCAAAAGTTAAATATTTTCTTAATTCTTGTCGAATAGGTACACACCAAATCTTAATATTGCCGAATTGAACTCTTGTTTTCTTGGATTGTCTTGCCTTGCTTCATTTAAATTTGGGTATTATAAATCTTTCTTGCTTTATTTTAATTTATTTCTTGAAATTCTTAAAGTAATATTGACTTCTTGAATTAGTTAGTTTTCTTTGAATCTTTAACATAAAATCCATTATTTTTATTTTGTGTCTTCTTTTCATCATTACATTTCACACAAATTTACATTACTATTTGTAAATTTATCCTCGAGTTTTGTTTTGATTAGTTTCATATATTATTTTAATTCTTAAGTCTTTATTATTATAAGTCGCTATGTTGTTTTGATTAATTATTTGATAAGTTGCTAAGTTACCTTTAAGAACATAAGTAAAGGAATAGTGAGGTAAAATACATAATGAGGTTATTATAGTAAAAAGTCTGATTGAATTATATGAAACATGAAAGTATTCACAATGTCATCAAAAAGTATGACACAATCAAAGGCGAAGGATCCTATAGAAAAACAAGATAAGTTAGAGGTAATGATAAAGACTTTAAATGGAAAGATGGATAAATTGAGTACTAAGATGATGAAAATATGGATGGAAGAACTCAATTGTGAAGTTTTTAACCTTTGAAGATCCAATTTTTTGAAGATAAATTTAATTGATATATGGATCATAATTTTGATATTTATTTAGCCTTGTCCCTATGCGTTGGCTTCCACAATTCTAAAATAATAATAATAATAATAAGAGAGTGTTGCTGGCAAGTAAATTAATTTAATGATGATGTGGATAATTTAAATAAACAGTGTTTAAAAGAGAGTTTTGCTAGCATTGTTCTTATCTTCACAGCATCTTAATTTTAAAAGATTGATTGGGTGATTAAGGAGGTTTTTATTATTATTTCAGAGCATGTGTGACCAACTTTGCAAATCATTATTACGTAAGATAGGGTAGTTGGCTAGGATACGAAGTAAATAAGAGCAAGTTGTAAGAATGAACAAACTTTAAAGTAGTTGCCTATTCATTTCCTGAAGGTCAGAGATTGCCTTATGTTTTAGAAAACTTTAGGGTGCACTGGCTTGGGTACCAAGCAAATAAGAGATGCTAAATAGTAAAAAGATGCAGTTTGCAAGATTGAATTGGCTATCCTTTTTCTTGATGGCGAAGTTTTTTTTTTTTTTTGACATGATTCCTGATGGTAATTTTGTGAGGTTTGGTTTTCTTTAGAGGATTTTTCTTAAAAAGAGATTTTATTAGGAGGTTACTTTTATGAGAGGATTTATTGAATATTACGCTATTATTATTTTGGGTTAAATAGTATCAAGAATTGGAATCTAGTTCAAAAGAATTTGCCAAAAGAGAAACGATGCTCCAGTTCAAAGAACATGCGACTTTTGAGCACATTTGGCTTATGATCCATTGCTTTCAAAGAATTTAAGCTATATTTCAAAGCAGGAGTGATATTAGTTAATCCCCAAGTCACTTGAAACAGAACACAAAACAGTTTCCAGACCAAATAAGCCAAGGTTTAAAACTTGGTCACAACATGAGATAATTATGTGCTAACAATGAAGTTTCTTCACCTATGGCAGATTACAACTAATAGCCACTCCCTTAAACTTGCTGAATGAATCTTTTAATCTGATACATTGAAAGCAAAATCATGATTTACACTTTCTATGAAATAGCCACCTTGATTAAACCAGCTTTTTTGGCAGGGCTACGGAGAAGGCTGCTAAGAATTTAATTAAGAAGCATCAAGTTAAAGCTGCTACCAAGGTTTCAAGTCACCGACTGGGCCTGCAGTCCAGTTAAAGATCTTCTCACTTGACTTCAGGTAAACAATTGTATCATGAGGCAATTTTTGAGCAAGTCCATTCAAAGCTTAATGGAAAGCATCTCCTACTTGAGCAGGTTGTGGGAATAGCATTGCCTGCTTCATTAAAGGTGTTGAAAGAATGTCTTAGAAAGCTGCAGAAGACCAGGAAGCTTTGTTGTTGCTTGTTCAGGGGATTTCGTCAATGAAGATCTCTACTTAAAGACCAAGATTTTAGGAATAAAATTTCTGATTACATTTGATTTGTTGGTTATGCAATTTTTAAATTTTGAAAAGTCTTTGTTTCCAAGTAAAACTCCATCTCTATTTAAGAGTATTCTGAAATCAATAATATCATCTTCTTCCAATTCTTTTTCAAGTTTGCTATTCTTTTTCATCTTGTGCTCCACAACTAGAGAATTAAAATCAACAAATTGGTATCAGAGCTTAGATTATCTTGAGGGACTTGTGAGTTGAGAGAAACAAAAACACAAACCAAACTAAACCACAAACACAATTAAAAAAAAACACAAAAATAGATTATGAATCAATCATCTCACACTGTTCACGACCAATCTTCAATGGTGAAAACTATGAAACTTGGGCGATCAGAATGACAGTTCATCTTGAGGCATTAGACCTCTAGGAAGCTGTGGAAAACAATTATGTTGTTTCTGATTTGCCTGCAAATCCAGCAATGGCTCAACTAAAGATTCACAAGGAAAAGAAGACAAGGAAGTCCAAAGCTAAAGCTTGCTTATATGTTGTAGTGTCAAACACAATATTCACAAGAATCATGAATTTGGAATCTGCAAAAGGTATTTGGGACTATCTTAAAAAAGAATATCAAGGCAATGAAAGAACTAAAAATATACAGGTTCTTAACTTAGAAAGCGTTTGGGAACGCGTGTAAACCGCGTTCCTAAAAAATGTTTTTTTTTTTGCTAAAATTTAATATGGTTTGTACGTTTTGGATTGTTTTGATGTGCTGATGTCAAAAATGATTTTTAAAAAATGAAAAAACATCATTGGCATGCATTTCAGCACAAAAGGTTATTTGAAAAGCAACCGCTACCACTCTACCAAACATAATCTTAATCAGAGAATTTGAAATGCAGAAGATGAAGGAAACTGAAAACATCAAAGATTATGCTGACAAATTGCTAAGCATAATAAACAAAGTAAGATTACTTGGAAAAGAATTTTCTGATGACAGAATTGTGCAGAAAATACTAGTCATTATGCCTGAAAAATATGAGTCTAAGATTTCTTCATTAAAAGAGTCAAAAGACTTAACCAATATTTCTCTTGGAGAATTGTTACATGCACTGCGGGCACAAGAGCAAAGAAGATCAATGAGACTTAAGGAATCAATGCAGGGAGCTTTTCAAGCAAGAGCTCAATACCAAGAAGGAGACAAAGACAAGAGATTCAACAAGAAGAAAAGGGTTCAAACTTACAGAAACAAGGTGGAAACATTTCCACCATGTACCTAGTGTAAAAAAACAAATCATTAGTCGATCAAGTGTTGGTGGAGACCAGACATCAAGTGCAAAAAATGTGGACAGATTGGACATGTTGAAAGAATCTACAGGTCACAACAACATGAAGAAAAGGTGAATCCCGTTGCTCAACAACCTGAAGAGGAGCAGTTGTTTGTTGCATCATGTTTTCAACAAGCAACAGCTCGAATGATTCCTGGTTGATTAATAGTGGTTGCACAAACCACATGAAAAACAATCAAGATTTGTTCAAGGAACTTGACAGAACTGCTATTTCTAAAGTCAAAATTAAAAATGGTGATTATATTGATGTCAAAGGCGAAGGAATTGTTGTTTTAAATAGCCTGTCAGGTTTGAAGTATATTTCATATGTATAATATATGCCCGACATTGATCAAAACTTGCTTAATATTGGAAAGCTTATGGAAAAAGGTTTCAAAGTAATGTTTGAAGATCAATGATGTTTGATCAAAGACAATTTAGGCAACAACGTGTTCAAAGTAAAAATGAAAGCAAAAGGTTTTACTTTGAACCTTATGGAGGAGGAGCAGAGTGTGTTCTCTGCATAAGCATGCAATGACGAACTGTGGCATAAAAGAGTTGGACATTTTCATCATGCATGGCTAATGTATATGCAAAAACACACTCTTGTAAAAGGAGTTCCACAACTGGAGAACAGATCAGCCAACTATGCAACATGTCAATATGGAAAGCAGGTCAGAAAACCTTTTCCTTATGCTACCTGGAGAGCAACACGTAAACTTTAGCTGGTACATACAGACATTGGAGGTCCTATGAGTACAGCTTCACTAAATGGCAGCAGATATTATACCATCTTCATTGATGATTATTCCAGGTTTTGTTGGATTTTCTTTCTTAAATTCAAATTAGAAGTTGCTAATGTGTTCTGGAAGTATAAAACATGGGTGGAAAACCAAAGTGGATGTAGTATTTAGACACTAATATCTGACAATGGAAAGGAGCATACCAGTGGAAGATTTCAACAATTTTATGATGAATCCGGAATTGAACATCAGCTTACTACACCTTACACCCCACAACAGAATGGTGTTAGTGAAAGAAGAAACATGAGCATCATGGAAATGACTAGATGCATGTTGCACGAAAAAGAGTTGCTAAAAAAATTATGGGCTGAAGCTGCAAACACCTCAGTATATTTGTTGAACAAAATGCCAACCAGAGCATTGCAGAAAAAAAAAACTTTGTTTGAAACCTGGTTTGGATACAAACTAGACCTGCAACATTTAAAAATCTTTGGTTGTATTTGTTTCACTCTTATACCACATGTGAAAAGAGATAAACTGGATAAGAAGTCAGAACCATGAGTGTTCATTGGATATAGCAGTCCATCAAAAGCTTACAGAATCTTCCAACCTCAAAATGGAAGACTTCTGGTAAGCAGATACGTCAACTTTATGAAAGATAAACAATGAAAGTGGGAGCAACCAGAAGAAAAGTTAGAGTCATCAACAGAGAAGCAGGAATCTTCAATTATAGAGATTATTAATGATAACTTTGACGATGAACCAGTCAGAGGTACAAGATCTTTAGCTAAAATTTATGAAAGTAGCAATATTGCTATTTGTGAACCTGCAAAATTTGAAGAGGCAATGAAGAACAATGAATGGATTGAAGCAATGCAAGAGGAACTTAGAATGATTGAAAAGAATGATACCTGGGTGTTGATGGACAAGCCTTTACACAAGAAGGCCATAGGAGTCAAATGGGTTTATAGAACCAAACAAAATGCAGATGGTTCTATAAGCAAATACAAAGCCAGATTAGTTGTGAAGGGTTATGCTCAAGTGTTTGGAGTGGACTTCTCAGAAATATTTGCATCAGTAATACGCCTAGATACAATCAGATTACTACTTGCAGTGTCTGCATAAAAGAAGTTTATCAGTTAGATGTAAAGTCTGCGTTTCTGAATGGATCTGTAGGATGAGATTTACATCAAACAACCAAGAGGCTTTGAAATCCAGGGACAAGAAGGTCTACCTGCTGAAGAAGGCTTTGTATGGCCTTAAACAAGCCCCTAGAGCATGGTATAACAGAATTGATGAGCATCTACATAAACTTGGCTTTGTTAAAAGTCTAAGTGAGGCTATGTTGTATGTAAAAGGAACTGATGCAAACTTAATTATTGTGTATGTTTATGTTGACGACTTGCTTGTAAGAGGAAGTGATAAGACACTAATTGAAGAGTTCAAGACCGAAATGTTTAATGTGTTTGAGATGACAGATCTCGGTTTGATGTCTTACTTTCTTGGAATGGAGGTGAAACAAAGCAATGATGGAATCTTCATATGTCAACAGAAGTATGCTAAAGAGATATTGAAGAAGTTTCATATGGAAAGCTGTAAAAGCACAAGCACACCTATGAATCTAAAGGAAAAATTCAGCAAGAATGATAGAACAAACAAAGTAGATGAAGGTCAGTACAGAAGTTTGATTGGGTGTTTAATGTATCTTAAAGCTACAAGATTAGACATTGCATTTGGTGTGAGTTTGCTGTAACGTTTTATGCATTGTGCAAGTGAATTGCACCTTCAAGCTGCAAAAAGGATAGTAAGATATATCAAAGGTACAATAAGCTATGGCATAAAATTCTCTCATCTTCAGAATTTTATGCTTCATGCATGACTACTCTGATAGTGACTGGGCAGTATCTGTGGACGACATGAAAAACACTTTAGGCTACTATTTTAGTTTTGGATCAAGCATGTTCTCTTGGTGTTCAAGGAAGCAAGATAATGTAGCTCAAAGTTATTTGGATAAGGAAAATACTTGCAGATCTGCATATGAATCAACTGGAACCAACAAAGATTTATGTTGACAATCAAATTGCAATTTCTATTGCAAATAATTTTGTGTTTCATGGCATAACAAAGCATTTTAAAATCAAGTTATATTTTCTAAGAGAAGCTCAGAAAGAAGAAGTTACTCTGCTATATTGCAGAACTAATGATCAAATTGCAGATGTTCTAACTAAAGCTTTTTCAAAGGCAAATTTTGAATATTTAAGAAGTAAGCTTGGTTTCTGTTGTTGTTAAGATACAGAGGAGTGTTGAAAGAATATCTTAGAAAGCTGCAGAAGACCAGGAAGCTTTGTTGTTACTTGTTCAGGGGATTTCGTCAATGAAGATCTCTACTTGAAGACCAAGATTTTAGGAATAAAATTTCTGATTATATTTGATTTGTTTGTTATGCAATTTTTAAATTTTGAATAGTCTTTGTTTCCAAGTAAAACTCTATTTCTATTTAAGAGTATTATGAAATCAATAATATCATCTTCTTCCAATTCTTCTTTACGTCTGCTATTCTTTTTCATCTTGTGCTCTACAACTAGAGAATTAAAACCAACAGAAGGGTTTGCAAGCAGTCTCTGCTTCCTCAATATCACTTCAAGTGAAATGAAAGTGAGTATGGTGTCCAAATTTGGAACATCTTTCTTTTCTACAAATACCCCAATTTCTTCCCATGGGATTGCATCAGCAAAGGGTAAAACAATGTTGTCACCTATAATAACAGGGATACAGCCAAATATCACTGCTTCAATCAATCTCGGACTCCATGGGGCCCAACCAAGGGGACACAAACAGAAAACAGGTTGTTGCATGTCTTCATAATACGTTGTTGGGTGCTCTGTGGAAATGTCAACAAGTGGATTGTCCTTGAAATTCTCCCAGACTACTGCTCGTGCACCTTTGTAAACATAAGAAACAAATTGATCGGTGATCTCCACTTAAGCCTCTATCACATATAGGATCATTGCTAAAACATGAAATCTATTCTCTCTTCCAATTAGCTTGACAATTGAATGAAGAAGTCCAAATATTGTATTTGACTTCTTTCATTCTAATTGAAAAATATAAAAGGGTCATGATTCTAGTTTCATAACCCATTCCATAAAGGTTTCATTTCTGTTGATATTTAGTTTGAAAATATACTTAAGCCTCACATTCTATGGAAAAGAGTTGAAGTAATTGAACATCTAATCACTTTTTAAACATGTGAGAATTACTTAAGCCACCTTCTGGGTCATTTCCTACATCATAAAACAATCCTCTGAAGTAAACAAAAATTGACCGAGGTGTTTTTTCAGGAATTAGGTGGGTTGCATTTTCTATGGAGGAGCATATAGAGGAACTGTAATGGAGCCATCTTTTTAGCAAACATGATTTTTTTGTCCAAGCGTTTGCACCAAGGTGGCACGTTGGAGCAAGGGAAGAATTCCTCTTTCGATAGCCTTCTCTTCCTGCAAAAAGGATAAAGAATGGAGGAACATAAATTAAGAGTTAATGGAAATAAAAAGAAACTGCCAGAATGCAACACTTTATTACTAATATATATCAATAATTAGATATACCAGAAAGATAGCAACCTCAACAGCTCTTTAGGAAACCACATATTCAGGTCAATTGATTCAAAAATCAGAATGCATTGAGAAAATTTATCAACAGAATCTAAGGGAAATAGGAGAGATAAATAAAAAGGAAAAGGTTTACTCACTTGAGAGTGGAAGCGTGCATCAAAGTCTTGTGGCATAACAAAAAAGTGGTCAGCACCTTGAGTCCGATTCCAATAAGGCTAGTTTGAAGAAATAAGTTGTATAGCACTTCTCATCATTCACGGTGATTTGAAAGGCAAAGGAAGGCCAT
>Ga0307510_10008882_pt1 | contig 11976 bp, 10 predicted proteins | sample 12_EM_MG_FD_207224 | JGI IMG/M metagenome (GOLD analysis project Ga0307510, IMG submission 207224) | Populus trichocarpa ectomycorrhiza microbial communities from riparian zone in the Pacific Northwest, United States - 12_EM | ecosystem: Host-associated > Plants > Roots > Unclassified | place...
CGGATCCGCTCACGAAACCGCCGCCGCTCCGCGGTCAGCCCACCACCCTGCGCGTACCTCATACCTCCGGCCTACCGCAGGGATCACCACGCGTCAGCCCCCGACAACAATCCGAAGAGATCAGTAGGGCCTTCCACCGGTCCAGGCGCCCCGTCGTCGGTCACGGACAACGGACTGCTGCCTGGCGTACTCCCGCGCGGCCTGCAGACGCCTGGTCCTCGCTGTCGTCGACCCGTACGTCGACCGCGACGTACGGGTGGCACGCGAGGAACAGCAGCGCCGCGCCCTCACAGGACACACCAACACTCACCCGAAGGCCCGAAGGAGTGTCCTCGACCGTCGGGAGAGGTAGCCGCAGCGGGCGCAGGATCCGAGGTGTGCTGCCGGGGTCTGGGCCAGGGCAGTCGGGTTGCTGCTCGGCCGGGAGGATCCCGGCCCCGAACTTGCCGATCACCTCGACATGCCGGGCAAGGGCCAGCGTGAGCACGCCGTCCTGGACGAGCACGTCGCTCGCCTCTCGCCGCTGCGGCACGCCGACCTCAACGTGCTCGGGCGCTACAGCTTCCCCCCTCCGCCCCGGTCGGCGGGGGCCTGCGCGACCCGGTGGAGGAGGCCGACGACAAAGACACCGACGAGTGGATGCCGTCCCGCCGGACCCGCGGCGGCGAGGAAGGTACGGCTCACCTGTCCCGTCGGACCTTGGCATGGCAGGTCACGGCCTGCGCGGTTCCGGGCACGGGATCGTCATCCTCCCGCCTGCGATGCAGGTGGGAGGCATCGCCGGGGAACAAGTCGGCGGGACGCGTCTGTCGAGGGTTTCGGTCAGGCGAGTCGTTGCGCGGGTACGCGGACCGCGGGTTACGGCTTGGTCGGCGCGTTCACGACGAACTCGGCGCGCCCTGTGTCGCAGCCCACCCATCCCCTGGATTGACTCCCGTTTGAGACGCGGTACTGGTGTCCACCAGAGGCGCCGCCGAGCTGGGCCAGGGTGTCCTTGCTGGAGTCGACGTCGTCGACCTGGAAGTAGGTCATCCAGCGCGCGGGCCTGCCGGGGTCTCCAGGGCAGAGACCGCCGATCTCCTGGTCTCCGACTCCGATCTTGTACGTCCCTCCACCGTTTGATGCGTACTGGAATCCGAACACGGCCTGGTAGAAGGGCATGGCGGCATCCATGTTGGTCGCGCGCAGCTCGATCCAGTTCACCGCACCGGTTTCGTGGGTGACCTGGGCGCCGGCGAACTCTCCGGGCTCCCACAAGCCGAAATGCGCACCTTGATGGTCCACGGCTACCAGCATCTTGCCGAGCTTGCCGACCTCCCTCACCGTGCCGACCTGCCGGCCGCCTGCCTTCTGAATCAAGCCCAAGGTGGCCCAGGCGTCGGTGCAGGCGAACAAGGGGATCCACATGCCCAGCGGGACCATCAAGCCGATTTTGCTCACGTACTCCTTGGAACCGACGAGGGCGACCGCCTTGCCGTTCAGCTCACAGACCACCTGGTCTGCGGGATCACCCTTCCAACCCAACAGGTCGCGGTAGAAGTCGAGCGTGGCCTGCTGGTCCTGCGGGGCAAGGTAGACCCCGCACAGGCTGCCGGGCGCGTACGGAGTGGCGATCTCAGGCATATCGGGTCTCTCTGGGTGAAGGGGCCTGTACGGAATCACTCTCTCGTCACGGCGGGTCAGGCACTGGACGACACGCTGTCACGAACGAGGGAGGGGCTCGGTCACGGGAGCCAGCTCGACCCGCAGGACGAGGCCAGCCGCTCGACGGCAGCCAGGGCCTCCCATCTGTTCCGGCCCAGTGCAAGGCCCGCCGCGAGTACGAGAGTCGGGTCAGCATCCTCGCCCCAGCCTGACCAGAGGGTGTTCCAGGCGCCAATGGCCCCCGTGCCCCTCCTGCTTCATGATCGTTACAGCGGGTATGCGAAAGATCGTCACCACTGCCACGCTCGCCATGGCCGCTCTGGCCATGGCCGTGCCCGCCCACGCCGACAACGACAGCAACCTCGGCGACGGAGTCAACGCCGCCAACAACTGGAACTTCACCGCGGCCGCCGTCTGCTTCCAGGAACTCGCCGTCGCCCCCATCGTCGCCCCCATCGTCGGCGAGTCCGTCCACGACTGCTCCAACGGCAACGTGCTCAACCACTCCGGCAGGTAAATCCCCGGCTGCGCGGCGGATTCCCGCAGAGCGGATGCCTGGCCCTCACCCCGGCCAACGGGGCCTGGGCCAGGCACTGCTGGGAAGCAGCACGCGACAGTCGGGACCAGACCCTACGGTGGCTGTCGGCCGCCGCATGTCGGTCCGACTCCGAGCCAGCCCCCGCCCACACCCCGGACGGCAACCGAGGGCAAAGGTCTGCGACTCGCGCGCAGCCCGCTCATTTCGTGATTACGACGCCCAGGTAGGAACGCGTGGGACTCCCGCCGACCGAAGGGGACTTCCGTGACCACCAACAAGCAGTGGTCAGCCGCCGGAGGGTCGATCACGTTGCCGTTCGAGCAGTTGGGGTGTGGTCGTCGGTGAAGTCGCCGACGGCCGGCACGTGGGCGACTTCCTGCGGGCAGATAGTCCCGTCCGCGTGCACGGTACGGGCACGGCAGAACCCCCGGCGATTCAGACGCCGGAGGCTTGCTGATGTTACGGCTCAGTCCTTTGACTCGGCGCTGGCGGTCTCCCGAGACTGCAGCGCCAGCAGCAGCGAGAAGAAACGATCCATGCGACTCTCACCCGAGGTGACATCAACGTCCTGCCTCGCAACGTCTAGTTGTTCGTGCATGAGCTTTGTGATGGCTCGGATGTGTTCGGGGCTGCCACGGAGATAGGCAGCGTTTCCTGACCATCGCTCGGCTCACTTCCGTCTCGGTCGGCCTGGACGGGAGCCGGCGGGGCGCAGCTGGGTGCCGTTCTTGAGGAGCGCGAGGCGGATGGTGGCGAGGGTGGTCTCCTCCAGGTCGGCGATGGCCTGGAGGGAGAGGTGGTCGCGTTCGTACCACTGGCGCCACTGTGCTGCCCGGGTGGCAGTGTGTTGGGTGCGGCGGAAGCGGGGTGGGCTCCAGTCCAAGGGGTGCTCGGAGAGCAGGTGGACGACGTGCGCGGTGGTCGTCTCCAGGGTGCGGGCGAGTTGGGCAATGGAGAAGTCGCTGCCGGGCACGGCCTGGTGGAGCCGTTCGGGGCTGATGCTGTGCGGGTGGGGCCCGGGCAGCTGGAGGCCGTGCAGCGCATGGCCGGGGAGCTGGGGCGTCCACTGGACGGGCTCGTCGATGCCGTGCTCGTCGAGGAGACGTCGTGCCGTGTGACGGAGGAGGTCTGCTTCGGCGGGCAGGATCCGCCAGCGGAAGCGCTGGTAGTGCTGGCGTTGCGCGGGGCTGGCGGGCGCGATGCCGGGATGGGCAAGGTGAGCGGGTGAGCCGGTCAGCGTGTGGAAGAGCCAGCGCTCAGCGTGTACCGGGTTGGGGCTGGGGTTCGAGCGCAGCCGCCGTTGCAGCTCCAACCATGCCTGCGCGTCCATGAATTGGGGGCGGGTGGTGAACAGTGCGCGTCGGCGTGTGTAGTCGATCGGGGCACCGTGCGTGTCGAGGTGGTCGGCGAGCAGGATCACCGCACGCAGGACGTCGGCGCCATTTGGGTGGCGGGTGAGGGTGGCGAGGAACGTGGACACGTTGTGGCTGCTGACGGTGGTGCCGGTCAGGCGGACCGCGGCACGGATCGGCGTGGTGTTACCCGCCAACAGGCAGGCGACGGCGAGGAGTTCGTCGGCGTGCTGGGCGGCGGGCCTGCCGCTGGCGTGGCGTGGCGTGAGCCGCAGCGTCCACTCCGGCCACAGGCCGGCCGGCAACAAGCGGGCTCTGGCGTTGTGGTCGGCCGGGGGCCGGGTGGAGTCGACGTCGGTACGGTGACGTAAGCGTGCCACCGGCATCAGCATGGTCTCCCTGCTGCACCGCAGCGCGGCTTCGAGCGCGGGCGAGATCGCGACGCCGGGGGCGACGACGTTGCCGGGGTACAGCGGCTTGCCGGAAGCGGCCACCCGGTCGGTGAGCCACTGCGCGGCACGGGCCGCGGAGCGGATGTTCGCGGCGCGCAGGATACGGAACGCCGCGGTGACCGCCACGGCTGTCGCGGCGGCGTCGCCTGGAGCGGCATAGCTGTGCAGGTCACCGTGGCGGGCGTCCGGTGCGCGCGGGGAGCTAGCGGGCAGCGGGTCGGCGCGGTAGCGCTCCAGCCGCTCCAGGACATCGGGCGGCGCGAGCGGGCGCAGGTCGTCGGGGGTTGCGTGGTTGAGGACGAGTGCTCCCAGAGTCTTCGTATCGCGCAGGACCACGTTCAACGGTGCGCCGTCGGGTCCGTACAGCGGCCAGCGCGCCGGACGGCCCGGCGCGGTGAGGGCGGTATCGATGAGGCGTTGGGCCTCGGCCAGGACCCCGTCGGCAGCGATCGCGGTGACCGGGACTCCGGTCAGGGGGTGGTGGCAGCGAGAGGGCCGTGGTCCGCCGTCGGGGGCGGCGCTGGAGCACCGTCCCGGACGGGGCGTTTCCCGCCGGGGGTGGGAGCGCAGGCGGGGGACGCGGTGGCAGGCCGGGCAGCGGTCGACCAGCAGGACATGGTGGCGGGTGCAGGCGAAGGACCAGCTCAGACGCCAGGTCACGGGCCAGCGTCCACCGGTGTCGGCCAGGCATAAGGGACAGAACCGGGATCCCGCCCGTCCCCACAGCACCCGCCTGTTCACCCGCCGGTGCCGGGGCAGGATGTCCACCGCGTGCCCGTCGAAGGGCTGCAAGGTCATCGCCGCGAGCACGCCCGCGGCGACTCCGGTGACCTCCGTGATGGACGCGAGTTCGTCTCGCGTGAGGCGGATGGTCCAGGCTGGCAGCACCAGCGCAGACATGGCCGTCTCCCGGTTGGGGAGACCGAGTGCGCCGAGCACGTCTGTGAACGGGCAGGTCAGACGGGCCGCAATGAACTCCAGCCAGGAGTCCAGGGCCTCACCGGGATCCGGTGCGCACCGGATCGGCAAACTCCGCCGTCCGGCGCTCATCCGGCGGCCCGGGCCCTGCGCGGACGGCTGGTGGCCCTGCCCGCCTGAAGCGCGTATTCGAGTTCACGGCGGGCCTGTTCGGCGGCTTCGTCGTTCTTGACCCGGTCGAGGAGATCACGGGTGAGGCGTTCGGTGCCGGTGCGCTGGGCCCGCTGGCAGCCGCGGTTGACCAGGGTCATCAAGGAGCCGATGTGCCCGGTCGACCGGGCGAAGAGGTAGTCGGACAGATCGTCGGCGAGCATGCCGGGATACGTGTCGGCCAGGATGATGCGCTGTTCCAGGGCCAACAGCAGCCGTCGCCAGTGAGCGCGGCCCTGTTCGGTGTCGATGGTGAAGGGCGGCATGTCCAGGCGGGTGGTGCGCCGGCCGGTCTGCGCCAGGACCGTGTCACCCGTCGCCTCGCCCTCACTGAACAAGCCCTTGTCCGCGAGACCCACACCGACCTTGAGGAGGGTGACCGGGAACTCGTTGGCGATCCACTTGAGGTGGTTGCTGACCTCGATGCCGCTGGTCTTGCGCCACTTGAGGAAATGCAGGTCGTCCAGGATCAGCAACCGGACCTCGCAGGACAGCACACAGTCCAGGGCCTGCAGGCCGAGCTGGGCAGCGGTGGAGTTCTGACGTCCGGGGTGGCCGAAGAACTCCAGCATGGCCCGGTTGAGATCCTTCATGCCGGTATTACCGGTCAGCCCCACCCGGCATACCGGCCACCGCTCGTGCCCCTGCGCGGTGAGCGCCCCGTGCTCGGTGATCTCCCGGCGGTGGAACTCCCGGGCGAAGGCCAAGACCGCCGTGGTCTTGCCCAGGCCGGGGAAGGCATCAACGGCCACAGCTCCCTTGGCCTTGTCGCCGTCCTGGAGATTACTGTCCACGATGTCCCACAAGTCCTCATGCAGAGCGGACAGCTGAGGAGTGCGGATCGGGCCCAGGTTCGCGTGCCATTCACGGCGCGCTCGGTTGTAGGTGTCCCGCTCGGGCACCGTCAGGGCCCGCAGAACGTCCCGGCCCAGCGGCTCGGGCTGGTTGCGGCGCGGTGCGTCGACGAACGCCTGGAAGTCTTCCTTCCGCGACAGCGCCAGATTCGCCGGATCCGGCCGGCCCGCAGGCGCGGTCACACATCGTCCAGGGCATCGGCGTAGAAGTCGTCCTCATCGAGGGGTTCGACGTCGGCCTCATCGTCATCGCCTACCTCGGCTGTCGGCTCGGGCACCGTGGGCTCGGCCGGTCGCGCGTCGTGGCCCAGTGCTCGGCGGACGGACGGCAGGGCGGCGGCCCCCGGCTCGTCGATGCGCGGCAGGTCGAGGGCAGCCTGCTCACGGGACAGACGCAGGGCCATACGCCGTTCGGCGAGCGTGGTGCCCAGCCCCAGGTTCCAGCGCTCCAGCAGGTCGGCAACGGCCAGCCGGTCGTCGGGATAGCGGTACTTCTCGGCGGCCAGCTTCCGGGCGAAGACCAAGGCATCCTCACTCAACGGCATCCGCGCCGCCGGTGCATGCTCCCAGGTCAGTGCATGCCAGGCACGCGTTGCCGGATCCCGGAAGTAGATACGGGTGATGTCGTCCGGGTCGACCTGGAACGGCCAGCCGTTCTTCACCGGCCCCTCGAACGGGCTGCGGATGCCAGGAGCGGGCAGACCAGGGCCGCGGTAGCGGCGACGGTCGATCTCGACGCCGTAGTGCTGGACCGTGCGCCACTTCGTCGCCAGGAACTCGAAGGCGAGATCCGGATCCCGGGGCACTTCGATGTAGCCAGCCCTCGCCATGCCGTGCTCGAACATCTGCGCAGGCGACATCCTCAAGCCCGGCAGACCCGGATCCACGAGACTGGCATGGGGACGGCAGTGGTAGACCGTCGCCGTCCACTCCCGGATGATTGCCTCCAGTTCATCGAGGAAGAAGAACGCGTCACCCTCGGGAAGCTCGCCGCGCGAGTGGATGTCAGGGCCCTTGTACCCGGGCAGCACCTCCAGCAGCCCCTCGCGCAAGGTGCGGAAGAACCGCTCGACCGGCCCCTTGTCGCGTCCCGTCCGCAGCCGGGCCGGCTGGATCGAGATGCCCATGCGACGGCACACGCTGGTCAGATGCTCCGAGACGTAGACCTTGCCGTGATCCACCACCAGGGTCTCGGGCACCAGCGGCGGCGAGGCCAGCCCTCCGCCGGTGGCACCCTCGACGTCGACCATGACCGTGCGCGGAATGCCGTGCTCGGGCCAGACCGCACCGCGCGGCCAGTCCTGACCCGCCGGGCGCGGCCGAAAACACTGGAACAGAACGGCGCTGACATCCACCGCCTTCGTGGACACCGGCGTCACCCGGATCCCCGTGATACAGCGGGTGTACCAGTCCATCGCCACCGTCAGCTCGGCCTGCACCCACTGCAGCGTCAGCGGATCACACGCGAACACGTCCAACCGCGTGGTGTCCATCAACACGTACTCACCCGGACGCGTCGGCCGCAGCTTCCCGTACGGCCCCTCCGGACGGTCGGCGATGTCCCGATTCCGCTTCGTACTCAGCCGGAACAGCGGATGCCGACGCTCCAGCTCCTGAAGGATCCGAAACGCCGTCGCCCGGCTCGGCTGCGCCACCACCTCGGGACCGAACCGCGCGATCACCCGCGCCCGCGTGCGCTCGATCACCAGCGTCCGCGACGGCCGCGACTGATCGGTGTACTCGGCCATCACCTCCAGCGCGGTCTCCACCCAACGGGGGTCCGCCGATGCCGCTGAGCCGCGAGCGTGCACCCTCCCGGAAACCAGCCCGGCCTCACCGTGTTCACGGAACAAGGCCACCCATCGCCTCACCGACCGTGCTCCGACGCCCAGTTCGGCTGCCTTCGCCGCGTACTTGGCCTCTAGCAACTCCCCGGACGCGTACTCGGGGCGGGGCTCACCCTCCCGCGCGAGCTCCGGGCTTCCGGAGCGGTATCCCGAGAGGACTTCACGGACGTGCTCAGCACGCTCCAGCACAACGTAGCGCTCGTCTTCGCGCAGTTGACCCAGCACGACCGAGGCGATCTCCTCGACGTCCCCGGCCGAAGGCCCGGCCCGCTCCGGGATCACCACTGCACGGTCGGTGAACAGCAGTTCCTTCAGCGTCAGCCGACGAACCTGTCCCCGGCTGTCCTTCAAGACCACCTCGTTGCCCGCGGTCGTCACAGCCATCTCGACCACCTCGACGGTCTCCCCGTCGTAGCGGAAACGTGTCCCCACTCCGACACGGGTTCCGGCACCACTCACGCCGTCCTCCTCAACACGCAGGAAGGACGCAGAGGTTCGTTCATATCTGTGTGCAGCTCGTGACTCCACAAGAGGTAATGGACCGCGGCACGGACACACGGCTCGGGCCGGCCGGGAAGAAGCTCAGCCGCCGACCTGAGCGGGACACCGTCCAGATCGGCGCGGCGCAACTCCTCCAGGACCTCCGGCGAGAACAACCACCCACGCCGATACGCCGCAAGAAAGCGGATGTTTTCCAGCACCGTCTCCGGCGGCTCGCTCCACACCTGGTAGCGCCACCCCCGCAACTCCACCGCCCGCCGGGTCCATGCGAACGTGAAGGACACCACCGGCCTCGGCAGCCGCTGGCGCGGTTTGACGTCCACGACCACCGGTCCACTGTCGGTGATCAGGAAGTAGTCCGGGATGTGCGTGCGGACCTGCCCATCCACCACGGCCTTCAGAAGGAATGGCTGGGCCACGATGCCGTGTACGGAAGGATCGAAGTCGGCGAACAGCAGCCGGGCCAGTTCCAGCCGCGACTCGTAGATGAGGTGATCCTGTGTCGTCGCCGCCCAGTACGTGCCGGCATAGTGCTTCTGCCCTCTGTACCAGCGGAAGGTCCTCCACGGCGCGGCCGAGGCCAGGAGACCGGCTGATGTACCCAACCATGCCTGGTCTCCGGCGACTTCACCGTCGCGGTGGCGAACGCTGACCGTGACCGTGTCACCGTCCATGGCGTACCCCCAGCCCGGTCCCTCGTACGAGAACCGTGCTGCGGAGAGCCTGCCCATTGGCGGTTCAGCTCACGAGCAGGTCACACTAAAGAGTGAATGCCTTGACCGGGCGATCTCAGATTCGTGGCCGATCGGCCATCGATTGGCCATCGGTCGTGAGATTTGGCCACGGCATTTGAGATCCCACAAGAAAGTTGCTCGGGGTGCGACGCGGAGGTCGACCACGCCCCGAACCATCTGGGCCGGCGCCATCTCATTTGGACTGGTCACTTCTCTGAACTAGCGGTTGGTACCTGCGGAATGAGCTGTTGAGCCCGTGCGCGACGTCAGAGGCCTGCGCCGCGTGTGAGCCATCGGCGGCAGCCGCAGAAACGCCGTCGGCCTGGCCCTCCTGAAGATCGTCGACCTGCCCTGCTACGCCGCCCAGTTGGAGTTCGACGACGCCGAGCAGGAAGACATGCCGGTCGGGCCGCTCGGCACGATGGCCCTGTTCTGAACTCTTGTGCAGCCGTTACTCCGCGCCCAGCTACTCCGGCTGATCTGACACGCCGCTCGGGTTGTGAACCCACTCGTTACGCATCTGGGCGAGGAAGTCATCGAGCCCCGTCCGATTGAGCCGAAATCTGGCGTGCTCAAGATCGCGTTGTTCCCAGCCAAAGGTGAAGGGACCACCGAGGGGCCCCTCGGGCGGCGGGGGTGAAGGCAGGCGCTCCCAGTCTTCGGCGGTGAGTGCCACCGGTGATGTGGTGCGAAGGATCGTGAGCGGTGCGTCACACTGGGACGTGCTGATGAGGACACGCATCTCCCAGTTGCACCCGGCGCGACCCATCGGTACCTCCCCTACGAGGAAGACGAGGCCACCGAGACGCCAGCGAACTGTGGTGGTGCACCATACATGCTCGCCGAGCTGATAGGCCTTGGTGTCGCTGAAAGAGATCAGCTGCACCGTCGGGCCGGAGACCCATCCATACGCCGTGGCCGGCGTGGGGGATGCCATGGCGACGCCGTGCCGGTCCAGGGGGACGGCGGTGACCTCGAACGCACTGCTGTCGCGGTTGCCCATCCTGTTCCGAGCCGCATTGGTTACGGCTGTGAAGCCACCCGACTGCATGAGAGCGGACGAGACCGCCTCGTCGTCGACGTCTGTGGCTTCCGCGAACTGCTGCACGACTTCGGACAACGAGGTGAGCAGAACGAAACGGTCCTTGATGCCCTCAAGGTCCTCGTTCATGGGAAAGGGGAAAGAGGCGCCGTCACCGAAGTCGCGAGTGTTCTTAGAGACGAAGTACACGGTCGCGTCGGGGTGCTCCCTCGCGTACTCGACGGCGGTCAGCCAGATTGCCGCGTCTCTACCGCCGATCTTCACCGGGGTCCCGTTCTCCTTACCCTCATAGAATCTGCAAGGAGGCAGAACATTCATCTCGCGCTGCAGTCCCTCCCGTAGGGCTTCTTCGCTGGTGGGCAGCACTTCGACGATGGTCCGGTACTTGTCTCGCCAGTGCTCCTGGAAACTCTTCAGGTCCAGTGGCGCCAGGGACCCCTGGGACCACGGCGCGGCGTTGTGAAGGCTCTGCAGGGCGGCACGAGCCTTCTCGTACTGCTCGCGATACGGGACGGCACGCTGGGCTGAGAGCTCCTCCAGCACCACCCACGGCACGGCCACCCTGTCGACGCCAGACGTGCGGATGGTCCTCAGCAGGTCAGTGCTGACGCTGTCGAGCGCGAAGCTGCGCAAGATGCTCGTGTCGAGAATGATCAACGCGTGACTCCTGGTGCTCAGGGACTCTCGTGTCGAGGATCTCAACGCATCGTGCAGGAGTGCACAAGGATTTGGAGGAGAGTCGGGCCCCTGCAGCTGGACGAAGAGGAGATCGACGAAGCCGTGGCGCTGATCGAGGCGATGGCCCGCGACGACCTCACCGGCCCGGAGTTCGCCGACCGCTACACCGCGGCCCTGCACCGATGAGGCGACGGCCTTCGGCGTCCAGGAGGCGCTCGCCCGACGGTGGGCGACCGCGACGGCGAACCGGACGACGCGGGAGCCCGGCGTACGGCTGCGCTTCTACCTGGACGTGCGCCAGGTCCTCGACTCCTAGCCGGCCCGGAGCCGTTCCCCGTCCTTCTTCGTGCCAGGATCCGGGCGGCCTCCTACGCTGGAAGAACAAGTGTAGGTTCTCACTTTCGATGTCAGGCGCCGGCGCTATGGCCTGGTCGTTCCCCTCCAGTCTCACGACGTGTCGGCAGGCGGCTGTCTCAGATCGATGTCATTTCCTCAGACTGCCCAGCCGGCTGCGCCGGACCTAATGAGCCTGCATCGGCGGCCGTCCGTTCCATCCACTTCCGCACCTTCACTGCTTGCTCGATGCGGTTGACGATGTCCTTCTTGGACGCCGTGTCCAAGGTCTCCGAGATCTTGTCGAAGGTGTCGGGAAGGACATCGAGGAGACCCCAGATCTGCTCGCCGGTGATGACGGTCAGCAGTTGCTGGCACCTCCACTGCAGCGGCACCTCGGCACGGTGCGTGAGCCGCTGCACGAGTGTCGGGAACAGGTAGTGCGTCGCTTCTGCGGCGATGTGCTCTCGTAGCCAGTCGACCGGGAGCCGCGCTGGCTGAAGCCATGCATGGCGGCCTCCTGGGCCAGGTCCAGGAGCTGAGCGGTGTCGACGGCTCGGACGGCGCGGGGAAGGAACGGGGTCATGTCGCGATGATGCCAAGAAGCCAGTGCGGCGCCGAGAGGTCAGCTGGGCCGGGATGTGATCTGCTGACGGGCAAGGCCCCAGACGTCCTCGAACTCCTCGAAGGTGAGTTGTTCGGGGTCGTGGCCTTCCCATTCCGAGACGGGCAGCTCGGCGGTGATCCCGAATCTGCTGTCGTAATCACCGAGGCGGCCTGCGTCGCGGGCCCGCTGCCACTCGGCGAGGGAAGGAGCTGCGATTGGGATCAGCTCTGGCCCTTCGAGTTCGACCTGCCGGATCACCCAGCCTT
>Ga0307510_10008883_pt1 | contig 11974 bp, 5 predicted proteins | sample 12_EM_MG_FD_207224 | JGI IMG/M metagenome (GOLD analysis project Ga0307510, IMG submission 207224) | Populus trichocarpa ectomycorrhiza microbial communities from riparian zone in the Pacific Northwest, United States - 12_EM | ecosystem: Host-associated > Plants > Roots > Unclassified | place...
TTGCAAATTTGCACATATCTATGTTATACGCATGTATATGGATTAATAATTTTTAAATACCATGCCATGCATCTATTTTTCCGCCACCAAGTTCCTGGCTCCGAAGCTTGAATTTGGGCATGTTTGTTGATCTTGATGTAAAAGAGAGGTACAAGTTTACTAAATCTTGGCAGACCATTTTAGCCCATGGTAATGGAAAGGATAGATTTCCAGTTTGAAGAATGAAAATACTGCTATAGGCTTATAGGAGCTAGAAAAGGTAAAAGACAAATGTGGGCAAAAATTCATTTGTATCATGAGGAGGCAAAAATATATCACTAGCTATACATTTTCCCGCATGTTGTGGATCAAAATTGCTTTGATAGTGCGTGAAAGTCAGAGGTGGCTTTTTTATTCCCTTTTTTGAGAAGAAATCAAAATACAGTGAATTTACGAGGACAAAGCATAAGACAGAAAATTGTCTTTAACCCTTAGGGCTGTTTGTTTTTATATTAGTGTTTTTAAAAAAATTAAATTTTTTTAATAATTTTAAATTAATATATTTTTAGTGTTTTCAAATCATTTTGATATGCTAATATTAAAAATAATTTTAAAAAATAAAAAAAATTATTAACATGCATTTTAACACGAAAAATTATTTAAAAAACAACCGCAATTACACTGTCAAATAAGCTCTAATGCTTAAGAAAGTTAATGACATTTAGATCCATTCCTTATTTTTTTTTCACATATTACCAAGATTATCATAACAACTTCTGGGTTCAAATCAAATTCTATCAAGAGATTCATTAGAGATCAGAATTTATAATTATAATAAATAGAAGTTGAATCTTACTTCATTAAGCTACATTTGCTAGTAAAATTAAGTTGATTAAGTTTAAAATAAGCTAATTAATATAAATCACTGTGTTAAAAGAGAGAGAGGGAGAGGGAGAGGGAGGGAGGGAAACAGCACCAACGAATGAATATTCTCTATTTAATCCATATGTTCCCTTTTCTTTTTCTTTATTATTTTTCCAACTGGATCCCAATACAAATTAATTTCACATATCAAGATTTACAATATCCAACCATACTAAAATAGTAAATGTATCTTGTCCTTGTTCTTCTTATGGTCCCTCAAAGAGACTTTGGAAGGCAAGAACCTAACAATAGAGCAATACCCCACCATGATTTGCGAAAAGAAATCAAAATAGACTCCACACAACAACTAGCCAGCAAGATTTTCTAATGTTATCGCTGATGCATGCAAGTGAATCTGGTGGTCATCAATTTTCTAATGATAATACTTTTGTCTTGTTCATCGAAGGTCATCCAAGAAACCATGAAAAGTCAATGTCTTGATATATAATCCTGTATTCCTGTATGTACATGTGCTGATACTTGAGTTCTTGTTTAATTAGTGTCTAAAAAGTAACAATGTTGGTCTAATTTTGTAACTCAAAATTGTCATCATATGAATTTCTTCTTACTTAGCTGGAGGATTTAGCTATCATACAGTGGAAAGTCATCACAATATTTCAACAAGGTTGTGCTGGATCTTACAACAATTATTCTAGTTTGTCCATCAAAAACTATTATGCCCCAATTATTCATTTACGATCGGTGATTCTTCTAATATTGATTATTTTTTTAATTATTTCTAAAACAAATTGTATAGGAAGGAGGGAAATTTCACCTTTTACTAATGAATTCACGCGGGAAGTAATTTGTTAATCAATCAAATGATCATTGAATTAAGACTGAGTGAGGCTTAAAAAAGATGCTATTAATGTCTTCTAAATCGATCTATAATCAATTGATTATATTCTATTTCACACTCTTAATTCTGCTCTAAGCAACCCATAAAAAAAAATCTCTGATTCTTTCCAATAGAATGAATTCATTCCATTTTGATAATGTGGTAATTTTGTTTTTAGATACTTTTTAAAAATATATTTGTCTTGAAAAAAATATTAAATTGATTATTTTTTAATGTGTTTTTATTTGATTTTGATGTTCTAATATTAAAAATTTAAACAAAAATCTAAATAAATTATTTTAATATATTTTTAAAAATACCCTCTCCACCGCAAAACCAAATATTCCAAATAATTATTAAAACAAAAGTTGCCTTTGACGATACGCCATACTTGCTGTCTTCTGTTTTGTCAATGGACATATATTTTGTACTTGGATCTCAGCCATGGCAAGCATTAGTGTTCAGCAGCACCACAAGTCTTTCTCGCAATCTTTCCGAGTCATGCCAGCAATTATGAAGAGTAAGTACCCACTACATATTGACTTGGGATATTTTAGCTATACTACACTGCCTGAACAGGCACCGTGTGATTTGGGCAGACACCAGTGGTTTGAGGCTCTTCATGGGGAAATGCCGAAATGGTGGGTCAAGGACCACTACGAGTAGTCAGTGAAAAATCTATTCTTTGTGAAAGAGAGAAGTAGAATGTGTAGTTCTGGTTTTGAGGTAGCCATTTCGTAAAAGTGTCTTTAAAATTTTATAATTCACACTAAGACGCAATAATCATCCTCCTAGAATATTCAAATGGCATGTGTAAGGGTGAAATTGACAAGACAAGAAATTTTTGATTTTTATTAATAGTAAGAGAGAATGAGAGTCCTCACCTAATATTTTGTCACTAGAAACCTTAACTAGTCTTATAGATTTGACACGAGGATTGGTTGCGTAAAGAAAATATATTAACATTCCTAATACGCCTTACCTGAGGTAAGTTATATTGTTTAATTGTCTGATATAAGCTAATGTATTGTCGTGTTTTCTAATTGTTGGTTTGTTTAAGGTTTAAGAAAAATCCTCCTCATTAAGGAGATCCTTATCTTATTAGGTAAAAACCTAACCATTTTAATGTCAAATAAAAAAAGAACTACCTTTTATTTAATTTCGAGAATATATCTTACGTATAAGTTCATAATCCTAAATAATAAAAGAATACAAAATATTTTTTTGATATTTTAGAAATATGGGCCTAGTTCTCATGACTTTAATAAACTGGTTATTAAAGCTCAAAATACATGCTAATACATATTTTTGAATTTTATTTTGTATGAAAATACAATATGAATTTATTTTTATTTTTTAAAGACTTGGCCGTATGCATGAAAACAATATTTTTGTTGTTGTTTTTCTATATATATATATATATATATATATATATATATATTGCAACATTTTGGAGAAAACCAGGTATTTTAATACTGAATTTGTATCTTTACAGTATAAAAATACAAACCAATATTAATTAAAAAGAAGATAGAAAAATCCGCAAGAAAATCATAATTTTTTTTGAAAGGATTTTGATTTTGTTTTATTTTTTTGTTGTTTTTTATTTTTTATTTAATATATAATAAAATATTATACATTATTATAAATATATAATATAACAAATAGGGATGGGCTTACCCAATTATGTGGGCTGAGCCCACCTTGATTGGGTCAAGATTCGGCCCAAACAAAAGATTAGACCAAGATCGGCCCAAAACAAGGGTTGGGCCGATGTCAGCCCAACAAGCTTTGTCTTAAGGGAAAACTGGGACAGACCTAGCCTAACCATTTTGGTTCGAGCCGACACTGGTCCGGCCTAGGAACAGTGGAAAGTGAATTATAATTCACTTCACTGATCACTAGCAGAACATTGGAGATGGGAAGCAGATAAAAAAAGAAGAAAGGGAGGAGGAAAAGTGGAAAGCTGACCTGACGGTGGCATTGAAACGTGGTTTCTGACGTTGATGGTGGCTCATAGTCCTGCAACGTTGTGGTGGTGATGACGCATAACAACGATGGCTCACAAATGCTGCAACGTAACTGGTGGAGGGAAAAAAGATGGTGAGAGGCCGAGGAGTTCTTCTTCCTTTTTTTCTCTCTATTTTCTCTTCTTTCTCTTATGTTTCTTCTCTTCCCTTCCCTTTCTTTTTTCTTTCTCTGTTCTCCTCTATTTTGTTTTGTTTTGTTTTTTTTTTTTTTTTTTTTTTTTTTTTTTTTTTTTTTTTTTTTTTTTTTTTTTTTTTTTTTTTTTTTTTTTTTTTTTTTTCTTTTTTTTTGTCTTCTTTTTTTTTTTTTTTTTTTTTTTTTTTTTTTTTTTTTTTTCTGATTTTGCTCTATTTCCTCCCTTTTTCCTCTGTTTTTTGTCTCTCTTTTGTCGTCCCCTCCCCTCTCACCTCCTGGTGAGGGAGTATTTATAAGGGAAAAGAGGGAGAGAGTCACCCTACCCCTATCTAATCGCACCAAAGGGGTAGGGTAGCTGGGTGGCCACTAGGCAGTCGCCCGCAGGGCTTGTCCTTTTTTTTTTTTGTCTAGTGGTAGGCCATGGGTGTGGGTTGTGTCGGTGTTTTTTGAGCAAGTGGGAGAGAGAGAGACACGTTGTAAGGAGAGAAAAAAAAACCTTTTTCCCCTTCCTGCAGCGCATCCAGGGGAAGAAGACGATATACAGTGCCGTCAAAACGGCATCGTTTTGAGCTCTTTTTTTTTAATGAACAGTGAATGAAACGACGTCGTTTTGTATAAAACATGTCGTTTCATTAAAAAAAAAAGGCGCCAAAATTCAAATGTGTCTATTTCCAAATCAGTTCTTAATTTTTGATTTATTCAATCAAGTCATCAATTGAGATTTTGATTTTAAGAATCAATTCAATGACATCCTTGCCAAATCCAAATGTCAACCCTGAATTTGGCTACCTTTTCTATTTTTGTCTATGGTTTTGAATTTGTGTATTTTGACCCTCAATTGATCAACAAACTTTTAATTTCTTCAATTTGGCTCCTGATTTGGTTATTTTCAGCCCTTATATTTATGTGCATTTTCCAGTTTGGTCCTTGGTTTTGGATTTCTTCGATCAAGCTCCTAATTGCCCATCAAACTTCAATATTTATGTAATTAAGCCCATGATTTGACAAAATTAACTCTTAAAAATTTTAATTTGACCCCCAAATTTAATTTATTCTAATTAAAGCCTAAATTGACTTAAAAATCAATTTTTTCTTGCAATCAAACCCTTCATAAACTCAATTAATCTTTCAACAAAATCTAATTGAGTCCTTAAACATCTAATTTTGGACTTTTCTTTCTCAAATTGATTTTTCTTTGTTAATAAGACCTTTATTAGTCAAATATATATTGTTAAATTTTAATTTTTGTATTTTTGAACTTCCTCAACCAATCTTTGACCATTTTCTAGGCGCCCCTGTGTGCTCTTCTCATTGTTATATATTTTTTTGGTTTTCTTCCAACAATTTTTATTTTTATTATTATTATTATTTTTTTGTGAGGACCCAAAAATGATTACCAACATGGGGATACTTGAAATGAGGCCTTTTTTTAAAACACCCTTCTAACAGATGCCTTGTAGAGTTTGTAGAATTGAGTTGATTACATTTTGATCCAAGGTAATAGTGCACAGGAAGGAAGTCGACACGTCAGGAATTTCCAGTTATGTTCACTGAATTTGAGAAGGTAGATGCATATGATCAGATGCTAGTGTCTTAAAACATGCATTTGGCTAAACAGATTGATTACTAATGTAATTGATCAAGATTTCACCACTGCAGGGCACATCAATTTCAATCTGGACATAGTTGATCGTGCAGCATGGAAAAAAGAATGCACCTTATCAGGACGAGGCCAGTTTCAGAATTCTGGTCCATACTTATCCAAGTATCATTGTCAAGAACATAAATGTGGAAATGGTGTGCTGCGTATCAGACCATTTGGAAGGACAACATTTATGTCATTCTCCTCTAAGAAAGATAGTCCAATTAGTTTCTGTTAAGAAAAGCTACCTTACAATAGCACAGCAGCTCCCAAGAGGCCAAATGCTGGAGACGATAAGCTGATCATACAATCAGGAGCAGCAATTCCGGTAATGGAGTTGGACAGCCAGATGAATGTAATGGAAACATCAAAATTTCAACATAAACACATGGAAATTCAGGGAAAAAATCACGACAACCATAAAGTATTTTCAATGACAGAGTACACAATCAATGAGGTAAACCTAGATGGACTGTCTATTAAAGGGATGAGGTATATATAAATGCCATACGAATGTTGCTTTGCTTGAATTCTGTCATATGAATATATATACAGTATAGAAACTAAGTGAAAGAATAAACAAACAGCAGCACAAAAATGCTCGAAATCTCCATAGCCAAGTGGTAATGTACTTTGCCTATACATGGTAATGGCTCAAAAACTTCTTGTTGCATAGGGTTTAGAGAATTGAAGATCTGGTTGGTGCCCAAGCTTCCTGATCAGAGTAGTGTGGAGGAGGTAGCTATCATGCAAACCATTATGAGCAGTAGTGTGCTATATAAAATGCAGTTTAAGGCTTATTTCTAATTTCTAATATCATAGATGAAAATCAACAGAGATGGTGAGGTTGATTTAATTGCATTCTACTTTGTTCTGCAGTTAGTAACTGATCAACTCACCTGCCCTGCCTGGCCATGCTGAGATTCTAATATTCTACAGAACAGTTGAGTACGAACTGCACTGCTAACATCAAGGATGATCTTTCCATTAGCAAGCTGAAAGGTTGGAGACCAAGGTTCCTAGTATATTCCATGCAACCCTAATAATCATGCATGAAGATAAAGAAGTTCTTTTCATTCAAATAATCAGGACAGTTTATGATAATATAATTGATGCATGCGAAAGCACAAAAACGATAGTAGCCAGGATAGAAAGACAGAGTAATGGCTGAAATACGGTTATCACAGCAGAACTTTAAGTCGTAATTTTTTTTTCTGAACTAAAGTCTGATGAGTGCTGGAGAAAAATCAAGAAAAAATAACAAAATTGACTCAAACAACATCTTCAAAGTATAATTTGAGGGTCTTTTGAGATTTGGCTAGTTATAGCAAGCCAAATCTCTTGTAGAACTAGGTTTATAGAATCACCTAAAAAAATTTAAATTTATAATCAGATAAAAAATTATGGTTTTCTATTGCTACTATGTTAGAACCAGACAACACTTTCCGATGTACATAACTCAGCAAGAAACTATAGTTTAGCGACAGAACAAGAAGTTTCATAGGTACAACCTCAGCCTTAATGTCGCTTTGAAGCTCCTCTTTGTGCTCCTCAAATGTTACAGGAAAAACAGCTAGAGTTCCATCTTCCACCACCAAAATTTCACTCTTCTTCATCATAACAGACACGTGAGATCAACCTAGATTCATGACAGACAAGTACAGCTCCAGTGAATTCATCCAGCGCATCAGCCAAGGCGTCTATCTTCGGCATATCCAAATGATTGGTCGGTTCATCCAGTAACCGAATATGGGGCCTCTGAGATCGAAAACCAAACCTATGATATCTCCGATGACACAAAAGCTCATATTGTTAACCAAGTAGATTTGATCGATGGAGCTATAATTTTATGAATGATCGACAGGATATCATCATAATTATCAACTTTGGAAAAAGACATGAAGTATTGGATTGTTCTTCAACTTGTGAGTTAACGGATCAACTAGGATCTATTATTTTAGTAAAAACAGTGTTTTTTTGTTTTTGTTAATTATTGAAATTAACACGATTATATTTGGACCATGTTTTACCGAGTTATTAAATTACAAAAAACATGACTGAGTCAATTAGTGAAATCAATATTTTTTTTAATTCAATTTAAAACCTAAATTAAATTAAATTCTGAACCTTAATTTTTTTTTAATTATCCTCAAAGATGAAACCAGGTTTAATAACTAAGCTTTCAATTCATCCAAAGTCAGTAAAATTATCACAAAAAGTAAAGTGCACTGTATTGCATAATCAACAAATCTAAATTGGGGACACTATCGTTCAAAAAAGAAAAAAAAAGAAAATGGAGAAACAAAAGCCAAAAAATTGTCTGAATTGAATCGGAAACCAACAAATAGGAATTATATATTAAAAAAAGTACTGTATAAATTCTCAACATCATTAATTGATTTGACCTTTAACTAACTCTAATTTTATAATAATTGTATTACATGATGAAAAAATAAATAATCTGTAATGAAAAATGAACATATATCATTAAGTAACAGAAGAATGACTTCAACATTTGTGGTGCCAAAACACGAGTCAATGATGAGTGCCGGTGGTATACTTGTTTCCACAGCAAGGACTAGGACCGTCCTTAATTCCTCCAAGTGTCTTACTGTTGGTAAAACCATTTCCTACGCCAGGAGTTGGGCCTGACTGCTTGATTTCTCCAAGTGATAGACCATCAAAGAAACTCTCAATAGCTCTGCTAGCAGCAGAGTTTCTTGACTTCATGGTGTTGAAGGGACGGGCTTCAGTTGTCTCCATGAAGAAAAGGGAGTTCACAATCAAAAGAATGACAAAGAAGCTGAGAGATTTGAGCATGGTTGCCATGTCAAGTAACGAGGGAGATGAACTGATGCTTTGTTGATGAAGGAAGAGTGTGAGATAATGGGGGATAGAGGGGGAATCCATGCAGGTAATATTTATAGTGTTAATTAGCTTGTGGGATTAGGTAGGCTTCTTTGACTAGAAATTTGGGCACGCAAACCATTCAAACAAACGTGAGCCTACTGGAAGAGATCAATGCCTAGCTAGGAAGCTACGAGGGAGGTTCTTTATGCTTAGGCTTCAAGGAAAGATGCATAATATTGATCAGTTTGATAGTTCAAATTGGAAGGTGTAGAATAGAATTTTTTAACGTGGAATTTTGAAGCTGATTCCTAGATAAGAGTGGTCTTGCTCCGTATTAGGCGTTGCCCGGCGGCCCGGGTAATCTGAAAGAATTTTCTCTTAATAAAAGAGCTAGAAAGGAGACCAGAGACCATGAAATCTCTGAATTCCAAAGGATTTGGTGACTATGTCAGGTGCGACGTATCCGTGACTGGTCAGCTGCCAATGGTTTCTTAGTCAAACGGAGCAATAGAATTGGGTTTGGTGCATTTATTCAAGTTCCAATTCCAATTCCCTTCAACAAGGTAGCTAGCAAAGTCCAACACTAGGATTGACAGGGGGCCGTGGTCTTATAAAGAAGAGATTAGAATTTAAAGTCAAATTATCAGACTCGGCAAGGTTCGGGATGCAAGTTTGTTGAGGCAACTCATGGGTAAGTGGATTAATCCGGATTTATTCTAAAAGGATGTTTTATTTAAAAAGAATTCAAACTTCGTTTTGGATAAAATTATTTTAAAAAAAAGTTGAAACAATGTTGTTTTGGATAAAAAAATTAAAAAATTCTTTTAAATTGACTCAATCGAGTGACCAAGTTTAGCTGAGTTAATTGGATCACGTGTTGACTTGTCGAATCACTGAATTATTATGTCAACTTTAAAATAGTTTGAAAAGAAACGAAGAGATGATATGTTGTTACTTGGTCGAACCGCCAAGCGCATGAGATTTAATATGTTGTTACCCAATTTTGACCTCATGAAAAATCAAGAAAAGAAAGAGAAAAAAATACAAAAAAAAATAATCCAAAATACAAGATGATATACATGAAAAAAGTCTAGAAGATTGTCCAAGTTGGTGATGAAGGACAAAAGTGACAAGTACAAAAGTTGGAGGGCCAAACTGTATAAAACTGAAAAAATTAGCAACCCAATTCTGATTGACAAAAGGCTCCATTGATGAAAATATTTTTATTCAGGGTAAAGAATACAAATTTAGATAAGTAAAGACTCAATGAGAATTTTGAAAGGTTTAATTAATTTTATTAATGATTTAATTGCAAGAAAAAAATGATTTTTGAAGTAAATTTAGACTTTAATCGGAAGAAATTAAAGTCAAGGGGTCAAATTATAATTTTAAAAAGTTAATTTGGTCAAATCAGGAGCTTAATTGTATATATATTAAAATTTGATGAGAAATTAGCAACTTAATTAAAAAAATTCAAAACCAAAAACCAAACAAAAAATACAAGGCATGATTTATTAATCTTCGTTATATCAAAGGCAGGGTTTATACATATTCCCAATGTTGATGACATCCTCATTACTGTGTACTCTCCTTCACATATCCATATATTTATATCTCATCTGTCTTTTATGTTTAGCATTAAAAATCTGAGGGCTGATCATTTTTTTAAAGCATTAGCTTGATATTTTTTAAGTGAAAAAAAAATATTAGAAGAACATTTTGAAAAGTGAATTGAACCACATTACCAAAACGGAGCTTTAAAGGATGAAGGGAAGAAAAAACATATATGGACTTCTAAAACTCAAGCCCTTCAACAGATTTGTGGGCTTGGATCTGATTTGCTTCTTGAGCCCCCCCATGTACCATTTCAATTGGGATTTACCCAAACTATGGGCTCTCTTTTGATAAATATCTAATTACTGACATTAGTATTTTTCAGCTTTCATGTCTCTGTCGGGTAGCTTTGCTTTGTTCGAAAAGACAAAATGCGTGGATCTCATACTTGTATTGGAACTGCACCCATAAAGACTTGCATGTAAGGACTTCGACTCCAAATTGCAGCAACAAATCTATAAGAATGGGAAGTGATAAAGTGGTAGAAAAACTCCACACATGATATGGATTTTCCTAATTAGTTCTGGGGCTATGTTGATCCTACAAAATAAATCCCTAACAAGAAATTTTCTGATGCTTAAGTTAATATTTGAGATTTTTCACATGTAACAAATACGTAAAGAATCAAGAAGATGAAAAGTAGTATTTTTATGTGCGGAGAAGAGTAGCTCTGAGTGTAGTGAAGAGGTGTTCTCTCTCTAGAGAGATAGGAGTACTCCCAAGAAACTGAGCTCCAGCATCAAGAAGATGATGAAGAAGAAGAAGATGGCTATCATCAGCACTACTCCCTTCAATCTTAGCCTTTGTAAGTTGAAGTTAAGGCAGCATAAGGTTAAGGTCTCTGAGTTATCTCCAACTCCAATCAAGGCTTCTTGTGTTCCCTTGGCTACCACGGAAAATCTGAGTCCTCTTTTATCTGGGATCCAAATTATCTTATACTCTTCTACAATTCGAAAGAAATGTTTTCATTGCTAGAAAAAAATTAGACCCATCTAGGGAAATTTCTATGAAACCAAGGATTATTGAGAAAAAAGTGAATATTTAAAGAATTGAGTTAATTGTCATTAAATGAATGCTATATATGTTCAGGCTTGGAGCAAAGCGCTGAAATCTGCCACTAAACGTTTCAAGAAAAAGAAGAAGAAAGATCCTACAACTATTTGAGAGATTTATAGCAATTGAATTATTGAATTTATTTCACAGCTAATCTGAATTCCTTGTGCAGTTGTTCTATAAACTAGAATAATCAATTGTATTTGTAGCACTTATTCTTTAAAAGCTCAAATAAATGGTTGACTCTCTTGTCAAAATGTAAACTAGCAGAGTTTCATTATGGTATGGATTACTGTTAAAAAAACTATGCTATTTATTATAATTCTAGAGGGAATAAGAAGAGCACAAGTGATCATCATAGTTTATAGTTTATGCTAAATCAACTCCCGGGGCATTAGCTAAGATGGAATTTGTTATAAATCGAAATCCTCACAAAATAAAAATACTAAAATTATAGGAAAAACACCCAAGATACTTTTTTTTTTTTATCTAAGTTTTATTTTCCAAATAATTATTATAATTTTTTATATAAAAAAATACCTTATGTAAAGAAAAGCTAAGGAGCTCTTACATAGTTACATCAGGCTTGGCGTAAAAGTTGACAGGACCAGCAAAACTTGAATAAATCCTGGAATGTTACTGGAATTCTTAATTTCATCTTTGACTGATATAAAAAATATTATTTTAATATATCTTTAAATAAAAATATTTTTTAAAAACAACTTGTTACACTCTTGATTGAAAAAATCACTGATACCCATGACGTGGTTCAAGAAGTGTTTAGTTATAATTAATGGGATGCCCAAGACCCTAATGAACATTAAGCAAAACCATCACACGCACCAAGATTATATTCCACAAGCAATAATAATAAAAGATAACAATGAAGTACTAAAAAGCACTACGAGAAA
>Ga0307510_10008884_pt1 | contig 11972 bp, 13 predicted proteins | sample 12_EM_MG_FD_207224 | JGI IMG/M metagenome (GOLD analysis project Ga0307510, IMG submission 207224) | Populus trichocarpa ectomycorrhiza microbial communities from riparian zone in the Pacific Northwest, United States - 12_EM | ecosystem: Host-associated > Plants > Roots > Unclassified | place...
CGGGGATCAAATGCACGCCTTGTCCCGTTCGTTCTATGCCCTACTTGTGCGAGGAAAGTCCGAGAAAATCGCAGCATAAGTGATAAAGAATTTCAAATGATATCAGTGGCAAACACCTTGTTCTACGCGTAGGCCAACCAAAATAGCTTGGCTCGGATTTCGGTTTGCACCAAGGCCGCGAGTTGCCGTGTGCGCTTCATGCAGCACTACCCATCCATCACCATTGGAGTCCCCAGGTCCGTCGGGGAACTGAAATTACTCGGCGTAGGGTTGGCCTCGTTCGATCGGCTGCAGAGCTGTCGGACTTGGCAGACGTATCGTGTATAGGGCCCTCTTGTTACTCCCAAGCTTTTGAGCATCTCACTATGGAATATTACCTACTGTAGCTGAGCGCTGAACCGTCGATGCATCTTACCTATTAAACAAGGAGCCATTTTCTTGTTCCTGACTAGCTTCCCTGGCCCCATCCATCATTGCGACGTTGCGACTCCGATTCAGAGTATTTTAGGGCCCCGAAGTGGGGTATCGCTTGTGAGAAAAGCTGGGTTTTTACTGTATCAACGGTAGAGAGGAAGATTTTTGAGTGGGTGATCATGCGCATGGGGGAACGGCCCGGAACGCCCAAACGTGCAGAGAGCAATGCCGCCTTTTTGGGATTGGCGTTTTACGAGAAAGGAAACTGGCTTAAACACAGGTACACCATGCACCACACACACCCTTTTACGTTTACATGCGCAAACGAACCACGCTCACACAGACTCCCTGTTCAAAACCACCTCAATGTGTCCAACTTCATTTGCGAAAAGATCGCAGCAATGCAAAGGTGGACGTATTGGTGAAGTATTCGGGTTTTTCGTATTCACAGCAGGTGCGGCTTGTATGAATCCGGTGACCCGTATTTGCATTCCATAAGAAAATCTTATTTAATTGCCGGAAAGTGAGTGGAACGGCTGGCCAATCACCGGCGTGGGTATGGTGTGCCGGTGGGTAAAAAATGCACGCAATTGCAACGGATTATCGATTGTTACCCGGACGCAATAACAATCTTCACTCAGCAGGAGGTCCAGAACGCTAAAATTTGGGTTTGTTCTTTCATGTAACATCCACCCATCTGATGCCCACCTTTCAGTGTTACATCCAGCTATACTAAAAATGTAGAATAAATCCCTAAAAGTCATATGGAAAATCAGCCACAAGTGTTGGGCATTTGGCAGAGATGACTTCGCGGCCAGTGGCTGAACACAATATGTATCCTTTCAGCCCGTAAATGTTTATAGTACGTCCTCCTTCACTTTTCCGTCGGGCCAACAATCATTTAACCTTTGGCCCATTGCGGGCCATGGGTGGGGTGGTGGCACATGGTGCAGCTCCCACAGTCGTAACCTGACCTGTGGGGTGTTCCTGCGACCTCGCTCATAAGGAGAGTGGCCATAATGTGACACTGATTATGGCGGGATGGGCAACATCTATATATATGCACTTCAGGGTGTCTCAAGGGCTGTCCTTACTCCCAGTCCATTTCCCTCCACATCCAACCTACTGGCAACTGCTTGCGTGCAAGCATGGTCAACTTCAGCGATCCTGCCATAATCGCACGGGATTCCCGTGCGTATCCCTTCACACTCGTCCTCTCCATCTTCAAACGCTCACGAAGTCCTCCTTTGTCAGTGGCGGTGAACAAGCTTTCGCACACTGTGGGCGGTCTCTACTTGTGAGCTTATCGGGCCGCATATGTCTGCTTTTCGTCTCATTGTACCAAATAACATATCTCTATCTCTAGTTGGGAATTCCTCACTACTCTTGGATATGAATGGAATGTCGTCCGGGGACGTCTCCACTACCGGTGGACAATATGGGTCTGTAACAATATGTGCTCCATTGTCCCCTCTTCCTAGGGCACACGAAATTTTTGAACCGATCTACTCATTCGATAAATGACAGATTTATTCCCTTGCGCGAGTCACCGCCCTTTTGGCCGTAATACTTCGTTTTGTCGCTATGGATGATACGAGTCCGATCGATTGTCAGGTATGCACCGTGTTTTGTTCCTGCTCCCTTGTAGCTGGGATCTGATTTGTCACTGTCTCAAGGTCGCGTTCTCTTTCGTACTTGTGAGCACTGGCACTCGCCCCAATGTGGCATCATCTTCGAGGAAGATCCCCTTAGCACTATATCGTTGCGCTTTTCATAGGTTTTATCCCTGCTATCTACGTCTGCCGCTTCCATATTAATTGTTCTTCGCATGTACGTCCTTGAGTCCTTGACCACACTCCTGCGACACTACGATCTCTCCCCAAAATCAACTACTCATTGAGATTGCTAGCATTGCCATTTGGAACCGAAATAGGGTCGCTTCGGCAACCGCAATCACTGTGTGGGGAATCAACGTTGGGTTCCTCATCCAAGGTAGTTATCTTCTACGCGGTTTATCAGAAACCCCATGCTAACGTGGTTTGTCGCTATGGTCACAGGTGCCGCTCGGGTGAATGGCTAATTTTCTTTATTTCGAACACTCTATCTTATTACAACTATAGCTTCGCGCTGGAGACGTACCTTCTCAATTGATATGTGTTCCTGAACAACCCGAGAACAATCCACTCAGCCTCATCTCCATGCTCGTTACCGACATCTCACTACTTTTCATCATGCTGGCTGGTTTGTTTCGCCTCCGCCGTCGTGGTGGTATATTTCCTCTGGTACAAGTTCTCTGGAGACAGGTGTGATTTCTGATCTCACTGACTGTGGCTTTTTAAACCCATCTATATGTTTTCGTCTCGTCAGAGTGTCCTTTTGCTTTTGCTTGCCACCATCGCTGGGGTTCCGCCAGTGGTAAGTGCGACTGGTTTTTCGCCCGCCTCCTTTTTGTTCATCTCCACATTATATCTTAGGTATTTATTACGTTGAATCTGAATGGTATTTCTTCTCAGCCTGGTTTTACTCCGAACGTTCATTGAATCTCTCCCTCCCTCCGTGGAATATTAGCTCCGTTCAACGCGGTGTGTTTTTACCTGTCACCCTTGGTGTAGTCTCTTACCACTGTGTTCGACCCAGATGTTTCAGATGCCATCTTGGATTACAATGATAATCGCTGGAACCAGGATGCACCGCTCTCTGGTAGAATTCGCGTCCAGACCTACTCAAGTGTATGACGTCCTTTCCTCCTTTGTGTTCTCCCGCTCATTGAGGTCTATCTATTCTCAGTGTACGTGAGAGTCCAGAAATGAGTAGCCTTCCGGCTCCAAAGACTAGCCAGTCCTCCGCCAATTTAATTCCGCTCCATCGGATGGAGGTAACCGTACACAAGGTCTCTGAGCAGCTTGGGACACCAAAAGTGCGGGATAACGACTCATGCGTTGGCATAGGGGAGCAGATGCATGGGAAACCGGGTGGATTGAACAGTGAAGACGAATTGGAGCGCAACGTGTAAAAACAGCCCCCCTAGGACTGGAATTGCCACTTGGTAGCCATCTCCTTGTCACAATATGAGCTTGTCAAAAGTTTCGCGTCTGTGGAGAGAACGGAAATATAAGTAGGGAGAAATGGGAAAGTAGTCGCCGGGACTCGTGCGTATGAAGCATGGCAATACAAAATGACAAGGGAGATCCAAGAAAAATGAAGAGCATGTCCACAAGGAGGTTCGGGATGACATGTCGATGACATGTCGACGATCTCATTTCATGCGCGGTATGGATGCTCACCTTACAGTGGCCACATGGAGGTTGTAAATTTGTTGCTTGGGAGGGCTCAGACGCCGACCTGCTCAACGAGGCTCCTAGCCGAGTAAAAGAAACCGTTCGTAACAACATACGCTTGGTAGCATTGTGTTTAGTTCTGGACGGAGCGCAAGAAGCTGGGCAGGATGGTGCAACGATTTAGTTAAGCACTGCCTCCGAAAAGAGGAAAGTCGATGTGATGAAGTTGCTGCTCGAACGACATGCGGATATCTCGATGCATGCGAGAAGACTCCTTCACAAAGTAGCGATTGATGAGAGTGTCAGGATCGTACATTTACTCCCAAAACAGGGTGTTGTGATGAACCTAATAAGATAAGTTCAGGTGGATCCCGCTGTACTGGGCATCACGGAACGGACACGCAGAAGTTTTGTGGATCATGGAACAAACCTAAACAGAAGGAAGCCGATCACTCCTGTGCATACAATGGATACCTCTGGCTGGTAGAACTGGAAATCGAACGTGGCGAGGACGTTCATGAATTGATTGATGACTGACAAGGCAAGGCTCAAGCGCACAAGCCCCGGGCTCGTACTAACTATCGGTGAGACAGGGACACCGAACGGTGGCAGATCTGCTACGGGAGCATAGTCCACGCGGAGCGTGATTTTAAGGCCGGATCTTTGCACGAGTTGGGATAGAAAAAAAAAATATGGATGCTGAAAAAGGTCTGAGAACACGAAGCTTTTACCACGTCTGTAGGTAATACGTACGAGGGGGACTCAAGGGTGCCCATTTGAGAGGGGTGAAAGGAAGGGAGAGTACGGGTACACGACCGTGGGCACACACAAGCATCATGCAGAAATGTATCCAGAGGAGGATCGGTGAGGGTAAAAAGACAATGACATGGCAGATAAAGAAAGGACGTACGAGTGTTGCGAAGAGCGAAACGAGTTGCCCAGGGACAGAGAAAGAGAGGAATGGAATGAACGAATCCCTGCCTGCATGTTGAGTTACTTCGAGTTGTGCTGCGTGGGTTCATCGAAGCATGCATGGGGAGGGGGAAGTAGGCTTTGGCGACGGCGGCTATGAAACAGGGAGAGACGGTCAAACCCGCACAAGCCTACTACCGAACCTGTATCAGATGGCTGAGTCCTCTTCCCCCAATTCCCCATCGACCTCTTCGCTCGATGATGGGCGACCGATGTCCCTAGAAGCTGCGAAATCGAATCCTCACTCTTATCTCATCCTTCCTAGCTTAGGCAAACAGAAGTTTCACTTGGACACCTACACCACGCGAGCTCTCCGTTCGAAATTATCTCAACACCCTTACCCTTGTTCATGGTAGCACGAAGGTGGACATTGGGGCGGACGTACCAATACAGGAAGCATCCGGGATTTCAGGGTTAAAAACCAATGAAACCATCTAGGATTTCGGACTGGGAATGGAAACATGCATCATCAGCGGAGTCCGACAGACACTTGAGACTCACAGTCCGACTCGGAACTCACCGGAACTCTGTGGTTCGCCGGTCCTCTATGCAAAATCAACGTCAACCTATCTGATGCCCGCGTTACTAGTACTAGCATGATGCACTGTACTGGTTTTCCATTTTTCCTTGTATTGGATTAGGGTTAGTTAGGTCTGGGTCAAGAGTGTGTGTCGTCCTACCCCAGTCTTGATGTGTGTTGTTCTCACCTGATAAGATAATTATAATAAACAGGCTTTGCTGGTCCGATGTCTTACATAAGGTTTTTTCTGGGGCGCAACCATCTCCTGATACCACCATAGGTGCAGTCGTGGTGGTCTGGGGCGGACCCGTCAATGGTCAGGCACATGTCACCAGTGACCTGTTTCATTGCCTGACCGGCCCTGACCTAGGCCCGACCAGAGTGGCTATGACCCTCTCTGGGTTGACCTCATTGACAGGTCGCCCCTGACCACTATGACTGCACCTATGCACCTATAGTATTTTGAGCAGAGGATCCCGATGGGCACGGATGTGGAAATGATCCCCAGCTGGGTACGTTAGTCCTTGAGTGCTGTCTTTTTTCCGGGCTTGAAGCTTGAAGCTTGAAGGGTCAGTTTCCTGTACTGGACAGTGAGCTATTAATTTTGTTAATTTATGTTCGACGGCCATCAGCTCTCCATCCTTCATGTGTATGTCTGGGCGGCTGGTAGTCGATAGCCATTCATCATATGTCCATCAGTGTCATTTCCACAGTTTCACTTCAATCATCAGGACAATACTCAGGAGGTGACACTACCTGCGGAGCTGCAAGTTGGGACAGGAAGTATAAAAGTGTACCATTAGGTTCGGCAGGAAGTAACCTTACCCCCACTTCTCTGAGTTCTCATTTCATCCACCCTTCTGTGCGCTACTGGATATGGTCAACTTCAGTGATCCCGCTGTAATTACACAGGATGCCGGTGTGTATATTTTTATGCAGCTATGTCTTGCAACTCAGGAAGCGCATGAATTTCTCATCTGACAGTGGCGATAGTCAAGCTATTCCACACCATATCCGGGCTCTTCATGTAAGTCCATTATGCCATGCCAGCCTCTTGTTTTGAAACCATGATGCACCAATCAATCCTCATCCCCAGCTGGGAATTCTTTACTACTCTTGAATATGAATGGCGTGTCATTCGAGGACGTCGCCCCTACCGGTGGACAATATGGGTCCGTGGCAATATGTGTTTTACTTTGGTTTCCTCTGGTATATCGGAAGCTTCGCCCCGCTGATTTTCTGGTTCGTTAATTGACAGATCTACTCCCTTGCACGAGTGGCTGCCCTTCTCTGCATAATAGTTGGATTGGTCTTGATGAATACCACCAGTCCAATAAATTGTCAGGTGGGTACCATGGTTAAGTACTTGCCTTTTCACAGCCGAGCCCTGACTGGCCGTGATTTCAAGGCCGGGATGTCTACCAATATTGTGGGCACTATCTCCTATGCGCCTCAACTCCGGAGGGGGGAAGCCAAGAGCCTCACCATTATCTTTTTTTTTCTAGGTCTTATCCTTTCTGACTCTGTCTGCATCTTCGCTATTGATCGTTCTTCGGGTGTATGTCCTTCCACTATATATGGTACCACAATCTCCCAAATTCAGGTGTTCATTGAGACCGCTAGCATTGCCATTTGGAACGCGAACAGGACTGTTGCGGCAATCGCCATCGGAATATGGGGAATAAACATCGCATTCCTCGTCCAAGGCGAGTCGGTTCTCCAATGGGGCCCCTGCCAGTGGAACCCGATACTAATATCGATTGGTAACAGGCGCTGCAAGGGTGAATATAGACCTTGATTATTTTGAACTGTCTGGGCTAATGTCACCGTCACGGTAGCTTCGCTCTACATGGTCACCCGCTCAGCTGAACTGTTTACCTTTGAACACCGGCACCACTGTAGTCTATCTCATCTCTGTGCTCATAACCGACATTGCCTTACTCCTAATCATGCTCGTTGGCCTGTGTCGCCTGCGTCGTCACGGTGGTGGCTCGTTGTCCCAGCTCCTCTGGAGACAGGTGCGATAGTGGTTCTCACTGGCCACTTCTCTTTCGGTCCACTGATTGTGCCTTTCCTCAAAGGGGCTCATCTGGCTGTTGATTGCGACCATCTTTGAGGTTCCACCAGTCGTAAGTTTGGCCATTGTCCTGCTTCTCCCCTTTCCGTTAATCTTAGTTTTACGTCCTAGGTGATGGTGATTTTGAATTTAAATGGTGTTTATTCTCTTTCCAGATTATGTTGCATGTTAGTTGAACTCGATTCTTATTGGAATATCAGGTCCTTTCAACGTGGTGCGTTCTTATTTTATTTGTCACGACTTCCATAGTTTCTTACGTGGTTATACCTTGCTTCAACACAGATGTTCCTGCCCCCGTCATGGGTCACTATGACAATTGCTGCAACCCGAATGCACCGCTCTTTAGTAGACTTTGCCTCCGGATCCACCAACGTGTATGACGTCTTTCACTCTCCTACATTCTCCCTCGTATTGAGAACGATGTCGTTTTAGCATGTATGATTGCCCCCAATACGCTAATCCTCCAGTCCCCAAGTCCCAGCGGAACCCCTCCGTATTACTTCCGCTCGATAGGATGGAAGTAGTAGTGCAAGTAGTCTCCTCGCAGCATCTGGCACCGGAGATAGGGGGTGATGATGCCTCTATTAGTACTGACGAGTAAAATCGGACGGCCTTGATTTAAATTTAAATTTAAAAAAAGTATTAATAATAATATCATTTGTATTTATAAATTATTTGTTTTTTTTTTGGATATATAAGAAAAATTGGTCCAAATGCTAACAACGTGGAGGGCGTCTCATAAAAAAATCGATACTGGATACCGTGACCGCTGTTTAGAAGGTATCGCAGGCACTTTGAGATTCTCCGTCCAATTTTGTTGTATTTGTTTGTCTCGATTTAGTCATCTGCTTCCAGGTCACATGAAGTGTGTCCATTTACCTTTATTTACGAATTTTATCCGTAGTCAAAGGGAGCTTGTAACTTAGGCTGTTGTTGCCCCTTTCCTCACCCCTCCGTGTCCGTAATCTTTCACTGCTCCCCATGATAGATGCATCTATCTCGCAGGCCTTCCACAGGGTCCACCGATCTGTGCTTTCTTCCCTCCCTTCCCTATCTCCCCGTCATACTGTCGTAGTATCCTCATACATTTCACTGGCAGGCTATTCTACAGGGAGACTCGAGTATCCCGCATGCGCAGACTTTGGTCGCTAGTTGACGATGTGTTCTGTTTACGGGTGGTATACAGCATGACGGGCGACTCTACTGAAACGCACATCGGCGCGGACGGTTAACATTCAACCGCGGAACAATCCACATCCACGGAGCCTCGATGACAACCTGGGAATCCGGGCGAAGAGCCGAGTCCCTCATGCGCTACTAGTACACTCGCCACAAGGGTACCTCACCCTCTTCCGGCCATCTGGCATTGTGACTGTACTCCTAAAAACTCGAGTCTTTCTGAAGCACAGCTTGTGTCATTCTTTGTGATCTGTCTTTTGCGCCACACAATATCGTCTTGAATGAGATGCGAGAAAGGGCGTGAGGAGACCGCTGGTCATCAGTTGGACGAAACACACGTCGACACACTGTCCCAGTCATGGCCCCCATTTATGGATGCAGACAAAGCTGTGTAGCATGAAGATGCGCATTCAATCAGATGAGAGAAAGACCGTGTTATAGTGTATCCAACCTGTAGTGCGCAGGCGGGGATCAGATTCGTTGTCAATACAGGAGAAAGTACCACGAAAAGGGGGGTGACTAACCTAAGGCAATACTGAGCTACGTGGGATGAGGATTAAGGAAAGTTGTCAATGACGTCCGAGGATAAAAGAAGGAATCGGCAAAACATCAGCAATCGAGGTGCATCTGTGCATGCCACGTGGCATTATGCCTTAACATCATTTTCCGACGGAGCGGACTAGCCGGTCCGGTTGTTTTGTGTTTGCTTCGCTCCATGCTACGGCCGCAGCGCCTCCGACTTAGAGCTCGCCTCAACAAAAGACCCTGTTTTCAGTCCGTTCTTTCAGGCAATGTCAAGACATCTGACCACCCGACCCCATTAATCGTTGAGATGTAGAACAAATTTTTGACACTACATGGCAAATGATGGGCATCAGGCCGTGGGTTTTGAGCGTTCGGGGGTCGAAGGCTCGAAGCGTTACGAGGTTCGTCTATCCATAATAGGTCAACAGTGAGTCCCCGATGATCGGTCTCGGGGTTAATAATCACTCAATATTAAACTGTGGATGCGACTCCCACAGCATTGCCATGTTGCATCCGCGCTTATCATGAGAACGATCATGATGTGACACTTCTTGCAGTGGGAAGCATCCATATCTGTGCACCTTGAGGTGTTTCAAAGGCCTTCCTTGTCCCAAGCCCACTTCCTCACCCATCCAACCTGCTGCTATCCTGCCAGTATGGTCAACTTCCGCGATCCCGCTGTAATCGCGCAGGATTCTTGTGAGTACACCGTCGAAACCTTACTTTACAGCCTCGGAGTCTTAGGAAGACCACTAACTTTCCCTTATCAGTGGCGATGGTCAAGCTGTGGCACACCGTGTTCGGTCTCTACATGTGAGCTTGTCGGCCTCTTCTCGTCACAGTACGACCTATATCTAAATTCTCCTCAAGTTGGGAATATATCACCACTTTTGAATATGAATGGAACGTCATTAGGGGGCGTCTCCCTTACCGGTGGACGATATGGGTCCGTACGCATATTCGTTTCCTTCTGTTTTTTTCTCTGCCACATGGGAGCCTCGTCAGTCTGATTTCTTGTTCGTTAATTGCTAGATCTACTCTCTTGCGCGGGCGTCCGTTCTTTTGGTGATAATACTTGGTTTTGTCATGATGGATGCTAAGGGCCCAATCAATTGTCAGGTGGGTAAAATCATGTTCCGCACAGCATGCCTACAGCTGACCCTAACCCCACAACCTCAAGGCCATGATCTCTCTCATAAATGTGAGCACTGGCACACCTGACGCGCTCTCAGGTTCGAGGAGGACAGGCTAACGTTTTGTCATCGTCGTTTGCTAGGTTTTTGCCTTCTTGACTATGTTCGCATCCTCGCTATTAATTGTTCTTCGCATGTATGTACATAATAACGATCCCACGGCGGAACCACTCTCCCAGAATCACATGCTCATCGATGTTGCTAGCATTGCTATCTGGAACAAAAACAAGATTGTTTCGTCGGCAGCATTCACCATCTGGGGAATTAACGGTGCATTCTTCCTCCAACGTAAGTCGCTTCTCCCCTATCCTACGAGCGATTGGGAACTAAAATCACACACCAACGTGGTTTGGTCACAGGTGTCGTGCGGGTGATTATTCGATTCTCATTATTTCGGATCATCTGTGGTTAACCCATCCATAGCTCCGCTCTGCGTGGGTTCCTGCCCAACTGAGCTGTGTACCTCAAAACACCACAAGCATTGAACTCGGCCTCATCGCCATGCTTGTTACCGACATTGCCTTACTTCTCATCATGCTCGTCGGCTTGCTTCGTCTGCGCGTTCGTGGTGATGGCACATTTGGTCTGGCACAACTCCTCTGGAGACAGGTGTGATACTTATTCTCGCTGTCTGTGGTTACTTCAGTCCATTGATCTGTTTTCGTTTCGCAAGGGTGTCATTTGGCTCTTGCTTGCTACCGTTGCTGAGGTTCCGCCAGTGGTATGTCTGCCTCTTTTCTCGGCTCCTTTCGTTCATCTCTATTGTTCGTTCGTAGGTATTCGCTAGTTTGAATTTGAATGGTATTTCTCCTCAATTTGGTTTACGCTGAACGTCTGCTGAATTGCATCATCGAAATTTAGTCCCGTTCAACATCGTATGTCTTGGCTTATCGCCATTAGGGTAGTCGCTTACCACCTTGTTTAACCCAGATGCTCCAGCCACCCTCCTGGGCCACTCTGACAATCGCTGCAACCCGGATGCACCGCGGTCTCGTAGATTTTGCCTCGAACTCCACGGACGCGTATGACGTTGTCTATTCCTGTTGTTTTCCGACTCACTGTGGTTGATGTAGTTTTAGTGCCAGCGCATTCACTAGTCTACCTGTCCCGGAGGCTAAGCGTACCAACGCTGAATCACTTCCGGTGGACTGCATGCAGGTAGCCGTGCACGTGGTCTCCGAGCAGCATGGGACATCGGAGGTGAGGGATGAAGACTCTTGTGTTACCGTGAACGAGCGGACGTATGTGAAACCGAATGGGTTGAGCCGTGATGACGACGTGGAGCGCGGTGCGTAAAAGTGGACCCCTCTGTTCTGAAAACCACTGCTGGAAGTGGTCGCTTTGGGCACATGATGAACTTGATCAAAATTCCGTATGGTTGCATAAGTTATTGAGAGGACCAAAGCTAGACATGTAATCTAATCCTTTTGGAAGTTGAATTCTATGCCTAGGCCAACTTTGTGTGGTTCCGAGTTCATGTCACGACTTCACAAGTTCACCCTTAATAATTATTGAGCGCTAGTATTGAGCATTTACGAGAGTGGTTATCGTAGATTTTTATCGGTGGTCGTTGTCATCACGCCGAATACATGGTGTATCATCCGACTGCGCGGATTAGACTCAGTTAGCCATAAAAAAAATTCGTCAGTAAATGCTTCATGACAGACGCTGTGAAACTCTGGAGTAGTGCAGCGAAGCGCCCGGCCTGCCTTCACAATGATTGGAGATACAAAGTGATATCTCCCCATCAGTGATTTCCGATACTAGTAAGGGAGCTGAATTTACACGACGTGCTCCACATCGTTATCACGACC
>Ga0307510_10008885_pt1 | contig 11972 bp, 18 predicted proteins | sample 12_EM_MG_FD_207224 | JGI IMG/M metagenome (GOLD analysis project Ga0307510, IMG submission 207224) | Populus trichocarpa ectomycorrhiza microbial communities from riparian zone in the Pacific Northwest, United States - 12_EM | ecosystem: Host-associated > Plants > Roots > Unclassified | place...
GAGCCCGATATGCTAACGATGCCCGAACGTTCTCCTCTCCTCATATCCGGAGCTGTAATCACCAGTTTGTCATGCCACATCACCGGGGTCTAGTGGGCCATGAAATCACGACCGCAGTTGGTGGGTACAGTAAGGCATCTCACGGAAAGCTGCAGCAATTCTGTGGCAATCTATTATTCAGCATCCTGGAGGACGGCCGTCTACTGTAGTCATCATGTGGTACAGGACGTCTAACGCGTTGTAAGTGGAATCTTGTAGTCCACTTGCTAGGGGATCTCAGGTATCACGTCTGAGTCTCAGAGATAATCGTATCCAAGCGCGCCTTATGGTTGTTCACATGCCCCCTCAGCCAGGTGCGTCAAAGTGGCCATCTCCCACCTCCTCGGCGGACCTTATGTCGTTAGAAAATGGCATAAGTTGTCTTGTTTCAGAACGTGAGACTTGTGACTCTGCGTCGCAAACGTCAACATTTCGTATCCAAGTCTTCAGTCTTGGACTGCACCACCTTCTACAATTGCTGTGTGCTGTCTCTCGAAGTGCTAAAGCCAAACGAAAATGTTAATCAGGCTTTACCTGTCGAAGCGATGAAGACTCGTCTTGACACAAGAAGCCCCTCCAGGTAATTGAACGTGAACACGTTTATTTATTCCCAAACTCCGGATAGTTACCGTAGACTTGCAAATATACGCGGATGTGCATCCTAGATGTGACAGCGTTCTGGGCATGAACCGGCAAGCGTGTTCCCTAGCTTGACAAAAAAGTGGAAGCAATGTACCTAAGCAATACAGTACAATCGTGATGGAGGTCAGCCAAAAGATCGGGAGAATGCCTTCACCCAACAGCTTCAAACTAGGGTCTATATACCACCTGGACCTCACGACCATCCCAGAAACTCATCCCGTAAGTCACGGTTCCTGCTTTCGATAACGTGCTTTTGATGAATTCGATGCCACCCTCCCCGATGAACATGTCCATTAACAGGGATTCTAATACAAACGCATAGAGTTTGATGCAGAATTTTTGTCCCGTAGTCACATCAGTGAGAATTATGGGCATGATGGTGCTTCCTAGGGGTATTTGAGAGCTATTCAGAACTGTAAAGGCTACTTTGTTCAAAGCGCCGTTGGTTTCAAGAGGAGGGCGGTATTGTTCGGGAATGGACTCGTAGAGTTTCTTTGAATGCAAACCATCTGCTGAGAAATACTCATCGAAAGGTGAGAACACGCTTTACCCACCTTGCTGACTAGAGTTACATTGCCTCCCGCAATGCAAATTGTAAATATTCCGTCGGTATCAGGACCATGGTGTTCGAGATAACCCAATAGATTGGGACGATCGCCTATGCTATCAACTCGTGGGTCCATGTACCGCTTTTCATGGTAGGTTTCGTCATGTAGAACAGGAATAGGAGCACTATTGCTCATTGTCAAAATGGTGGAAGAAAACAGAAAGTATAGAAGACAACGCACAACGACAAAAAAACAGACAAAAACAAAAACAGTTTTTCGGTAACTTCCATTTCCTTGTGATTTATTTATTTATCACAAATTTCTGGCACTGCCCCCAACGTCTTACAATATTAATATTACTGTTAATTGTACTGGTTGCTTCCGTATCTTTCGCTTTCGCTCGCTGGACCAGGGACGCATTGTCCGAGCTGGATTCGATCCGATTTTCCACATAGAAGAGAGCAAGAAAATGCGAAGAGTCAGGAAGCGACAACTCGGGCAATCTCGTTATTTGCTGACCCACTACAGTAACGACGATCACGGAGAAGACAGTCCTCCTGCGATTGTATTTTTGAGACCTTGGAACTATGGGACTGCGATGGTGGCCCCTTTTCAGAGGATGGCGACAGCGGCGGCTGTGTCGCCTACACCTGCGCCTCGAGGGGTTAGATCTAGGTTAGAGGTCGTGTTACTCGTGTAACTCTGGTGACTTCGGAAGCGATCAACTGAAGACATTTGAAATGAACAACGCTTCCTGGCTTTCCATCCTCGACCCTCTGTCACATCCGCCCCTCCATTTGAACCGGGGTAAATTCGCGACTGAAGAGGTGTATGGCTGGTTTTACACGGGTCATGTTGGTGATTCGGTGGGCTCTAGATGCTATGAACAGGTTACTGGTCTTTCACCAGTCCTTTCATCATCGGGATTCCCATTTTCGCTGATATTTTCAGAACGTAACTACTAAGACTCTGGCTGGAAACTATGACGACATGGTCACTCACTCTATCACGCCTACCTGACCTGGGTGGCACGCCCGGCTGTGTTCACGTTTATCCATTGAGGTTGTAGCTTTGTTATCACGAAACATCATCTCGAAAGGTATTCGCTTCCCGGGAGCATCTCCAAGTTTCTAGGGCGCCAAAATACAAAGCAGTTCCGCACGTGACATATATGGCTCTCCTGGCGTCAGGGGTATTACGGCCTCCTCTCAGACGCCATCATTCCTAGTGACCCCTTACATCGTATCTTTCCTTGCTTTTTGTGCGGCAAATTTGGCTGGCCCTGAGCTTCCTATAGTGATGCTTATTTGGGCTTGCTGTTTTTCAGTATATAGCCGGTCCCTGTTCACCATGAGACAGTAGACATATCTATCGCCTCCTCATCCACTCAATAGGACATGCATTTGGTGTCACCCATCGCACTTTTGGACGCCCTCGCAGCTGCAACCTTTGTGGCTCTCGCCACTTCCTTCTATCATCAACGACAACGAGGTCGACTCTCTTATCCTCCGGGACCTCGAGGGTTCCCCATAATTGGTCATTTCCTGACTTTTCCGAAGAGGTTTGTTTGGTTGACCTTCACTGAATGGGGCCAGAAATACGGTATGGAATGCCAGTCTCACAAATTCTGTGGGCTGACGTTGGACGAATACAGGAGATGTCGTGTCTGTCAAGGTTTTGGGACAAGTGATAGTCATTCTTAACTCGCCGAAGGCGGCCAAGGACTTGCTCGAGAAGCGTGGTAACATATACTCGGATCGCCATTTAATGCCATTCTACCAGATGTATGCGCCTTATCTTCACTTTTCTGACACTCTAACGTATCTGTTGTTCGACCAGGATGGGATGGGAGTGGTTTCATCCGACTACACCGTATGGTGACTACTGGCGTGAAGGGCGCAAGCTCCTCGATCGTAGTCTCCGGGCAAGTGCTGTCGTGCAATACCGTCCGATGCAGCTCGCAAAAACACACGACCTCCTCTACCAACTCCTTTCTGATCCCGGGTCTTTCTATCACCAGATCGAATTGTGGGTAACTTGCCGACTACTGCCGAAGTTGTTACGTTATGCGGGTTCTAGGTATCAAGCAAAACTGTTGATGTCACTGGTTTATGGCTACGAGGTGAAAAGTTACGACGACCACCTACTTGCTGTAGCCCGGAAGATGGCCGAGCTTGGGGGCGCGGTTCTGCCTGGAAGCATTCTGGTCAATGAACTACCATTTTGTAAGTCTGCGTTATTACATGCACCACAGGCGACTGACCAAGAGAGCACAAATAAGTGAAATACATCCCTGCGTGGATCCCGTGGCTGAGCTATAAACCAGCTGCGAAGGCGGGATTCGATGCAGGAAAGGACGTGCTCCGTTATCCAATAGAATTCGTCAAGGATAGATTCGTGAGTCTTGTATTTATTCGGAGGCCAAAGTGCAATTGAGTGAACACCGCCTGAGCAGAAAGACGGCACAGCCCGCCCGTCTCTGGCACTAGAAAATCTGCAGCACATAGAGAATATGCGAGGTTCACAAAGAGACAACGCAGAAGCTGTGTTGAGGGGAGTACTGGGGTCGATGTACACCGGTGAGCAGCAGCTCTATGGGTCTGATTTCCACGGGCGCCGATGAAACACGTTTTCATTTTCGTGAAATTTACCTCCTGCGCAAAGCTGGCTCGGATTCGGTGAGTGAAACCTATACAGATCACCCAACGCCCTCACACAACTGACTTTTCTCATATCCTGGTAACAGAGTGCTCTGACAATAATTGCGTTCTTCCGTATCCTCGTTTTGTACCCGGAAGTCCAGAAGCGTGCCCAGGAGGAGTTAGACGCGGTCACTGGAGGCTTGCGCCTCCCAGACTACAGTGATCGCCCACGCCTGCCATATACAGACGCTTTGTGCAGAGAGGTCATGCGGTGGAGTATGGCGACGCCTGTTGGTTTGTGGTACTCTTTTTGCTGGTGGTGGCGGGAAGTCAAGATATGTTTCTGCAGGCGTTCCTCATGCAACAACTGAGGATGACATTTATAAGGGCTATCTTATACCCAAGGGTTCAGTTCTGCTTTCTTCAACTTTGAGAGATAGTGCTGACGCCAAACTGATATAGGTGCCATAGTAATCGCAAATGCATGGTGTGTGCGGCATTTGTAGACCTCTCCGCTAGATAGTCCCTCTGACTGTCATTAGGGGTATGCTTCACGATCAGACAGCATACCCGGAACCCTTCTCATTCAAGCCTGAGCGTTTCCTCGATGCAAACGGGGATTTCTGCGATGACCCACTGCTGACCTCGGCGTTCGGTTTCGGTCGGCGGCTCTGTCCCGCACGGCATTTTGTCGATTCCAGTCTCTTCATCTCGTTTTCGTGCATCCTCTCCGTGTTTCACGTCGGCGCGCCGAAGGACGAGGATGGGAACGAAATACCCGTTGCACTCGAAGACAGCGGGGCTAATTCGAGGTACGTACGACAAGCCGCACATTGTTACCGTAGGACGGTCGTCGGTGCAGAAACAAAAACTCGCTAATGTTCCCCCATCTCTTCTTTCCAGTCGTCCACTAGACTTTCAGTGCACCATCGTACCCCGTGATGACCGCGCGAAGGAACTCATCATTGCGGCTAACATGGCCGGGTGAAAATAGAGGCTACGACGATTTGTCCCGAAGTCTGGCGCTCATTTCCTCAGAGAAGCACACTTTTTCTGGTCTTGTATTTAAATGACTGAGTTAGTATCCCTGCGTACTGTGTAGTCGTCGTAGTATTACAGTAGGTGTGTTTCTTGTCCCTATCTTGGAAGAAGCGGACCTGCCTGGTTATGGGGGACTTGGGCGGAAGGTGTGGCAAGGGCGCATACAGACCTTTGTGCAGGACTGGGAATTTAACACCCATTGGCCTGGTGCCAGCTTCTTCCCCAAAATTTATCGGCGCAGCCAAATAATAACATGGCAAGATTGAAACAGTACCGCGTGTAAAAGTCAAACTGAAGTAAGTGGTGTGAAACCAACGCACGAATGGTTGAATTCCATGTGAATGACGTGTCTTCGCGCTCAGCCGGCTGTACACCACTTCGCCTTCTCCTGAAACCATTTTCATGCTCTTGGCCAGATGCATGCCATCCCCATTCGCCTCTGTAGAACTATTCTAACCCGGAAGAACATTTCCCCTTGCATTTCCCTTTCAAGAAATGGACAGGACACTGACGTTTTTCTGCCTCAAATTGACAGAACGGGAACTTCGCGCGCCCACGGCACCACAGCGTTCACTTCCCCAGAATTGCACCCAGATAAACTTCTTTCTCGCGTACGTTTAGTCCACGATCGGAACCGATGTGGACGAGACAGAAAGATCAGTCTCGGAGTAAGCGGACCGGTTTTAGACCGCCGTCGCGTGAGGAATCTGCCCGCGGGACGCGTTACGCGTTCACATTCATTCAACGTGTTGAATACGCCTGCTCGTATTTCAGACAGAAAGCACCAAGAGACCCCTTCACATCGTCAGACGCTTCTGAGCCTCCTCCATCGCGGTCAATCACCGCACCTCCTCCCAACCAGTTGACTCAACAGCACGTTGACGACGGCCCAGGACTACGGTTCTTGCCTTGTATCCGTTCAATTCCCTAAACGTGTTCCAAAGCACTGGCGGTGCGTCATCGACTCGCATACAAGGATAGCTGCATGCCCCCTCATGTTGATGACCAATTCAAGCTGCGTCCTTTGATCACGACCTTGACCCGTCCAAACGCGAAGCTGGAATCGTCGTTGCCCGTCTTCCCCTTCCACACCAACAAGGTCCATCTCCCGCTTATCCTCGTCCCGCCCGCGGACCAGTTCCGACACGTCTTTCGTCGCATGCTCCTCGCGGCCATGGTGCCGGATGCCGTCCCCGCGTCAGCGCCAGCACCCGCGCCCGCAGCACATCCGGGCTTGCGCAAGATCGCGCCATATTGGTACCCCTACACGACGATGGCCAAGGGTCGCTGGCTCGACCGGGAGATACTGGAGATCGTGTCCACAGAGTTCCGGGACCGCTCGATCGAGTACTATGTGTGTCTTTTTTTTCGTTCTTTTTTTGTCGGACGTTGAGCTGAGGAGGCGCACCCTTGCGTGCGTGCGTTTGTGCGTTCTCTCGTGTCCGTAGAGATACGCGTTGGAGTCAGGCGTGACTACTATCAACGGCAAGATCGCCAAGCCCGACACGATCGTGCGCAACGGGGACCGGATCGAAAATGTGGTTCATCGCCACGAGCCCCCAGTGACGGCTAAACCTGTCAAGATACTGCACGAGGACAAAGAGCGCGAATTCATCGTGATCGACAAGCCAGGCAGCATTGTGCGTTACGCCCGGTTCGAAGGGCTCATAGACACCTTAATTTGGACCTGACCTGATCATGCGCGCTTGCTTTGTAGCCTGTACACGCAACAGGGCGTTATTTTTATCTCTCTCTCGTGGAGATCCTACAGCGGGAGTTCGGTTACCCAAAGGTTTACAGTGAGCGGCGATGAATGATCACTTTGTTTCGCGGCTGAATGCTTTTTCATCTCATAGCGGTGAATCGACTAGATCGTCTCACATCGGGACTCATGATCATCGGCCTCTCCTCGTCTTGTGCGCATACGCTCTCGCAGGAGTTTGTGCAAGGAGGGGTGAAGAAGGAATACATAGCGCGCTGCTCAGGCGAGTTTCCGGCCGAAGAGGTTGTCATAGACCAGCCGCTACTCACTGTCGACCGTCAGATGGGTTTGAATATCGTTCATCCGCAAGGCAAAGTGTGTTACATAACTGGCATGGCTTCTTCCCTTCTCTTCTGACTTTGCGACTCTTCGCCAAGCCGGCCAAGACGGTCTTCAAACGGCTGCACTATGACAGAAGCACGGACACGAGCGTGCTTCATTGTAAGTGAAACTCGATCGTTCTTTTCGGATCGTCGATTGGAATCCAACAACCGTAAAATCACATGCAGGTCGCCCTTTGACCGGTCGTTGTACGTCATCAGTATTGACCTATCATCCCCACCGCCGTCGCCGACAGAAGAGACGCCAGCTCATCAGATCCGCGTCCATCTACAATACATCGGTCACCCGATTGCTAATGATCCCGTTTACTCAGAAACAAAAATCTGGGCACGTTCGGTCCCACATTTCTCCGTCATTCGGTTCTGACGGTATCTTAGGGTCCAAACCTCGGCAAGGGCGGTATTGATACGACACCATCGGATGAGCGTGCGCCGCCAGTTGTGCCTCCGCACCTGGTCGGGACCGACCTAGCAGATTCAACACTCGCCACTGCCACTGCCACGCAGGTCGCCCCTTTGTCACGACCACAGCCGCTCCCACGTGAAACTGGGAAAGATATTGGCATGGGGTCACCAGTACTGCTGTCCGCAGAGGCTGTGGGTGTAATCACCCGTCTACGCAACATGAAGGTAGGCCATCTGAAGCTGCCCCCACTATTCGCTCCCAGGACCTATCCCGTACTCATCGCTTTTGCAAAGGACCAGGACGAGGACTGGTCCCGGTGGCGCGATGTCGTCTTCAAGGCAAAGGGCAGGCTACACCCGAAGGGTATGCCCAAGCAGAAGCTGCCTCCGCAGAATCGGCGCAAACGAGGCGGACCTGCGTGGACAGAGACCGAAGGGCCTGGGGCAGGTTCGACTCCAGGCACGGAACAGTCGTCACCTCGGCAGGAGGCCGTTCCCCTCACAGAAGAGGAGGCACTCACGATCCTCGATCCAACCACGCCGTCTGCCGAAAACCCACTCTTGCGAGTCGCACCGCCTCCCGACGCGCCTACCGAGAGCTATTTGCCGCTGCATCCGGATCCGCTGCCCGAGAGGCTCTACATATTTTTACATGCGCTGCGATATACCACGAGCCTTGGGGTGTTTGAGACCGATATGCCTGAGTGGGCTGCAGAGGGATGGAAGTTGCAGCACGCTTCTGGCGGAGGGTCAGTCAGTGAGGAGCAGTAGGAAGCATATCACGTCTCTCTCGGCTAAGGTACAGTAGGGGTGGACGTGAGTGCGCTATCGGATGACTCAACTTTTACAATACAGACCTGTACTCGTGACGAGGAGTACATGGTAGTGTTTCTGATCAAATTGCTGGCATGTCGTCTCGGCTCAGTGTCGAGCTCCGTCGACATCGACATTAGGCGAGGCACTGTCGCCTGTTGAATACTCTACACCGCCAGCAGCTCACCCTGCCTATTCAATATGTTCAATACGTAAAGCTTGCGCATAAAGGACCTTGCGCCCACTCTGTTACTGTTACACACACGATCCGAAATGGGAACCGGCTGACTGAGCACCGGCAATCTCCAAAAGCTTTGTTCTGGCGCGGAACCGATTAATGTCTGTCAAATCCGCCCTACCCCTTACTAGGCCTTACTCGTTGTACTGGTAACTGTATACTGTATCGGGCTCCAGTTCTCGACGTTGACCCGAACAGCATTCTGCGCCACTTCTGCGCGGACGTGTCACCATCACCGTGCCGGTCGGTGGGTGGCAAGCGGAAGCCTGACGTACAGTACTACTGTAGTACAGTACGGTTGCGGAAGGTGGACTTACTAACCCTTCGAATCGAATCCTAGTTATGATTCAGAGATGACAAAATCCGCCGGCCGGTGTCCTGCAAAATGTGCGCGCCGCATAGCTTCTTAGCTCTAGCACGCATCAAGCCGGTCTCCCTCAAAATCATCAACTTGAACCCATCGTTTTCCCACACTTTCACCCTTCCTGGGTCGTTTTTGACTTTTTTTTTCTCAGCAGGGTCGCGTCCAGTCCAAGGAGAACCAAACATGCGTGCCTAACTAGCCTTTCCAAAGAATGTTTTTTTTTCCAAAAAAGAGATAGATAACACACGACATATGCACAGGTCTGCATTGCCATCATAATATACAACTACAACGTGACCATACAGAGCCGGTGTGTCAGTTTCGTCCACCCCACTCTCGGATTTCCATTTTGCGATTTTTATTTTGAGGGGGAGTGGCGCGTTCGTGTTTGTTGTTCCTTCGGGGCTCACTCGCCCCCGCCAATGCCCGCGAAGGAGGCACTGTCCACAAAGTCGGCGATGGCTTTGATCTTGGACAAGTCGGAGGAGGCGTGCTCGACGAGGGTAAATTGGTACATGCTTTCGACGTCGAACGCTTTTCCATCCTGGAACTCGCCATGCAGGAGCACCTTTTCAAGGAGTTGTGAGCGAGCGTCATAACACACTTAGGTGGATTTAGGAGGGGGAGAAGGTGATACGTACGTGAGCCCATGCCTTTCCTGGCGACTCGATTACGTCATACACGGTAACCTGTAAACACGCCCGACAGGGAGTGAGTGCAGTCAGTCAAACAGCTTTTTCCCCCAGTTATGATGAGAAAAGGGACCCCCGGTAGGGGTTGAAAATCACCTCGACGCGTCCTCCTTTGAGCTTTTCGGCTAGGGCACCCAGGAACGCGAGGTCTTCTTCCTTCGTCCTTGAGGGCACGCCGAGCGACAGTGGGCGCGTCGACTGGACAAAGTCGTCCGCGAAGAGCTTGTCGAGTTCGACGAGGTCGAGGGCTCTGATGAGCTCAAAGTAGCGGAGCACCGTCTTCAGCTGCGAAGAGGGACCCTTGGGTGTTTCGAACGTGATTGTCATCGCGTTTTTGTGTTTGCGTGAACGATGTTGACTGTGCGCGTGGTGCTAGTCAGAGTGCCTGTTGTTGCACCGTATTGCTGAGCAAGTCATGTCAACGGTGGCCCCCTTTTATAACCCCCATTAGCTGAGGCTGCCACGTATATCGCCCGATGTTTTGGGCAATCAGCTATCAGTGTATGGGTAATAAGACTAGATGGGACTAGGCGGTTACTTCCATAGTTCGCCACTCGTTTGCCACGCGATCATCGGCGCAAAAGACTCGAGCCACGAAAGGCCACGCCACACGTCAGTTGCCCATTTTGTCTCGCTGAAGCAAGGAACGAGCAGAGATCGCCACTTTTTATCGAAGAGAAAGCTCGTTTTGTCCTTACTCCCGAGAGATTTGATGAGAGTAGCGGGCTTTTTCAATAGCAGAACATTGAATCCGAAGTGGCCTCACGTATACGGCGAAACAAAAGACCCAATGCGTGGTGGAAACGGTGTAATGAGTCTGTACACGAACACATACGTACATTACGATACACTCTACTTGACGAAGCGAGACATGAATTTCCTGTTCAAAGGGAAATGAGTCCACAAAATCGACAAGAAAGACCTTCGGGATGAACCCACTTGTGGAATTCCGTCCGAAGAAGATCGTTGACGAATTGGCCTGGGGCTTTGTCCTTATCGCTCGCTGCCTGATTCTTGAAAATGAGATCTGGAGGAGAGCCACGAGAGTCCATGTCGTTTCAATGTCATTCTTGTACGACGTAAAAAAGTTTAGTTCTCATGACGCACCGTCGTCCCAGCGCCGCTTCACAGCAAAGGTACCGGGCGCAGTCGTGTTGACGCCTTGCGCGGTGCCCAGCGCAGCCGCAAGATTGAGTAGGGGGTTCGCGGTCGCTATTCGCTCTTCGCGCTCAGCCTCAGTAACAGCAGCTTCTGCCTGTTCAACGCGTGCTTTTTCGGCCGCACGTTCGCGCTTTATCTTCTCGAGTTCCCGAAATAGCTCTGCGGTGTCGTCCTCGTCGTCCTCATCCTCGTCCCCGCCATTCTCGTCATCGTTACCGTCATCGCTACCGCCAGGTTTCCGTTCCCCAATTTGGCTTCCACTGATTCGAGATCGCCAGAACGTAAGTTGCCAGTCAGAGAGAGAACGCAAACGCGCGACGCACCTGGCGTCCCCCTTGGGGTCGTCCCCATCCGAGTCCTCGTCGCTATCCGCATCCTTATCAAGTTCCAACGCCTCCTGCAAGACCTTTCTCCGCTTGTTCGCGTCCTCGTCTTCAATCGCTGCCACGGCGGGTGGCCCGTCCTCGACCGGCAACCCTGCCGCTTTCCGTTTTTTCGCCCGCGCCTCAGCTTCTGCCGCTAGGAGTTCTGTGCGTAGATCACTCTTTTTAACTTCGTCTATGGAAGTCTGGCCAGGTTTCCTGGGGGTTTGGAAGCAAGAGTTTAAGTGAAAAAAGAGCATAGAGAAGTGATCACGGTCACGCACCGGAACTTGAGCTTGGTGTGCGCGGCCATGTCACGCACGGAGTATTGCCGCGAGCCTCCTTTGACTTCTCGTGCTTGCGCTGGGTCCCATGTCGGTCGATGTGCGGTAGACATATTATGAACGAGTGTGTTTTGAGGAAGGAAGGAAAGACTAGTTGCTGACCAATCAACAACTTCCCATGAACAGCCAACAGCAATCCCGGGCCGAGTGGCGTCACGTACCACCACAGGCGAGGATTGGTTCCTCCTAACCTAAGGAACCCGCCGCAACCCACATCATCCGGTACTGCCCCAGCTAAGCTCGAATGCGAGCCCACTCACCTCTCCCCCATTGCCCGCGACCTGTCGCTCTCAACTCTCTTCGGCACGAAGGCAAGTAGAAACGCCACGCCATGACCCCCAGTCCTCGATGCGACCACGGCCTGCTTCAAGCTCAGGGTGCAACTCTCCAACGCGAGATAGATAGCAACCTGTCTCGTCACGGCCACACGCGCTCTCATGCACCCTCGACGCAATTATCATCTTTATGTACTACCATTATGACCGCATCCCAACTCCCTGTTACCCTAAACCATTGCGATGTAGGTATCCGCCGTGAATGCCACAGCTTGTCATCTGGTCTCTTACATTCCCAAGCTA
>Ga0307510_10008886_pt1 | contig 11971 bp, 8 predicted proteins | sample 12_EM_MG_FD_207224 | JGI IMG/M metagenome (GOLD analysis project Ga0307510, IMG submission 207224) | Populus trichocarpa ectomycorrhiza microbial communities from riparian zone in the Pacific Northwest, United States - 12_EM | ecosystem: Host-associated > Plants > Roots > Unclassified | place...
TTTTTTTACTTCATTTTTATTTTTTCAAAAACTACATTTTATGTCTTATTTGATTCTTCAATCTTGATACAAACATGCCCTGTATGAGTTTATTCCAATTATGAAAGAAAGTTAATTCATATTTTATATTGCATTTGAATAGTATATATTACAGATATTCTTGAGCAATAATATTATAATTCTAAATGTTCTTTGGATGCCCATTAAGATTTAGTTCCTTTCTACACAAATAATGAATATGTTATAGTGACACTTAATAATACATATATATGTGTAAAAAAAAGTTTCTTATATGACCATGCTGATCGACCTAATTTCTCACTCTACCCTATCTCTCTCTTCCTCTCTGCACAAATTTCCATAATATTTGTACAAAAATAATCTTGATATTTTAACGCTATCTCTTTTTATTGGATGATAACATAACCAATCAAACGGCTTTCTTTATAGCCAACAAGGGTAGGATTTTCCTTTAAGGTTAGCTACTTGCTCCATAAGCTAAGCATCTTGAACAGACTTTCATCATTTTTTTAGTAGTTTAGCCACCTTTGCAAATCAAGTTACGCTAGTTTTGTCACCCCTATTATGGTGAGCTACACTTCCTACTCATCTTCAAATATAAATCAAGATATTTAACAGTATACATAATGATATAGAAAAAAACATGCAACTCCCTACTACACATTACTTGTTTATCATTTCTATTAAAACTGTCTCGCTGAGTTTTAAACTAACTTAAGCATTAGAGATTTTATTTTACAGGTAACACCAATCCACTTCATATCACCCTAGTTCAATTGTCAGCCATGGAAAAACCTAGGAAATTTGTTGAAGTTTTTCTGTAACTTCACCAGTGACACTGTTTGTGGAAAAAATAAACATAAATTATGTTTATTTTCACATCCTATTCATTGTTTCTAAGGTTTTTAATGGAAGAAAAATGAAAACTTCAAGAGCAAGAGTAACTTATCTCCCACCATTTTCGCAAGTTTCCATATATCTTCATCAACTTGCTCAACAAATAAAAGCACTTATTGAGGTTATTCTAGGTACACAAGAGCAACTTAAAGATATTCCCCTACAAGTTATATAATTAGTTGCACAATATTCTCATCATGTATAACCTATACACAGACAAATTCATTTCCTAAAAAAAACTGGACAAAATGACATGAAAGAGAGCAGACAAGAAAATCATCATGTCACTATCATGCCAAGAAGTAGGTCTTATTATCACAAAGAGACAATTTTCTCCTCTCGATAGGACCTTCACAAGTTAATAGGCAAGGCCATAGCCACTCATAACTATAATTATCGTTATCACCCTCACCCCACCATAATGTCTAATTCAAGTGGTCTTGAGCATAAAACGCCACGACGAGAAGAAAATAAAATAAGAGATTTGATATCATGCCAGGGTGTATTAAACACTCATCTTCCAAAAATTCTGTAGTCATAAAAATAAGTCTGAACAACTATGATGGTTTATTTGACCTTAGTGAACATGTATAGAATGTTAGAAACAATTTAGAGTTAGTGATACAAGATATTGATGGGATGTATAAGATTATCCTAACCATATTTCGTGGGTCTGCTCGAGCCTGTTACAATAGTCTAGAACTAAGTTCATTGCTCAGTTTTCTGATTTATACAACAAGTTGATTGCTCGTTTTAGTACAAGCATCCCTGCCCAAAAAATTCCAACCAAACTTTTTTCTATTACTTATAAAGAGAGGAAAGGTACTAAAACTTGTCTAAAAAGGTTCAACAAAAAGATTATAAAAGTAAAAGGCTTGTTATAGCACATTATTATAGAAGCTCTGATTAGTGGGTGTCATAACTATTCCTGATATGGATGACTTTATACACTCCTCGATAAGACTTTTTTTAATGTTAAACAAGCCATAAAGAATCATATTATTATGGAGGAAGCAAGTGTTGCAAGACAAGAGCACCTACACTTTCACAAATGAAGAGAAGAATCTTAAAAACATAGGTGACCACTTGTCAACTCCTCACCATTCAAAAGCAACCCTAAGGGCTCAATACAAAGTAGATTGATATATATAGAGAAAGACCTAATAATCACTTCTCTAAACACTACCAAAATAAAATTATTGACAGCCATCAAAGGAAAAGATTATATGCAATATCTATCACCCATGGAAAAGAGATGTTGGTAAATGCAATCCAAAGAAATACTGTTTTTTCATAAGGACAAGGGACATGACACAAAATAATATTATGCTCCCAAGAAAAAACATAGAGATAATTATTACTAAAAAGGTATCTCTAACAATATATCAAAAAACAAATAGAGTATGAAAAGATTAAAAAAAAAGTTAAGGCTCCTAAAAGTGATTGTTAGAGATCAATGTGATCATGTAAGGAATATGAGTATAGGGAGATTCTAGTGGAAAAGTCAAGCCTATGAAAAACATGTACTTTACTTGCAACTCCAAAACTTTTATCATGAACCTATCATATTTACTCTAGAATATGGAAAAGAAGTGACATTTTCTCATAAAGATTTCTTAGTGATTACTATAGTCCTATCAAATCATAATATGGGCAAAGTGTTGATGAAAAATAAAAGGGATGTTAACATTCTCTTTAAGTAAATTATGACAAGGATGAATGTAAATCCATATAAGTTGACTCAGTGAAGACACCTCTAATAGGAATAAAAGGAAGGGACATGTCAGTAGAAGGTGCACTAAACCTACCTGTCATTATTATCACTTACTCCAAGTGTTGTATTCTTCAACAAACTTTCATGATGATCAAGATAGATTTAGCTTATAATGTCATACTAGGAAGGTCTTTTTTTTGGCATAAAATCAATACAGTGATCAATACGATATATTTAATAATGAAGTTTCCCACTAACAAAAGAGTCGTGATGGTAAAGGGAAACCAATTGGTGTTTAGGATATGCATATAAACCTATATGAAAAGAAAAAATACCTCATGGGTGTACTAGATGACCCATATTAAATAAAAAGTTAAAGTGAGGATATAGGCCATAAAATATTTGAATGAAGTTATTCTCTATGCTAATACAAGTGTTGTCATCAAAATTGGGTCCACTCTAGACCTTAGACAAGAAAAAATCCTGATAGAGCTCCTAAATATTAAAAAATATATAATTTTGCTTTTAAGACATCTTATACGTCTGGCATCAACCTAAAGGTGGCTTGTCACCATTTAAATAAGTGTCTTTTTTTCTCCTTAATGTGTCAAAGAAGAAGAAGAAGAAATTTTAGTGGAGAAAGGTGAAAAGCTATTTTAGAAGAAACATACAAGTTGTTGGAGGTCGGATTCATTTGTAAAGTGATGTATCTAGAGTGGCTAACAAATATAATGATGGTAAAGAAGGCAAGTGAAAAATGGTGTATGTATATGGACTTCATAGACATCAATAAGGCATGCTCCAAGAAAACAACTTTTCATTGCCTAAAACTGATTGGTTGATTGACTCCATAACTAGTTTTGACCACTTAAGTTCCCTGGATGCTCACTCTGGGTATCATCAGATACTCACTCATGTTAAGATGATGAAGAAAAAGCAACATTCATTATGAACAAAAGAAATTTTTTGTTATTAGTAAGGGGATTACGTCTAACCCTAAAAAGATTCAATCTACACTAAACATGATCACTTCTCAGTATATCAAAGATGTACAAAGGTTCACACAAGGAATAAAAGCATTGAATAGATTTATTTTTTTGCCTATAAAAGCGTTGCTTATCTTTTTTTTTTCAAGAGCCTAAAAAACATCTCTAATTTTAAATAGAATCTAGAATGCAAGCAAGCTTTTGAAAAATTAAAGATTTATTTATCCTTCCAAAACATCTTTTCACAAAATAGAGTAGGATTTATTTATTTAGAGGTTGTAGATTTGAAAATTAGTGTAAAGCTTGTGAGAGATGAAAAAAAAGTCTAGAATCCTGTGTATTATACTAATAGGGTTTTCTATGATGTAGAAACAAGATACATGAAGATAGAAAAGGTGTTCTAGGCATTGCTTAAAAAAAAAAAAACTATATTTTCAATTATATTGATAAACTACCTTTTAACATAAATTCTTCAAGCACCATATAATTTTATTTTCACTTGATTTTTAAATAAAAATATAATATATATTTTTAATATTAGTATATGTTTTCGTGCAACTTTATATAATATATTTTTTTAATTTTATTTTATTTTTATCAATGTTTAATTAAATAAAAAGTTGGTTTTAGAAAATAAAGTTTTAAATCTAATTAGGTTCATCCCTTATAGTGCAAAATTATATATCTCGGATTTATATTTTTTTCAACTTTTCCGTAATGTTAATAAATGTTTATAATATTTATCTGTATAACATTTATTAACAACTTTTCAGTTTATAATTAAAATTATTTTTTAATATCAACTGCCTAGTCAATTCCAAAAATAACAACAAACCATCTCACTTAAACCCCAAATAATAAAAATAAAAATATCGTCTTTACTCTTTATCCCTCCTCACTCGCACACTGAAACCCTAGCTATCTACACCGCCGCGTGCTCTCTCTTCCAAGCAAACAGCGCTGCCGGTACGCAATCTTCCTTTAATCTCTGTCAATCATTAGTTTTTACGATCTTCAACTATCAATATCTCAATCGAATCGACTCTGTGTATATTCGTTTTTTTGTTGTTGTCAATTGACATTTTAATTCAGTTTATCGGTCTGTTTAGCAGGAGAGGTTTTCGACTCGTTTGAGAAGTAACCAGTTGAAGCAGAGGAAGAGTCAAGATGGCGCGGAAAGGTTTGATGGAACAAGATTTAAGTAAACTGGACGTGACAACGTTGCATCCACTCTCTCCTGAAGTTATATCGCGGCAGGCAACCATTAATATAGGTTTTTTTGTTTTTGATTTTGGAATTTCCTTTCAGTAGCTTAGTTGTTGACCGTGTTCGTCGAAACTGATAGTTTTTGGTGTTAATTATTTGTAGGTACTATTGGTCATGTGGCACATGGGAAGTCTACTGTCGTCAAAGCAATTTCCGGTGTTCAGGTGATTTAGATGGTTTTGCCTTTAATTTTTATATCTGTTTCCTATCAGCAGTCTCTTATGGTTATATTATGTGGTATTTACTTTGGGGAATGAAAGGCCAAAAAAAAAACAGAAGAAGAAGAAGAAGGTTATAAATTTTTGCAATAGGGATAGTTATGTGAGCCGGTGAATTGGAAAACAATTTTTCAGTGATCTCAATTCCTTTTTCTTTCTTTCCCTCTCTTTTTTTAACACAATGGAGGCCCATCAAATAAGTAAGTCTTCCCTCTCCCTCTCTAACCCCCTTTATTCCCAGTGTAAATAGGATATGAAATGAGTTTAATTCATATAATGCAAAATGACCTTGCTGCTTAATCCACTGAGCATTCATATTCCTGCAATATATAACACTACTACTAACTATCAAGTATTGAAGTGTTGCTGGATTAGGTGCGTTTAGAAATTGATCCTTGCTCTGATAAAGGGAGTTTTACCTCCATCATGACAGGCAATCCTCCCCCACAATATGTTATATTATCACATGTAGCTAAGCTAGTTGTTTTCTTTTTAATCATGGTTCCACAGAGTAGTTACCTTACTAGCACAAGTTTTTGCCAAATGTTGTTCCGTGGTTATGATTATGGAAACTTGTATTTTGATCTATCCATACATAACAATCAGGCAGATCATTTTCAATTTGTTATAATTATGAATTGTACAGGTTTGAGGGGTGCTAATTTGGTGGTTTTCTATTCGTGTGCAGACGGTTCGTTTTAAAAATGAGTTGGAGCGTAATATTACAATAAAGCTTGGATATGCAAACGCAAAGATATACAAGTGTGAAGATGAGCGGTGCCCTCGGCCTAAGTGCTACAAGTGAGTAAATGCATAGGTGAAGCATTACTATTTAGGTTAAATATTGGCCTTTTGCCTTTAATGTAAGAACTGTTCTCGTAGGGCATATGGAAGTGGAAAGGAAGATAATCCTATGTGTGATGTAGAAGGGTTTCAAAACTGCAGGATGAATTTGCTGAGACATGTCTCTTTTGTTGATTGCCCGGTAAGGGGTCCAGGTGCTGTATTTAATTATGCTTTTTCACCATGCTGACTTTTCATATTTTGATTGTCACCCAGTAAGGCTACCTAGTAAGTGGTTGAACCAGGTCTCTATTTAATTATGGTTTATGCACTGTATGTACTTTTCATATGTTGATTGTAACACATTAAAGGTTTGGACCCAAATGTGCCTTCCTCCAAGTTTCTCACACGTTAAATGAATTATGGTATTGGTTGATTGTTTTTTATTCCCATTGAACTGCTTAGATATTAGCAAGAAAACGTTGGGTAATCAAGGCCTCTTCTTAACTGGCATTGCTGAATAAAATGTCTTAGCTGCAGATTATTAGTGTACTTCTATGCTTTTTGTGACTAGACCATCCACATTACATTTTTTGTGCTCTCCTGTAGGGTCATGACATTCTTATGGCTACAATGCTTAATGGAGCAGCAATTATGGATGGTGCATTGCTGCTCATAGCTGCAAATGAGAGCTGCCCCCAACCACAGACTTCTGAACATCTTGCTGCTGTTGAAATTATGCGTCTCCAACATATTATAATTCTTCAAAATAAAGTGGATCTTATTCAGGAAAATGCAGCCATCAACCAGCACGAGGCTATTCAGAAATTTATTCAGGTTTGCCCGTGCTATTTTTACACATCTTGTTAGTTGAGTGTACATGCATTGTATGTTCTTTTTCCTGATGATGCTCTTTTTCTCCAAAAAGAAAACGGGAGACCCACACCCTACTAATTCTTTTCAACTTTTTCTTTTCAGGGAACTGTTGCTGATGGTGCACCAGTTGTGCCAATTTCTGCTCAGCTAAAGTATAACATAGATGTTGTGTGTGAGTATATTGTTAAAAAGATCCCAATTCCAGAGAGGAACTTTACCTCACCACCTAACATGATTGTTATTCGATCTTTTGATGTCAACAAACCTGGATACGAGGTTGATGAGATAAGAGGTGGTGTGGCTGGTGGAAGCATCCTCAGGGTATGTTTTTAACATGTGTTTGGTTAATATTGGCGTGCATTTTTTTTCTTAGTTGTGTCTATACTTGATGCAAGATCTTGGTTAATTTGTGCAGAGTTTCCATGCATTTTTTCTCATTCAATTCAATTCAATTCTGGCCCATTTTCCACATCAGGGTAATAATAGCCAGTGTAAATGGAGAAATGCTTGGTTTGTAACAATTCTGACTGCATGCTAAGGTTTATGGGGTCTGAGTGTTACTTATTTGAAGCCTTGTGGACTGACAATGAGAATTAACTTTAGGCCTTGGCACTCGTGAGCCCTTGATTTAGCTATTAAAGTTTGCTTTTTCCATGAAGATGTTGTGGTCCAGAGAGAGAGATTCATGAATTAGTCGTGCTGAGAATCTGTGATGTACGAGTATCATTATTTTGGTCTATCTTGTCCATGCAGGGTGTTTTGAAGGTCAATCAATTTATTGAGGTCCGTCCTGGGATCATTGTTAAGGACGAGGCTGGGAACATGAAGTGCACCCCAATATACACTAGAATAGTGTCATTATATGCCGAGCAGAATGAGCTACAATTTGCCGTGCCTGGAGGTCTAATTGGTGTTGGCACAACCATGGACCCCACTTTGACACGTGCTGATAGACTTGTGGGTCAAGTTCTTGGTGATGTTGGCTCACTCCCTGAAGTTTTTGGTGAGCTTGAGGTATGGAGCTGAATCAATAATAATGTTTTGTAGTTTTATACTTTCATTAAATACTTTTTGCATTCAAACTGCTTTCCATATCCAAGTCATAAATGAGCAAGTCCTGTCTATATTTATATTTGAGTATGTGTTTTGCGCGACATGTGCAAAGTTCTCCCTGTTGGGTTGAATTCAGTGCAGCTGAGTGGAGTTTCATTTTTGGTGTAGACAGGAAATAGTAGACACCCTGTTCGCATTCCAATGTGCATGTGATGATGCTTTTTATATATGGCTTATAAACTATCTTGAATTAAACATGCTTCTCTATGCAAGTTGCTTTGTCATTGGTTTCAATAAGTGCCCTTTTCTCTATAGGGGCAGAGATTTATGGGTTCTTCATATTGTGATGCAGGATTCTTGCACGCCTCTGGTACTAATGTTGTGCCTTTCTTTTCTTTGTGCAGGTGAATTTCTTTCTTTTGAGACGGCTTATTGGTGTCAGGACAAAGGGCTCAGAGAAGCAGGGAAAGGTTTCGAAGCTGACCAAGGGAGAGATTCTTATGTTGAACATTGGGTCCATGTCATCTGGTGCTCGAGTTCTTGCTGTGAAGAATGATTTGGCAAAACTACAACTTACTTCTCCAGTCTGCACCAGCAAGGGTGAGAAGATCGCATTGAGTCGCCGAGTGGAGAAGCACTGGCGTCTCATTGGGTGGGGTATGATTCAAGCCGGAACCACCATCGAAGTCCCACCTTGCCCCCTCTGAGTGTTTTTAAACAGGTAGACAGCTAGAGAAAATCAGAGTGAAAACAGCATAAGAAAGGCTTTTATCTAATATGTGGGAAGGTAGGCAGTTGAATGGATCTTTTTTTTTTCCAGTGCAGAAGAAAAAACATGATCTGAATGGCGCCTATCATTGTCCGTGTTCTGTTTTTTCCTTAATATTCCAATTTTTTTGCACGAGTCTTGTTGAATTATATTATTCTGGCGGGTTCTCAAGGAGTAAAGATGAAAATACAATGTTTATCGAGAATTTATTCTCTGTTTTGTCATGCTCTTTTTTTTTCTTTTTTACAGTTTTGGAGAATGATATTATGGCTTTAGGCATGATTTGTTTGCTTTGGCAAGGTCAAGGTAATCTGGCCATGAAAAACATACGAAATTTGGTTTATAGACTTCAATGCATTTAACATCTGTATTTTCCAGATTCATGATGCCTCTTGAACAGATTGGAAATTTAAGCTCAGTTTGATGAATTTGCCAATTACAATAGTTGTGTCACTGACAGTCAACAAATCAGGAAAAAGTAGCATACTTAACTCAGTATAAATCGTGTATCAATCAAGCACTTTGTGTTAAAAGAATTGTTCCTACTCAGTTCAGCTTTTGCGTGTTAGTTCCAAAAAAAAGCCCTGTTCTGTGATTTTTTTTCATTTGATTGTTTAGGAATTTTATGCGGATAAAGTATGTAATTGGTGAAGTAATATAGGATGAAATTTTTTTTAGATTTTTAAAGTGTGATCATATTAACGAATATTACTTGGTAAAATACTTTTCAAAATTTTTACTTTTACTGTGCTGTTATTTGTTAAAAAAAAATCCATTTTAAGCAGTATGACAATGAATCTCCTATCTCATACGTCCTCCATTTCCATCCCCAATGGGATGGGAGATGTCATTCAGAATCTTAAATTGTAAATGAAGCTCAAACCACTAGGGGTATCTTCCACTACGAGGCATGATTGAGCCTACCTAACGATTTCATCCATCCTCTATTAAAATAATATTTTTTTCCAGACATCGAACATCTAAAAAAGCTTTCAAAAAAGCAAAACAAAGATGATCTAATTCCATGTGAAAAGGGGCTGACTCAGACTTGGAGGCGTTCACCGTTGTTCAAGAAAGATGATGCATTTCATGATTGAGGAACACTAAAAAGGGATCTCATGCGTTCATCACGACCACCAGATAAGGCAAAGAAGAATCAAATACTCGAGTCTCAAGGGACCCATTTCACTCAGTGAGTGGTGGTAGCATCTGCTGTGTTCTAATAAGTGTTTGATGACAACTAAAAACTTGCTTTAGTGACCGTTGTAAGTTCCGCAGACCCTTTTCACCCTTCAGCACCTCTGGTAATCGCAGGAGGTCCCGGTCGTTAAGCTTCGTCAAACAAGGATATCATCGTCATTCAGAGTTCAGCAATAATGGCTGCTGTCTGTGTGTACGGTGGAGTGGCGTGTGGAGCCCCGGAGGGCCGGGCACCCCCCATTATCCCTACATCCACCCCCTTGATCTTGATGCCGTGGACTAGACACGGGACCGTTTCAAGTGCACCCTGAAATGATTTTAGAGGTGAACAAATAATCATTTCATGTTAGAGCAGGCTATTGAGTAATTACTTCAAATAAATTTTCCATGAATTTATCAATTCGGGCATCAAACTATTCTGTCTGATATTCGGCTGCATTGTTGCATGAAATTTTTTCTTTTTCTTTTTAGTTTCATTTCAGTTCGCAATGTAAATTTAGGGACAAAGAAAATAAGTTATTTGATGGTATTATTAAAGTTAGGACCTTTTTTTTAAAACTCTAAATTGGTGTAATTTAATTTTTCAGGCCTTGTATTTACACTCTAGAGGTTACTAATTTGAGTTTCATAAACTTTATGGTCACTAAAAACTTATATTATTGTTAACTTCACGGTCCGTAAGATCAGTTGAGATACGTGTAAGACGGTCCGAACATCTATATTAATCTTAAAGATTTTTTTTATTAATGTTATCCTAAACGGGCCTATGCCCTATGCATTATTACTATCTCTCTATTAATAGAATTGCGTCCACCTTTCATGAATGAATCTGAGACTCTTTTTTTTCCCATTGTCACGGGTTTTCTGTTCGTCTTGAGTACGTGACTAGGAAATGGGTGAGGGTTATATTTTTAGCATGAAAAAAATAATCTCTTGTTGCAAAAAAACATGTGAACAATTCATATTCCAGCTTTAAGGACAAGGGCATGCCTAAAAGCTATTTAGAATATGATGACTCTTTGGTATGATAATCTAAGTTATTTATTCTTTTAAAAAAAAAATTCAGTTCTGTCAATATCATGAATGTTTATTTCGCCATCCAATCGTAGAGGACAACTAGGTAGCTGCCCGCAATATAGGGTTGGAGGAAAAAAAATTGGAGGTCTTTGGAGAATTCCTGACAATATTATTAATCTTGGTATATTATGTTGACTTTAGAACCTGTTTAAATTTTTGTTTGACTTATATTTTAAATTAAATTTTTTAGGAGCTATTTTTCTTCAAAGTCGACTCAAATTACCAGTAAAAACTATAGTTGATTTTAAAAAAACTAAAATGATATCTAAAAAAATATATATTACAATGATATATTAGGTTGATTTAGATTGATGTGCTAAACTCGTAACTCGAGTCATAAACTCCATTAAGTTTAATATTTTTTTAAAAAAAATTATTTTTTATTTAATTATATGATTAAAAAAATTAATGCTAAAAAAATCAAGGATCAAAGTGCCAGAAAGTTTGTTTGAGCAACTGAAAAAAATATATAAAAAATCCAATCACTATTTAAAAACAAAGATAATTTAATAGAAACAATTAATAAAAATAAATTAAAATAAAATCAAGTATTAATTGCCCAAGGTCATGTGCTCAGGCCTAGAAGTCTAGGCCCGTGCCTAGTATTTTTTTGCTCAAAAGTAGACGATGCATCATCCTCTCTTTTTTTAATCAAATAGGTGATGGTCGCGTGTAGTGACATACAATTTGTCACCTTCTAGGTTGCTGCCCCAAATTCGATCACCATTGTGGCGACCAAAAGATTGGATTAGAGTTTGTTGACCTAAAAATCTATCCTCAACTATGTTCATCTAAAAACACTACAAACCACATACCAACCCTTTAACACCAAAAAATAAGTTAAAAAATAAAAACCAATCAAATAAAAAAATCCAAATGGAATCTAATCTATTTTCTCAAGCATGTTTATAGGAAGAAAGAATAACTTTTTTTTTTCTAAAATTTATCTTTTTTACCGAACTATACAATCATAAAAATAAACACGTGAAAGAAAGCCATTAAATAAAATTTAAGGGAAAAAAATCATGAAGGGGTGTAAAAAAAAGGTTTGCCAATATTATAAAAACAATATACCATAATCTTATTCAAAAACTAACTAAAAATTAAATGA
>Ga0307510_10008887_pt1 | contig 11971 bp, 8 predicted proteins | sample 12_EM_MG_FD_207224 | JGI IMG/M metagenome (GOLD analysis project Ga0307510, IMG submission 207224) | Populus trichocarpa ectomycorrhiza microbial communities from riparian zone in the Pacific Northwest, United States - 12_EM | ecosystem: Host-associated > Plants > Roots > Unclassified | place...
GGCCTCTCGTCCCGGTCCACGTTCTTCAAATGGCGCAAGGAATCCCAGGTGCGCCTGCCGCGCGATACGCTCGAGCGCATCTCCTACATTCTCGGCATCTACAAGGCGCTCCAACTTCTTCTGCCGAACACTCGTGCGGCAGACGAGTGGATCCGACGTCCAAACGAAGCCACCGTGTTTGGTGGCCGGTCCGCGCTCGATCGGATGTTGTCGGGAAACGTTTCGGACCTTTATATCGTCCGTCAGTACCTCGACGCGCAGCGCGGCTGAGTTAGCCTGATGCAGAGCGTCGAATCCGCACTCGCGGTTAGCGAGGTGCGCTGGCATCCGTGTTTTCGGGTGATCCCCAGCCGCTATCCCACCATTCACCTGTTCGAGCGGGTAGCCGATCCTGCCGACTGGGAGACGTTGTACTGGATCGAGTCCCTCACCAATCCACGTTTGCGGGATGAGGTGGGTGACATCGAGCTCATACCCCGAGAGGAACGTGCATTCGGTCCCGGTGGCTCCGTCATCATGGCGCCGTTTACGCATCTGGATCCGTCCGGCAGCCGGTTCGCCGACGGAACATTCGGTGCGTTCTATGCGGCCGCGAGTCTCGCAACCTCGGTCGCTGAGACGTGTTACCACCGCGAGGTTTTCCTGCGCGCTACGCGACAGGATCCGCTGGAGCTGGACATGCGCAGCTACCTGGCAGACGTGGCTGCACCGTTTCATGACCTCCGGGGCCAGCGTGCCCGAATGTCTGACATCTATGATCCCGACAGCTACATCTCTTCGCAGGTGCTCGGCCGGCAACTGAAACGCAACGGCTCGAATGGAGTCGTCTACGACAGCGTGCGGCACTCCGGTGGAGAATGTCTCGCTATCTACCGACCGAAGCTCATCCTCAATATCCGGCAAGGGGTGCATCTGCGGTACGTGTGGGACGGCAAACGGATCAGCCGCGTATACGAGCTGCGGCAGCTAGGACTTGCGGGCGGCGACGCGCGGTAACCAGCCCGGCACCTGCGGTTCGCTATACTCGCGGGCCATTTCGCCTTGGGAGCCGGTGGCTCTCAGCTTTACCGGTAGGTTGACGCATGAAGATCGGCACTGCGCCGCGTACGTTCCAGGAGCTCATATTCGGCTTACAGCGCTACTGGTCCGACCAGGGATGCGTAATCCTGCAGCCCTACGATATGGAGGTCGGTGCCGGCACTTTCCATACGGCGACATTCCTTCGCTCTATTGGTCCGGAGCCGTGGAGCGCGGCCTACGTTCAACCATCGCGCCGTCCCACCGATGGCCGCTACGGCGACAACCCCTTCCGCCTGCAGCACTACTACCAGTACCAGGTGATCATCAAGCCATCGCCCGCGGACTTTCAGGACCTTTATCTGGGCAGTTTGCGCTCGCTCGGGCTGGATCCGCTGACCCACGACATTCGCTTTGTTGAGGACAACTGGGAATCGCCTACGCTGGGGGCGTGGGGCCTGGGTTGGGAAGTCTGGTTGAATGGAATGGAAATCTCGCAGTTCACCTACTTCCAGCAGGTGGGCGGCCTCGATTGCAGGCCCGTGTCAGGCGAGATCACCTACGGCCTCGAGCGTCTCGCGATGTATCTGCAGGGCGTCGAGAGCATCTATGACATCGTCTGGACGTACGGCCCGCGCGGACCAGTGACATACCGGGACGTCTACCACCAGAACGAAGTCGAACAGTCGACATACAATTTCGAGATCGCCGACGTACAGATGTTGTTTCGTCACTTCGACGAGCACGAAAAGATGTGCAAGGAGTTGTTGGCGGCGAAGCTGGCATTGCCGGCGTATGAGCAGGTGCTCGAGGCCTCGCATACCTTCAACTTGTTGGACGCCAGGCGCGCGATCTCCGTGACGGAGCGGCAGCGCTACATTCTTCGAGTGCGTACGCTTGCGAGCCAGGTCGCTCAGACCTACTACGCGAGCCGCGAGGCTCTCGGGTTCCCCCTGCTGAAGCGGGATGCGGTTGACGCAGGGGCCGCGGCATGACGGTGGAGAAGAAGGACTTCCTGGTTGAGCTGGGAACGGAAGAGCTGCCGCCGAAAGCATTGCGTGGCCTGGAGCTCGCGTTCGCCTCCGGCATACAGGCCGGCCTGGAGAAGGCGGGGCTGACTCACAGTGGCATCGTTTCGTTCGCCACGCCGCGCCGGTTGGCCGTCTGGGTCAAAAAACTGATCGCACGCCAACCGGATCAGGACATCAAGCGGCGCGGTCCCCCGGTTACAGCGTCGTTTGATGCAGCGGGTAACCCTACCCGAGCAGCCACAGCGTTCGCAGAGAGTTGCGGCGTTTCTGTTCATGTGTTGCAGAAGCTGGAAGAGGGCAAAGGCTCGTTCCTGTTTTATATCGGAACGAAGCCGGGAGCCGCCGCAACCGAGTTGTTGCCTTCCATCGTTCAGGCATCCCTCGATGCATTGCCCATTCCCCGGCGTATGCACTGGGGCTCCGGCACAGCCGAATTCGTACGCCCGGTGCATTGGCTGGTCATGTTGTATGGCACGGAAGTTTTGCCGGCGCGGTTGTTGGACATCGAGGCCGGCAATCAGACCCGCGGACATCGGTTCCACGCCCCGAAACCCGTGCGCGTGAGCTCGCCCGCCAGTTACGAAAGCACGCTCGGCAAACGCGGTTATGTGCTGGCGGACTTCGTGAAGCGCAGAGACCTCATCCGCACGAAGGTGGTGGAAGTCGCCACGTCACTGGGCGGCCACGCGCTGATCAGCGACGAATTGCTCGACGAGGTCACCGCACTGGTCGAATGGCCAGTCCCTCTCGCAGGCCGCTACGAAGAGCGCTTCCTGCAGCTTCCTCGCGAGGTGTTGATTTCAACGCTTCAGGATCATCAACGGTATTTTGCGGTTGAGGATGAGCAAGGCCGTTTGTTGCCGAGCTTCATTACGGTGAGCAACATCGAGAGCCGCGATCCCTCGAAAGTACGCGAGGGCAACGAGCGGGTCGTTCGACCGCGGCTCGCCGACGCGGCGTTCTTCTGGGAGCAGGACCGGAAGCACTCGCTCGCGTCGCGGATCGAGGCACTGGATGCAATGACATTCCAGGTCAAGCTCGGCTCGCTGGGCGACAAGACCCGACGCATCCGCGCGCTCGCCGGAGAGATTGCCGCCACAGGCGTCGGTGATCGCTATGAGGCGCAGCGTGCCGCCGACCTGTGCAAGTGCGACCTTTTGACCGCGATGGTCGGTGAATTTCCCGAGCTGCAGGGAGTCATGGGCACGTACTACGCGATCGCCGATGGCGAGCCCGCGGAGGTCGCTGTTGCCATTCGTGAGCACTACCTGCCGCGCGGCGCCGGCGATGAGCTCCCGGAGACGCACGCCGGGCTGGTTGTCGCGATCGCCGACAAGCTCGATACGCTCGCCGGTATTTTCGAGATCGGCGAAAAACCGACGGGCGCCAAGGATCCCTTTGGTCTGCGCCGCGCCGCTATCGGGTTGCTGCGGATTCTGATTGAGAAGCGGCTGGACCTGGATTTGCGCAAGTTGATTGGGGTGGCGTTGGCCAATGTCCGCGCGGACGTTGAGCGCATTCGCGCTGCCAAAGCTGCGAGCGCCGCCGCCGGACCTGGCGCCACGGCGCCGAAGTCGGCGACGCCCGCTGGCGCGTCCTCCGCGCGCGGCTCCACGCCAGCACCCGCCGAAGACCAGGTTTACGACTTCATCATGGAACGCCTCCGCGCCTACTACCTGGAGCGGACCGCCGCGCCCGGATCGGCGGCGGCCAGCTCAACGCCAAGTTCGGCGCCCGTCTTCACCACCGAAATGTTCGACGCCGTGCTGGCCACAAAACCCGCCTCACCGTTGGATTTCGATGCGCGCCTCAAGGCACTGCGTGCCTTCCTGGATCTCCCGGAAGCGACCAGCCTGGCCGCAGCCAACAAGCGAATCGCCAACATCCTGCGCAAGTCAGGCGAATCAACCCACAACAACGTAGACGTCGAGGCGCTGAAGGATGCCGCGGAAGTGAACCTGTTCGATGCGATGCGCGGGCTACAGGATGCCGTCGGCACCGCCGTTGCACAGCGCGAATACGCCAATGCGTTGGGCCGGCTCGCTCTGCTTCGTCCGCCGGTAGATGCTTTCTTTGAAAAGGTGATGGTGATGGACGAGGATCCGCGGCTGCGTAGAAACCGCCTCGCGCTGCTTGCACAGCTCCACGGCCTGTTCATTGGAATCGCGGACCTGTCCCGGCTTCCCGGCTGAACCAACCGACCGCACACAATGCAGCTCATCGGCTCTCTGATTTTCACACTCTTTCTGTTTGCCTGGACTTTCTTCTACGCCATCTTCTTCGTGATTGCGTGCTCGTTCCTGCCGTTTCGCAAGCGATTCATTCTGGCGCGCGTGTGGGGACTGGTGCTGTTGTGGGCTTTGAAAGTCACGTGCCGTCTCGACTATCGGATCGAAGGCCGGGAGAACCTGCCTTCCGGCAATCACATTGCACTGTGGAAACATTCATCGTCGTGGGAAACCATCGCCATGTCTGTCGTCTTTCCGCGGCAGGTGTGGGTGTTGAAACGCGAGCTGACGTGGATACCCGTCGTCGGCTGGGGCATCCGTCAGTTGCACGCTATCGCCATCGATCGCAAGTCAGGGCATTCCGCCGTCGGCCAGGTGGTCGAACAGGGCAAGCAGCGGTTGGACGAAGGCGACTGGATCATGATTTTCCCCGAAGGGACCCGCATGCCACTCGGTCAGACACGGAAGTACGGAGTCAGTGGCACGTTGCTGGCGGTCGAGCGGAACAAGCTGATCGTTCCGGTAGCACATAACGCAGGCAGCTACTGGCCCCGCCGCGGGTGGATGAAGAAACCCGGCACTGTGCGCCTCGTCATAGGACCCCCCATCGAGCCGGCCGGCCGCGATGTGCGCGAGATCAACAAGCAGGTCCAGGACTGGATTGAGAGCACCGTCTCGAATCTCGTCGGCTGAGAGACGCCCGTAGCAATACCGGGCCCGCGCGTTACGATTGAAAAATGTCGCTCACGGAGTGAGACGCGCGCAGTATTTTGCAGGCGTTGGTTTGAATAAGAATCGTATCCGAGCGCCGCTTTGGTTTGTCACTTGGCCGCGGCGCGGAAGATACCCATGCGGTCTGTTCTGAAGCTGTGTTCTGCGATTGTCCTGATGTGGACTTTGGCCGCATGCGGCTCGTTACCCAGCCAGACCTTCGATCATTCCGTCCGCGCCCGTATCAAGCGCATCCAGGTCGTTCCGATCGGCACACCGGAGCACGCCCAGGCACGCATCATGAACCCGATCGGCGCCGGATTCGGGCTGGTGGGTAATTTTGTTGAATCCCAGCGCGCCGCCGGTGCCACCCAGGTGGTCGAGAGCGCACTTGCCGATGCGCATTACGATTTCCGTACCTCCCTTGCCAACTCCATTGCCCAGGCAGTGAGCAAAGTTGGTTTCACCATCAACCGCCTCACCGGCGCGCGCCCTGACAAGGAGCGCTCGAGGTTTCTGTCGAAGTATCCACGTGAGAAGAAGGTGGATGCCTACCTCGATGTGTATGCGACATATGTTGGATTCGAGGCGCCCCAGTCTTCCACTGCTTACCGTCCGCGCCTGGAATTGTCGGCGCGGCTGGTGAGCGCCAAGGACAACACGGTTCTTTTCCAGGATCGCATTGTCTATGGGTGTACGGAGAACACTGACGAGGAAGCCGTGCTCGTCCGGGCGGACGATAAGCTCAGTTTCCGCAATCGCGCCGCCTTCCAGGTTGATCCGACCAAGACTGCACGGGCGTTGCAGTCGGCGATTGATGCGACTGCCTGGGAGCTTGCGAAGCAGTTTATGTAAGGCGACTGCCGGGGCTTCCTCTGGGGCAGATCTGCTGCGATATTCCCCGCCCCAGCCCCCTTCGGTCGGCAATTTGAATTCATCGATGCCCGTGGCAGTGGTTGCACTGCTGCTCTCCGCCGGGTTCGTCTACTGGGCCTGCGAATACTTCGTCAACGGCGTCGAGTGGGTCGGCCGTAAGGCGGGCATTTCTCAAAACGCGGTCGGCACGGTGCTCGCGGCGTTCGGCACCGCTCTGCCCGAAAGCGTCGTCACCTTCGTCGCCGTTGTGTTCGGTCACAACGCCGAAGCGAAGAACATCGGCGTGGGTGCCGCGTTGGGCGGCCCGTTGGTGCTGGCCACCATTGCGTACCCGATTGTCGGGATCATGCTTCTGCTCACCCGAGCACAGCGCCCAAACGCACCCATCGACGTCAATCGTCAGCGATTGTGTCGCGATCAGGGCTGGTTCCTGTTGATCTTTGCCTTCAAGATCGCGTTAGGCTTTCTGGCCTTCGCCATCAAACCCTGGCTGGGCTGGCTGTTTCTCGCCGCTTACGTCGCCTACACCTGGGCCGAAATGCGTCACGAGGGCGATGCCGCGGAAGGCGATCTGGAACCGCTGATGTTCCAGAAGAGCCGCGAAAGCCCCGCGTGGCTGATGATTACCTTGCAGACCTTGCTGGCATTGGGCGTCATCTTCGTGGCATCTGACGTCTTTGTCGCCCAACTTAACGTAATTGGTCCCTGGCTGGAGATCCCTTCGACGGTGGTCGCTCTACTTCTGAGCCCGATTGCGACGGAGCTGCCGGAGACCATGAACGCGATCATCTGGATTCGGCAGGGAAAGCATCGCCTCGCGCTGTCGAACATCAGCGGCTCGATGATGATTCAGGCAACCGTGCCGACGGCGCTGGGATTGTTCTTCACACCTTGGCTGTTTGACGGCGCATTGGCTATCGCCGCTATGGTGACCGCCGGAGCAGTTGCCGGGCTACTGCTGCTGTTGCGATCCAACGCCTTGACGCCGGTCCGCCTGGCGTCGTTTGTATTGGGATATGCGGTGTTCGCAGTCGGTGTCTGGATAATTTCCCCTTAACTATCAACTAGTTAAGGGGAAAAGCATCAGACATCGAGGTTCATTACGGAAAGGGCATTCTTCTCAATGAACTCGCGGCGCGGTTCGACCTGGTCGCCCATGAGCGTGGTGAAGATGTCGTCCGCCGCCACGGCGTCATCAATCTTCACCTGCAAGAGCCGACGCGTATCCGGGTTGATGGTCGTGTCCCACAACTGCTCCGGATTCATCTCACCCAGTCCTTTGTATCGCTGGATGTGCTGCCCGCGGCGCGCCTGCTCGAAGAGCCAATTCTTCGCGTCCTTGAACGACCCAATTTCGTAGCGATCCTCGCCACGGGTGACGTAGGCGCCCTCACCAATCAGTCCGGCCAAAGTGCGTGCCATGTCGGCGATCCGCTGGTACTCGGCCGACTCGAAGAACTCCCGCGGCAGGTACTTCGTGCTCGGGGTGCCATGTTCCGTCTTGTTGATCTGCACGCGAGTCCCGTGCCCATCGCTGGCTTCACTGACTGCGACCTTGTAGGTCCGAGTACCGTCATCCAGACCGTTCAATCGCGCGTGCAGCTCCTGAGCCCATCCACGCAGCCAGTCGCTACGATCGAAGTCCTCCGTCCGCACCTCAGGCATGTAGATCAACTGGTCCAGAAGCCGGTCGTCATAGCGCCGTGACCAGCGCTTGATGATGGCCTGCACTTCCATGTACTGACGTGCCAGGGTTTCGAGGCCAGTGCCTTGAAGCGGTGGTGCATCCGCATTCACGTGCAGCGCTGAATTCTCCAGAGCGCTGTTGAGCAGAACGGCGTTCAGCTCGTTATCGTCCTTAACGTACGACTCCTGCTTCCCTCGCTTCACTTTGTAGAGCGGCGGCTGTGCGATGTACACGTGGCCGCGCTCGATCAGCATGGGAATCTGCCGATAGAAGAACGTCAGCAACAGAGTCCGGATATGGGATCCGTCGACGTCCGCATCGGTCATGATGATGATGCGGTGGTAGCGCAGCTTGTCGATGTCGAACTCTTCGCGGCCGATTCCACATCCAAGCGCGGTAATCAGCGTCCCAACCTCCGCCGAGGACAGCATCTTGTCGAAGCGCGCCTTTTCGACGTTCAGGATCTTGCCCTTCAGCGGCAGGATGGCCTGAGTCCGGCGATCCCGCCCTTGTTTGGCGGATCCACCGGCCGAATCACCCTCGACAATGAAGATCTCTGACAGCGCAGGATCCTTTTCCTGGCAGTCGGCCAGCTTGCCGGGCAAGCCGGCAATGTCCAAAGCGCCCTTGCGGCGGGTCATCTCGCGAGCCTTACGAGCGGCTTCGCGCGCCCGGGCCGCTTCAACCGCCTTCGCCACAATGAGCTTCGCTTCGGCAGGGTGCTCGAGCAGGAATTCCTGCAGCTTGGTGCTGACCGCTGTCTCGACGACGCCCTTCACCTCGGACGAAACGAGCTTGTCCTTGGTCTGCGAGGAAAACTTCGGATCCGGCAGCTTCACGGAAAGGATGGCGGTCAGGCCTTCACGGGCATCATCACCCGTGGTCTGAACCTTCTCCTTCTTGGTCGACATCTCTTTCTCGATGTAGTCGTTCAGGGTGCGCGTCAGCGCGCTCCTGAATCCGGCGAGGTGAGTGCCACCATCCTTCTGTGGAATATTGTTCGTGTAGCAGTACATGCTCTCCTGGTAGGAGTCGTTCCACTGCATGGCGACTTCGACGGCAATCGGCCCATCCGAGGTCTTGAACCAGAAGACCGACTCATGCACCGGAGTGCGGGTCCGGTTCAGGTGCTTCACAAAGGCCTGTAGGCCGCCCTCGTGCTTGAAAACATCCGACTTGTTCTCCCGCTCATCAATCAGGTCGATACGGACGCCTGAGTTGAGGAACGAGAGCTCCCGTAGGCGCTTCGCCAGGATTTCGTAATTGAACTGGATGTTCGTGAAAATCTTCGCGCTGGGGCGGAAGCGAAGCGTCGTACCGCGCTCCTGCGTATCCCCCACAGTGGCCATCGGGGCGGCGGGCTCGCCAAGGTGATATTCCTGCTTGTGAACCTTGCCGTCCCGGTAGACGGTCAGTTGCAGGTAATCAGAAAGTGCATTGACGACCGAAACACCGACGCCGTGAAGTCCGCCGGAGACCTTGTACGAGGTGTCGTCAAACTTACCGCCCGAGTGCAGGACGGTCATGATCACTTCAGCCGCTGAGCGGCCTTCTTCGGCATGGATGTCGACCGGCATACCACGGCCGTTGTCGGAGACCGTAACCGATTCATCCGCGTGGATAGTCACCACCACCCGATCGCAATATCCGGCCAGAGCTTCGTCGATTGAGTTATCGACGACCTCGAAAACCATGTGGTGCAAACCGGAGCCGTCATCGGTGTCCCCGATGTACATTCCGGGGCGTTTTCGCACCGCATCGAGGCCCTTCAAAACTTTGATTTTGCTGGAGTCGTAGACGTCGTCAGATGCCATGAAATAGCCCGATTTATGGATAGGGCATTATACACGGGTCGACCCTCCCCTGTTCCACGTGGAACACCCGCTCAGGCCGGCCAAAAAGGTCCGATTCGGGCTGCAGGGAAGTCACCACCAACTGGCATTTCAGGCGGCTGACTTCCTCTATAAATTTCTGCAAGTGAGCTCCGTCGAGCTCCGCCGCCGGGTCGTCCAGAAGCAGGGTTGGCGTTGTCGAGGTCCTCTCCTGCAGCAGCCGGATCTGCACCAGCGTCATGGCGATAGCGACCAGCTTTTGTTGGCCACGGGAAAGAATCTCGCGTGCTGCCCGACCATTGAGCCGGACGAGAACATCGGCTCGGTGCGGACCGCTATGGGTCATCCCTCGAGCGAGATCTCGGGCACGTGAGTCCTGAAGCGCCTGCGCCAACGAGACCTCTTGGGACCAACCGCGGCTGTAGTGGAGATCCACCTCGAGGCCACTGAGCGCGGCCACCGTCTGTGACCATGCCGGTCGCATTTGATCCAGCATCCCTCGACGCGCCTCGGCAATGAGCTCGCCCAAACGAGCCACCTCGGAATCCCAGACCGATGCCTGCGCAGGCTGGCTCTTTAGCGCAGCATTTCGCTGCTTCACTGCCCGGGTATAGCGCACCCACAAATCAGCGAAACCCTGTTCCACGTGGAACACTGCCCAGTCCATCCACCGCCGCCGCCGAAACCCACCTTCCTCCACCAGCTTGTGCACACCCGGGTCGATCACCTGAACCGGAAATGCTTCCGACAGCTCAGTCAGCGAGCCCGCTGCCGCGCCATTGATTCGAGCCGTCGTCCCGCCAACCTTGGCCACCTGCACACCCATCGCCTGCGGAGGCATTCCATCCGTCCGACCAAACACCGTCAGCTTTGACTGCCCATGCCGAATCAGTCGCTCAGAATTCCGAGTCCGAAACGACCGCCCCCGACCGAGCAAAAAGATCGCCTCCAACAGCGATGTCTTCCCCGATCCGTTGCTACCCCAAATGAGATTGCGCTGTGGGTCGAGAGCCAGCTCAGCGTGCTGCAAGCAACGCAGGTCATCGACGGTAAGTTGGATGAGACTCAAGGCAGATCCGGTGGGCGGCTAAAGGCAGCAGAGAGCACACGCGCCCCCCGGTAGGAGTTGGAGATCGACCGACATCGATCGAGTGCCCGTCAGTGTAGTTCGTCCGCAAACACGTCGACGAAAAGTTGAACAGTGCACGCGAGGGCACCAGAGAGCCGGCGAAGATTTCACGCGACCCCAAAGAAACGACCACCCGAAGCTCGTCCGGAGGCACAACCCTCACCGCACCCACGCACGACCTGGAGAAGAGCCCCTGCAACGTCGGATTGCGCGCATACAGTTCCGTACCGTAAAGCGCAGCTCACCCTCCACGGCAAACGACCCTGAAACGCATCCCCGGCCGAGAAGCGATCACCCGACGTTGCAGGGGCTCTTCTCTAGGACGTGCCCCAACTCATGCGACTCCTAGAGCCGCATAGGCATAACAACGTAACGGGTATGCGTAGCCCCAGGCGAGTGAATCAAACAACTGCTGTTAGAGTCCGTCAGCCCGATTTCAACCTTCTCAGTGTCAATCGCCCCCAACGCATCCAACAAATAATTCACGTTGAACCCGATCTCGACTTCTTCCCCGTCGTAGCTGACCTCAACCTGGTCCTCCGCCTCTTCCTGCTCCGGGTTATGTGCTTGAATTACAAGCGTTTCTGGCTTCGCAGTCAGCCGGATGCCCCGGTACTTCTCGTTCGACAGAATGGCAGTCCGCTGCAACGCCTGGCGCAACGATTCCCGATCCGCCTCGACCTTGCGCGCCGGATTGGCCGGGATCACGCGCCCATATTCCGGGAAACGACCATCAATGAGCTTCGAAGTGAAGCGAATTGCGCCGATCTGCGCACGAATGTGATTCGTCCCGATCGCCAGCTCGATGGTCCCCTCAGTACCCAACGTGCGCTGGAGCTCCAACACGCCTTTCCGGGGCACGATCACCTGCTGGGTGGTCTTGGCACCTTCCCCGAGCGTCATCTCGCACAGCGCCAGACGATGACCATCCGTCGCCACAGCACGCAGCGACGTACCCTCGGTCTCGAGCAGCAAACCGTTCAGGTAGTACCGTACGTCCTGCTGCGCCATCGAGAAATGCGTCTTCTCGATCAGCCGCCGGAATTCGGCCTGACCCACTGTGAGTGTTTGTTGAGCGTTGATTTCCTCAACCAGCGGAAACTCCGCGGCCGGTAACGTGGACAGCGTGAAGCGGCTGCGGGCCGCCTTGATGGAAATTCGCTCGCCGTCCGTGCTCAGCGTGACGCTCGACTGTTCGGGCAGCGATTTGAAAATATCGAGCAGCTTGCGGCCGGGGACCGTTATGTCACCGGCTTGCTGCACACTCACCATGCTCGTCGCCACGAGCTCCACTTCCAGATCCGTGCCGGTGATGCTCAGCCGGTTCTCTCTCGCTGACAAAAGCACGTTGGCGAGCACCGGCATGGTCTGCCTCCGCTCGACGACGCCGATGACACTCTGCAGGGGCGCAAGGAAATCTTCTCGGGGAGCTGTCAGCTTCATAATCTTAGATCTTTCTT
>Ga0307510_10008888_pt1 | contig 11971 bp, 8 predicted proteins | sample 12_EM_MG_FD_207224 | JGI IMG/M metagenome (GOLD analysis project Ga0307510, IMG submission 207224) | Populus trichocarpa ectomycorrhiza microbial communities from riparian zone in the Pacific Northwest, United States - 12_EM | ecosystem: Host-associated > Plants > Roots > Unclassified | place...
ACATTGGAGTATTGACGGGGATATTTCTTTCAAACTAGCATAATTTAAATAATCACACTATTAAAAATAGTACAAGCAATAAAAATTTAATAGGCTGGATTATTCTTAGTAGAGCAACCAATTATATTGTGTTATTAATATTTAAAAATATAAAAAAGAATAAGAAAAAAGTATCACAACCCTTACATTTTCTCGTAAGCATTTGTTCCAAGATTTGGCACAAATGAATATTTGTTTGTTTGTTTATTGTATTTTGAAGGCTTTTATTATTTCATCAGCGAAATTTTTTTATTAATCATGCTATTAAAAATGATGCGATTTCTTAAAGTTTTATTATATGCTGTGCTGTTTTCTCAGCTCGACTAGTTAAATTGTATTATTTTTTAAATTATGTTAATTTATAAAAAGAAATTTATCTACAATATTAAAAAAATAAATTTAAGGTATGATTATAACTTGAATTCACTTTATAATAATTATGAATTCAAATCTTTTCAGGTTTCTGAAACTTATGAGATTATTAATTTCAGGGCCGTGAAATACGTGCACACATTAAAATAATAATAATAATAAAAAACCTCTAAGAATTGCCGTCCCATAAAAATTAGAAAGCAATCAAAGGGCCACTTTTGAGCGGGGCCGTCATCACACCATTGATTAACATCAAACACATGGCACCACACGAGCCGCTTAACCTCTTCCCGTACGTTTCTCCTTCTTTCTTTAGAATCCTTTTGTCTCGATAAATGCACCTCCCCTCCAAAGCTTCAGCTGTTAGCACTTAGCAGTTAGCAGAGCTCACAGAAAGAAAAAGAAAATCACAGCTAAAAAACGTATATCACTGACACCCTTCAAAATTTCTTTAATTTGTGTCCCTCTTGACTTTTGGTACTGAAAGACTCTATTTTCTCTCATAGAATCTGCTGGTAATGTGAGTTAAAGATTGTTTTTTAATGATCATTTAGTTGTGTCTTGTTAATGATTCTTAATCAATGTTTCTTTTGTTATGCCTTCATGATTTTAATAAGGTTTTTGACATGGGTTTTTTTTTTTTTCTGGTCGTCTTACTAAAATTTACTTCTTTTCTCTCGTAACCTCTTCAACTGTATTGATGACAGAAAACACAAACAAGAAACAAACAAACTTTTCCACGTGAAATGGCAGGGGAAGCAAAAGGGAGGAGGGAAGACTTGAACTTGTATTCTGAGAAGCCGATGATGCTTGCTTTTGATGGTGGAAAGAGTGGGATTGGTGCGGGAGGTGTGGAAATCGAAGGCTTGGTGATCACTGAGTGGAAAGATATCCCTATGAAGCTGTTGTTAAGGATTGTTTCTCTTGTTGATGATAGGACCTTGATTATGGCTTCTGGGGTTTGCAGTGGATGGAGGGATGCTATTTGCTCGGGACTCACCCATCTGTGTCTCTCTTGGTATAACCTTTCTTCCTCTGTCTTTATAATCAAAATGTTGTTCAAGCTGATTGTAATACTTTTGGGATTTTTGTTTTATTTAAGCTGTATCGATTGTATATAAAATTGTTCTTATCTCTTAATCCGACCCAGGTGATCATGCCTTTTGAGTTATTGAAGTGTTTCTTACTTAAGAGTTTGTATGTGGTTTTTTAACAGAGCAATTTGTCCCGGATTGCCATCTTCTCCGAGGCCATGATCGAAAACATTGCTGATTGGTTACAGGAAGTAACATGGAAACATGCTATCTTTGCAAACTTGTAACCCTAATTCAGTGTTAATGTCACGTGCTGTAATCAGTTCTCATCATGGTAGCTTTTGAATTTTTTACGGGTAAATGAGTGCTATACATAGACAATCAGAAATTCACTTGCTTGTTTGCGAGGGGAATGTTAAAAGATTTGGTTGAGTTTGCTCTGCATCAAGATTTTAGATTTGTTGTGTATAATTCCTAAAGAATTTCTAATCAACATTCAAGACCTTTTGAAAAGTAACCTTTTAGAAATTGTTCCGGCTTATTATCAGGTCTTATTTTGTTGACCAATCTGTTCCTGAATTTATTCTTCTTCATCATTGACAACGATAACATCTTGCATCAGTTCTTTTCTTCAGGTGCAAAAACAACATGAACAACTTGGTTCTATCTCTTGCTCCTAAATTTACAAAACTGCAAACTCTTGTGCTGCGCCAAGATAAACCACAACTCGAGGATAATGCTGTTGAGACTATTGCAAGTTACTGTCATGATCTGCAGGACCTGGATCTCAGCAAAAGCTTTAAGCTTAGTGATCTCTCCTTGTATGCATTAGCTCACGGTTTTCCCAATCTTACCAAACTCAACATCAGTGGTTGTACGGCATTCAGCGATGTTTCTCTAGAGTATCTGACAGAATTTTGCCGAAAATTAAAAATTTTAAATCTCTGTGGATGTGTGAATGGTGCAACTGACCGTGCCTTGCAGGTTTATGCTTGTAACTATTATATATATATTTTTTTCCATCTGCCACTGAAGGAGTTATATGGCTTACAAGTTTGGTAAACAATCTGCAGGCAATTGGACGCAACTGCAGTCAGTTGCAATCTTTGAATCTGGGATGGTGTGAGAATGTGAGTGATGTCGGAGTAATGAGTCTAGCATACGGATGTCCTGATATCAGAACCCTTGACTTGTGTGGTTGTGTCTGTATAACAGGTATTTTCAAATTTGGGGATGCTTTTGCATCATTTCACAAGATGTTCATACATTATTACTTCACCAAAATGTATTTGTTAATTGGCTATAAGGCGCAAAATTTCACTGAACTATCGAATGGGCAAGAGACTTAGAAACAATGCAATCCCAAGAATTCTCATGGCCTGATCTATTATATTTGCAATCCTATGACTTTTTCCATAGTACTGGACGGTGTCCCTTTTTGGTAAGAGTATGAAATTGAGAAAGGTGATTCATTTAGTGTTAACAATATTAAACTGAACCTGCAACCTGTTAATTTGACGTGAAAGGTATACTGCCAATTTGAATTTGAGAGCAGATGTTATTTTCATGCTAAGTTTTTTGGTATTTTGATTATGATTATAACTGATGGAATATTCACAATTTTTCTTCAGATGACAGCGTGATTGCTTTGGCAAATAGGTGTCCCCATCTTAGATCCCTCTGTCTGTACTACTGCCGGAACATCACAGATAGAGCAATGTATTCCCTTGTCCACAACCGAGTGAAGAACAAGCCTGCAATGTGGGAATCAATGAAAGGCAGGTATGATGAGGAAGGATTGAAGAGTCTCAACATCAGTCAGTGCACGGCAATCACACCTCCTGCTGTTCAGGCTCTATGTGACTCGTTCCCTGCACTTCATACCTGCTCAGGGAGGCATTCCCTCGTTATGAGTGGCTGTTGGAACTTAACTTCCGTGCATTGTGCCTGTGCTGTCCAAGCACACCACACCGCAAGTTCTATTCCTCATCCGGCACATTGAGCCGCACATGCAGTTCTGAATTTAAAGCAACAGTGCATGTGAACCTGTAAAGGTAGAACCGTGCCCTTGTAAATGTGGTTGTGTTTTAGAGTTGACAATGTGGATGCACATGGGCAGCCCATTCATTGTTGCGAAATATGGTCTGTAAGTAAAGCTATGGACTTTTATCTGCTCTTGGTTGAGCAAGTATGCTGGCTCCAAGTTTATTGGTCAAATGTGTGTGTTGGTTGCTTATGATTTATTATGACAATTATAAACCTACCTTCATGTGATAATCAATCAAAATCATTGGCTATATGCCCAAGTGCTTCATATGATCTACCAAGGGGCACGCTTTCTTGAGAATTTTAAAGGTTGTATCCGTTTCCTCGAATATGTAATGTACTTCGGATTTTTTTAGCAGAAAATATTTTGTCACGCGAAAACTCCGTAAAAGATCACAAATAAAAAGAACAAGAATTTGACTGATCATCCCATGTATTCTCTTTTTATTAGCGTTTGAGGATGTTTAAGTGGCTCGGAAGCCATTCGGCATTTAGGTTTTTTCTTGCTGGTGGTGGTGCTCCCTGCGTTTCATTAGACCTGCTTCGACCCAAATCAAGAACCTTCCAGCCCAAGCTGTCATGTTCAGCTTTTAGAACTGCCTCCTAATGCCAGCGAGTTATTGTAGGTATTGCTTCATTTCGCTCTCAAAACGACTTGGGGAAAAATCAATCAAGAAACCCTAGTTATTTCTTTTGTCGTTTACCTGTCACATTGGAGGACACTTGGAGCCATGTCACCTCATCTTTTCCTTTTCTGATGGGCTGCTAGTGCGATGAATGCAAAGCACATAAAATGCCCCACCTCGCAGCATTGTTGGACTCATCATTCGAAGACGGCTTGAACTAGGAAAAAGTGCTCAATGCATTTCTGAAAAGTGCCCTTCCTATTCTATCAGAAAACAACCTCTACTTGACAAATATAGTTCCAGTCAAATGGATAGTCAGTTCTATATGAGAGATTACGATCAATGTGATTTGTTCTCTCTTTAAACAAATACGCACACAATATAAAATATAAATATAGCTTGTCCCAATCTATGATTAAAAGGAGGAAAACACTGTGTTACAGCCTCAGAGTCAGCCTTTGGCATATACATTCTTGTGCATCATTTGCTTTTGTACACGATCTCTTCATCATCCACATCAAATGCTGGATTGCACAGGCATCTGAATAGTCTGCCAATACCCTGCCAAAGCAAAAGATTACACTAATGACATTTTTCTCCTGGAATCAATTTACTATTAAATTCAGAATGATTTTCCTGGAATGCAGGTCATAACAATTATGCTCTCATCGGGCATAAATTTAGAGCTAAGAAGAGAAAAGAAGATGCAGTCGAAACACGAATGCAACTGATGTATTAGCTCTAAATGGTATTACAACATGCCTGAGTAAGTAGAGGAGTTCGATAGGATAATGCCCTTGGTGAATCTTCTTCACTACTGCTATCATCATCATCGTCATCAGTTTCAACAGAACTTTTTCCCTTTGATGTTGCACCATTTCTTGATTGCCTTTCCTGCTGAATATTTTTTATAAAGCAACATCAAGTCCAAAATTATCAATTTTTCCGAAAAAATGTTCATGGAATTACGAAGACAATATTGTGTAGTGATTATAAAAAACAATCCACCTGAAAGATCCTCCCAAGATTTTTCAATGCCAGAGCACGGGCTTTAAGCTCTTCTTTTCTAACATTATTTTCTTTTAGGACCTGCAAAAAAAAAAAATACGAGAAGAATATTATGGAAGACCTTTTTTTTTTCAAGCAGTTGAAAAAAAAGGTAGCTACTAGGGAGGAAATGCATTCCCAATTCATCTCTGTTTTTCTCCAACAAAAACTTAAACAACTCAAAATAAACTAGATTTCCTAAATTCTACCCTGAAATGGAAGGTTAAACAAGAGTTAGAATATAAAAAGAAATAGTTCGTGAATAACTCCTACTTGTGAAACAGAGAAGATAACCAAGGTTTTCTTGAGTTGAAATGGAGAGCCTCACCATTTGGCACACATGTATCACGGTAATTTCAATGTCCACTACATTCAGTTTCCATAACGAGTTCATCAATGTGTCTTTGTTTGAAAGTAAATGTGATTCAACATCATTTCCAGGGCCGCTTCCATCCATTTTAAATTGGCGGCGCATATCTTCTTGAAGCTGTAGTAACTGAAAGGCACCTGGATTTGCTTTCCATATTTAGTTAGGTAAGCTTACTTGTACGCAGACACCCACAAACAATGCTATTACTGGAGGCAGAGATGTGGGTATGGGGTGCTGATGTCTCATACCTTTTGCTGCTGTAATCTGTGACTTCCAGAAATGTCCTTTATTGCGAACCCACTCTGCCAAAAATGGCACCCCAAGATAAATTGCTTTCTTCCCGAGCTCTTGTGCCGCTTGTCTTGAATATATGTAGCCAATAGTATGTAATATATCCACTCCAAAAGCTGTATCTTTCAGTCAAACGAAATATTAAGCTACGCTGCGGAGTTTTCTAACCATAGAAAACAATCAAATTGCAGATGTATCAAGAAAAGGAAGGGTGGGAGAGTTCAGTTTAATTTACCTGCATCAGAAAGCCTCTTGGCTTCTGATTCTGCACGCCTTAAGAATCCAACTCTGTCACCTTGAGCATATTGGTTAAGAAAATCTTTCAGAAATCTTGCTAGCTTTTCTTCTCTTTCTTTTTGGACAGCCTTCAATGAATAATCACAAACCGGAAACAAAAGGTGCAGGTTAGTCTAAATAATCAATACATCATAGCTTATCAAAAACAGAAACGAAAAAAAGAGAATAGGGTTATGTAGGGATAGACATGTTAGAACAAGCTACACACTGCATACTTGCAGCATGTGTGATAACAGGGACAGAAATTCTAGAACTTCAAAGCTGAAACATTTAGTAGGATAAGGGTAAAAAACACAGGTAGACGTCGAAGCCAAAATACATGGTACTCTGCTATTCGTGAAATTACAGAGGAAAATACAATGGGAACGGCCAAACCAACTGGAATTTCCTTGGTGGAGTGAAATACTACAGTGTAAGCTCTATATGAGTGTGATGATTTTACCTGCTATTGCATAATTGAGTTTAAATGTACTTACAGGACTGCTTACTTCTTAAACACAAGACTTCATGAACTTGGTGAAATTCCATACCTTCAATTTCTCATGTACTTTATCAGGATTCCCACTTTCACTAGCTAATTCAGAAGAAGCCATTGATGTCACAGACAGATGTCCTACGTAGTCCTCAAATAGTTCACTCCCAAACAGAAGAGCGAATACAGCAGTGGGGTCAAGCATGGTTTCCCTGAGAAGTAGGATATCAAATTATTTGAAGGAGAAGATAACATACTGGGAAGACGAAGACAGCTATATTCAAATGGAAATCTACATCTTAATGACGCATCAAATCCATTATGCAAGTAAAAATAGATATTTACATGCCCAAATTGATGATCAAACTGCACTCGCTAAAAAGTATTCAGTGAAAAATGAACGAGCCATTATTCGGAAAGGGTTTTGCTACAGTGAGTAATATATTAGTACTGACCAGAAAACTGTCTCAGTTGATCATTCTGCATTTTTCAAGCCAAGACATCTATGGTATATATTTTCAAGCAAACCTCAGGGACTAGAATCATCTTTAAACAGGATTAGAGCAAATTACAAAAGAAAAATAAAAAAAAACCTTGATATGCAATACTTTCCATTTCGATCATATGCGTCTCTTTGCACTGGATCACTCAGAACTTGATAAGCTTCACCTAAAACCTGCCAAAGTTAAAATGGTTTAAACCCTTTGCAGTTTCCAATCAATAATTTGTGACTAGATTCTCTATGCTTGTTATGTGAAATTGTGTTCTGGAATATTAGACACTCCACATTTACTAGGTGTACACGAGAAACACACTACCAATATAATAATGGATATAGCAATAGAAAGACGACTCCTGACACCCTCATCCCTAATTGCATTTTCCTTGCACTTGCCTAATTATTTTAAGAAACGAATCGGACATTTGATAAGGAAAAAGATGTGGTCTATGTCTGTGCTGAAGGGATAAATAACCATCATAACCGGGTGGACTTGCCTGAAATCTCTCTGCAGCCTGTGGATCATCTGGATTTTTGTCTGGATGAACTTGCCTGGCCTGTAAAATATAATATCTCTCTCTCTTATAGTTAGCCATGGTGAAAAGAACAAAAACTCTTACAGAGTTACAATATAAAATCCTGAGGAAAAACAATTTGGACGCAAAGAAGCTCAGCATTTTTTACTTTTTGAAAGGCACCAGGTTCCATTAAAAAGAAATCAAAATTTTCGTTACTTTTTAAACTCAATTTAGATTATAATTCACTCTTTACCAGTCTAAGTAAAAGCAACCTGGATATGTTTCTTAACTCAAATTCACCACAGAGAAACCAAAACTAAAACACTAAATTTTGTATTTCAGGCATCACTAGTAGCCATATACCCCTGCTAACTACATTCGGTAACACAGCGTCAAACAATATAGGTCCTCTCTAAGTGATCAAACCTTAAGATAATAAGCTTTGCGAATCTCCTCCTCTGAAGCAGATGGGCTGACACCAAGAACATCATAGTACTCACTTTCCTTCACCATCGCTGATTGTGTCTATAGAGTAAGAAAGTGAAATGATGAACTGGAGCTTCTTCTCCAAGGAGTTGGAGAGTCAGAAATGTTTTGGGAAATGAAAAGATGATAGGAAAAGAGATGAGAATATAGGAAAAGTGACTTGAGTGTGAGAGAGATGTCCATATTAAGGAGAGCCCCACTAGCTTCTATCGCCTTTCCAGTTCTTCACTGCAATAAACAAATACCTGGAACTGCCTTTTCGCGGGAGCAAAACAGTATTTTAACTGTCACCAAGGTGGCGCATATGATTTTCATTGATTTCAGGTCAGAGAGCTGTCGTTGGGCCTGGGCTAGTGTTTAGAGGGCTCGTCCATGGGTGGGCTTGATGAAGGTGGTCCCTCTTTTGGGTAGTGGGGTTCACTGTTAGGTTTAGTTTCGATCCAAGTTGTTAAAGGTGGGCTCTATGATCTAGCCCCAGAAGGAGATTGGGTGGACCTGCTCGAAAGGGAAGGTCTCCTGAATTATCTTCCCTCGTTCTTTTTCGTAAGATTGTTATATACAATGAATAAAGGAAAGATTTCTTCAAAAACAAAATAATGATGATAAAGGAAGGTTGCTTTTGGGGATTGAGCATCATGAGAAGGAACGTGGTATGTGGTGGCTCCACGACACAAAAGAAAAGCACTAGTCAAGCTACAGCATCAGCATTTTTATGGGGTTGCCGTTAAACTGCTTTTTTATTAAATTTTAATTTTTTTTAAATTAATTTTTATATTGTTTTGATGTGTTAATATCAAAAATTAATTTTAAAAAACAAAAAAATATATTATTTTAATATATTTTTAAATAAAAAATACTTTAAAAATCTACTTGTATCATACTCATAAATAAATACAGCAAAAGCAGCGGTCCATTGAGATAAGGCTGGCAGGGCCTTTACTCTGACTAGATGTTTGTGTCTGAGTGCGGTGCCGTTTAGAAGGAAAACTGGTTGGCAAAAACCGAAAATACAAAAGCAAAGGTCCTACCGGGAGTCGAACCCAGGTCGCTGGATTCAAAGTCCAGAGTGCTAACCACTACACCATAGAACCATTTATGTCTTGAATGTTACACTTTATAAATTTATAACATTATTATCTTTAAGGGAACCAAATATGTGAATCTTTAATTTTGAGCCACTGTATCAAACTATCAATCCCTCTTTTCAGGGGATAGTATGCAACCGAGAAAGGGTTGTGGCAATCAGCACAAAGGCAGCGGGAGCAGGAAATATTTTTGGTGTTTTGCCAATGTGATCAAATTCTTTCACAGGCGTCCTATTCAAATTTTCCAGATGCCACTTTCAAGGTATTCTTCGCTGGATTATACCTGCACAAAAATTTGTTTTCGCACATGTAGTGGAGAAAATTTTGTTGGGCTTTTTTTTCTTTATTGTACTTCACCGCAAAAGACACTCTCTAGTTACTGTACCCAAGGCATATTGCTTTTCCTTTTTGCGAAATATACTGGTTTTGTAGGAGATTTGTGGTTGCAGACATAATCATTCCTTTCCCCAACTGCACATCTTCTTTCGTTGTGTTATTATTATACCTTCTTAAAGCGATTTCGATGTATTGCAGGATCTACGAAGAAAACCTCCAGTTACTTGCACCCTATTCTCATGGCATAATGCTCTACAATTCAGCCTAACAAGAGATATCCATGAAGAACTTGGAATTGATAAGTGACTAGTACCATGCCAAAAGTGTACACCAGCATTACTTGATCTGTAAAGCCGAGATAGTGAGATCCCAATAAACCACTCCAAAATGTTCTAGAGTCCCTTAAGAGGTCAAAATGTTTGTTTTGTGAACAACATGTGGAAGATTTAGGTCACACCATCTCATCAAATGGTATTGTTACTGATCCTAAGAAGACAGAGGCTATTGGAAAATAGTCAATTCCACAATCAGTCAAAGAATTGAGAGGGTTTCTAGGGTTGGTAGGATACTATTGTAAATTCTTTAAAGGACTTGGAATTATAAGCAAACCTCTAATATATTTGCTAAAGAAGGAAAATTGAAGTTGGGGCCAGAAATCTTAAGAGACTTTTAATCATTTGAAGATTGCCTTGTGTCAAGCTCCTGTTTTTGCATTGCTAAATTTCAAATATGCCATTATAAAGGGGTATTGTTACTGATAACATGTTGGTAAAGCGAAAGGAGCAGAATCAGTGGTAAGAAGCAGTGTGGGAATCAAGTGCTTATTAGTCTGTTAATTAGTTGTAATCAGTTGGCCATCTTAATGAGAATGACTGTCATAGAAAAGACTGCACATTTAGATGCGAGCATTTGCCCCGCGCACATTTAGACTAGCTTTATGATTCTGTGCCCAAAAGCATCACCATCTACCCCTTAGCTCATCTGTTAGCAGGAATTCAAGTGTAGGTATTTGTTGCTTCACTACTGCTGACTGCTGTGCATTGTTTTCTACAGTCACCATGACCGGATTAACCAACCATGTTCACCATTGAATTATCCGGGCTTTCATTCTCCACCTGAAAAGTTGGTGTGAATAAAATTCGTCTTTTGAACGCTCATTTTTCATACAAACTCCACAACGAAGGAGTTTTGTGTTTTTGGATTGTTGCATTTGAAGTGAAAGAAGCAGAGGTCACAAATTTCATTGATGAAAGTAGGATTCAGATCTTAAGGCGTGCCAACAAATTTCATTGATGAGTTGACCTCTGCTCCTTTTCCTTATCTCTTTTCTCAATTTCTTTTTGCATACGTTTCATAATTTCGTGAGAAACTGTGTTTGTAGTTTTATTTTGCTAATTTCATGGCTATTTTGGTAATTAATTGGCCAGCCGTTTCATACGATTGAAATAATTTTCTAGAGTATTGATTCAGCTTTAAAAAAATACCCAATTATAAAAAAAGATGCTAGAATAGCCCCCGTCACTATATTGCATTCGGCCCTGCTAAGCGCGAAGTCCTCTTGGAATAATTAAGAACTCCCTGACAAGGTCAATTTCTGACGTTAAGGTAGCTTACAGCAAGAAACCCGCAACAGAGCCAGACGTGTACTAATACATCAATAAAGATAATCAACTAGAAAATTCAGCCGCTAGCCTGTAACAGTGTTCGACTAATCTCTATCCAAACGAACGGCTAAAAAATGCGCTGGTAGAAACTTTTTTCTTTCTGTCTGCGATGCTACTTAATGGCTATTAAATCAACAAAATAAACAAAGACGGGCTAAACTATTTGATCATGGGTATAAATATAAGGTTGTCATCACTGTGATAACTTTGGATCTTGATGTGCCTGCTCATGAGTTCTCAAATCGGACGACGATGACAAATCAGATGACGACACAGGTGACCAATCAAATCGGACGACAACGCAGGTAATGTTGTCAGTGCTCCCACGTGCATAAGCTTCTTGTATTAGTTTTCTTGAAGCTGCTTCTGCATCTGTTATATCTTGCACTAGTGCTACTGCATCCTGGAAGCACGTAAAAGCTAGCACGTTAACATGCTACATTCAACTAAAAATGGACTTGTAATTTTGCAGGGTAGTTATCTCGATCCAGCCAGTACTAAACCAGAAAACATGTTTTCAAGCTTCCATGACAGTAAATATAGATTTACTACTAATTTAAACATCCTACTGCCAGAATTCGTTATTTTCACAAATCCTAACTGAATTTCCCATAATAAGAGGCTATTCTAAAAGGGAAGCAACCCTTTTGACTGACAGAAAGCATCCTCGCCAACACAATCACAAGCTTACCAGTCTATACCTAGTTTCAAACTTCGATGGTTTGGGCAGATGTAATCCTCCAGAAATACAATCCTAGAGTAACTTTCTCTAGAGTGGCAGACTGTATC
>Ga0307510_10008890_pt1 | contig 11969 bp, 13 predicted proteins | sample 12_EM_MG_FD_207224 | JGI IMG/M metagenome (GOLD analysis project Ga0307510, IMG submission 207224) | Populus trichocarpa ectomycorrhiza microbial communities from riparian zone in the Pacific Northwest, United States - 12_EM | ecosystem: Host-associated > Plants > Roots > Unclassified | place...
GTCACATCACACCCCAATTGCAGTCAGGCACAACCCAATTGTGGAATTTAGTTCCCACGTCCAAATGCGGGCAGCTCGGAAATCCCGAGCCTGGCGGCTCGGCACCCTTATTCTCTTACTGGAAAGATTACTGCTGCATATTTCACCTTTGCGCACATCGCGCCTTAAGGTTCAATAGGCCTTAACACCTCTGGAACGAAGAATTCTCAATGTGAATGTACAACTGTCTTCTGGTTTCAAAGTGTATAATCCCATCAAGCCACATAGCTTAAGTACGCTCATCTGCTGATCTGGGTTGTGCTTCGTGGACTGTGCGGAGTTACCTTTCCTTTTCAATCCTGTTTTCTCACGCCACCGCCACAGTTATGCCAGTCCTTAGTTCGTATTCATGTTCATGTTTATATCTTTTCTACCACATTTTCGTGTTCTGTAAGCCATGTCTGATGTTTCATTCATGTGTTCTGTCATCTTATCTATCGATGTCCAGTCCCACTCAAGGCCATACAACCCATGGAGCTGGTCCAATTAGCTGGGAGATACAGGTTGCAACAAGTGATCGTGTCTGGGCCACCTTGTATGTATGGAGCAATGGAATCACAACCTCACACTTGACTCACAAGCTTGGTTACACAGATGAAATATGTCTTGCATACAACATGTTACAATCCTGGGCCCTACCACCAATTTTCTGCTATTTTCCACCATTTATTTCTGCACTCTCGGTCACTCGTTCCCCACTCATTCCCTCACGCGCCGCTCGGACCACCACCGAATCACCTGACAAGTCACCTAATGGATCACCTGACCATTCCACAGTCAGATATCACATGCCATTACTCCGCAGTCCGCAGCATTCCGCAGCATCACCATTTAACCCTTTCTGGATTGCCAGCTTATGATGGGCTATTCTTAGACCGCCAGCTCATGATGGAGCTATACTTAGAACTGCCACGTCATGATGAACCCTACTTAATATTTCCATATTTCTTTGTGACTCCTGTGACCTGTTACTTCTCACTTGTATATAAGCACTTGTACTTTTAGCAGTTAGGCCCTAAGCCTAACTTGGTTTTCAATCCAAGACTTGTAGCTTCCACCTAGGACTCTCAGAGTCAAACAGCCCAAAACCTCAGTCGCTTCAAAGCACTCCTTTGAAGCTCTCCCCTCTACCTCTATCAGAACACTTAGGAGTCGCCCTTATCATCGGGGACTTACTTGTTATACTGTGTAGCCAACCGGTACTGTGCTACTCACGTGATCATTACCTCAGGAGGACAACCCACTGAGCAATCCCAGTCATCGCCAAACCAACCCACGCACATCGCGTCTTTAAGGCCCTTGGACCTTAACACAAGTTAGGCTTTCCTACGAACTCTTGAAACACAGAGTTGTTACCATCGTGGCGACCACCCAGACATACATACTCAACAACGAGTCTACACAAATCTTCAGGAGACAACAGGACGATCTCCCAGAACACGTTAAAGTCAACGTATACTTCGACAATCAAGGACCAGGACATCCCGACACCAGATATTACCTTGACACCCCAAGAAGACAGCACACGCCTATCGAATTCATCAAGGCTAACGGAACTTACCATTGGGTCAAACTCCGTTTCAGACAAAACCAGTGGGAAACCAATCAATCAGGCATATACAACGGCCCAGATGTTGGCTGGTGGATCATATCAGACCCTCAGCACCCCAACCACAGCATTTACCAACAAGAGGCCAGTGTCCCTCTCACCATCGCAGCAGTTACCACAGCACTTCAGCAGCTTCCTACTTGCCCCAACACCCCAAATTATCCAACCGCAATGGAAGGACAACAGGAAGAAATTAACGTCGCTACTGGGCAAGCCCAACAAGAAGCGCAGAGGATCAATGTTATCACTAGTCCCTCTAACGGCGCACTCAAAGGAAATCCTCCATTTATATTCGATGGAGACAGAAACAAGACTACCAAGTTCCTACTCAATTGGGACCTATGGCACGCAGTAAACCAAGCCAACGACACCATGAAGAAACCCTTCTCCAGGATTGTTACTATGCTTAGCTATATGGACAGCACTCGCATAGATGCCTGGAAAGGAGAACAACTTCTGAAACTCCAAGAAGCAGCAGACAACGGAGCCCAAGAAACAGATGAAGATCTCTGGACCGACTACATAGAAAGATTCAAGAACGCCTTCACCAATCAGAACCGCCGATCCGAAGCTTATCAGGAGCTATGCAAACTCAAGCAAGGAGACAGTCTTGACGACTTCTTCGCCAAATTCAAGCAACTCGCCTTTGAAGCAGGAGTTCCCCTAGATGACAAGGGAACCATAGAAACCCTCAAACACGCTATGACTCAAGGACTCACTAGCGCCATAATCAATTCCCCCACCTTCGACCCCACCGCTAAAGACCCCTGGACCTTCAAACAATGGGAAGAACAGGCCCGCAAGTCCCATCTCAAATGGAAGGCGGCAGCCGAGTTCATCCAGAGACGTCAGGGACTCTTCCAAGCATTCAAACTGGCCCCTAGGCAGGTCAATAACCCAGGAAGAGGCAGTTACGGAAGAAACAACAACTGGAGGAACAAGAACAACCGATGCACCACCTCTCAAGGAGGATATCATATGGACGTCGATGCTACTGTCACCGCAGATATCAATGCTACCACTGGCAGAGGACAACAGCACTCCGAAGCCAAGAAAGCAGAACTCATGCGAAGCAACTTGTGCTTCTACTGCGAAATCAAAGGACACCAAGCCAAGGATTGTCGCAAGAAACAAGCTGACCGCGGTAACTTCAGCGGTCGCTCCAACAATACCAGGGAATCCACTAGGGTTCACGCCGCACCCATTATGCCAGATCTCAACAACCTTGACAGCCTCGCTGAGTATATGAAGGAGAACATGGACTCCTTTGACAAAGAAACTAAGATGGACTTCATAGGGAAACTCATGCCAAAGGATTTTCCTGAGGCCCGAAACTAGCTGCCTTAGTTAGGGCTTTCCGACTCGATAGTGTGTTTGTAAACAAATCAAATTCAATACAACTTAAAGTTCCGATCACACACTATCAAGGGACAGCAGAAGAAACAATCTTGCTCGACACTGGAGCAACAGAAAACTTTATCGACCAGACTACTATCGACAAACTTCGCTTAGGAACCAAGAGACTCCCTTACTCACGGGCAGTATACAATGTCGATGGAACTATGAACCAAGCTGGGACTATCACTAGAGCTTGCGACCTACTTGTCACTCAGGGAAACAAGAAAGAATGAACAAGATTCTATGTCACGAATCTAGGTCGCGATCGAATGCTCTTTGGCTACCCCTGGTTCAAGAAATTCAACCCAGACATCGACTGGGAGAAAAGCGAACTCAAGGGACCAAAAGTCCAAATCGAAACCCTACTCCATGGCACCCTTCAACGTGCAAAGACATGGCTCAAACAGAAGAACCAAGAAAATGAAGACCTCATCCTGGAGGCACAGACATGCGCTCTATGGTCGGGAGTTACTTCTTCAGAAATGAGGGAAGGCCTGGTAGAGATCAGTTGCACTCACACAGCAGTCGAAATGGCCCATAAGTACGCATCGGAACATGGGAAGGAGGAAGTCACCCTCCCAGAAGAATTCAAACATCATACAGCATTATTTTCGGACGAAGAGGCAAACAAGTTCCCGCCAGCTTGCGGAGACAGAGACCACAAAATTGTACTCATGGACACCACCCCTACTCGCTTCAACTGCAAAGTCTACCTGCTCTCAAGAGATGAGCAGGAAGCGGAGAACAAATTCATTGACGAAAACCTGGAAAAAGGCTACATCGCACCATCGGACTCCCCCTACGGCTTCTCCACCTTCATGGTCCCTAAGAAAGACTCGAAGGAAAAGAGATATATCATCGACTATCGCCCCCTCAACACAGTCACCCGGAAGGACGTCACCCCACTCCCAAATCTCAAACAGTGTATCGAAAACTTGCAAGGAATGGAACTATTCAGCAAGTTCGACATCCGCTGGGGTTACAACAATATCCGCATATGGGAAGGCGATCAATGGAAGGCCGCATTCAAAACACGTCAGGGATTATTCAAACCCAAAGTCATGTTCTTTGGGATGAGTAACTCACCAGCCAGCTTCTAGCAATTCATGAACGGTATTCTCGAGGAACTATACGAACACTTCAAGAAGAAAGGCATACACGACATACGGCGCATCCTCCAGAACTACATGGACGACTGTGGTATAGGCACCCTCCTCAAGGACTTCAAATTACATGTCGAAATCATTCATTTCCTATTCGACCTCCTTGCATGTCACGGCCTACATCTCAAACTGTCAAAATCCGTCTTCATGCAGCCACAAATGGACTTCTTAGGCGTCCGGATCTCCAAGGAAGGAGCTACTGTCGACCCAGCCAAAGTTGCCGGATTCAGGGACTACCCACGCGTACTCAAAGACAAACGACAAGTTCGCGGATTCCTAGGAGTCGCCAGATACCACCGCATGTTCTGCCCCAACTTCAGCATCATCGCCGCACCCCTTACAGCACTTACCAGAAAGGACGTACCATTTGAATGGGGGCCCAAGCAAATCGAGGCCCAAGACAAACTTATCACCCTAATCACCAGTGCACCCATCCTAGCCAGACCCAACCCAGACAAACAATTTGAGCTTGAAACCGACGCTTCACAGGTCGGAACAGGAGCGATACTTTACCAACAGGATTCCCCTATCACCAAACCAGACGGCACCCAGAAACCAGGACCACGACGACCAGTGGGATTCCACTCCCAAAAGTTCATGCAAACTGAGCAAAACTACCCCATCTATAACCACAAATTCCTCAGAGTCATGAGAGGACTCCGCTGCTGGTCTCACCTACTCAAAGGAACGACCATCCCCGTCCTGGTGTATACTGACCACGCAAATCTTAGGTACTACAGAGAGCCCTGCAAAATTGGGCCACGTGTTGCTGGTTACTTACCAGAACGCGAGCAATATAACATCCTACTGGAGTACAAACCTGGGGCTACTAACTGAGCAGACGCACTGTCTCGACGACCCGATTATGAAGGACCAAACGAAATCAACGAAGACATCACTGTATGGCTGGACCAATATTTCTGTGACCAGCATACTTCAATCCGCATATTCGACATGGACAGCATAGGAGACAATCTAGACTCAAGAATCAAGCTAGCGCAATATCAACACCAGAAGACACTCAAACAATGGGCACCAACTCACAACCTATCCTTACTGGACAGCACTCACTGGTACCACGGAATGGCACTTGTTGTCGTGGCAGACAATGACCTTAGGAGGGGAGTAACATCCCTTTTTCACGACCATGAAACCGCTGGACACACCGGAATCACCAAAACCCTCCAACTTATTGCACCCTACTACTGGTGGCCTGGAATGAAAATCTTCGTAACTGAATACATCAAAGGCTGCGCTACTTGCCAAATGACTAAAGTCAACACTCATCCTGCTCATCCCCCTATGTTCCCTATCACCCCAACTGAAAACGCTCATCCTTTTGAAACTGTCGCCATGGATTTCATCACCAAACTACCCCTATCAGGAGGATACGACACCATCCTCACGATCACTGACACAGATTGCTCAAAAGCATCTGTCTTTATCCCCTGTAATGAAGCTATCGACTCTGAAGGAGTCGCTCTACTCTACCTGAACAACGTCATCCCTCACTATGGCATACCTCACAAGATAATCTCGGACCGTGACGTCCGCTTTGTATCCAAATTCTCAACGGAACTATGTCGCATCCTGAACATCTGCCAAAACATCAGCACAGCCTATCACCCTCAGACAGACGGAGCCAGTGAACGAACCAACCAAACCCTTGAACAGTACCTTCGGGTATTCTGCAGTACTCAGCAAAACAACTGGCACGCTTGGCTACCTCTCGCTCAGTATACTAAGAACTCCTGGCCCTCCGCTACGACCAAGAAGACACCATTCGACCTACTCATCGGCTATACCCCACAAATACATCAACCCACCAGAAAGACAGACATCCCATCCCTTGAACAACGACTCTTAGCCATCGACGAAGCCAGGAAAGCCGCCCAAGAGGCACAACGTAAAGCACAAGAATCCTGGATCAAAGAACGTCCACGCCATTCAACATTCCCTGTCAAATCCAAAGTCTGGTTAGAAGGAACAAACCTACAACTCCCAAGTAACATCACACCCAAGTTATCACCAAGGAGATACGGACCTTTCGAGGTAGTCTCCCAAATATCCAAAGTCGCATACAAAATCAAACTACCCCCTACCTGGAAAATTCATGACGTCTTCCACGCATCCCTGCTTACGCCATACAAAGAAACAGATCAACATGGACCCAATTTCCTGGAACCGCCACCTGACATTCTAGAAGGTAAACCAGAATGGGAAGTCGAGCAGATACTCAAAGAATGACTATTCGGTCGATGGAAGAAGAAGCAATACCTTGTGCGCTGGAAAGGATACTCGCCAGCTCATGATTCTTGGGTTAACTCCAAGGATCTCCACACACCGGATCTACTAGCGGACTTTGAAAGTCAACCAAGCAGTATAAGAACCCTTGGAATCTCAGACGACCCTCTCTATTCCCAACTCCCATGTCTTCCGTTCACCACAAACTCCCCAGCTCAGGATTTGCCACCTCTACCATCTTCACCTTGGGCACCGACAATGGAATCATCCTCATCCACATGCATACCAACGACAATCAACTCCACTTCTTCGGAACCTTCGTTCAACAAGGACACTTCGACGTCGGCTACCACTGGACCACTTGGCGACCTAGAGAAAACTTCGATGCCATCAACATTGACCATGAAGCAATCGTGGTCCCAGTTAATAACAAAGACCCTGTCCTCAGGACCCATGTCAATTTCGAAAGATTTCCATTCGCTCCCCATCCCCCTCGATATCAACCCCAACCCGCAACCCCCTTCAACATCGTCATTCCCGCTAGTACTACTAGCGGAAGCAGCAGCAATGAAACAGCCATTACCCCCGAAGAAGCGGAAAACATTCCACTTCACATCACCAATCCTGACCCCGCTACTCCCATCGAAGAAACAGAAGACGACAGTCAGTCCGAACAATACACCGACACCGGACTCCTCCCCACAGACCACCTCCTCCACATCGCTCAAGAAGAAACGTGAGAAATATATCAAGGATATGGTCCGACTCAGCGACAAGTGGACCCTCCTTAACAACCAATTCAAGAATACTTCAGTTGCCAGAATGTTCAGAAAGAAAGACAGCAATGCCACCCTCTACCTTTACCACTTCCACCAACGACTCTACAACATGGTTACAAAAGAAATCCTCCTAATGATCACCAAAGAAAAGAACCTTCAAAAGAGAACAACCCTCCCCTTTGGCACACTATCCCCTCATTATCACATCCTAAAGGATCAAACATTCCTTGAAGGACTTCGAACTCTCCTCAAAGGACGCAAAAGAGTTATGAGAAGCAAGTCACCATCACCTGTATTCATACCCAGTCCAGGTCCTTCAGGAGGAACAGGAGGACCACCTACCACTGTCGTTATCCCAGAGCCACCGTTATCAGCCCCAATCACTGCACCACCACCTCATGTCGGACCGATACCAGTTATCCAACAATACATCCACCCGTCATCATCCTTACCCAAGGAAGTCATACTGCTACCACCAGTTGTACCAAGGTTACCATCACCACCCCTTGTGAACCCATCACCGTTCGTCCAAATACCTATCCACCCCAGTCCACCACCTGTGGAATTACCCCGAGTCGCATCACCACCGCTCCCCTTAGTTCCCTGGGGATCACATCGACGACAATACTTGTCAATGGAACAATACAAACCACCAGCACCAATGGCAGAAACATCCGACCCGGTCAATGTACTCTTACCCCAATCACTCACCCCATCACCACCAGTAAGAGAGGCAACGCCCATTATTCCAGCACCATGGAATAGATCACCAACGCCGGAAGACATCCCGTTACCCCCATCTCAACCATTGGTGAAGAAACACATAGGACCCTCATCCCTTGACCTTATTCCCCTTCCATGGGACATTCCCCCTTTCAAAGAAATCACTCCACGGGTATCACCCCCAGTTGCCTTGTCGTCATTCCTCCCCGAGGAACCAATGCCACTCCCAGTTAAACCACCACCAGAATTCCCCCTCATTGTTTCAATGACCCCTAGTCGCACCACCCCTCTACTCCCAAAGAACCCTCTCACAGAAAGTGAACCATCATCCAATAGACCAACACCTCCAGAATGGAAACGAGTCCAACTGCTACCAGTTACTGGAAAGCAAAAGGAACTTTCACCTGAAATGGAATCCTCACCCCCAGTAGCCTCATCATCTCGGTTACCACGAATTTCACCCATTCGAACCACCCCATTACCCAAACATCCCCTTACAGAGGACGAACCATTGGTCAATAGGGAAGGACCACCTAGTTGGTCAAGCAGACAACCATCACCAATTACTGGAAAGCGACAAGAGTCACCACGACACGTTACGATGCCACTTAAATGTGAACGAAGCGACCCAGAAATAGAAAGGTCAATGAGCCCCAAAGAGCAACCTACCCTTCCCAATTCACCTAAAAACACAGCTTTATCAACACCCTCCAGTTTTGGACTTGCTGATCTTTATAGGACGCCAGTTCAAACAATCATTGAAGTCAAAGATGAACTCATGGAGGAAGGAGAAACATCTGACTTGGACTCATCAATGGAAGAAGGACAAATTGCAGACACAAGACAGTCCACACCTGATAGTATGGACATAGGGATACCTCGCGTACCCTCTGACTGGCTGCAACCATCTTCACCCTAGGTCATGTGGTAACAACCACTCTAGGAAGGGCGTCATGTTACGATCCTGGGCCCTACCACCAATTTTCCACTATTTTCCACCATTTATTTCTGCGCTCTCGGTCACTCGTTCCCCACTCATTCCCTCACGTGCCGCTCGGACCGCCACCGAATCACCTGACAAGTCACCTAATGGATCACCTGACCATTCCGCAGTCAGATATCACATGCCATCACTCCGCAGTCCGCAGCATTCCGCAGCATCACCATTTAACCCTTTCTGGATTGCCAGCTCATGATGGGCTATTCTTAGACTGCCAGCTCATGATGGAGCTATACTTAGAACTGCCACGTCATGATGAACCCTACTTAATATTTCCATATTTCTTTGTGACTCCTGTGACCTGTTACTTCTCACTTGTATATAAGCGCTCATACTTTTAGCAGTTAGGCCCTAAGCCTAACTTGGTTTTCAATCCAAGACTTGTAGCTTCCACCTAGGACTCTCAGAGTCAAACAGCCCAAAACCTCAGTCGCTTCAAAGCACTCCTTTGAAGCTCTCCCCTCTACCTCTATCAGAACACTTAGGAGTCGCCCTTATCATCGGGGACTTACTTGTTATACTGTGTAGCCAACCAGTACCATGCTACTCACGTGATCATTACCTCAGGAGGACAACCCACTGAGCAATCCCAGTCGTTGCCAAACCAACCCACGCACATCGCGTCTTTAAGGCCCTTGGACCTTAACACAACATTCTATCAGGAAATGATGTCGTCATCAAACTTGAGCGAGTTGAAGGAAAGGTCCGCATACTAGGCGGCGAGTTTCACGTCTACACCAAGCTTAAGGGAGGGACTGGTATCCCCCATGTCCATTGGTTTGGTAGAGAATCTGGTTTCGATGCGATAGTGGTCAATCACCTTGGCCAGTCTCTTGAGGATCTGTTTGTTCAATGCCATTTCAAGTTCATGATCAAGACTGTATCACTTCTGGCCAGGCAGTTGGTGCGTGCATTCGACTTCTGAGATCACAACTGATGGGCTGATGTCTACTATTCCTAGCTCCGTCGCTTGCAGTACATCCATTTTCGCAACTTCATTCACCGTGATCTCAAACCTAGCAATATCGTTATGGGCATTGGAAAACACACCAGCATTGTGTACCTCATTGACTTCGGGCTATCAAAAGAATATAGGGATCCCAATACACACCAGCACGTGCCATTCAAGAATGGTCTTGGCTTCATTGGAACTGCTGCCTTCGCGTCTATCAACAGTCACCTGGGCTTAGAGCTAGGAAGGCGAGATGATCTGGAGTCCCTTGGTTACGTTTTATTTTACTTCCTTTGGGGATTTTTGCTGTGGCAGGGCTTGAGGTCTGAGGGGCAGGAGATTCTCAAAAGTAAACAAGGAATCGCTACCCCTGACTCGTACCGTGAGCTCCCACCGGAGTTTCACATGTTCTTTGAGCACTGCCGCTTGCTCCCTTTCGATGGCAAACCCAACTACGATCACTTTTGCCATCTCTTCAACAATCTCTTGGTGGAGGAGGGACCTCAGGGTGACATGATGTTCAATTGGGATGTTGCTGATACCAAAATTCCAGAACAAGACCTCAAGACTACGCGCGACATCCCTCCGCATGAACGCAAACCTTCATACAAGCACCATACAGGGTAAGTGTCAATACATCCATACAACGACTTATTCCTAATGATGAGGTATACACAGATTACACTCCCAGGCCAGACTACAAACACTTATGCAGTCCGCCATCCATCTTTGAACCTATTTCAAACGTTGATTCATTAACCATTCCTTATGTTCTGTCCTCCTGTAGCTTGTTGAAAACATTTGTAGATATGCGTACTGTACATGTATGCGCATATGCGCTAGTGATAGGTCTGTTTCAGGGGGTGCAAGAAAAAAAATACAATGGGCACTGCTATCCTCGCCCAAACCATGTGATGCTTGCCTCTGCCACCCACTACTCACAATGCTGCGGCTTTTGCCGGCCACAGCTACGCTATGATTGGTCATTGTTACGTTCTTGGGCCTACGCAGGGTGCATTTTTCATTTTCCACCTGCTTACTAAGCCTTTCCCATCACGTGACCAACCACCCATCCATCTCGATCACATGACCAGTCACCTGACCACCCACATGACCAGTCACATGCCATTCCAGTCACCTGCTCCTCAAAGTCACCTGTCCTATATCACCTGCTCCCAAGTCACCTGCGCATCACTTGATACTCCCTCACCTGACCTCACATGACCCTATCCCTACTCCTGACTTGTCTCTATTTCGCTTACCTCAGCCTTGCTTCCGGATTCTCGGCCCGCTTACTATACTTCTCTCATAGCCTTGTTTTATGACTCATACTGACTCCCTTCTTGTTACCTTCACGCGTGAGTCAGTTCCGCAGTATATGACTCCATTTCTCGGACTATGACTCGTCACTAGTACAAGCACTCGTCGTATTAGTCCTTAGTCATACAGCCTCCTCACATGTATATAAAACCTCGTGTTTTCCTAGAGTTGGGCCTTAAGCCTGACTTGGTTTAATCCCAAGTGTTGTAGCTTCCACAGCGCCTTCAGTTCTCGCCCGCACTCCGTGCAAGTCGTCTCGAACATCGTTGAGACTCTCCTCTACATCTTTCATTATCCCCACTAGTGTCTTGCACGTGTGCAGACCCGTCATACCAGCGTATCCAAGGGCCAGTGTTCGCTACCTGCGATCCCTTGAAGTACAAGTCCCGCTGCCATTATACAAACCCGTGCACGTCGCACCTTAGGGTCCTTGGCCCTTAACAGTCATTGTGACTCCAGCTCTTGCTGACGGCCACAAACGTTGTCCTGGCTCTCACGCCACTCGCACCACTACCTCGCTGCACCGCCATGCCATCCTCATCATCCTCTGTGACATCGATGCACCATGCTCAATAATCTTCAAGGCTGTCTCACATAGACTCCTTGCACACTTCTGCGTTCTGGCTTTCCTCCCATCGATATCGGCTCCCTTCCCTCCTGCCACACATAATGGCCGCTGTATCTGGTCTTGTCCTCCCAAGGCATCCTTCCCCCCTCCAAGGCCCAGAAGATTTCCAGGCCC
>Ga0307510_10008891_pt1 | contig 11968 bp, 12 predicted proteins | sample 12_EM_MG_FD_207224 | JGI IMG/M metagenome (GOLD analysis project Ga0307510, IMG submission 207224) | Populus trichocarpa ectomycorrhiza microbial communities from riparian zone in the Pacific Northwest, United States - 12_EM | ecosystem: Host-associated > Plants > Roots > Unclassified | place...
TTGCTGTGTGATTTTTCAGAAGAGATTAAGAATATTATTATTATTATTATCACTGCCAGAAAATATATCAAATCAAAGTTTTCTTAATTTACAGATTCTTTCTCTAAAATTTAAAACTTTTTAAAGCTTATAAAACCCCAACTTTTCATCTATCGCTATTCACTGCATCACTCCATATATATATGATGCCATGTCTGAGAAGGGGCTAACATGCTCTAATAAATATCATTTTCCAAAGAATGCAAATCTGCTTACCTTTCTTGGTCTTAACAGTGGAAGGGCTTCGACTTTGAGTCCTGGTAAATACCCCACTGTCAACAGCATACCAAAGCCTGAATTTTTTGATGCAGCATCAACCCAAAAATCTTCCAACATAACCTGCATGCAAATTTATTGAAGAAGACAATAAATCATTCTGCCTTTCATATCTCATGAAAACCAGAGAAGTGAAAATGTTAATGATAATCACTGTGGTACTGACCTCTTTATGTTCACCAGTAACAGCATCTCGTCCTATGATTCCATTGGTGCAGGACACTATAATCGGAGTTTTTGAACCAAGTTTTGCCGCTAACTGCAACATAAACAATGCAAGCCAGAATATTTAGATTAACAAAAAAGGCCAAGAAGAGTTCGGAAAACATATCTTAATAACGGATTTGTAGCTCAACTGGCGTCCATAACCTCCTTTCCGAAGAGCCATGGGTTTGAGGCTTTCCTTTGTAACAAAAAAATAAATAAAATACAATGGAAAATCTTACTAAATAGAGTGTTTCACTCAAATATTCAACACCACTCTCAATAACATTTGCAATGGCAAACTGGGGTCTGATTGGCTCGGAGAGAACCTTACTCACAACCTCTTGTAATGCAACCTGTTTGATCACCATCAAAGCATACAAAAGCACAGTTCACGTTAGAGACTTTACCATGAAGTATCGGTGTTTTTTTTTTTCTTGAAGGCCCAACAAACCTTTGGGTCTGGGTTGAGAGAAAAGGCAGAAGCAAGCTTTGGTTTGGAGAGGATTTGATTGCAATTGTGATTCCATGATTTGCTAACACAAGCTGCTGATGCGAAGGATGTAGCTGGTGTTCTCTTTAGAATGTTTTGAACAAGGTCTTCGTTTATTGATGCAAAGCCTGTCAATGGCGTTTTGGGTTCTTTAGGTTTCTTCTCCATTTCTGATATCTAGATAGGGTGCATCTATTACTTAACCTGGACGCTATGGTTGTTAATTCATGGAGAGCCTCAAAAGGAAGTCAATTACTAAACAGTGAAGACTCTGGCGTAATTTCGGCACCTGCATTCAAAGAAATTTCCATAAACTTACCTCTTTTTTCACGGAGAAGAACTCAAATCTACAACTTCTCAATGGGGGTCAAATAAATTCCAAACAGATCGTACGTACCTAATAAGTGTTTGCAACGCACGGTTGAAATTGTGATCACATTCTTTTTATGTTTTCACATCATCATTTTAATATGTTAGCATAAAAAGTAATTTATTTTTTTAAAAAAAATTATTTTAATATATTTTAAAATAAAAAAACATTTTAAACCACAACCTCAACCCAAAATAAAACCCGTAAACACGTTTAGGGGACTATAAAGATGACCACAAAGTGTATGAATATTATTTCAAACGTATGAAGTAATCTATTAATGGTGGGGTTTAGATTCAATAATGGTCATTGTTGATTTGGACTTGACCATCCAAGATGGAAAAGTCATTCAAAAGTCATTCAATAATGGCGGATAGTATTTTTTAAAAATATTTTTATTTTAAAAATAATATTTTTATTTTAAATATTAAAACATTAAAATTATTAAAAAATATTAATTTAATATTTTTTTTCAAACTAAATGCACTTTTAAAACTCAAGCGCAAGTAAAACGGTGATGGATCACAAGATGATTCAAAAGAAATCAAGTGTGTACTAATCATGATGATCATGGGTCTTGCTCACCAAACAAAAGCTTAATCTCACAACCTATTTTCTTTGCAATCAGATTTACCATAGCTTGAATTTTCATAGAAAGAACCACCATACATCCATTATTGAAAAAAAAAATCATTTTAATATTGACTAGATCATTGACCCGTGCTATGTCGTGATTCAGATCAAAAAAAAAATTGAACATACAAAAGAAACATCCAAGCATTGCTAATATTTTTTTAGTAAAAAAAAATTAAACCATGTGGAGATTGACCCGATTGACTTAATGAATCCAAAAACAACTTAGAGAACTGATAAAAACATAGTTTGATCAACAAAAATTCAAGACAATATTTTTTAAAAAATAATAATATTAAAATGACAACATATTGAATTTATTTGGGTCAACTTAAGTTAACCCATCAAATCCACAACATGGATTATGAGACAATGAAACCCCATATAAAACAAATAAAAACAAATTATGAAACTCAATTCTCAATCAATCCAAAGTTTAAGAATGAAATTGAAAAAAATTAATTAAAAAATAATAAAATAAATTGACTTGAGTTAAATTTTCAAACTCATGACCCGGGTTATGAGATCGATATAGAAAGTAAATAAAAAAATAACTTGAGTTAACGTGAATTAATCTACCAAACTCGCGACTAAGGTCATGAGATTGTGATAACCCTATAAAAAGTAAATCAAAACAAATTATGAAGTTCAATTTTCAATAAACTCATTGTTAAAGGTTGAAAATGAAAAAAAAATCAATCTAAAAATAGGATACAATAAAACAACCCAAGTTTACTCGGGTTAACCCGCAAAACACGTGACCCGAATAATAAAAACAGGATAACCTCATAGAAAGCAAACCAAAATAAATCATGAAGCCTAATTCATAATCAATTCAATGCTGAAAGATGAAATAAAAAAATTATGAATTAAAGAAAAAAAAAACTCAAGTCAACTAGGTTAACCAACCAAACACGCGATTTGAGTCATGAGACCGAGATAACCTCGTAAATATTAAATCAAAATAAATCATGAAGCCTAATTCACAATCAACCCAATGTTGAATAATGAAATTAAAAAAGAAATTGTCAATTAAAAAAAAACTCTAGTCAACTCGTCAAATCCGTGACACCAATTATGAGACCAAGCTAACCATATATAAAACAAACCAAAATAAATTATAAAGTTTAATCTCCAATAAATTAAATATTTTTTTTATTGAAATAAATAGTATTTTATGAGGTGGTATATAGTAAAAGCACCACCTCTTCTAGTTTATACTATAATAACTAGCAATATATCTAGTTTATACTATAATAAATAGCAATATAACTTGTGCTTTGTTGTATGTCAATAAAAAAAAAAAAAATGTTTATTCAATGTAAAAAAAAATAACAAACTAAAATATCTCTAATGAATCTTACAAAAACTATTTTATCACATGAAAAATATTATTATGCTATGAAGCAAAGCTTTTAAAATAAAAAATAAAAAAGTTAAATAATATTTTACTGTAATAATCTACAGTAAACTATCTATTACTGCAGTGAAAAACTAATACGCTATATATTTTTGTTAAATAATAAAAGCCTAGCATATATACACAAACTTGCATTTCCTGTGATCAAATTTTACCTTGCAAACCGAGTGAAGTGGATTAGGCTGACGAAGAACATCCCAAGACTGCAGCCTATCCACTCAGACAACAAGTTATTTAGTGCTTCAAAACTCCAAATGACCTGAAAATGCAATATCAAAACAAACTGTACTAAGTAAACCACCATATAATATTATGTTTTGATAAGCAAATCAATCTTATATCCAGTATGAAAATGCAGTGAGGGAAAGTATAGAAGGAATGTATTCAAAATCAGAAGCCTCTTTCCTAGCTTAGATCAAATTGTGACCTTCTATGCTAATGCTGCAACTATAAACTGAAACTTACTCTGGTGACATGAATCCAAATTTGCCCGCAGGGCTTGTTAGCAATTAAGTACTTCCAGATTTAACTTTGTCAATCCAAAATTAGGACTATGCGCATTAATCAACTTCCGTGAACATATAGGAATATGTTGCCTGCTTAAACTTTTGCTGATTAGACATCATGGTGGCTTCTTATAGACACTGTATGCTCATGGATATTTCAAGGCCTCTGGCTGAGTCTAAGGTAACTTCTACCCTAGCCGGACAAGGCTGTGGAATATCCTTCCCTAATAGTAAAACTGCATTGTGTTCATTAGACTTTGATTACAATAATTATGTCTGTGACTCCGCTGCTAGAGATGACAAAATCTCGCAATTCTGTCAATATGGTACTAAAGTATTTCATTTAAATTTTATATTATCCTTCTGTAAATATATATGATATAGCTAAGTCTAGTATGATCCATAAATAGTACTATGTTATGAGCAGAAAATGTTATAAGAATTCTGAGAACTGCGGTACTAAAGTGGTATATTTCTCCTACAAACTACAGGATTTCACCCCAACAACATAAAAACAACATGTCCTACCGATAGTAGAGAGAGTCGACAGTACTTCTGAGAATCCATCACGAAGAAGATGGACAAACTCTAATGCTTTAGAGGTGCTGGAGTATAAGACACCAACACATATATAGTGCTATATACATGTAGACAGCAACACGAAGTCTTTTCTTCTTGGTCTTCATGATCATCTGCGTTCAACATTGTAAAGCCACGTCCGACTTCGCCATAGCAAAATATTCCTGCCATTGGGATTCCTGGAAAGTTATCCAAGAATGGTGAGCTATCCACATTGCTGTGTCCAAAGAATGATTCACCACGGCCCCAACAAGAGAAAACCAAACCTCCAACTACTTCCTTACTACCAACACCACCTGCATGAAGCTGGCTGCTACTCCAATCTAGTTTCAAGTTTCTGAAATTCTTGGAGACATTACTAGTTGCAGATAATGCGGCCTTTGAATCTGAATGGTAGAAATGAAAATAGTCTCCAGAACCGATGCCATCTCCACTAACAAAAAGGTGCTCTCCATCTCCTCTGTTGAAAAGCAATCCATGTCTCAATAAGAAGAGAATCTTTGAAAATATAATTAAAACCAAGCTAAGAAAAAAGTCTCAAGTGCTTGGCGAACTTTCTGTAAAAAATACAATGCCGACATATATAAATACTGGTGAAAGTTCAGCATCTCACCCCTTAACTTCATGGAAAGCCAGGGATCTCAACAGTTTTGGATTCTCTGACCCAATAACGCATTGTCTTTGTTTTGAAACCCCAATGAACAGTTCAGTTTTGTTCACCAACTGTCATGTATTGAAAAAAATTAATAGCAGAAAACTTCATTCATGGAATTTTAAAGCCTAGAGACAAATTATAACTAATAGCTGAAAATTTAACTCATACACATATTCTATCTCTTAAATGTAAGCTTAAGAGCTCTAATGTGAGATTTCAGATTATAGGTTTGTAGTTATCAAGGAATTCTTCTATGGCATACTCTAGGGATCGATGGCGAAAGTATCTCGTATCGATTCATACAAGTCTATTTTAAAGGCATATGAGTGGTAAAAGGGTTAGTATTTTAAATATTTTGGTAGAAATTGCTTGAACTTAAAAGGGATAGGAGTATTTGGATCTTAGAAGAGATGATATAGGTCTCCTGGTGTATGATCTTCTTCACTTACGTAAAATCACTCTATCGAAGTATTATACATGGACCTTTTTTTATAAGGTTTAAGCATCATATATAAATGAGAAAGTAATCACATTTTCAACCATATAATTTAACAAATATAACTCGATAATGTCACTAAACAAGATATTGCGGACACAACTATGCAAACGGTCTCAGGGATTTTCCAGTAACATCAAAGCAGAAGCAAACACTACAAACAACTAGCTAAATCATCATAAGGGAATACCTCATTGTTGATGTCATCTATAATCCTTTGACCTCCAAGAATCTCTTGCTCTCCTTCTCTTCTAGCTTTAAGGCATGTAGTAAGATCTGTCTCAGGTTGAATCTCTTTGACAGAAACTACCTTGTACCTTGGACCTATTGTAGAAACACCACTTGATAATGCAGAATGGAACTGGATTTCCCCTACATCTGCTCATTAAGCCAAAGCATCAGAGGTATATATGATGAGATAACATGTCATATGTATGATTTGTGTGTCATCCTTGCACAGGGACAATCAGTGGCAAAGTAAAAAACTTTTGTCAGTGGGAGCAAAGTCTATAGATGAACACATATGGACAGAAACAAAAGATAACATATATTTTATGATGGCATTTGAACAAGAATGCTACTAGCTCTATCTATTAAACATCTACTTAATCATCATTTATTTCCATAATTCTATTCATATTTATTTAATAACAAATTCATATTCGAGGCAATCATTCCAGATTGAAAACATGTTTTTTGTCTTTTATTTCATTAAGTTGCATCTTGTTTTCGATCCTATAAATCTAGTTTCGTATATACTAGTATCGATATATTAAAACATAGAAAAAGTGTAGTGGACTGGAGTATTTAGTGTCTGTATTTTATTATTCTACCATAACTATTATTTTTCTTTGTTTTGCTGGATTTTCATCCTCTAGATGGCCAGCTTAATAAATTTTCTCAATATTCATAAAAACAAAAAGGATAAATAATCAAAATTGGGATTTAAAATCAAATTTGTAATGGTCAAACAGGAGCAAGATTAAGATAAAAATGCATTCTGAATTTATAACTTTTTAAAATAAATTATTTAGAAACGAATGAAAAAAAGAAGAATTTAAGGATAATTAGCTTAAAAATAAATATAAAAGAGATATGTAAGAAAGCAATAAAACAATATACGACCGCATATGAAAACTCAAGAATGTATAGTCATTAATTAAAAAAAAATACTTTTTTTTTCATTTTACACCTATGAAAATATTTTGAGGCCAGTGTAAGCAAGTGCCCCCACTGCCCACGTACTGGCTTGCCCTATGAACCATGTCAAAAACATTTATTGTTCTAATCTTATCACAATTGCTTGAAGGGATGTTTTATCTCTCCATTTTTAGTTGTCAAAAGAGAATGAAACAGTAAGAACATGGATGAATAAACAGATACCAGAAGCTCTGTGTCGATCCCTTGCAAATACAAGAACAACTGCATCAGAAATATATTCATTGCCGCTCCCATGTACATTTCTTGACTCTATGCCACTTTTGTACAGGAATTGGGCTCTCTCATCACCCGCAATGAAAGTTTCCCTCGACATGGCATGATCTGTAACATACAATATATAGCATCAACTTCAAGAACCTAGCTAGTGTTGTAAATCTGGATCAAGAATTGCAAAATCTGTATCAAGGAGTATAAGTGACTTCTTCAGTTATCAACTAAATAGATATGTTTTTGGAATTTTTTTTTTATCTTAGTATTGAACTTATCCTGACATATCAACACGGTGACTTGTTGATCAAGAGCTTAACCTAAACCGAGCTTTTTATTGAACCGAAATATATATTACCTTGGTCAAATCTATGTTACTTGGCCCAGTTAATTTCAAGAAATTTATTTGTTATTTGTTTAAAATAATATCTTTTTATTTTTTTTATTTTTTATTTAAAACAATACATATTTAAGATAAATCTGAATTGAGTAAACTCATTACTCAAGTCTTGAGCCAAGCCAGACTCCATATCAGGTAACCATGCGTTTTAGGAATCGGGTTTATAATGGTTGGAAGAAAGGAAATCAAGAAAATATAGCTTGTAAAAGCACAAAAATGGTGGTGTGAGGATCAAATTCAGAAAAAGAATTATAAGAAAATGGACTAAGATTTTCAATAATTGCATTAGTATAGTTGTTGCCTTCTCTCAGCAGTCCGAAAAGTTAAATTTTAGCTCTCTTTGCTGCCTATATATATTTTATGTGGGCAGGACGAGCCTCGATGTATTTTCCTTCGAACAAAATCAAACAAAAGTAAATTCAAAGATCGCTTGTCTAGAAAAACTCACCCAACTTTTCCATGACAGGTTTTTGCTCGGCCTTTTCACCCTACAGAGGAACAAAATTCACATCTTATGATCTTAGCAAGAAACTCATACAAGGATGACAACAGGCATTAACTTACTCCAAACATTATAACGAGAGCCGGTGAAGTGGAACCAGAAACATATGCTGCGTAATTCCTAATATCCATCACAAACTTATCAACCAATGCCATTCGACTAGCTGCCTGATGTCACCATGTCAACAAAAACACTCAAGATCAGTATCAAAAGTGGCAAATGGGTGGCTATGAGTTACGAAATGTTTAGCATTTTCATAACCTATTTATTTTTATTTTTTTGAAGAATATACCTTTAATGTTATAATCCACTTTATCCTATCCTATGTATCTTCCAATAAATATTAATCTATTTAAATTTTTTTATATTTGTAATTTTTATAATTGTGACATATATGAATTGTAATAATAATCCATAAATCTATAAAATAATAGTAAATCCATGATCACTGTTAACATGTAATTTGTCTAATTTGATACACTATATATGATAATCATATGGCATTTTATCCTATTTGGCTTTTTTTAGGGCAATACAATATTGTTGAGTCATTATTAGTTGCTGTCAAATAAAATTGAGAGTTGTTGAGATTCAAAACTATATTTAGAAAAATAATATATGCATATGAAACATAGGAGTAAAGACTTTACATTTTATATTAATGGCTAATATTTTCTTCTTTCACACACATTTTCAAATAAAAAATATATATTATTAATTAAAGATACATAATTAATTGAATCACTCAATTATTAGTTTCAAAAACACATTAAACTACTCAATTATATGCTTGAGTCTCAAGAGACAAAATACATTGGACAGTTGGCAGATTAGAGCGACAACCTACACAAATGAAACTTGCACAATTGAAAAAAATTAATTAATTAAAGATTGACAAAAATTAAAAGAATTGATTGCTAGAATTTCATCAAGAGAGCTTCAAAACAATACAGCTAGCACGCTACAATGGTGTTGAAGTCAAATCAACCCGACACCATGAATAATATTGTACATAAAAGTTATTATATAATAACTTTAGATAACAACTTTTAGAAAAACAAAACGGATGATTTCCTATGCTATATCAGAATTCAGTATCATGGTTCTATCAACATAAAAAAAAATATAAATAAATTTTCTCTTTTCTCTTTTTTTATCTTATTCACCCAAAGAATCATGGTATTTACTTTCAATTAACAAATAATCATGGTATTTAAAAAAAAAAATAGACCTAAGTTTTGATCAAATTATATGAAAAACTCTCAAATAATTTTTTAAAACCAAGTTCAAGCTAGGTTTCGTATCAATACGCTAAATCAAACCGGGTTTAAAATTATAGTATATATCAAGTATAATGAATATGTCAGCACAGATAGCATCTCTGACACTAAAAGATTCTAATTGTAGGGCATGATTATCTCTCCATTAATTTCCTTTTTTCCAAACCATACAAAGTAGACTGACTTTTGTGGCTCTCCGTGATGCCATTTGAGAAGGAGCAAACAGGCTCTCTGAAATATCATTTTCTAAATAATGCAAAATTTCTGACCTTTCTTGGCCGTAACAGCGGGATAGCTTCAACTTGGAGTCCCGGTAAGAATCCCACAGTCAGCAGGACACCAAAGCCTGAATTTTTTGATGCAGCATCAGCCCAAAAATCTTCTAACATAACCTGCATGCAAATTTGTTGATTAATACCAAGCCAAGAATTCATAAAACCTTTCATCTTTCTTAAGAACAAGAGAAGAAAAAATGTTAAAAGCGGTGACCTCTTGATGTTCATCAGTAACAGCGTCTCTTCCTATGATTCCATTTGCACAAGACACAATAATTGGAGTTTTTGAACCAAGTTTCGCTGCTAACTGCAACATATACAAAAAAAAAGAAGGTCAAAAAGAGTTAAAACTAAGAAGAATAAAAAAGAGACATCAAAATATTATTAACTTGTGTTATTTTGTAGCTCGAGTAAACATTAACCCCTCTTCCAAGGGCTTTAGGATCGATTTTTTCCTTCGTAACAAGAAATAAAAAAGCAAAGTTTACTGATAAATCTTACAAAATTGAGGGTTTCACTCAAATCAACACCACTCCCAATAACATTTGCAATGGCAAACTGGGGTCTGATTGGCTCGGAGAGAACCTTATTCACAACCTCTTGTGATGCAACCTGTTTGATCATCATGAAAACACACTCAAAGTCAATTCAAGTTAGAGACTTACCATAAAATATAATGGCATTTGTAGGTTTTCTTTCGAAGGCCCAACAAACCTTCTGGTCTGGGTTGAGAGAAAAGGCAGAAGCAAGCTTTGGTTTGGAGAGGATTTGATTGCAAGTTTGGTTCCATGATTTGCAAACACAAGCAGCTGATGCAAAGGATGAAGCTGGTGTTCTCTTCAGAATGTTTTGAACAAGGTCTTCGTTTATTGACGCAAAGCCTGTCAATATTGGCGTTCTTGCTTCTTTAGGTTTCTTCTCCATTATTGATAGATATCAGTAATAGTGCAACTAATGCTTAACCTCAACGTGAGGGGTGCCAATATATGGAGAGCTCAACAGGAAGTCAATTGCTAACAGTGAAGTCTCCAGCCAATAATCAACTTGGAAGGGACTGGAGGGATCAGCAAAGCGCGTATGTAAGGGCACCCCATCAGCATTCACATTATTTTTTTTAGGGTTGACTCTTTTTTTTTTTATGATGTGTAAAGGTGTGTTTGTTCTTACGAATAAAAGCATGAATTTCATGATCTTACTGCAGTGCATCACTAACCGAATGCGGTGCAGGCGGAAAAACAGATATATTAAATCATAGGGTAGAGGCGGCCTCAGCTGCGAAGCTAAAACAACTTCATTTTTTTTCTTTTCAAGCAAGCTTGAATATCTTTAAAATTATTTAACTATATATTTACTCTATATACACATTTATATATATATTCTAGATCGTGTGTATAATATAATGACATTACATGCGATAAATATTCATTTTTTAAAGCAATTAAGAGTTATTATATACGCCTTAAAATATTGAAATTATAAAAAAAAAATACATTTAAATATATAAGAAATATTTCATATATCATAATATTAATTAATTGATATCGAAACTTAATTCTCGTATGAATCAAAAACCTAAAATGGCTTCCAAAACAACTTTGAATTCTTGTACATCGATCAAAGGGAGACTTGAACGATGGTCTCCAAGTGTATTATTTGTTTGAAACGTGAGCAGTACTTGGGCCTCAGATTCAATAATGGACATTATTGATCAGGGACCGACCAAAATAGACCGTTGACATCCTGTAAGAGTAGAAAAGTCGTTCGCAATAATGGTGGAGACATATAATTCAGGAAAGAGAGAGGTCTGATTCTCTCAATACATAAGATCACAAATAGTTGTGGAGGAGGATTTGGACTTCGAATTAATTGAGGAAAAAGAAGGGAAGAGCATGAAAGATTTGACTGTTAGAATTGATTTGAGAAGCGATCCATCGTTTATAAGGGTGCAAGAAGGTAGTCAGAGGATTGTTTATTTGAATTCTGCATCCAATCTTGGCCTATTTTGATGACGTTGAATTTGCTTGTTTATAGTCGTAAGTATCAGATTATCAGTCAATTTTTGCAACAGATGTTTTGGATGCAATTTAATATTAAGATTATTTTTCGAAAGCCGAGTAAACTCGAATTTAATTTCAAATCGACTATTCAGGTTCAAATATCATCATTCATCTACATTTATTAAACTTGATCTGGTTCAATATTTTTATCTAAAACTCGGCTGATCTAGTTTCTGGTTTGAGCCCGGTATTAAAAAAATATTAACATGTAATTAACATGGTTATTTAACTTCATAAAACTTAAGAGATTATTGTTTTGATTTACTCAGCTCAACTCGTACAACTAGTAATTAAAGCTTTGATATAGATCAGTGCCCAGTTTAAGACATTGCATTCATCCTTCTTTGAGGACCGA
>Ga0307510_10008892_pt1 | contig 11968 bp, 9 predicted proteins | sample 12_EM_MG_FD_207224 | JGI IMG/M metagenome (GOLD analysis project Ga0307510, IMG submission 207224) | Populus trichocarpa ectomycorrhiza microbial communities from riparian zone in the Pacific Northwest, United States - 12_EM | ecosystem: Host-associated > Plants > Roots > Unclassified | place...
GCGCGTCGCCGTGAACAAGTTTCTCCGTTCGTCCGCGTTTACGCTGGCGTTCGGGTACGTTGCTTTCGGTATCGCCGCGCTCATCCTCTTCGCCGCGCCCCTCTGGTACGCCTACTACGTAACGATCCAGGAGGCCCGCACCGAGGCGCTTCGCACCGACTCCCAGCGCCTCTCCGAGATTTTCCGCCGGCAGGGTGTCTCGGGACTGTCGACCTACATCGACAACCGTGTTGGCATGCAAATTCCCGGCGAGCGGATCCTGCTGCTCACCGATTCAACACTGCATCCTCTGTCCGGCAACCTGCCGGCGTGGCCTTCGTCAGTTCCGCCTGAGCAGGGAGAGTTCGATCTGCCGATCACTCTCAGTGGCAAGGACACGCACGCCATGTTTGTGCAGAACGTCCTTCCCGGGGAGTATCACCTGCTGGTGGGGCGCGATCAGGCCCTGTTTGCGCCGCTTGCGGCACGCTTCTGGTTTGGCTTGTCCGCGGCGATAGCGGTGCTCTCCATCGCCGGTGTCGTGGGGGGGCTGATGATCAGGCGCGCTGTGCTGCTGCGCGTCGACAGCATTCACGGTACGGTTCAGGCTATTGTGCGTGGCGATTGGAGCCATCGGCTGCCGACGAAAGCCGGCAGCGACGAGTTGAATACGCTGTCGACGACCATCAACGGCATGCTCGATCAGATCGAGCAGTTGTTGCACGGCGTGCGCGATGTTTCCAACTCGATTGCGCATGACTTGCGCACACCGCTCGCTGAGCTGCGGTCACGCCTCGAAGAGCTGTCCCTGACGCGCCCCGAGTCCGAAGAGACGTTTGCTGAAATCGACGCAGCCGTAGTCGATGTCGATCGCGTGATTTTGATTTTCAACGCGCTGCTGCGCCTGGCTGAGATCGATACCGGCATGCGGCGCTCCGGCTTCGTGGCGGTGAATGCCGCCGATGTGGCCAGGCAGGCCGTTGATTTCTATCTGCCGGCGGCCGAGCTCAAGGGTGTCACGTTGTCGTATCGCGGCACCGGGCCGGCCCACATTTCCGGCGACCCCGTGCTCCTGGCTCAGGCGATCGGCAACCTGATCGACAACGCGCTCAAGTACACCAGCGCGGGCGGCGCCATCAGTGTCGAGGTTCATGAGCTGGCCGACAGCCGGATCCAGATTGCGGTCGCCGATGACGGACCCGGGATTCCGGATGCGGAAAAGCCGAAAGTCTCGACGCGGTTTTACCGCGGGGATGCAAGCCGCGGGACGCCCGGGGTTGGGTTGGGGCTGACGCTCGTTGCTTCCGTCGCCAAGGTGCATGGCGGGACGTTGGAGCTTGCCGACAATCATCCCGGGTTGCGGGCCAATATGGTGATTTCAGCGTCTGCAGCGGGGGCTTTGCAGTCTGTGGTTGGCTCCGGTGGTGCCGTCGGGGCCGCGGCTGGGGCAGGATCCCCGGCTGGGGACACCACCGCCGCCGCTCACAACTTGCGGATCCGCTCCGTAAGCTGACTCTGCAGATCCCCGAGGCGGCGCTCCACGCTGCGGATCGTTCCCGTGATTCGCGAAGTGTTGAGCACGATCACCGCGTCGCATTGCGGGCACTTCATGTCGCGATGCAGGCGGATCCAACCAATGGTCTTCTGCGATTGTGCGCCGCATTTCTCGCAAGCTATGGGCAACTCGTAGTTGCTGACTATCTCTGAGATTGTTTCCGTTCCCACAATCACCCTCGCGAGCCGCACAGTTGATTTTTACACCACTCGCGGGCGTTTTATAAGGGATCCCCGTGTTTGTCTGATGTTGCGGACGAAACCATGACGCGCGTCACGATGTGCAGCGCGGTAGAATGAGCGGGTGCCATAACGGCTACCTGCGGAGAATGACCATGACTCGAGTGTTGCAAGCGGCGCTGTTGATGACCTGCTCGGCTGCGGCAATGGCCGGCGCTTCGTCCGTTCCAACGGAGCTCACGCCACCCGGCGGCGCGAAGCTGGTGTTGAAAGCGCACGCTACGGGTGCGCAGATCTACACCTGCAAGGCGGGCACCGACGGTACGTTCCAGTGGGTGTTGAAAGCACCGGATGCCGATTTGCATGACAAGAAGGGCGCCGTCATCGGGCATCACTTCGCAGGACCCACGTGGAAGCACAAGGATGGCAGCGAAGTGACCGGCAAGGCCAGCGCGCATGTTGATTCGCCGGATGCCGCCTCTATTCCGTGGTTGTTGGTGTCAGCGACGGGTCACACGGGTGACGGTGTGTTCGCCAAGGTCACCAGCATTCAGCGAATCAACACCAAGGGCGGCAAGCCGTCCGCGGCTTCTCCGTGTGATAGTTCCAAGGATGGAACAGAGACCCGCAGCACGTATTCAGCGGATTATTACTTTTACGCCGGGGGTTGATTCGGCCCAGAATCGGCTCGAGGACAAGGAGGTGATCCGTGCGATTGATGCATTACCTCGTGTCGCGGCTCGTAGCCGTAGCAGCGCTCTGTCTGCTGGGCGCCATCGGCTGGAGCCTGCTCGATGCCCATCGTTCGGTCGAGGCCAATGCAGCGGCTTCGGCGGACCGCGTGCAACGCCAATTGCAGGCCCTGTATTGGCAGAAGCTGTTGTGGAACGGCGGGATGTCCAGGGAAACATTGGTGCCACAGCCGGAATGGGCGACGCCAGAGACGCTCGCCACTATTTCCCCCGGGGTCTGTGTAACGTTCGCTCCCCCGCAGGCGCAGGCGAGGCAATTGTGCAGCCAGGTGGATGCGCTTGGACCCGTTGCCCCCGCCTGGTTCGCGAAGCTCGATGGCTGGCTGTTCGGCCGGCACCGCTCCATCGTAAAGCCGCTGTCAGTACATGACAGGGATGCCGGAACGGTCACGATAACGGTGGAGCCCAGTGCCGCGTTGCGGCAGTCGTGGAGCCACGTGTCGCTCGCTGCCTGGGTCGCGGTGGCCATAGCGACGGGGCTGTCCGTCCTGGCCGCATTCATGATGCGGCATGCGCTCCAGCCCGTCCGCGCCATCATCGGCAGATTGCGACTGTTGGAACAGGGCGATCGAAACTGGCGCCTGCCTGACTTCCGCAATGCCGAGTTCAATCATATTGGGCGGGCGGTGAACGAGCTGGCCGAAACTCTCACACGCATGGACGCCACGCGCACGGCAATGACCGCAAAGCTGTTTCAAGTCCAGGAAGAGGAACGGCGGGCCCTCGCGCGCGACCTGCACGATGAATTTGGTCAATGTCTCACGGCGACACTCGCGCTGTCGGCCTTGATTGAGGCGAACGCGGCCGAGCATCAGGAAATGGCCCAGGAAATGGCCAGGGATGCGCGCACCATCACCAAACTGCAGCAACGGATGATGAGTACGCTGCGGAGCACACTCGCCCGGCTGAGGGCGCAGCACGTAGAGGAAATTGGCCTGGAGGCCAGCCTCCGCCAACTGTTCGCTGACTACAACGTCCAACTGGGCGCGGGCGCCGTTTTCCGTCTGAGCGCTTCAGGCCACCTGGCACAGATACCCAAGCACGTGGCTCTCAATATCTATCGCATTGCGCAGGAGTGTCTGACCAACGCGGTGCGACACGGATCGCCGAGCGAGGTCAGATTGAGCGTGGAGCACACCGAAAGTCCGACCGAAATGATTGCCTTGTCAGTTGAAGACGACGGCGGCGGTGATGCCGACATGCTTAGTCAGTCGCCAGGCAATGGAATGCTCGGGATTCGCGAGCGGATCGCAGCACTGGGGGGAAGCCTGCTCATTGGGCGGACGGAGGCGGGTGTACGGATCGCGGCAGTTATTCCTGTACTGCCTTGCTCATGAGCGTCATCTCCATCCTGATGGTTGACGACCACCCCGTTGTGCTTGAAGGGTACAGCCGACTTCTGGAACGTCAGGGTGGATTTCGCGTTTGCGCCCAGGCTGACAATGCGGCTCGGGCCTATCAGCTCTACAAGGACCATGAGCCTGACGTGGTGATCATGGACTTGCATTTGCCCGGTGCGGGCGGGTTGGATGCCGTCCGGCGGATACTCGAATGGGACCGGCAAGCGCGCATCCTGATTTTCACCATGCATCTGGGCGCGGGTTTCGCGCTCAAAGCGTTCGAAGCCGGCGCCGTGGGCTACCTCACCAAGTCCAACGAGCCCGGCGAGCTAATGAAGGCGGTGACCGCTGTCGCGGGTGGACGCCGATTTCTGAGTGAAGATGTCGCCAGAGTGCTGGCTGCCGATCGCCTTTCCGGGGCCACCAACCCAATCAGCACACTTGGGCCACGCGCAACCGAGATTTTGCGCCTGCTGGCTTCGGGCGCGGACATCGAGACCATCGCGCGGCTTCTGAACCTGAGCGAGAAGACCGTTCGCAACCAACACTATGCCATCAAGGCAAAAATCGGCGCGCGCAACGACGCTCATCTCGTATGGCTGGCGTTGCAATCCGGTCTCGTTGATGCAGGTCTCATTGATGCGGATTTGGCAACGGCCACGGGGAGCTGAGTCAGCCTTCGTGATGTCGGGCAAAATGCCCGGGGCTGCCCGGGCAATGGTCTCAAGCCTTCGTTGTTCCTTGCGCGTTACCGTGTCGACGCACCAACCGGGGGACATCATGTGCACATTCAGTTTCCTCGACCGCGCGGAGCTCATCGACGGCGTGACCGCGCTCATTGCCGAAGCAAAGTCCACCGAGCTGCTCGGGTTCCACGTCTTTGATCTGCGGGGTAGCGAGTTGCCATGGCAGGATCTCGGATTCTCCGTTGGGAAGGGACAGGAAGTGACGTTCCTGCTCGGCGGGCGCGTGTGGCTCGTTGCCCGCGAGCAGGATCTGTGGGTTGAGCCCGGTGTTGCGTTTCATGTGCGCACGCGCGGCACACGACCCATGTTCAATCCGATGACCAACACCGGAACGATGACCGCCACAGCCGACGGCCCGCTCGAGATGGCGAGATCGCTCGTCGAGTTTCAGAACGATGCGGGCGAGCTCGCGGTGCCCAAGGACGCCTACGTAAAGGCCGATGCACATATTTACGGTCTGGCACTCGTATGGCGAGGCCGCGCGTCGGCAGGGTTGAATAGTTTGCTGCAGTATGGCGACGTGTGCGGCATCATTGCCGCGGAGTTGGCGCGATTGCAGTCGCCCCGCAAGCTGCCGGCGGGCTGGCACAACTTTTTCATGTTGGGCGGTGGCCCGGTCATTTTCAATGGTCTCGGCCACGGCGCCATTGGTGTCGAGCCGCTGAAAAACGCCGGCATCCTGCAGCGTCCCGTTGGCATCGAGTTGAAGCCACAAACGAGGTTGAGCTGGCGTTGGATCGTCGAGGAACTGCCGTCGCGGTTGCCGGAGGACCAGCTCACTTCGCACGACTACCTGTCCATTGCCGCCGAGTTTGACGACGGCCAGGACCTCACTTACTTCTGGAGCTCGAGCCTTCCGGTCGGGAAGGCATTCCGCTGCCCGATTCCCCGCTGGACGCCGCTCGAGTCGCATATGGTGGTCCGCAGCGGTCTCGCCGACCTCGGCAAATGGGTCAGCGATGAGCGTGACCTCTACGCGGATTACAAGACTCATATCGGCGGTTCCGCCAGGTCCGTCGTCAACGTCTGGTTGCTCGGCGTTTCGCTGTTCCAGCGGCGCAGCGGTTCGTGCCGATTCGCGGACATGCAGATTTCCCAGCCGGGTGCCGCGCCACTGCATCTGTGACCGCAAGCGGTGGGTGGGGTCCGACAGGCATCGCCAGGGCCGATAGGGCTCATCCATGAATTGGATTTTGCAGGACGGGCGCGACTCGATAGGCTTCCCGGCACGACCGCGCAAGGGGGGCCGATGTCAGTAGTCCGTAAAGTGCTCGTAATCGGGGGAGGTTTCTCAGGGACCTCCGCGGCCATCCAGATGCGCAAAGCGGGAATTGAGGTGGATCTCGTCGAGATCGATCCCGGTTGGCGTTCCTATGGCGCCGGAATCACCCTCAATGGCGCGACGTTGCGGGCGCTCGGCGAGGTGGGCGTTCTGCCGCAGATCATGACCCAGGGAGCTTGTTGCGACGGCGTTGAGATATACACGGCCGACGGACACAAGCTGGCTGAGCTGCCTACGCCTCGCCTCGCGGGGCCGGACGTACCTGGAGGTGGTGGGATCATGCGGCCGGTCCTTGCGAGGATCCTTGCGGAGGCTACTCGCCGACTGGGCACGCACGTTCGCCTGGGATGCCATGCAACTTCCATCGACCAACAACAGGAATCGGTCGAAGTCTCCTTCAATGATGGCACGCGCGCGTCCTACGACCTGGTGGTCGCTGCGGATGGTGTGAGATCCCGCACGCGCGATGACTTCTTTCCCTCGGCGCCCAAGCCGTTCTATACAGGGCAGGGCGTCTGGCGGGCAGTGGTACCTCGGCCCAAGGAAGTGCAACGACCTTGTTTGTATATGGGTGCTCGGGTTAAAGCGGGCGTAAATCCCGTCTCGCACAGCTCGATGTATCTTTTTCTGACGGAGGATCGTCCAACCAACACTCATGTGAAGGACGATGAGTTGTTGCCCCAACTTCGCGCCCTCCTGGATGAGTTTACCGCTGCAGTGCCGTTGCACGTTCGTTCGGCGCTGAGCTCCGAGTCGCACATCGTCTTTCGGCCGCTGGATGCGCTGTTGGTCCCGGAGCCCTGGTATCAGGACCGGGTGGTGCTGATCGGCGATGCCGCGCATTCCTCCACGCCGCACCTGGCGGCGGGTGCTGGCATGGGAGTGGAAGACGCGATCGTGCTTGCCCAGGAGTTGCAGAGCGCGACTTCGCTCGGGCAGGCCTTGGCCAATTTCCAGCGGCGTCGGTGGCCGCGGTGCCGGTTGGTCGTCGAGAACTCGGTGCGCCTCGGGGAGATTGAGCAGACCGGCGGGTCTAAAGAGGAACATGCCAACATCATGCGCGCGAGCATGATGGCCATGGCGGCGCCCTACTAGTTGATTGGCGCGGCACTGGCCGCGCGGAGCCGAGGTCCTTTTCCGCCACCAAAAAGCGTGGTTTTTGGTGGCTGCCTCGGTGGGTGGCGCCTACGGCGCGTTGGGCGCCTTCTTGTCACGGTGGCGGCAGTCTCGATGAGTGCTCCTTCAACTGCGTGCGGAACCAGCGATTGGCCGGGTCCGCATCGCGATGAATATTCCACTGCAGCACTTCCACCAGCTTGGGAAACTCAACGGGAGGGGCAATCATCTTCACAGGGAGCGTCGTCAGGTAGCGCTTGGCGAGCCGTGTTTGCACGGTGGCAATCCGGTCGGTGTCCACTACGAGAACCGCCAGCACATCGAAGCTCGGGGCGGTGATGTCAATCCGGCGTGAATCGCCGTAGGTGTGCTCGAACCAGCGCTCAAACCAGGGGCGGCCGCGCTTTGAGCCGAAAACGACGTGTTTGAGCGCAGTGTACTCATCGAAGGTGAGCGAGTTGCCGATGATGCTGCTGCCGGACCAGGCGATCACAGTGTAGGTGTCCTCGAAGAGGACCTCCTGCGGGTGGCTGGGAAGCACGTCAATCGTGGGACCGATCACGAAATCCACTTCACCGGCCTCGAGCTCATCCTGCACACGGGCACTGGATTGATGGAACTCGAAAGTGATGCCCGGAGCGGTGTAATGCATCTTCGCCAACACGTGGCGCAGGAATACCTCGATCACATAGTCCGAGGCGGTGATCACGAAGTGTCGCTTGCTGCGAGCGGAGTCGAAGGCCGGCTCGGTTGCAATGACGGAGTCGACCCGCAGGATGATGTCGTGGATCGGCTCGGCTAACGATCGGGCGAGCGGAGTCAGTTCCATCTGCCGGCCCACCTGGATGACGAGCGGATCTTCGAAATACTCGCGCAGCCGGGCCAGCGCGCCGCTCATGGCCGGCTGGGTGATGTTCAGCTTGCCGGCCGCGCGGGTCACGCTCTTGTCCGTCAGCAACGCATCCAGGGCCACCAGCAGATTCAGATCCAGTCTTCGATAGCGCATCTCGACACCCCCTTACGCCGCGGCACCCTTCCGGTCAGGTATCCACGGTTGTGATGAGCCGGATCAGCAAAATCATTTTCTCACCGCCCCGGACGCTCCCTAACATGCCCCAAGGCCGAACACCGGGTCAAATGCACGAAGGCCGAAGTCGCATGCGCATCCAGGCGAAGAATCCCAACCCGCTGCGGGGCTGGCAGGTCGATCGCAGTTCCATTCGCACCACGGGCAAGGACCTGCAGCGCCCCGAATGCATTCTGGCGGAGCGCAACGGCACCCTGTGGACGGCAGATGCCCGGGGAGGGGTCATGCGAATCGGTGCCGACTCGGGCCAGCAGCTCATCACTCAACAGCGCAATCAAAGCTTTGTCGAGTCGGGCGATGCCCAGAAGTACATTCTGCGCGGCACGCTGCCGAACGGACTGGCTTTCGCACGTAACGGCGACATTCTGATCGCCAATTTCGGCACGGATGCCCTCGAGCGGATGACCCGCGACGGACGTCTGACCACACTGTGTACGCAGATCGACGGCCAGCCGCTCGGCAAAACCAATTTCGTGTTGCGTGACTCTCAGGATCGAGTCTGGATCACAGTCACCACCCGCCTGGAGCCGTGGACGCGCGCGGTTACCGAGCGCACCGCAGATGGTTATGTCGCGTTGCTGGATGAGAAGGGGATCCGCATCGTCGCCGATGGATTTGTTGGCACGAACGAGATTCGGCTCGATGCGCGCGAAGAGTGGCTGTATGTCGTTGAGAGCAACGCACGGCGGATTTCACGGCTGCGCGTGGGGGCGGATGGCTCGCTGAGCAACCGCGAGATCTACGGGCCCTCGGACCTGGGAGGCATTCCTGACGGATTTGCCTTCGATGTGTTCGGGAATCTGTGGGTGACGCTGGTGGTGTACGAGCGCTTGATTGCCATAACACCGGATGGCGATGTGCTCACATTGCTCGATGACGGCGACCCGGCGGTGACCGCCGAGCTCGACCGTCAGTTTGCGGCCGGCACATTCAATCCTGAAAATTTCCTGCATCTCAAAGGCACGATCGCGCCGTGGATGGCCAGCGTGACTTTCGGCGGCGCGGATCTGAAGACCGTCTATCTCGGCAGTCTGATGGGCACAACCATTCCCTATTTCAGCTCTCCGGTCGCAGGTCTGCCCATGGTGCACTGGGGAGATTGACTATGACTCGCTCAACACGCCTGGGTAACAAGGTTGCGCTCGTCACCGGCGCCGGCAGCGGCATTGGCCGGGGCACCGCACTCATGTTCGCCCGCCAGGGTGCACGCGTGATGGGCACGGATATCGACTCGCGCTCGATGCAGGAGACCCTGGAGCTGGCGCACGCGGAAGGGTTGGATCTGCAAGGCCTCCATCCCATCGACCTCACTGTCGAAGCCCAGGTGCAGAAGCTCGTCAACCAGACGCTCGAGGCTCGAGGCCGGCTCGATGTGCTCGTCAATGCGGGGGCCTGGGGCGCATTCGAGCCGATTGAAACCATGGATTTCAACCAACACTGGCGCCGTACTCTGCAGTGCGAGCTCGACGTCGTGTTTCTCGGCTGCAAGTACGCGTGGCCACACCTGAAGGCGAGCGGGGCGGCATCGATCATCAACCTGTCCTCGGCCAATGCCTTCATGGCGCTCGAAGGTTCGCCCGCTCTTGCCCATTGCGCAGGCAAGGGTGGGGTGCTGGCCATGACGCGTCAGCTTGCCGCCGAGGGCGCGCCTCACAACATCCGTGCGAACAGTATCTGTCCCGGAATGATTGTGACCAGCGCGACCCGACCGGTCCTGGAAGGTAATCCCACGATTCGCGAAGCAGCGCGTCGCAAGACCATGCTGGGTCGCTTCGGTCAACCCGAGGATGTGGCCTGGCTTGCCGTCTATCTCGCCTCGGACGAGTCGAGTTGGGTCACCGGCGCTGACTTTTCAATTGATGGGGGCGCCACTGCCTGGTGAATAAATGAAGAGGGGGTTTCTCAATGGCTCGCAACACAATCGGCTCCTGGACCACCGGCCTGCTGGCGATGGCAGTCGCGCCCGCCTGGGCGCAGGAGGCGGCTCCCGCGGGGGCTGAGCTCCAGGAAATTGTCGTCACTGCGCAGCGCCGCGAAGAGTCGGCGCAAAAGACCTCGCTGGCGATCGAGGTCCTTTCACAGGATGCGATCGTCAAAGCCGGTGTGACCGATCCTGCGGGCATCGCCAACCTCGCCTCCGGCGTGAATATCGCATTCGCGGGCTCTACGGTGCAGACATTCATTCGCGGCGTCGGCAGCTTCGTGACCAACAGCTTCGCCGATTCGGCGATTGCCTATAACATCGATGGCGTCTATATCTCCCGGCCGACCGCCATCGCGGGTTTGTTTTACGATCTGCAGCGCATCGAGGTGCTGAAAGGGCCCCAGGGCACACTGTATGGACGCAATGCCTCGGGTGGCGCGATCAATCTCATTACCGCGAAGCCCACTCACGAGCTGGGAGGTACCGTCAGCGCGGAGGTCGGTGACTACAATCTCGTCAGAGTCTCGGGCGCATTCAACCTGCCGGTCTCGGACATCCTGGCTTTCCGTGCCGCCTTCCAGAGCAGCAAACATGATGGTTATGCGGCGGATGGATACTATGACGACGACACTCGTGCCGTACGGTTACACGCGCTGTTCACACCGAACGAGGATATTTCACTTCTACTGACCGGCGATCTGGCTCATTTGGGTGGCAAAGGACCCACCGGCATCCGCATCGGCCAGGGGGATCCCTCCACGAATGATCCGTGGCGCGATCGCGTCGACTCCGTGCCCACGGGGCTGCCGTCTCATCTGTCTCCCGTCCCCTGGGCTAACCAACTTTACGTCCCGAACGACAGTGGTTTCATTGATACCCATGTCTGGAATACCACCGGGCAGCTCGATTGGAACCTCCATTGGGCCACTCTGACCGTCATACCCGCATTCCGGAACCTGGAAAGCAGTACGCGGACATTCCAACCCGGCTTCCTGTTCGAGAATCACGAGACCTCCAGGCAGAAGACAGTCGAAGCGCGGCTGGGGAATGCCAGCGAGAAGGTCAAATGGGTCGGTGGGGCGTATTACTTCAAAGAGCATCAGACGCAGTTCTACTATGTCAATCAGGGAGTGAATGAGACCGCGGTCAACAGTCCCTTGCTGGACACGGATAGCTGGGCCGCGTTCGGTGAGACAACCTACAGTTTGACGCCCGAGTTCCGAGCGATCGCTGGTGTCCGTTATACGTACGAGAAGAAGGACCTTGCTGGCGAACAATGGAACACGACTCCCTATCCGACGTTCGTACGTGACTTTGTGCTGCCATCGCAGGTGCCACCATTCCTGCTCTCAGATGGCTCGTATGATTGCGCCTCGCCGGTGCCGCCGTTTCCGCATCCCAGTGTGTGCGCGTTGCCGACTACAGGTGAGACCTCCGGGCACAAGGTCACCTGGAAGGGTGGCTTTGAATACGATCTGACGCCGCAGAGCATGCTGTTTCTGACGGCAAGCGAGGGTTACAAGGCAGGCGGCGTGTTCACAACCAAACAGGCCGATCCGCGCTATAAGCCCGAGGAACTGCTGGCCTTCGAGTTGGGATCCCGCAACCGGTTCTTTGACAACCGGCTGCAGGTCAACTTTGAAGGGTTCTACTGGAAGTACAAGGACAAGCAGGAAGCCAGTGTCCGCTACGATCCCGTGGACGGTGTCAACTTCATCATCCGCAATGCCTCCAAGGCCACCATGTACGGGGCGAGTCTCGATCTTGCCTGGCAGGCAACGACTCATGATCGCATCGACACGGGAGCCGAGTACCTGCATTCCAGTTACGGAGATTTCCAGTACGTTCTCAACTCGGGTGGCACGACCGGGTGCGTCGAGACTTCCCGCAGCGACGGCAACTTCAACATTGATTGCACTGGTAAGCAGCTTCCGAAGGCACCGCTATGGGCCGGGAATGTGGGTTATTCCCACATATTCGATCTGCCCAACGATGCGACGGTGACTGC
>Ga0307510_10008893_pt1 | contig 11965 bp, 8 predicted proteins | sample 12_EM_MG_FD_207224 | JGI IMG/M metagenome (GOLD analysis project Ga0307510, IMG submission 207224) | Populus trichocarpa ectomycorrhiza microbial communities from riparian zone in the Pacific Northwest, United States - 12_EM | ecosystem: Host-associated > Plants > Roots > Unclassified | place...
TATAAATAAAAACAACAAATAAAAACTATATAAAATAGAAGTATTTAAAATAAACTAACATAAAATTAAAAGCAAGATTAGATAAAATCATATAAAAATCAAACACATCAACTCATTTAATTATGAAAAAACAAAATACGTTGCAAGTGTGTATAATAAACACACATTATATAATGTAAGCTTGGAACGGGACATGTTCTTAAATTGGAGCTCGTGCGAGAGAGGTAGGATCGGAACAACAGTCATTATCTATCTCATAGTGGTCGATGATATCATGAGAAACAGGGTAACTTGGATTTTATTGCTAGCTAGTAGCTACCTAGCCATCGGAGCCTTCATCCGTTACTCGCTATAATTTCTCCATCGGCCTGGTAATTATTGTTTTCAGGATTCTCATTCTCCTACACCTCTCCGGAAAACAACAATCACCAGCCTGATGGAGAAATTAAAGCGAGAAAAAGATGAAGGTCCCGAGGGCTAGGTAGCTAGCAATAAATTCAGGTTACCTAGTTCTCATGGGTTTCGTCAACCAAAATGGGATAGACAATGACAGTGCGTTCCAAGCTTACACACAAACACACACACACACATACTTTATTGAATCAATGATTTACAGGTGAGATGCTGGGAGTGTTGTATCCTCCAGCCTTTGCGGATCCTTGCACATCTGAGTCAAAAATATTTGGTGGTTTACTCAACTATGCTTCAGCAGTTGTGGCATCCTTGATGAGTTGGGCAAACACTAAGTAATTCTCCAACACACAAATGTGAATAAACAGTTTTGACGTTGATGAAGATTAATCAAAGACCCTAATGCACAACGAGTAGTTTTAACTTTCAATTCTATGCTAACAAGTTCAGAATTTTGAGTCCACACTGAATCAACTAAGAACATTGATGAGTAGAAGGAACCTAACCGATTGATTACCTGAGAAAATCGATTGTTGTTTTAGCCTTTGGAAGCAATGACTCCATCGACGATTACCATATGATCGCTTTGAAGTGAATGATCAAGAGCCTAGCAATGCCCTCGTTTAGATTTTCCAACTACACGTACAAATTTTTGGTTCAAGCATAGCTTGCTTTTACTTTAGCGGCATTGAAATTTCAAGAAAATAGCACAATAAATTGGACATTTAGTGGAGTAATTATTTAGCATTCTTTATCGACAATTGATCTTAAGATAATGAAGGGACTCGAACAAGAATTTTAGAGTTAGGAGCAGGAACTATATTTATCACGGGCTCCTGTGTATCATGCAATGCAATGAAAACAATAAATAGAAAAAAAAAATTTCTTCTTTTAAATCCTCGTATTATTTTAAAAATACTTTACAAAACAACCATATTTCCAAAAAAAAAAAAAAATCTTCTCTGAAGTAGCTGTAATTATGCGTGATGATATAAATAGGCCATCAACTGTGGACTGTGGGAGGTGAGGTTCGAACTCTCAATTTCAAGGGTAAGCATTCTACAAAGAAAGAGCTCATTCACCCTTATATCAACTCGTTGTTGGCCGTAATTCTTTGGTTTGACATTCCGTTCCATTCTAACTAGCCCATGAAGCATGGGCGACATTCATTATGTTTTATTTATTATGTTTGCAAATGTACTCCAAACTTCTTTTCTTTTTTCATATTGATTAGGTTTTATATATATTTCTTAAATATGCTTTATTTTTATTCCTTGTTTTTCATTTTTTTTAAATTTCCAATATAGTGGATTTCATATTGTTCATAGGCATACCTCTGGAAAAAAAGTAAAGAGATGAAGAAAGTAATATGGTTTCAATTTAATGCTGAACCGCACATTAAATTTCAAGTCTTGCTTGTCCCCTCGTGATTGAGATCAGACTCTAATTTTTTAAAATTTTAATTCTGCATTATAGATTTTTTTAAAAAATATTGAAAATGTACAAAAAGGGGGGGGTTTTGGTTTGAAGGAATTAAAGTACCAAGAACCAAATCATTAAAATGAAAAAATTTGGAAGGTTCTGTTAATTTGATTCAAGACTTAATTAAAAAAAATAAATTTTATAGCTGATTTCGACTTCAATTGAAAAGATTTGAAAACCATAAACTATTTTGAAATTGCAAAGAAATTGAAAGGTTTATTAAATTTTAACCAATGATCAAATTGAAAAAAACCTTTTTGATTTGGTCTTGATTCATTACCAAAAAATTAAACAAATTTGACGGAATATTTCATCGATGTTTAGAAAAAAATCCATTGGTATTTGAATTCTCAATGAAATTATAAATGGAAACTTGTCGTCATAAAGTTTCTCAATGAGAATTTATTATCTATTAAAAATTCAAATACCGATGGAATATTCATTGTAGATATTCTGTCAGTAACTTCTTCGGCATCATAAATTTTTATGGAACTTTCTTTTGCTAATTATGTCGAAAATGCCTAAACCTTGTACAAGTTTTTGATAAAGTGGGTTGTCAATGGAATGACCGATCAAATTGTCTTTCTGTCAATGATTCTATCATTGGTTTAACAATTTTTTTATTATTGTTTAGTTTTTATAATCCTAAATGCATTTTTTTCAACCTAAAATCACAATCATAACAAAAACACATCTCAATAACAAAATTTTATGATACATATTTTATCATTCATCTAAATATTCTATACACAAATATGTTTTAAACAAGACATATTTTATGATATGTTTTAAATATATGGAGGTAGAGGTAAAGGTAGAGGTAGAGGTAGAGGGGGAAGAAAAGATCCTGAACTAGAAGGTTCAAAAGAGGGAGGCAAATGTAAAGCCATATATGTACATATTGGCTCCCAATACATCCTATTTCCTTGTTTGAATCGTGCTCTTATTTTTTTCCTCCAAACTGGGCAAATATACTTCCAGTTGTTCACAAACCCTTTTTTGGACTAGCACATCAATGTCTGGTGATGTTAGGCTTGGGTCGGAATGTGATGTGTCTATAGTTGAAGTAGTACAACTCACCCTTATTTCTCAGGTTGATATCATATGTATACCATAAACTTGATTCATATTGGATCTATTAGTTGCATCATCCTTCAACCACAATTGAGGATCATGAGGAGGATGGGTGTAAGTGTTTTTGGTAAATTTCGCAGTCATGTCGGTGTTATAGTTATCCTATAAAACAAAACAAAAAAGTCACAATCCTAAATTCATATTAATAATGCAAATAAATATTAGTAAGGCAATCATAACTATACAATAACTTGCAACAAAACACTTCAGTTGTTCTATCAACAAACTTTTTCTCACCTTTCCTTTTATCCCCCTTCTTTATATAAGTTTCATTATATACTTTATTGGAGTTGGTTCGCGCCTAACCTGTTTTTTCTATAAATTAAATAGTTTTTTTTAATAGTCTCATAAATAAACACTTAATTGAAACTTCAAGAAAGATAATAAAATATATAACAACAAGGTCTTACTAGGTGTTTTGCATGGTTCAAAAATGGAAGCGCTCCTCTGATGTGCTTGCTCATCGAACTATGATTTTTTTTTTTTAGTTTTGAGACCCGGATTGTTAGCTCTTTTTAAAAACTTCTGATGCCATAAAATCTTAAAACAATGCCCAATTACACTTTGTGACACGTCTCATTCTATAATTTTTTTCATATTTCTACATCATCAAAGTTAGCTCTATTAATTGCTAGTTTGAGGTATCATACCATAAATCATGCAATCTGATATAAAAATTTGTTAAACAAAAATAAGGTAAGGAAATAAAAGAATTCAAGTTTATAACAATATAACATTTTTTTATTGATACTTACCTATTTGCATTGTGGTTTTTCCACACTTTCCTGCCAACACCTCATTATTAGTGTAACACCCCGTAATTTCTAAACATCATAATTGAGTTTTGAGCCTTGATCTCGATGAAAAACAAGGTAATTTTTTTTACATCGTGAAATTTCATCCTTTAAGTCATTGAGATCTCTATTGGAATTCCAACAAAGTTTCCCCTAAAATAGACATTTCCAAGTTATTGACACATATATACATAACAACATCACGAACTCTTATTGTCAAGACATATTGGACTTTATCTATTCACAGTGCAAAGTCAAGAGAATATATTCTCTACTCCATCAAATCATTCATTTGATTCACACAACAAATATATTATGAACTCTTCAATAAGTAACATTAACAATCATGGATATAAGATCATTTATAATATATTAGCATACCTAGTTCATTTATTATACAAAGGTAAATTAAAATTGAATTATAATATAATAATTGAAGCCAAGAGCTAAGTACTTGCATAATAAATTCACAATTGTGTACATTATAAATGGATCAACATCATTTGATATATTAAAAGAAATTTATCATGTCCCACATTATATTTTCATTACTTAAACTAAAAGAACTATAGGGAAATGGTATTCCTTTGTTCAATTCTGAGCAGCACCTGGAAAAAAAAAAGTATACAACATAAGTATATAATGACATAATTCACTTGATATTAAATGCACATATTAATTTACTTCATTATTCCAAGATCGACAATGTATATACAATTGCATAATCCTTTTTCCACTCATCAACTAGATTGTTTCATTCCAATTCTCCCTTAATATGAATTTACTTAGAAATTTACTATACCATACCTTATATAAAAGACAAAATATTACTTCTTAGTTTGATCGAATCCCTTCAACCTCATATTAATAATCACTTCCTCTTATATAGATTTTACTAGGTGACTTTGCAAACCTCGATAACCACCCGCCCCTCTTTGAATGAGGAGCGTCTCATTTCTCCTTCTTTCTTTTATACAAGTTCCTTTACTTTATCCTTACTTTGTTATCCTTAATATTATTATCAAAATATTGTACTTACATACCAATTCCACATACATGTTGTATGTTCTTCTCTTTAAAGAAATTCATAGATGAAATTTCATACTTTCTAAATCCCCTCTAGAATGTTCATTACTCGTGATGTTCTTTTGTGTCATCATATTTCATTATTATGTCAAATGGAAGTGAATCTCTCTCCTAGGTATGCATCATACAATTTCCTAAAGAACAAGCACCACCCTGTTTGTGATCTTATAGTTATCCACAATTTTAGTCAAAATTCCAAGTAGTTGGCTATACAATCTAATCATGAAATATTTATCACATTATCTATACACCTCTTTTTTAATATGTGTTAAATCAATGTCTTGTTTGACAACATAGTATCGTGGAACTAACTCCATAATTCTTTAAATTATTGTGCTTTTATTACCCAATAAACCTCAAAATAGTTAGTTCTTACATCGTGCTATCAAAAACCCTTTTGATGCACCCTCAATGTTATTCCAAAGACAACTTTAAACTTTATACATTAAACTATTGAAATAGCTTTCCAAAATATGCTTAAGTATTGTTTCATAGACAATGTTGAAATTTGTTTGATACCTAATTGAAATTACTTTTTCTTTTACACTCACACATACTTTCAAAACAACCTTAATCATATCTAATTTCACTATCAAAACAACCAATATCTTAACACATCTAAATCATTAATCATCATTTGTTCAACCTCTAGTGGACTGCCAAAATCATTTTCCAACTCAACCATTTATTATAACAATTCAATCAACCATATCATCATCATCATCCTAATAGCCAACTTAGTCTTTACCATTCCTTATGGATGTTTATCATTATGGCTACCCTTTTTTTCTTATATTATCTTATTTGGTTTCCTTCAACTAGTTCACCAACTATCTCAGCAAGTCAAAGTGCTGGCATTTCTAACTTCACTTAGGACCACTAGTTAATAAATATTCCAGTAATCAATCATATTGACACCATTAGTTCCTTCCAGGTAAACTAATCAATCCAATCATCTCGATCATCAGTTTTACTGATGCCACTAGCTGCTTTTGAACAACTAGTTTATCAAATATCCCGGTCATCAATCAGATTAATGTCACTAGCTCCTTTCAGACAGTTAGTCTAACAAATATCTTAATTTCTAAACAATTAGACTCCCTCTCTCTCTCTCTCTATCTCTCTCTCTCTCTCTATTTGTGTTAGAACATGTATATGTACAAGTAGTTGTGATTGTGACTCACATCTTCCTTTGGTTTTAAGTTCAAGAATAGCTTAAACGCCCTCTATGGGTTGGGGATAGGCTTCTCATCCAGGTTTTTTTAAAATTAACAAACAAGGTATTTTTTAGTCAGATTTTTAAGACTATGTATAGCATATTCTTTATGAAAATGGGGGCATAAATCATGAATTAAACGATGCATATCTCCACTAGGATGTGTCTCAAGAGTCAATAGAAAATTATTTAAAGAATCCTTACTTAGGCCATCCTTAATGAATTGTATTTTATCTCCATGGTTTATAGATATCATTTCTAAAAAGTGACATTGTCTATTACAAGTCCATCTGGCATATCTATGATAGGCTTTAAATCATTTTGCATGGCGTTTCATTGCAAAAGTGTTTTTACTTATCCTAGACATGTGTGAAATAAAAGAATTAGAAGACTCACCTGATAATTGGACATTTGCTTTAATTATCTAGCCAATATCTTCAGGAATCTTATGGTGCATTAACAACCTTATTCTTTCACACCTAGCAAGGGAAATTTTGTTATCGTATTTTGAGACAAAACGGGAAAATACTTTTTCAATTTCTCGAGTGGTGTCCATTTTTATATTGAGAAATGAAGAAGAGATGCAAAGAAAAGAGAAGGAACAAAGAATTGAACAAATAAATAAACAGATATTAGTTATCATGTGTTTCTTTTTGGTATGACATTATTTGCCATTTGACTAGGATTGGAAAGAGACTAACAAAACAAAAGTCATATAAAAAAGAAACACACAAAACAATGTGAAAAAAAAAATTAATCAATCTTTATAAACAGGATCATTCAAATCAATGGATTCATTTTCACTATAAAAATTATCAAAGTAAACTTTCAAATGATGTTCATTCACCTTAAAAACATTATCATTCTTTGGATTCTCGATATCAAAAGTCCCAAAAGGATTTCCATGTTTCACAATAAATGGATTGTTCCATCTTGATCTTAGCTTTGCAAGAAATAAATGGAGTCTAAAATTATAAAGCAAAACTTTTTGACCACCATCAAATGTCTTTCTCAAGATTTTCTTGTCATGAAACTCTTTGATTCTTGTTTTATGAATTTTTGAATTATGATAAACATCATTTCTTATTTCCTCAACTTCATTTATTTTTAACTTACGCAACTGGCTAACATCATCAAAGTTTGAATTGAAAGCTTTAATAGCTTAATAAGCTTTATGTTTAAATTCCACAAGCAAGTAACAAGGTTTTCCATAAACTAGCCTATAAGGTGTCATACCTAATGATGTTTTAAAAGTAGTTTGATAACCCAAATTACATTATTAAGTCTTAAAAACTAGTCTTTCCAATTAGGGTTCACTGTTTTTTTCAAGATTTCTCCATATTAGCAAGTTCTACCCATTTGTCTGAGGGTGATAAAGGGAGATAACTTTGTGTGTAATTCCATATTTCTTCATTAAAAATTCAAATAGCTTGTTGCAAAAATGTATTCCACCTTCACTTATCATGGCTCGAGGGATTCCAAATCGACTCAAAATATTTTCTTTCAAAAACTTGATCATTGTTTTATGATCATTATTTCGACTTGAAATTACCTCTATCCATTTTGAAACATAATTTATTGCGACTAATATATACAAAGAACCAAATGACAGAGGAAATGGACCCATGAAATCTATACCCTAACAATTAAAGATTTCAATGACAAGAATAGGATTTAAAGGCATCATATGATGTTTTAAATGGATTCTAACTTTTGTCAATTTTCTCAAGTTCTTAAAATGCATGTGCATCCTTGAACATTATGGGCCAATAAAATTCATATTGTAAAATTTATATAGTCGTCTTTTTTTACGAGAAATGACCCTCACATGCTTTAGAATGACAAAATTTAATGATAGTACTTACCTCATTGTCAGGAATGCATCTTTGAAATTGATCAGGACAATACTTGAATAAGTAAGAGTCATCCCAATAAAAATTCTTCACTTCGCTCAAAACTTTCTTTTATCTTGGATACTCTAATAAGTTGGAAAATCTCCATTTGTTATCATGAAATGACATTTTTCTCTAATTCAGCACAAGATTATTCTCTTCACACCTGCTCAAAACCTTTTTCCAAGTTATTTAAACAATTATCAAATGAATCACCAAGAATAGAAAAATCATCCATGAAAACCTCAAGAAAACATTCAACCATATCACTAAATATGCTCAACATGCATCTTTGAAATGTCGTTAGTGCATTACATAATCCAAAAGGCATCCTTTGATATGTAAAATTACCAAATGGACATGTGAAAGTAGTTTTCTCTTGATCTTTAAATGCAATTTCAATATGGTTGTAACCTGAATATTCATCTAGGAAATAATAAAATTCATAACCTGCAACTCTTTCTAGGATTTGATCCATAAAAGATTAAGGAAAATGATCTTTTCTAGTCATTAAATTAAGTTTTCTATAATCAATGCACATGCGCTAACTAGTAATAGTGCTAGTTGAAATTAACTAATTTTTCTCATTTGTTATCACAATGACTTCAGACTTCTTAGGTACAACTTGGGTAGGACTTACCCATTTGCTATCAAAAATAGGATAAATAATTCCATTATCTAAAAGTTTAATGACTTCATTTCTCACTACTTCTTTCATATTAGGATTAAGCCTTCGTAACATTTCTCTAGAGGATTTAGCATTTTCCTCCAAATAAATCCTTTGTGTGAAAATCAAAGAATTAATTCTTTTTATGTCAGCTATAGTCCATCATAATGTATTTTTGTGAATTTTTAGAGTTTGTAATAACTTACCTTCTTGATGTGCATTAAGTTTGGAAGAGATTATTACAGGAAAAGTTTCTTCTTCTTTTTTCAAAAATAAGTAATTGAGATTAGATGGTAATGATTTCAAATTAAGTTTTGGTGGTTGAACACTTGAAGGTATGAACTCAATTGATCATGGTGGCAACTCCTTGGTTTTTGGTCTCTAACTACTTACCTTTAATTCTTTCTGAAAATATATCATTTACAAATCTTCAGATTCATTAAAGTCAGTTTCACTAGAAGTAGTTTCAAATTGATCATAAACTAATTTTTCAATAAAGTCTACTTCTTGTAAATTATGATCATCTTCAGGTTGCTTGCAAATGTTGAAAACATTCATTTCCAATGTCATGTTTCCAAAAGATAATTTCATCACTCCATTCCTACAATTAATCAATGCATTAAAAGTTATAAGAAATGGACGTCCTAAAGTAACAGGAATTGAATTACATGTTTCAACAAGTTGTGTATTCAAGACAATAAAATTCACAGGATAAATGAATTTATCAACTTCTACTAACACATCTTCAACTACTCCTCTAGGTATTTTTATAGATCTATCAGTAAGTAAAAGAGTTATAGAAGTTGGTTTTAACTCACTTATATTAAGACTTTGAAAAACTAAATATGGAAGTAAATTCACACTAGCTCCAAAAGCGTTTTCAATTTTTTGTTCTCCAATAAAGCATGAGATTGTAGAACAACCAAGTTCTTTATATTTCAAAACATTATTTTTTTGAAGAATGACACTTACTTGTTCGACTAAAAAGGCTTTCTTTTTTCACATTCAGTTTTCTCTTCATGGTACACAAGTCTTTCAAAAATTTAGCATAAGAAGGTACTTGTTTAATAGCATCCAGTAAAGGTGTATTGATCTTTATCTATTTGAAAGTTTCAAAGATTTCATAATTATGATTCACTTTCATTTGATTAGTCATGGCATGTGGAAATAGAATTACTGGTGGGGAATCAGTCTTTTTTTTGTAATGTTCAGGTTCAACCTCTTCCTTACCCTCAAAGATTGACTCATCATCTTTCTCATAAAGTTTAAGATTAGGTTTTTCAATAACCTTATCACTGTGAAGAGTCATGACTGATTTGACTTGATCCATATATTCGCTTCCCGAGCTACTCGCACTTGAGTTATATTGTCCTTTGGTATTTTGTTATGGTTGAGAAGAAATCTTACCTTTCTCCTGAAAACTGAGAGCAAATATGAATTTTACAAAAGCACCTTTTAAATCTTTCATGGTTTGAGCATTTTGAGTGTTGATTGACTCTTGCTTTTCAATGAATACATGTAGTGTTTCCTCAAGATTTCTTCTAGGAGAGGGAACATAAGGAGGTGCGTATCCTTGATAATTTCGATGAGAAGGAAAAGAATTCTTTTAAAAATTATTGTTGCATTTCATCTCAATCACACATAAATCCTGACCTAAGATTTTGTATCCATATTTTAGCTTTTTCTTTAAAGAAAAAGGGAAAAAGCTTTAATTTAATGGTGTTTATGCTATAATTTAAGTCATTATACGTGTTACAAACCTCTTCAAATTCTCTCAAATATAAGTATGGATTTTCTAGATCTAAGCCATGAAAAGTTGGTAAGAGTTGAATACTACCTATTTTAAAATTTAAGTGAGATACATTAGAAGGGAAAACTATACATGATGGTGCACTTGTTCTTATTGGATTCATGTGGTCTCTAAATGTTCTAAGACAATTATTGTCATTATGAAGTGATTGGCTATCTTCTGCAACCATGTTTTCTAAAGAAGATGAAGATTTCCTAGAAAGACTACCACTTAATATGTGTGACCAAACTCTCATACAAATGCAGAAAGAAAAGAGAAAAGGAAGAAAAAATAAAATTAGATAAAATAAATGTGAAAAGAAAAAAATATATAGTTTATACAGTAACTTACCTTCCAGGCAACGACACCAAAAACTTGACACGATCAAATGATCGATGTCTTCTCCCAAGTGTAGAAGTGTCAAAGTAATAAATAACCCGGCAAGATCAGGGTCGATCCATACGGAGGTTAATTATACAAAATCATAAATAATAAAAGAAACAGAGTTGAAGTGAACTTTGAGATGTTATATCAATGTAAAGATTAAACAAATATAAAACAATTGTCAAGATTAGAGAATCCATTAATGATATTTAAAATAAGTATAATCCAAACTCTTTTTATTACTCAACTAGAAACCACACACAAAGGAGGTTCCAATCGGATGATTCATCATTGATGGCTCATTTTAACTTATTAACATGATCATATTAATTATCTTATTTGAGTAACACCAATATATGTAAATGTTATCAAGTATTCATGTTGCTAACTTATGTCAACAACAAATTGAGTTCTTGTCATAGCATAGGTGTCAGTTATCCATACCTATGAAAGAATCAAGTATTTATTATGTCAAGGGTTGTACACTACGAATCTAGACTCACCACTTAACAAGCAGGGTATTAAGAATAAGTAAGATAATAATTATAAAACATGTTAATAGAAACTTTCTTGAATATAAATATTAAAGTACATGTTGAGTTTGTACTAACTTATGCTTTCGTCATTAGTGTAACCTTTTCACCTTGGCAAAAATAAACTTAACTAAACATAATGAAGAAGAAAAACATAAATAAACAAGATAAGAACATAGCTATGATATTAATTAACTAAGTATAGTAAAAGAAATGATAAGTATAAACAAGATATTAATGAGAATATAACATGAAATAAAATTGAACATTACAAAAATACAAAGAAAAAAAAGCAAGAGAAAGATCTTGATCTGAAAATCAAGATGTCTAAATACATGGCAAATGCCTCCTTTTATAGGCTAAAATTTAGAACTATTAATTCGGTGGCTAATTATTGCTTTGGTGGTTAATTATTGATTTGGTGGCTGGATAAAACATCATTGATAATATCAAAATTTAAACAGATGGTCTTCTTGAAAGTTATGGGTATTTGTCTCATCTTTTCAAAAAAAAAAACCTCTAGAACTCGAGATATGGGTTAAACACTGAACAGTGTCTAGGTTGCAGGACAGATTTA
>Ga0307510_10008894_pt1 | contig 11965 bp, 11 predicted proteins | sample 12_EM_MG_FD_207224 | JGI IMG/M metagenome (GOLD analysis project Ga0307510, IMG submission 207224) | Populus trichocarpa ectomycorrhiza microbial communities from riparian zone in the Pacific Northwest, United States - 12_EM | ecosystem: Host-associated > Plants > Roots > Unclassified | place...
GTCGAACCCATTGCCTACTTAGGGCCAGATCCTTCACAGAGGTGAACGGCTGCAAAAGTTCCAGCCATTGTTCGTTCTCCATGTCATCTTGCCAATTTTGTCGCATGTTGCGGATGTCAAGACGTTTAAAAGTGACGAAGGGAGGAAGCGACGAGCTACAGATCTGGGAAAGGGATGAAACTTGCCAGTCCGATGCTCTGCAAGAGATCCCCAACTGAAGAACCTCGTGATCAGCTGTCCCTTTTCGCCCGAAGAGAGTAACGGTGACACGATCATCGGAAAAAGCTACGTATGCTCGATGGGGTGCCTCGAATGTTCCTGTGCGACTGATGAAGTGGCGCAGTAAAGGAGTGTCGAAAATCAGTTGGTTAAAGAAGGTCATGGTGGAATTGTCGAGTAGAGGGGCATCTATTCGGGATACGATATCCTCCAAGTATTCGCATTCGCCTTCGAACATTAATGAGGTGAGAGTGGGGAGGACAACGCGTGTGAGTGGAGGTGGACGTCGGCTTTCCCGGTCAGCCCGGCGCCAAGGGGATCGGAATCCAAGAGAAAGTTCTTTGAGTCTTGACAACGCGACCAGGCTGTTGACCAACGCCTCTGGTGAAATGTATCCAGAATGAGGGATATCCCAAAGGTGAAGATAGACGAGGCTATCGGTAGACAAAAGTAGTTTTCCTAATCCAGGAAACGGAATATCCCAAAAGTCGTGCTTTAGACGTGGGGCAACTCCGCCCAAGAATGAATCGGGAAGCACCGGGCCGTCTTCTCCATGTGATGACCAAAGCTCGAGATCTGTCAGCGCAGGAAATGGCTCCTTCATCGCCGCGACGTGTTCCAACAGCGAATTCGGAATACTCCGGAGGCAGACACGATTTCGCTGCCCGAGCGCAGCGACGATGTTAGTCACACCGTGACTTGGCCCTTGCGGCTGTGACATGTAGGCAGATATGACAATAGGCAACTCTGGCCAGACATCCAACATCATTTTGACAGGTCGTTTCGGGGTGCAGAGAAGTCGCAGTCTCAGGCGACACGGTGACGCAAACACCGTCACTGCCAAGTTGAAACACGACGCATCGCCATCTTTGACACACGTGAATCAGCGAGTGCCATGCATCTGGGGCTTCGTACTGGACAGCGCTGTCCACGTAGAGGTCGAAGATCTCCAGGAGGACATCGTCGGGGAGCGCACTGACAGTCACCCGTCGGTATGTCTTTTCTGTACTGATGCGGGGGAGGAAAATGGAGTTGCGGAGGAGAAGAGTTGCTGCCAGTGGGAGGGAAGGAGAGTAAGGACTGGCCCCAACTCAGTAATCATCCAAGACCAACAGGCTGATTATCACTCACATTGACCTTCTTCGACCCACAACAATTGTTCACAGTCAACATTATCGACGTGCCTATGGACCAAGGACAGAAATTTTAACGATGGAACCGGCCCGGACTTTCGGAGTTTGAACAGCTTTAAATAGTCGACGGGTGGGAACCTTTCACGACTTTGTTCTGCTCAACATGAACAGAACGCAAGGATGGCTTAGGACCGTTACCTGTCAGAGGTGAGGATTGGAGTTGGATACTGCAGAGCGGTCGTCTTTGTATCATCTAGGCCTTGTGGTCATGTCGTACGTACATCAGTCGCCGTGTATTCTACACAGCCCTCAATACGTCGACCTCGACCGCATCACGAACCAGTGTCCCAATATCCTTGGTTTTCCTGTACCCTATGCAACGGAACTTAGGGCGGTGAAGGAAGGCGGAAGCCGCATTACCATATGTGGAACTGAATCGTAGGTTACTCTCGCCCTTTGTACATTGTACACGGTCTCCTCTAGCCCCTCTTGGCTCGGTTCACCGTTCAAGAACACAAATTTTCTGCCCTTAATTTGCAACGCATCACGCTCGTACCGCCGTACTTCACATGTCTGTTGCCGTGCTGTCACACGACCGCGTCCGTATGGAATCTGTCAAGTCTAAATTACGGCAAGACGGACTGGGCTGCGGACCAGGTTGCGTTCCGGGCGTGAGTACTGACCCTCCTGAGTGCGTTTCCGGAGTGTTACGCCGGTGTATGCCACTCGCGGATAACATTGTCAGTGGTAAAGTGCATTGTGGGACTTGAGCGGGGCTACGGTGTACTTGGACGGACGGGGGATTCCCAGCCGACGCATTATGCGTGTGTACGACCAGACGTCCCAGGTGCGCTCCAACGTCTCTCGACACCTTTCCTCGTTGCTCACGACTGTAGGTACGTGCCAAGACCAGTTTCAGACATTGACGTCATCATGACACTGATGGTTATTCGTTCTTTATAGTCGAATGTGGGATAAATCTTCGGCCCCGTGGTCTCTACCCTGACCCAATAGAGTATGATGCGCGATCGACAGAATCTCCGCCTTCTCTGTGAACCTTTTCCCACGGCTGCTCTGCTTCCTCTTCATTGCTTTTTTGTTGGTCGCCATCGTCTGTATAGATGGCCGGCCACAGTGGCGTCCTGCGTAGGTTAATCGGGTTCTACATGTCAACACGGACGGACTCTATACTGTACTGTCAGGCCCTCCATCAACAGATATTCAGCCACGAGAGCGACGCCCTTGTACTTGCCCTGCTTCCATTCCCCGCTCCAACGGGGGTTCTCGTACATGTCCAGAACAAGTGTCGAGTGCCTGACCAACCTCAGCGATTTCCCAATGTCGGTCCCATCAGGTTGGGCGCTATCTACCAACAGCCAACGTACTCGTTTTCACCGATACGACTTTGATTGCGCGCATTAGATTCCCACCACCATGATGTAAGGACAAATCTATCCATCAAATGAGAATAAGACGTTGTTTGAGTTCGGAAGTTATAAAACGGTCTCGAAGAGCGACATTGTCAACCCCGTAGTACGTGGTGCGACAATTGAAGCAATGAATGAGGTAAGGTGGACGTGAAGACCCGCATTGTACGGGACACCGGTATCATTTCCTGCGTCACCGGCTTTTTCACGCCTCTGCAATCAGATGTTTCATCGCTCGTCGTGTTGTAGTACTGTACGTCTGGCCTGGTGGTGCTACAACTGCCGTGTGGCGTGCCGCGAAAACTAGCCACCAGGCGTGAGAACAGGAATTTCCCCCCATTGACACAACTCGACGACGCGGGGCCGTTAATTGCTCTCATCCATTGACAGCCTAAATGCCTCCCCCACAGAACGATGACATATTGATGCCCCTGCCCACAAAATGGACGGTCGCCGGTCAGGGACTGTCGTACAGTGTTCTTTTTACGTTGGCAGGCACGGGGCGCACCCACGTAAAGGATGCTCATAGTACAAAGTTTCATATAAAAAAGTTTTTCTTTTTTCCCCCTTACCATGCTCAACGTCGACGTAATCACACATCGGAAAAGGCTACGCCACCACCGCCCGGGCCATGTGGGATTACTACTGTAGCCAGTACAGTAATAAATCACGCAGCCTAGTATGGGATCTACTGGAATTAATGAAGGGCGCGCATCCGTTTCCGCGTTTAATGTCGGGTGCATTTTCCCACAGCGTTGGCTTCGGGTGCACCCGACGTCAATTATTGCTGGCCTGTCGGCCCCACCGAGGCAAACAAATGTTGTATTAACACGCACTATTAAAAATCGAACAATACCCTTCTGTCTGTCAGTATTGTTATTGTATGCACAGACAGATAGAAAGATTTCATCCGAGTCCGGTGTCAGTGTAGTTCTTGTTTTAGCCTGAACAACAACAACAAAAAGTCGATCACGTCGCAATCTGCCAGTGCAGTCGGAGTCTCTGGTGGTCAGATTCGGTTTCTCATTTCCGTCTGTTCGTGTGAATCTGTCTCAGTCTCAGGTTTGATTTGCCACCTGGGCGCTTAACATCAGCGCATCAACATCATTAATATTGCATGATGGATGCATGATGGACCCATTAGCCCGGTTGGCACTGGCAGGGTACGTGCTAGCGATTATTGACAGAGAGAACCTGAAGGTCAATTGGGCACACATGTTAAGTCGTCTGTCTCTTGCGGGGGGTCGTCGCCACCCTACTGCCAGGCTACTGGATGTGTTGGGCTACGGAGAATTCCCGTGCCAGTGGTGGCTGATTAAGATGATGCGCCAGTGGGTGCTCGACATCATTATTATTCATACTGATACGGGGTTCCGAAGAGAAGTGTTTTAATAAATAAAGCATTGAGTCATAAAAAAATGGCGTGCATAGCCACTACCGTACCATCAAGACACTCCTCCCAAAATGAGATCCACAACGACCCCCACCCCCTATCAAATCGCCCTCCCCACGACGCCGTCCAAGCCCCCGTCCAAGCCGGCGCCGTAATATAGCGGTACTGGTGGTACCGGAGGCTTAGCCACCCATTCTTCATTAAGTGCCTGGACCACCCAACACCGCACACGCCACACGTCTGTCCAACAACTCGCCAGCCCGAAGCTAATCCGCACAACGCCAAGTTCTCGTCCAGCGGCCTCTTCGAGAGCACGTAGTGTTGGCGGATGCTTGGAGTCGCCGTGTCCCAGTACAGCCATGAGACTACCAAGGGAGAGTAAGGTCGCTGCACCGCCCGGGTTGCACATGCACCCTGTTCGAAGGGCGATGCCATTCGCAGCGGCATGCGCCGCTACTGTTGAGAGCGGAATGGGATCGCCTTTGGCCTGCATAGGACGTTTGGAAGGTTTCATAAACACTCTAGACTCGACCATTTACGAGCTAATGAATCACATACATCAAACATAAGGCACGAGATTACGCCTCCTGCGCCTTGTGCCGCCTCGCCGGGCTCTGGTGGGGCACCCGGAATGCGTGAGAGTATGCGCACCGCAGGAGCCCCACTTCGTGGCCAACGAATTTCCCCCAGGAGACGTGCGCAGGAAGCAGAGAGCGCTGCAATCCGTGCGGGCAACGCGGGCAGATACGCACCGAGGAGATGGAGGCCGGTCGTCACCGCCGGGAGAAGGGTGTAGTTGAGCGTTCCATCCTAGATGTTTTGTTTCAGGCACCCGCCCACATTAATTCCGCAGTGGGAGACACTGACCTCGAATGCCTCATCAATTGCTGTGGTGCGGCCAACAACGGTGCCTGGAACTTGTACGACATCGACTGTGCCACCGGCGAACCACGGCCGCTTCTCTCGAAGCCAGGCACCGATCCCTGGTGCGAGGACAAGAGCGCCGATGCCAGTCGGGAAACCGAACATCTTGTAGAAACTGACCGCCACGGCGTCGACAGGGGTAAGCGTCAGATCAATCGGAGTTGTGGGCGCTAATGCTGCCGCATCGAGCAGCGTCGTAAAGCCTCGGCTAGAGGCATGTGCAAGGACGGCGAGTGGGGGCTTTGAACTGGTAATGTTTGATTGTCCGGTATAAGCGAATAGCGCAGGGGTGCCCGCAGGTGGGCAATATTTGTCGATGAGGTTCTAGATGTGGATATATGCGCGTTAAGGCGAGTTATGTGCGCCATAAAGGAGCAGTGCACCCACAAATGCCTCTCTCACGCGCACGCCACCCCGAGGAGGGGAGGAGAGATAAACGATAGGCGCGCCTTTCGCTATTGCAAATTCGCGAATTCCATGAACGGAGTTATGAGCATCCTCTGGGAGTATGAATGCGGTCCCTGGTCTGAAGGGGAAGGATTCGCCGACAAGCTTGAGTGCAGCGCTAGCGTTCGCGGTGAAGATGACTGTTGACCCTGGTGGGGCATTGAAGAAAGAGAGGACGGCAGCTCGTGCTGTAGCAGTCAGTGCTGCAGACAGTTTTGAACTAAAAGGGGAGTGAGCAAAGGATTAATCACACAAGACCATAATCTAGGATGACGATACGAACCTTGGACTCTCCGAGTGGGTATTACCAAGAACAGCAGTTTGAAGGAATTCGGCATGAACGGAGATGAGGCTAGCTGGGTATAGTGCGCCGCCCATATAGTCCACGTATGTCTCATCAGGTGCAACGCGGCTGTACTCTGAGCGGCGGAGGGCATCAACGTGCCAACTGGAAGCATACTGGGGATAGTCATGGAGGAAGCGAACGTAAGCGAAATCAGCTTCAGAATTGAGTCGTGTTGAGGAGGGTGCCGAAAGAAGGCCTGCAGTAGGCGAGGGAAGGATGACATGTGTAAGCAAAGGAACGGAAAGAGGCTGGACAGATTTGGTGCGCGAGAGTGCTTGTGGCGATGGCGATGGCGATACACAGACGCATGGCCGTCCCTTTCGATTCGGGTGCTGGTTTTCTTTCTCCCTTTCAATATGCTTCTCCGAGAAGCTGTTGATGGAAGGTGACGGGCTTCTAGTAGAGATAGAAGGGGAGTCCTGAGAACGTAAATGCCTGAGCGATTGCGGGGCTGATTTGAGACGTTTGAGCGATCGTGGATGCAAGGGGGAAGCGGTATCTACGGTGGTATTGGTGGTGGTAGGTCGCGAGTGGTGGTTCCCCATGATCGGTACTGTGATTGTGAAACTGGAAACTTGGAACGGGGATACAGTAGATATTTATAGGAGCGGCGGTGAACGCTTGTGGCAAGGATCCAGTGGCGAGATCCAATGCATTCCTACTCTGAATACCCCAACTCACCTGATGCCGCAGCCGCTCCCCCCCGAAAAGGGATTCCGGGTATCTGGGGCTGTTCCAGAGATCGTTCCTGTGTATGTGGACGAGGCGTCCATGTTGCTTCATTAAGTTGTGATGTAACGTCAGCCACCAGCGGCAGGCACCTGTTACCTGTTCTGACGCGAGTCGAAACGAAACGAAACGCGGCGCAACTCTTCCCTGAATTTCAATTTCATTCTTCGACTGCCCGTTGTTGTTTTTGGAAACCGTTTTTTTTTTCACCTTGTCCTTCCCCCTTCCACTCGAACGCTTCTCTTGAAGCTTGGCCCAGAAAGTCACTTGGTCTCCACTAATTTTCTCTCTATTTCCCGCCACCTCCATGGGTCCAATTGTTCCCGTGGTTCTTCGCCACCCTTCATGTCACCTGTCCCAGCTCAGCTCGGGCTTCATCCCGCTTACTACGAAGCTTGGTCGGCGACTTACCTCGTTCTTCAGCATCTCATATTCCATGATATGATCACACCCTGCTTTCTTTTACCCCCTTGTCTTGCATTTTACAGGAGAAACCTGCCTCGGGGAGATCCGGCAATCCTTGTCACAAACTAGAGTGTTCAACGATGACACCGAGCCTGAGTCCGAGTCCGAGTCCCAATCCGAGATTTTGAATTCTTCGGGTTCAACTTTTGGTTTGTTCTATTCGGCTTCTCCACAGGGAAACTTCAAAATAGCTTCTCTGACTGATGGCTGCAGGGAGCGGGAGGATGCGCTTGGCCTTCTGCTTGTCACGGCGTGACTTCCTTCGTCAAGGCACGTACTCCGGCAACACCCGGGCCGATGTGTCCAGTTCAACCCTGTGCATGCGGTGTTCCCCCTGGGCGGTGGAAACAGGACGATGGCTTCAACTCGGCTCAGCGGTTCAGCACGCGTTTGGTGCGTCCTTCCATTTAAGGGGGAAACGTATTGAAACGGGCTTCCGTGATCAAGTGGAGCTTGTGTGGGAGAACCTGAGGCTCGGTGGCGTGCGACTGTACAGAGGTACTGTATAGTTTGTCTGCACGATTGTGTAGGAGATGCTACTACCTAATTTGTCCGGTTAAGCACGGAGGGAGGGCCGAACGTATACCGATCATGCGGGTACAGAGCTCCAGAGCGCTTTTGTGCGATGCAAAGGCGGAGAACCACGCGGTGATTTGCTATTGATGTCCCATCAAAAGAGACGAGATATGATACTCTACAGACAGCCCCAGCTCTGATCTCTTCGCGGCGAATTCAGGGGGTCAAGTAGAGTACCGTGCAGAACCTGCCGTATACGTGCTATCCTTTGAGATGCACATAAAGGAATCTGGTGACATGCTCATACCATGCCAAATAGGCTTCAAGGACCTGATATTTTCCCTATAGCTGTTAGCTCTGTCCACTTTGGCGTATTATTCAACCCGCCGCCGCCCCGATGTCTCCGTAGCGTGATATCAGAATGTCCCTCCTATGTACGTGTATGGATCGCCTCACTGATGGAACTCCGTCAGGTCCCGTCAATGTCGCCCCAACAAAGTCCGACTACTAGCCTTGTACTGTATATGCCTACCATGTCCCTGGCTTAACTTTCTGATGCAGAATATCAGCTACTTTGGGGCCATACTGTTCTTGTAGATGTGTGTCTCCTCCGTGACGTCGGGGTTCCATTCTGGGCTAACTTTTTGTCACTGGTCACTGGTCATTCAGCCTGTGTACTTCTCATCGCCTTTCCATTTATGTGCCATCGCCATCAGAAAATGGGTCCCTGTTGACTTATACCCGCATTCACTCCGTTTGCCTCGCCTCATTATCAGCTTGAGGTATCTCGATGTCAATAATGTCGGCATCGCCTATCTGCCAGTTGTGGCACCTCGTAGCATGAGGCTCCGAGTCGTTACGCATCATTCTCCAACAACAACTATATTGGATAGCCGGTGTTTCGGCACCGGTTCTGTATCAACATTTATAGGGATGTCTACATCTATCGGTCCTATACGCACGAAAATCATGTTGATAAGCCTGCTATCACCTGCGTAGGTTCATGTCGTACAGTTTACGAAAACCGCGAGGTCACCGCTACTTATCTTGTCACGCGGCCACCCCTTCGATCAAGGTTTCCGAACATGCCAGGACATCCGATCTAGCCAGAAACGTCCGATGCGATAACTCTCAGGACACCTCTGTGCCGTTTTCGCTGATAGGATTCAAGTTGTATACACTTGCGCTGTTTTTGCGGAAGATGCCAGGCACCCTGGATCTTTTGTGCAAAATGACATGCTGCCAGTGTATATCGGCGCAACGCACGCAACCATCTTTAGATAGAAACTCATATAGTATGGTACGATGGACTGGCTTCCAGGCATTCCATTCACTCCTGGTTTTCTGAGAAAAACTCTATTATACTCCTTTTCCGGAGTTCTCAAAGGGCCGACCCCCGTCTTTTCGGTATCTTGCCCCGAGTCACCACAGGCGCCTTTCAATGGTGTCGCCAATTCAATTTCATCAAAATGCGATGATAGCGCTCCGAGTGTTTAGATCGTTAGTTTGCCGCGAACCAGTCTCCTGGAACGTCTTGCTAAGTCACCACCTCGAAATTTCCCTCCGGCTTCTCGCATCATATTTGATCATCCACAGTTCGCCCATAAGTCTTCGCCCGCGATGAGACCATCCCAATGGGCAAACACTGCTCTTCATCGTGAATAACTCCGTGAGTTCTTCCATTCGTCCACGAATCATACGCGCTTCGCCCTCCAACAGCTACGACTCAGAGAAAGCAGAACGTGGTCCTGCAACGAAGCGGAGCAGGATTCCCTTGATGTGCGATTTGGAACGTCTTCTCCTGTAAGTCTCGTTTAGCGTACACGTACTCATCTGGGTACTACCCGGAGATCACTCTGGGGCCATTCAGAGTAAGCTGGCTGCACGTTCAGTGTGTTCCGATCACCCGTCGGCTCGCCGAGAGACCGCGTGCTCGCAAGCTTCTATCGTGGCGTGCTTCAAAGAAAGGCCCTCAGAATCACCCCAACCCCAAGCTTCGCTTCACTTCGGAATCATGCCTTCGAATTCCGGCAATTCGGCTGCCACCGTGCTCCGGTCCCTACTATCGTCGTTTCGACCCATGCCCTGATTTTAGAGTTTCAATTTTTTCTTCCTTGGGGCCATCACATTCATGCCATTACGCCCTCACACCTGAGGTAGGAGGTAATCAAATCAAAACGTCAGGGGGCAGTGCGAAGTAACATCATATCTTTTTGTTTATTTATCGCCTTTCCAGATCCCCGATCCCCAACGCCAACCAGTCGGAACCTCCGGGCACTATCCCCGCGGCCGAAGCTGATGCGGGGGTTAAGCCGAGCGCTCAGAGTCCGCTCTACAATTTTCCCACGGGCCGCCGTGGCCGATCGGACTGCGAACACGATCCACACAAACTGACAAATCGACCAATCATACAGGTCCGATGCCCCCTTTCGGTTCGTGAGTTTGTTGCTCGCAGCAGTAGAACTTCTGATTGAACGGCCACCTGTTGACGTCGCTTATGGGACCTGCATACTTCGTTCCCGTATTTTCAAGTCCTCCCACCTGGGCCCACACTACCACCTTTGGTTAACCTGTCTTGTGGGGAAGGACGCCGACATCATTGTTGTGTTGGCCGTCCGTCGGAAATCCTTTTCCGCTAAAGTCGATAAGTAAGTGATTGCGGTGCGCTGTGGGGATTTCCATGCCAGCCGTCAAGGGATCAATGAATTTTCCATTCCCGCTCAAGGTCAACTTGAAGGGTTTTCGCTCCGGTCCAACTCTAGTAGACAAAAACACGCGTGCACGGTGGAGAGAATGTAGCATGGAAACTCCGGCGGCTGGTCTGACACATGGAAGTGACCTTCTATGGATCCTTGCGAATCATCGTTTCGCCGCCAAACCTTTAATCGGTGCATTTTTGTTTGAGGGGACGAAATGGTAAATCGGATTAATGGGGCGCATATGACTACGATATCTGACTAGCCAAAGGAGAAGCAGCATAATCGTGATCACAAGGGGGAACGGCAGAAACTCTTGGCGAGGCTCACGCTTTGCCGGGGCGCCGCAGCCGCAGCCTTTTGCTTCGCTGTGCTGCTAATGACGTACTTGAATCATCGGGGTACGTACGAAGAGAACGATGTTCATGAAGCATCGACCCCGTCGCCTCGATGCAATCACGGTCTGGACTCCGAAAGCCGCTTCGACGGGCGTTCGGGGCTGTGCGTTGTTGGGCTACTCGATGTCGCGGCCACTGTCATTGTCGCTGGTTCTCCTGCCAGAGAACGCTTTGCTTGTCAACGAACTCGGTTGACGTTGATGAGTTTCTCGATTTTGCCCGTCCTAAACGCGAATGAGGAAAATGTCAACGCCAATTGAACGATATTCGTCACCAGCTGTGCGAATTGCCAAGTCGTCAATACCCGATAGCGATTGCGAGCCCGCAAGCGGTCAGGAGGGCGTACGTGGACCTATAGTTTGCCCTTGCTCCCGTTGACACCGTTTATGGTGATCTTCCAACGCGCGCCTGTTAGTCAGCCCCTCCGAAACGAGCGGGGGATAGTGATCCGTTTGTGATGCACCCCTAGGGGGGCATCTTTCAGCGAGTCCCATAATCGATGGAGGAACTTCGGTATCTCAGCTGCTCCGAGCTGGGACGACAAAAGACGCGGTCAAGGGTTTCAGGGTGAAATATGACGTCGATAACTGGCTAAGCGTCTCAAGGTACCTCAGACAATCGTGGTCGAGAACGACATTCGGCTGTGAGGAGGGCTCGGCAGGTGTCGGGTAAGTCGGCGCCTCGTCCTCGGCGGGGCAAAGGAGCCCGTCTTACATCAGGACGACTTTGTTGCGATAGAGAGTAGCTGAACAGCCCAAACGATGAACCCCTGAACTGTCCGCTGATTCACCCATGGTATACGGGGGACAAGGATACACATGATTTGGGGCATACCTGTCGATATCCATGCATATTTCCGTGAAGGGCCCGTGACCGGGAGATTTTTGCACCGTGCATTCCATGTACCCTTAAAACGCTGTTCTCATTGTAAAGATGTCACGAGTCACCCGCTGGCAGGTAACCCAGTGACGACGGCGATCAGTGCGACCGGAACAAGCATGTGGGACGACCTTTGGAGCTCAGGGGATTCCCCCCCCCCGATCATCAGAACTGATGGGAGCCTCATCCACAGGAGCTTATTCGAACTGTATACCTTGAAGTGGTTATCCCATTCGGACGAGCTTTGCCCTGGCGCTGGCACATGATCACGGTTCATTTAATAGCGGCGCGGGCACAATATTCTGTCCGTGCGAAGCCGCACACCAATTTGGGCGGCTAGGGGGAAACATGGCTTAGAGTCTTCTTTGGCTGAGGAGTCTATTGTCCACCACC
>Ga0307510_10008895_pt1 | contig 11965 bp, 8 predicted proteins | sample 12_EM_MG_FD_207224 | JGI IMG/M metagenome (GOLD analysis project Ga0307510, IMG submission 207224) | Populus trichocarpa ectomycorrhiza microbial communities from riparian zone in the Pacific Northwest, United States - 12_EM | ecosystem: Host-associated > Plants > Roots > Unclassified | place...
GCCTGTGCAACGATGTAGGAGATCGCGGCTGCCATGTCCTTGAGCACGAGAGCGGCCGGCACGCGGATGACGCGGACATTCTCGCGAGCGAGCCAGCGGTCACGAGCCTCGTCCCGCGCAGGCCGGTCGCCACGGTTATGTGCCTCGCCGTCGACCTCGATCGCGAGGCGAGCGCTCGCGCAATAGAAGTCGAGCACATACGGGCCTGCCGGGTGCTGGGGCCGGAACTTCAATCCCGCCGGCCGCTGGCGCAGCGCTTGCCACAACAGCACCTCCGGCAGACTCATCTCCTTGCGCAACTGGCGAGCGCGGGTGACGGTCTGCATTGGCCCGGTCAGTGTCCGACCAGCCCCTCCACCAGCCTTCGGCTGGTCCCCCTCCCCGTTCCGGGGAGGAGCTTTTGGTTGCGTTCCTGCCATCACATCCGGAACACACCAAACGCCGGGCGTTCGGGGATCGGGGCGTTGAGGGTGGCGGCGAAGGCCAGGCCGAGGACGTCGCGGGTCTGGGCCGGGTCGATGATGCCGTCGTCCCATAGCCGCGCCGTGGCGTGCCACGGGTTGCCTTCGTCCTCGTAGCGCTGGCGGATCGGGGCCTTGAACGCCTCGGCCTGCTCGTCGGTCCAGTTGTCGGCGTCGCGGTGGACGGTGGCGAGGACCGAGGCGGCCTGCTCGCCGCCCATCACGCTGATCCGGCTGTTGGGCCAGCTGAACAGGAAGCGGGGCGAATAGGCCCGCCCGCACATGCCGTAATTGCCCGCGCCGAAGCTGCCGCCGATCAGCACCGTGATCTTGGGTACGGTCGCGGTGGCGACGGCCGTGACCAGCTTGGCGCCGTGCTTGGCGATGCCTTCCGCCTCGTAACGGCCGCCGACCATGAAGCCCGAGATGTTCTGCAGGAACAGCAAAGGGATGCGCCGCTGGCAGGCCAGTTCGATGAAGTGCGCGCCCTTCACGGCGCTCTCGCTGAACAGCACGCCGTTATTGGCGAGGATCGCCACCGGCAGGCCCCAGATATGCGCGAAGCCGCACACCAGGCTGGTGCCGTAGAGCGCCTTGAACTCATGGAACTCGCTGCCGTCGACGAGGCGCGCGATCACCTCATGCACGTCGTACGGCGCGCGCACGTCCTGCGGGACGATGCCGTAAAGCTCCTCGGTATCGAACTTCGGCGGACGCGGGTCCTTCAGATTGACGTCGGCCATGACCTGCGGCTGCAAGGTCGAGACGATGTCGCGCACGATGGTCAGGGCATGCTCGTCATTTTCGGCGACATGGTCGACCACGCCCGACTTGCGGCCATGCGTGTCGGCACCGCCCAGTTCCTCGGCCGAGATCACCTCGCCCGTCGCCGCCTTCACCAGCGGCGGGCCGGCGAGGAAGATCGTGCCCTGGCCGCGCACGATGATCGTCTCGTCCGACATGGCGGGGACATAGGCGCCGCCGGCGGTGCAGCTGCCCATCACACAGGCGATCTGCGGGATGCCCTTGGCCGACATATTGGCCTGGTTGAAGAAGATCCGCCCGAAATGGTCGCGGTCGGGGAACACCTCGGCCTGATGCGGCAGGTTCGCGCCACCGCTGTCGACCAGATAGATGCAGGGCAGCATATTGGCCTCGGCGATCTCCTGCGCGCGGAGATGCTTCTTGACCGTCATCGGATAGTAAGTGCCGCCCTTCACGGTGGCGTCGTTGCACACGATCATGCATTGCCGGCCGGAGACGCGGCCGATGCCGGTGATCATGCCGGCGCCGGGCACCTCGCCGTCATAGAGATCGTTGGCGGCGAGCTGGCCGATTTCGAGGAACGGACTGCCCGGATCGAGCAGCCGTTCGACGCGGTCGCGCGGGAGCAGCTTGCCGCGCGATGTGTGCCGCTCGCGGCTCTTCTCGTTACCGCCGAGCGCTGCCAGCGCGACATCGGCGCGCAGCTTTTCGGCCAACTCCCGGTTGTGCGCCGCATTGGCGCGGAACGACTCGCTGTCGGGCGACAACTTCGTGTCGAGGACGGGAGCGCTCATGCTGCCCCGATCAGTTCGCGGCCGATCAGCATGCGGCGTATTTCGTTGGTCCCGGCGCCGATGTCGAGCAGTTTGGCGTCGCGCAGGAAGCGTTCGACCGGCCAGTCCTTGGTGTAACCCGCGCCGCCCAGCGCCTGCACCGCCTCGTTCGCAACGCGGAAGGCGTTCTCGCTGGCGAGCAGGATCGCGCCCGCCGCGTCGAAGCGCGTCGTCTTGCCGGCATCGCAGGCGCGGGCGACGGCATAGACGTACGCCCGGGCTGAATTGAGCGCCACATACATGTCGGCGATCTTGGCCTGCATCAGCTGGAACGCGCCGATCGGTTTGCCGAACTGCTTGCGCTCGCGGATATAGGGGATGACCACATCGAGGCACGCCTGCATGATGCCGAGCTGGATGCCGGCGAGCACGGTGCGCTCATAATCGAGCCCCGACATCAGCACGCCGACGCCGCCATTGGTCGGGCCCATGATATTCTCTTCGGGCACCTCGCAATCGTTGAACACCAGCTCGGCGGTGGGCGAGCCGCGCATGCCCATCTTGTCGATCTTCTGGCCGATCGAGAACCCCGGCATGTCCTTCTCGATCAGGAAGGTGGTGATGCCGCGACTGCCTTCGCCGGTCTTGGCATAGACGACGAGCGTGTCGGCATAGGCCGCGTTGGTGATCCAGAACTTGGTGCCGTTGAGGACATAACCGCCCTGCACGGGGTCGGCCTTGAGCTTCATCGACACGACGTCGGAGCCGGCGCCGGCTTCGGACATGGCGAGGCTGCCGATATGTTCGCCCGAGATCAGCTTGGGCAAGTATTTGGCCTTCTGCTCAGGGCTCGCCCAGCGTGCGATCTGGTTGACGCAGAGGTTGGAGTGCGCGCCGTAACTCAGGCCGATCGAGGCGGAGGCGCGGCTGATTTCCTCGCAGGCGATGACATGCTCGAGATAGCCGAGGCCGAGACCGCCATATTCTTCCGGCACGGTGATGCCGTGCAGGCCGAGCTCGCCCATGGCTGGCCACAGCTCGCGCGGGAACCAGTCCTCCGCGTCGATCCGGGCGGCGAGCGGGGCGATCTTGTCGGTCGCGAAACGCTGCGTCGTCTCGCGGATCATGTCGGCGTTTTCGCCGAGGGCGAAATCGAGGGTCATGTCCATCGCTGCTCTCTCCGTCGAACTTTGTGCCGGGATAGCATGCGGCGGCGCCTGAGAAAAATTGAACGTGCGGCGCCCATGCTATAGATAGCATCTATGATCGACCGCTATCTGCTGCGATATTTCTTGGCCGTCATCGACCGCGGCAATTTCTCCCGCGCGGCCGAAGCGTGCAGCGTGTCGCAGCCCACCTTGTCGGTAGGCATCGCCAAGCTCGAACGCGAACTGGGCCAGCAGATGTTCCGCCGCACCAACCGACGGATCGAACTGACCGAGGCCGGCGCGCGCTTCGCTACCTCGGCGCGGCGCATCGAGGCGGAGTTTCTCATCGCCGAACGTATGGTGCAGGAATCGCCGGCGCGGGCCACCTTCCGCCTCGGTGTGCTGGCGACGATTCCCACCTCGATGATCGAGGACTTTCTCGTCGAACTGCGGCGTCAGGGGTCGACGACGCGGCTGGAAATCGTCGAGGCCGGCGAGCGGGACCTCAATGAGCGGCTCGGGCGCGGGCGGATCGATGCCGCGGTGACGCTGCTGCGCGGCGACCGCCCATCGGGCATCCCGTTCTTTTCCGAAGGCTATTCGCTGGCCATGGCGGCGGACCATCCGCTCGCGCATCTCGCAGTGATCGCGCCCGAGCAGCTTGCCGACAATGTCATGATCGTGCGCCGGCACTGCGAATTGCTGTCCGAGACCAGCCGTTATTTCACCGCGCATGGGGTGCGTCCGTTCTTCGCGGCGCGAACGACCAGCGAGGATCGCGCGCTGGCGCTGGTCCGGCGCGGCCTCGGCGTGACGGTGATGCCCGACAGCTTTCGCCACCCCGGCGTGGTGCGGCCGGCGTTGGCCGATTTCGCTTTCAGCCGCACGATCGGAGTGGTGCCGGCGGCACATGCCGACCCTGGCGCGATCGAGCGCAGCGACATCATCCAGGCGTTGCGAAAAACGCTGACCGCGCCCGCGACGGACGGCTGACACACGCGACGAACGGCCGCCACGAGCGACGAACGGTATCTGGCGTAACGACTTTGCGCGGTGTATCCGCCTCGTCATACACCGATAAGAGAGAGGCATCCCTCCCATGAAGCGTTCGCTCGTTCTCGCTTTGCTGCTCGCCAGCGCCGCCTGCACCCAGACCGCCAGCACCCCCGCTGGCACGCTCCCTGGCGTCGACCAGAGTTATATCGACAAGGGTACCCAGCCCGGTGACGATTTCAACGCCTATGCCAATGGCGCCTGGGCGAAGAGCGCGGTGATTCCCGACGATCGTTCGTCCACGGGCGTGAGCTTCGACGTGTTCAAGGTCGCCGAGCAACGCAATCGCGAACTGATCGAAGGCATGGGCAAGGCCAATGCCGCTGCCGGCACCAATGAGCGCCGGATAGCCGATTATTACGCCGCCTTTGCTGATACCGCCGGCATTGATGCGCGCGGCATGGCGCCCCTCAAGGGGCAGCTCGACGCGATCGCGGCGCTGAAGGACAAGGGTGCGCTGTCCGCGGCACTGGGTGCTTCGATGCGTGCCGACACGGATCCGCTCAACGCGAGCAACTTCCACACCGAGAACCTGTTCGGCCTGTTCGTGACGCAGGACCTCAACCGCCCGGACGTGACGATCCCCTATCTGATGCAGGGCGGCCTCGGCCTGCCCGACCGCGACTATTACGTCTCCGCCAAGCCGGAAATGGCCGAATTGCGCACCGCCTATCGCGCCTATGTCGAGAAGCTGCTGACCCTGTCGGGCGTCAGCGATGCCGCGGCGCGTGCCGATCGCATCGTCGCGTTGGAGAACAAGATCGCGAGCGCGCATTTCGATATCGTCGCCAGCCAGGACGCGCACAAGGCAGCGTCGTGGAAGAAGGGTGACTTTGCAAGCAAGGCGCCGGGTATCGACTGGGCGGCATATTGGAACGCCGCCGGCCTGCCTGCCCAGCAGGATTTCAGCGTGTGGCAGCCCGAGGCGGTCACCAGGCTGTCGGCGCTGGTCGCCAGCGAGCCGATCCAGGCGTGGCAGGACTGGCTGACCTTCCACACCATCAACCAGGTGACGCCGGCGCTGCCGCAGGCGATCCGCGACGCCTCGTTCGACTTTTACGGCAAGACCCTCAACGGCACCGTTGCGCAGCAGCCACGCGACAAGCAGGCGATCGCCGCGGTCAACGCCGCACTGGGTGATGCGGTGGGCAAGATCTACGCCGACAAATATTTCCCCGCTTCGTCCAAGACCGAGATCCAGGGGATGGTGAAGAACATCGTCGCGGCGTTCGACAACCGGTTGAAGGCACTGCCCTGGCTGGCGCCCGCGACCAAGGAAGAAGCCCGCAAGAAGCTCGCCGTGCTGATCGTCGGGGTCGGTTACCCCGAGACGTGGCGCGATTATTCGTCGCTGGAGATCAAGGCCGATGATCCGGTCGGCAATCTGCAGCGCTCGCGCCTGGCTGAATACCATCATCAGATCGGCAAGATCGGCAAGCCGGTCGATCGCCACGAATGGTGGATGACGCCGCAGACCGTCAACGCGGTCAATCTGCCGGTGCAGAATGCGCTCAACTTCCCGGCGGCGATCCTCGAATCCCCTTATTTCGACGCCAAGTTCGACGCGGCGGCCAATTACGGTGCGATCGGCTCTGTGATCGGGCATGAGATCAGCCACAGCTTCGACAATCTCGGCGCCGATTTCGATTCGACCGGCAAGCTGCACAATTGGTGGACCGCCGCCGACCTCAAGCATTTCGAGGATTCGGGCAAGGCGCTGGCCGCGCAGTATGACGCCTATGAGGCGTTCCCCGGCCTGCACCTTAATGGCACGCAGGAACTGGGCGAGAATATCGCCGACGTCGCCGGCCTGACGGCGGCGTATGAGGCCTATCACACCTCGCTCGGAGGCAAGCCGGCGCCGGTGATCGACGGGCTGACCGGCGACCAGCGCTTCTTCCTCGCCTTCGCGCAAGGCTGGCGCACCAAGATGCGCGACAAGTCGCTGCGTGGCCGGATCGCCACCGACGTTCATGCACCCGCGATGTGGCGGGTGCAGACGGTGCGTAACCTAGATGCGTGGTATCAGGCCTTCTCGGTCAAACCGGGCCAGAAGCTGTATCTCACGCCCGAACAGCGTGTGCACGTCTGGTAGAGCCGGCCGACTTCCTCTAGCCCTTCCCCGGCGAAGGCCGGGGCCCAGTTGGGGGACGATAATGACAAGGGACGGCGCTACGTCATGGGCGCCTTCCCAACTGGGCCCCGGCCTCCGCCGGGGAAGGTGATGGGGTTCGGCTTTGGTGAGTGACGTAACGACAGGTGCCCTCTCGCACCTAAAGGTGCTCGACCTGTCCCGCGTCCTCGCCGGGCCATGGGCGACGCAGATCCTCGCCGATCTCGGCGCCGATGTGATCAAGGTCGAGCGCCCCGGTGCGGGCGACGATACCCGTGCCTGGGGCCCGCCCTGGCTTGCCGATGCGGACGGCGAGCCGACGACCGAGTCGGCCTATTATCTGTCGTGCAACCGCAACAAGCGCTCGGTCGCGATCGACATGGCCACGCCAGAGGGGCAGGATCTGATCCGCCGCCTCGCCGCCGACTCCGATATCGTGGTCGAGAATTTCAAGCTCGGCGGGCTCAAGGCTTACGGCCTCGATTACGACAGCCTCAAGGCGATCAACCCGGCGCTGATCTATTGCTCGATCACGGGCTTCGGCCAGACCGGTCCGCGCGCCGCGCAGCCGGGTTATGACCTGCTGATCCAGGCGATGGGCGGGCTGATGAGCGTCACCGGCGTGCCCGATGGTCAGGACGGCGCCGGGCCGCAACGCATCGGCGTGGCGTTGATCGACGTGATGACGGGCCTCTATGCGACGATCGGCGTGCTCGCCGCGGTCGCGCATCGCGACCGCACCGGGGAAGGGCAGAGCATCGATATCGCGCTGATGGACGTCAGCGTCGCCGCGCTGGCCAATCTGGCGATGAACTATCTTGTCTCGGGCCAGTCGCCCGTGCGCATGGGCAATGCCCATCCCAATGTCGTGCCCTATCAGGATTTCGCGACCGCCGACGGCGCGATCATCGTCGCGGTCGGCAATGATGGGCAGTTTGCGCGCTACTGGGCGCTGCTTGGCCTGGAGCACGATCCGCGGCTCACGACCAATGCCGGACGCATCCGTTACCGCGCCGAGACGATCGGGCCGATCAAGGAGAAGATGCTCGAGCGGACCACCGCCGAGTGGATGGCGGCGATCGAGGCGGTCGGCGTGCCGTGCGGTCCGATCAACGATTTCGCCGCCGTGTTCGCCGATCCGCAGGTCATCGCACGCGAGCTGCGCCGCGATCTCGACCATGCGCTGGGCGGCGCCAGCCCGATGGTCGCGAGCCCGCTCAACCTCTCCGCCACGCCGCCGACCTATCGCACCGCGCCGCCGTTACTGGGCCAGGATACCGCGGCGGTGCTGAGCGAGATGTTGGGGCTCGACAGGGCGACGCTCGATGCTCTGGTGGCGAAGGGCGTGATTGATCGCAACACGCTTTAGTCGCGAGGTTATACAGGCACTTCCGTGGTCGATTTCACGCGCTTCAGCGCAAAGTGTGAGGCCGAGCTGGCGACCGAATCCTGGGCGAGCAATTCCCGCATCAGAAACTCCTCATATTCGCGAACGTCGTGCACGATCACCCGCACGAGATAATCCCACTCGCCCGACATGGAATAGCATTCCATGACCTTGTCATGGGCGAGCGCGAACTGCTCGAAATGGCGGCGCGCGTCGCCGGCATGCGATTTCATGCGCACCTGGCAAATGACGTCCAGTCCCTTGCCGACCTTGACCGGATCGACCAGCCGCACCGTCTCGCGCAAGATACCGTCTTCCTCCAGCGCCTTGAGACGCCGCCAGCAGGAAGCGGGTGAGGTGGAAACCCGTTCGGCCAGCTCTGCCTGACTGATGTCGCCCTGGCGCTGCACTACCCTGAGAATCTTTCGGTCCAGCGCGTCGAGTCGCTTTCGTTGATCAAAATCACTCATTCGTGCGTTCTTTCCGATGCAAATTCATCATGACTATGCCGAAAGGCGGGCACTTTGAAAAGCATTCACCGGCGAAGTGATCTAAACCTATCCCGCAAATAAGGGATGACGGACATGCACGACGAGCAGACCATCGAGCGGACCGGCAGCGACATCCTCGGCGCGCTCGCGCAGCAGCCCGCCGATCCGCTGCTCGCGCTGATCAGGGCGTTCCGTAGCGATCCGCGCGCCAACAAGATCGATGTCGGCGTCGGCGTCTATCGCGATCACCAGGGGCAAACCCCGGTGCTGCGCGCGGTGAAGCAGGCCGAGCGTCGCCTGTGCGATGAGCAGACGAGCAAGGGGTATCTGGGCGCGGAAGGTGATATCGGCTTTTTCGAGGCGCTGAAGCCGATCATCTTCGGACGCGTCGATCATGGCGATCGGTTGTCGGGCTTGCAGACGGTCGGCGGCACCGGCGCCTTGCGTGTGGCGGCCGAGCTCATCGCCCGGGCGCGCCCCGGCGCACGTGTCTGGGTCGGCAACCCCACCTGGCCGAACCATGCGCCGATCCTCAAGGCCGCCGGCCTCGACATGGTCGGTTACGATCATTTCGACGTCGCGACCCAGCGCCTGACGTTCAGCCGCCTGCTCGACGCGCTCGGCGATGCCGCGCCGGGCGACGTCGCCCTGCTGCATGGCTGTTGCCACAACCCGACCGGCGCGGATTTCGACGTCGAGCAGTGGACCGAGATCGCCGAGTTGCTGCGTGACCGCGGTGTCCTGCCGCTGATCGATTTCGCCTATCAGGGGCTCGGCGACGGGCTTGAGGAGGATGCGGCCGGTCTGCGGATCGTGCTCGACATCGTGGGGGAAGGCCTGATCGCCTATAGCTGCGACAAGAATTTCGGGCTCTATCGCGAGCGTGTCGGCGCGCTCTACGCGTTGTCGACATCGGCGGCGCAGGCGAAGATCGTCCAGTCCAACCTGCTCTCGCTCACCCGCGCCAACTGGTCGATGCCGCCCGATCATGGCGCCGCGATCGTGCGTGTGATCCTTGAAGACGCTGCACTCACCGCCGATTGGCGCCTGGAGCTGATCGAGATGGCGGTGCGCATCCGGGAGATGCGCGAGTTGCTTGCCGAAGCCGACCCGACCCTGGCGCCGCTCGCCCGCCAGCGCGGCATGTTCTCGACGCTGCCGCTCAGCCCCGCGGACGTCGCCAGGCTGTGCGAGACACGCGGCATCTACATGCCGTCATCCGGCCGCATCAACGTGCTCGGCCTGACGTCCGAAACACTGGCACCGTTCGTCGACGCGCTCGCGTCGCTCCGCTGAACCGGAAAATATCATGGCCCAGACCGCTCTGAAGCCCGACCTGCGCAACGCCCCGGACGAGTCGGTCGACTGGCCGCGCGTCGCCTATCTCGTCTCCTTGTCCCGCGCGCTGGACAAGATGGAGGAGACCCGGCTCGTTCCCGAGAAGAAGATACTCTATCAATTCTCGGCACGCGGCCATGATCTCGGCCAGGTCCTGCTCGGCTGTCGGCTCGACAACCCGGTCGACGCCACCTGCGGTTATTACCGCTCGCGCCCGATGCTGCTGGCGCTCGGCGTCGATGTGGCGGATGCGCTGGGCTCGGCGATGGGGCGGGCAGGGGGCTATTCCGATGGTCGCGACATCGGCGTGGTGTTCAATTATCCCAACCCGCACGGCGCCTCGGCGCTCCCGATGTGCGGCGGGGTCGGCGCGCAATATACCCCGACGGCGGGCTGGGCGCAGGCGATCGAATATCACCGGACCGTGCTCAAGGACCCGGCCTATGACAAGGCGATCGCGGTCGTGCTCGGCGGCGACGGGTCGGTCGCGTCCAACGGCTTCTGGTCGGCGCTGACCATCGCGACCACGCAGCAATTGCCGATGCTCTTCTATATCGAGGACAATGGCTACGGCATCTCGGTGCCCGGAACGTTCCAGACGCCTGGCGGCAACATCGCGGCCAATCTCGCCAGCTGGAGCGGCCTGACGATCTTCTCCGGCGACGGCACCGAACCGGCCGAGGCGGCGCGCCTGATCGACGCCGCGACGCGCCATGTCCGCGAGGAGCGTACGCCGGCCCTGCTGCACCTCACCGTGCCGCGGCTCCAGGGCCACAGCTTTCAGGATACGCAAACCTATAAGTCGGACGACTTCGTCGCGTCGGAATGGGCGCGCGATCCGCTGCCGAAGCTGAAGTCCTACCTCGTCCCGGCGTTGCTCAGCGACGAGCAATGGGCGGAGATCGAGGCACGCGCCGACAGCGATGCCGAAGCGGCGCGCGAACGCGCCGAGGCCCGCGGTGTCGCCGACCCCGAGAGCGTGTTGCGCAACGTGTTTTTCGAAGGGACGCTACAGACCGAGGGTGGTCAATGGAATCACGGCTATGTCGCGCCCGAGGTGACCGATGTGCCGCAGCCCGCCGGCCAGCGCATCAACATGGTCACCGCGATCCGCCGCACCCTGGAGCATGAGCTGGAAGTCAATCCCCGCGTTGTCCTGTTCGGCGAGGATATCGGCCCCAAGGGCGGCGTCCATGCCGTCACGCTTGGCCTGCAGGAGAAGTTCGGCTTCGAACGCGTGTTCGACACCAGCCTTTCGGAGGAGGGCATTGTCGGCCGCGCCGTCGGCATGGCGCTCGCCGGGTTGATGCCGGTGCCGGAAATCCAGTTCCGCAAATATGCCGAGCCGGCGACCGAGCAGATCAACGATTGCGGCACGATGCGCTGGCGCACCAACAACCGCTTTGCCGCGCCGATGGTGCTGCGCGTCCCCGGTGGTTTCTTCAAATGCGGCGACCCGTGGCACAGCCAGACCAATGAGGTCGCCTTCGTCCACCAGCCCGGCTGGAAGGTCGCTGTGCCGTCGAACGCCGAGGATGCGGTCGGCCTGTTGCGCACGGCGCTGCGCGGTAACGATCCGGTGCTGTTCTTCGAACACCGCTCGATGCTCGACTTCGCCTGGGCGCGTCGTGCCTGGCCGGGCGACGATTATGCACTTCCCTTCGGGCGGGCCAAGACGACGGTGTCGGGCGACGACATCACGATCGTCACCTGGGGCGCGATGGTGCCGCGCTGCGAGGAAGCAGCGGTTGGGCGCTCGACCGATGTGATCGACCTGCGCACGCTGATGCCATGGGACAGCGAGGCGGTGCTCGCCTCGGTGCGCCGCACGCGGCGTTGCCTGATCGTGCATGAGGATCTCCGGACGGCTGGCTTCGGCGCGGAGATCGCCGCGGTCGTCGCCGACGAGGCGTTCATGGATCTCGATGCACCCGTGGCCCGGGTTACCATGCCGGACATTCCGAGCCCGCATAATCCGGTGCTGCTCGACTGGGCGGTGCCGTCGGTCGCGCGCATCCGCGCCAAAATCGACGAACTCGTCGGCTTTTGAGGGGAGCAGGGCAGTGACCGATATTCTCGTCCCCTTCGAGCAGGAAGGCACCAAGGCGATCGTGCGCAGCTGGCTGAAAAAGCCGGGCGACCGCGTCGCGCTCAACGATCCGCTGGTCGAGCTGGAAACCGACAAGGTGACACAGGAAGTGCCCTCGCCGGGTGACGGCATCCTCGACATGATCCTGCTCGACACCGATGCGGAAGCCGTGCCGGGCGCGATCCTCGGGCGGTTGCGGAGCGCCGACGCGGAGGCCTCCGTCGCGGTGCCCGCCGCTGCCGTACCTGTCGCGGTACCGGCGCCATCGTTCGGCGAGGCGCGCCTGTCGCCTGCGGTCCGACGCGCCGTGCGTCAGCATGACGTCGACGTCTCCGCAGTGAGCGGCA
>Ga0307510_10008896_pt1 | contig 11965 bp, 3 predicted proteins | sample 12_EM_MG_FD_207224 | JGI IMG/M metagenome (GOLD analysis project Ga0307510, IMG submission 207224) | Populus trichocarpa ectomycorrhiza microbial communities from riparian zone in the Pacific Northwest, United States - 12_EM | ecosystem: Host-associated > Plants > Roots > Unclassified | place...
GTCCGTATCCGGCTGGATGAATATAAGCAGGGAAAACTGTTATGGCAGTCAGCTACTTCCTACCCTGCTTTGGGTCCACTGATGAAAAAAGATTATCCGGAGGTTGAAAACTACTGCCGACTCATCGATGATGAACTATTGCTAAGTAACGATGCCAAAAATGCAAAATTCTCTGAAAAGAAGGGCTACTATGCTGATCCCTCATCAATTGACATGCTGGGTGTTCAATTACAAAACGGGAGCAGTTCAACTGCCTTAAATGCACCCGGTAAGATCATTATTTCACAAAGCATGGCCAAAAAGTATTTTGGCACTGATGATGTAGTTGGCAAAACATTAATTGCGCGCAACCAGAACCCATACGAAACCTTACAGATAACCGGCGTTTTTAAAGATTATCCCAAAAACTCACATCTTATTATAGATTATCTTGTCTCGTACAACACTTTTCGGCAGCTTTTGGCCCAAAGTGGCCATAAGGACGATCCGGCCAATACCAAAATAGGTTGGTATGATTTTTACACTTATATCCAATTGAAAGCCGGGACTGATCTTAAAAAATTCCAGTCTAAAATGCCTGCTTTCGCCGATAAATATATTAATAGCCTGAAGGGTCGTAAAATCAATAATATAACCAATCAGTTATTCATCATTCCTTTAAGTGATATCTATCTGAATTCAAATTATAACCAGGAAGCTGAAGTAAATGGTAATGGGGGCGCAGTCAATTTCATGTTCCTTATTGGCTTTATTATCATGGGCATTGCCTGGATAAATTACATCAATTTGTCGACAGCCCGATCTGTTGAGCGTGCAAAAGAAGTAGGTGTGCGTAAAGTTTTAGGAGCAGCCAGAGGGAATTTGATCAGACAGTTCATGATCGAGAATGTTCTGTTAAATATGACGGCTATCCTGCTTGCCGGTTTTGCCGTAGTCGTGTTAACACCATGGTTCAATAACCTGATGGGCAAGGATGTTTCGACTGGTTTTTCCATGTCAGGCAAGTACTGGCTCATATTCTTCGGTATCTTTATTTCAGGCACATTACTTTCAGGATTATACCCAGCCTTTGTTCTGTCGGATTATAAACCCGTGGCTGTTCTGAAAGGTGCTTTCAAAAACACCTCGGGTGGATTGATTTTAAGAAAATCGCTGATAGTTATGCAGTTCGGTATCTCTGTCGTTCTTATTGCAGGTACTATTATTGTTTACCAGCAGGTTAATTTTATGCGCAACCAGAAACTTGGGGTCAATATTAATCAAACCCTGGTGCTCGATGGAGTACAAACAGTCAGCGACTCGGTTTACTGGAATACCTTGCAGCCGTTTAAAAATGAACTGTTAAAAGTTTCGGGGATTAAAGGCATGGCCATTTCCACCGGCGTAATGGGTAAAGAAATATATTGGACGAACGGCTTTAAAAGCCTTGACCATTCCGAACTTGGCAATTCTACCGTATACCGCTTAGGCATCGATTACGATTTTATTCCGCAGTTTGAAATGAAGCTGCTTGCAGGACGTAATTTTTCAAAAGACTTTAAAACCGACGAAAAGACGGCAATATTGAATGACAGAGCGCTTGCTCAATTTGGGTTCAAAGACCCCCAGGATGCTATCGGGAAAAAGATAGCATCGGAGGACACACTGACCGTCATCGGTGTTGTGCAAAGCTTCCATCACCTGGGCTTGCAAAAGCCTATTGATCCGCAATTAATAACGCTCCGGCTAAATGCCAATCAGGTCTATTCGCTGAAACTGCAAACATCCGACCTGAAAGGAACTATCGCAAGCGTAAAAACATTATGGAGCCGTTACTTTCCAAAAGATCCGTTTAACTATTATTTCCTTGATGACGATTTTAATACCCAATATCAAAGCGACCAGCGTTTTGGCGAGATGTTTACCCTGTTTGCATCCCTTGCTATACTAATAGCTTGTTTTGGTTTGATTGGCTTATCAGCATATAACATTTTACAACGCACAAAGGAAGTTGGCATTCGCAAAGTACTTGGGGCATCTGTTCAAAACGTAGTATTTATACTATCAAAGGATTTTTTATTACTTGTGATTATCTCGTTTGTTATTGCAACCCCGGCATCATGGCTAATAATGCATCATTGGCTGCAGGATTTTGCTTTCAGAATAGATATAAGCTGGTGGGTATTTGCTATAGCCGGCATGCTGGCACTTTTGATTGCACTGAGTACGATCAGTTACCAGGCGATAAAAGCAGCAATAGCTAACCCTGTGAAAAGTTTGAGGAGTGAATGATTAAAAGTTGCAGTACGCAGTAGCAGTTGGCAGTTTACTAATGAACAATTGAACCAATGAACTAAACATCATGATAAAGAACTATTTAAAGATCGCGTGGAGAAACCTTATCAAAAACAAGGCGTCTTCGCTTATCAATATCGGCGGGCTGGCTGTGGGTATGGCTGTAGCCATGCTTATTGGTTTGTGGATCTGGGATGAGGTGTCGTACGACAAATACCACCGCAATTATGAAAGCGTTGGGCAGATGATGACCACCCAAACCGCTAATGGCGAAACCGGTACTTTCGCGTCTACCGTAGTGCCGCTAAGCAATGAATTACGTACCAAATATTCAAGTGACTTTAAACGTGTAGCACTAACCTGGGAAAGCACGCACATTCTTGCCGTGGGGGATAAAAAAATATCCCAGAACGGAATGTGGGCCGAGCCTGACCTGCCGGCGATATTGTCGCTCGTAATGATCAAAGGGACTTATCGGACATTCAAAGATCCTACTTCTCTCTTGTTGTCGGCATCAGTTGCAAAATCCTTATTTGGCAATGGGGATCCTATCAATCAGCTTGTCCGTATCGATAATAATGTGACGATGAAGGTAGCCGGAGTATACCAGGACTTGCCACACAACACCTCTTTTAGTCAAATTTTGTGTTTGATGCCCTGGAGCAACAATGCAAATTGGTGGAAAACACAATCGGGGCAATGGAGTAATCATGGCTGTCATTTATATGTGCAACTGAATAATAACGTCAGTTTTGACGGAGTATCAGCCAAGATCAGGAACATAACCAAACCTTATTTTAAAATAAATAACGAAACCATGCAGGTGTTTCCAATGTCCAAATGGCATTTATATGGCGAATTCCAAAATGGCAAATCAGTAGGCGGACGTATACAGCTGGTTTGGCTGTTCGGCATTATAGGTGTATTTGTATTGCTGCTGGCCTGTATCAATTTCATGAACCTGAGCACTGCCCGAAGTGAGAAACGAGCGAAAGAGGTAGGTATTCGTAAAGCTATCGGTTCGGCAAGGGGGCAACTCATCCGGCAATTTATGAGCGAATCGATGCTCGTGGTATTCCTGTCTTTTTTATTGACCATTTTACTGGTATCGCTGGCTATTCCATATTTTAATCATATTGCCGATAAAGAAGTATCAATGCCATGGGCAAACCCATTATTCTGGTTGCTTGCATTAGGCTTTACTTTTTTTACCGGACTTATAGCAGGCAGTTACCCGGCGCTGTATTTGTCAGGTTTTAAATCTATAGATGTTTTAAAAGGCACTTTCAGGGTTGGCCGGTTAGCTGCCCTCCCACGCAAAATACTGGTGGTAGTCCAGTTTACGGTATCCATCATTTTGATTATCGGAACCATTATCGTTTTCAGGCAGATCCAATTTGCGCAAAGCCGCGCTGTAGGATACACCCGCGAGGGATTAATTACGGTTGAGATGAACACCCCCGAAATTTACCGTCATTATGATATTTTGAGAAACAACCTGATACAAACCGGTGCGGTGAAAGACATGGCAGAATCCAATAGCGCTGCCACCCAGATATGGTCTAATAACTCCGGTTTTAATTGGGAGGGGAAGCCGCCCGGATTCGACCCTACATTCGGCACAATAGCGGTTACTGCTGATTTTGGTAATACGGTAGGATGGAAAATTATAGAAGGCCGTGATTTTGAAAGAAATAACCCAGCCGATACCGGTGCATTTATTTTGAATGAATCGGCAGTAAAGCTTAGCGGGATAAAAAATCCTATCGGCAAAACAATGACCTGGGCAGGCAAAACCCACATAGTTACAGGCACAGTAAAAGACATGATCATGGAATCGCCTTACAAACAAATGGTAGCCACCGTCTTCCACATGCAGCCAGACTGGGTTAACCGGATCACCATCCGCGTCAATCCTAAAATGCCGATGCAGGATGCGCTGAAAAAGATAGAACCCGTGTTTAAGCAACATAACCCCGGCAGCCCCTTCAGCTACAAATTTGTGGATGAGGAATATGCCAGGAAATTTTCGGATGAACAGCGTGTGGGTAACCTGGCTACCGTATTTGCCGCACTGGCTATTTTTATCAGTTGCCTTGGCCTGTTCGGTATGGCTTCTTTTATGGCCGAGCAGAGGGTTAAAGAGATAGGTGTGCGTAAAGTATTGGGTGCGTCGGTATTCAACCTGTGGCGGCTATTATCAAAAGATTTTGTGGGGCTGATTGTGATCTCATTGGTGATCGCGGCACCGCTTGCTTACTATGTGATGCACCGCTGGTTGCAAAACTACCAGTATCGTGCTGAAATTTCGTGGTGGATATTTGGAGTAACCGCTTTGGGCACAGTTGCAATTACATTACTGACCGTAAGTTACCAGAGTATTAAAGCCGCTTTAGCCAATCCTGTGAAAAGCTTGAGGAGTGAATGATTAAAAGTTGCAGTACGCAGTAGCAGTTGGCAGTTTATTAATGAACAATTGAACTAATGAACTAACCATCATGATAAAGAACTATTTAAAGATCGCATGGAGAAACCTGGTTAAAAACAAGGTTTCTTCTTTAATCAATATCGGCGGATTGGCGGCAGGCATGGCTGTGGCTATGCTGATCGGTTTATGGATATGGGATGAAGTGTCATATGATAAGTACAACCCCAATTACGACCACATTGCCCAGGTGATGCAAAATCAAACACTTAACAATAATATAGCCACGTGGAGTGGTGTTCCCTATCCTCTGGGTGCAGAGCTTCGCAAAAGCTACGGCAGCAATTTTAAATATGTAGTAACCTCATCTGGTACCTATGACCAGTTATTAACCTTTTCCGAGAAAACAATTACAAAAAATGGAGCATACATGGAACCTGATGCGCCAAAAATGCTGCATTTGGCGATGATCAGAGGGACTAGTGCAGGTCTAAATGATCTATCTTCCATCCTGATTTCCCAATCTACGGCGAAAACTTATTTCGGCGACGTCGATCCGATAGGGAAAACAATGAAAATAGGAGACCTGAATGTAAACGTGACTGCTGTTTACAAAGATATTCCTAATAATTCATCTTTTGCAGGGCTGGATTTCATAGCTCCTTGGCAACTCAGGATGAACACTGATAAATGGCTTAATAAAATGGACGATCCCTGGGGGAATAATTCATTCCAGGTGTACGTGCAATTAGGTGATAATGTTGATATGAATCTGATTTCGGTAAAAATCAGGGACATAAAACTGAACAATATTCGTAAAGAGCAAGCAGTAGCAAATCCAGAGGTATTTCTTCAGCCTATGTGCAAATGGCATTTATATTCCGATTTTAAAAATGGTGTAAATACAGGCGGACGGATCGAATTTGTATGGCTGTTTGGTATCATCGGGTTTTTTGTATTGATATTGGCTTGTATCAATTTCATGAACCTGAGTACCGCACGATCCGAGAAACGAGCGAAAGAGGTGGGGATCAGAAAAGCTATTGGATCTATGCGAGGGCAGCTTATAGGTCAATTTTTCTGCGAATCGTTTTTGATTGTTGCTCTTGCTTGTATTTTATCTCTGTTTTTAACACAGCTATGCCTGCCTGTTTTGAACGGTATTGCTAATAAAAAAATGTCAGTTCCATGGGATAATGATATGCTCTGGCTTTTTGTTCTCGCTTTTGCTTTTTTTACAGGTTTGGTATCAGGGAGCTATCCGGCACTCTTTTTATCCTCATTTAAGCCGGTTAAAGTATTAAAAGGCACATTCAGCACCGGCCGTTTTGCTGCCATACCGCGCAAAGTTTTAATCGTGATACAATTCACAGTATCCATTATTTTAATCATCGGTACTATCATCATTTTCAGACAGATTCAATTTGCCGCAAACCGCCCTATAGGCTATAATCGCTCGGGACTGGTAACCATAGAGATGCATAATACAGATATTCATAATCATTTTGATGCAGTAAAAGCTGAATTAAAAAATGCGGGAGTAATTACCGAAATGGCCGAATCAGCTAATCCTATTACTGCAGTTTGGAGAACTAACGGAGGCTTTAACTGGAAAGGGAAAGATCCACGCCTGTCTGTTCTGTTTCCTACTAATGGCATATCATACGATTATGGCAAGTTGGTAGGCTGGAAAGTAATTGAAGGTCGTGATCTTTCACGTGCATACCCCTCCGACTCAGCAGCCTTTATTTTAAATGAAACTGCCGTAAAATACATGGGGCTGAAAAATCCCGTGGGTGAAACAATCAGATGGAGTGATGGGGTGGCATTTAAAGTGATCGGTGTAGTACAAGATATGATTATGGAATCACCTTATGAACCAGTAAGGCCATCTTTTTATTTTCTTATCCGCGGTACAGGCATGATGAATGTTAAAATAAATCCTACCGTAAGTTCTAAAGACGCGCTCGCTAAAATAGAGACTGTTTTCAAAAATTACAGCCCCGGCCAGCCTTTTGAATATCACTTTGTCGACGAAGATTATGCCAAAAAATTCGATAACGAGAAGCGTATTGGAAAATTGGCGAGCTGCTTTGCAAGCCTTGCGATTTTTATCAGTTGTCTAGGCTTGTTCGGAATGGCATCTTTTATGGCCGAGCAGCGTGTGAAGGAGATCGGTGTAAGGAAAGTTCTTGGTGCATCTGTATTCAACTTATGGCGGCTGCTTTCAAAAGACTTTGTCGCATTAGTGCTTATTTCTTTAGTGATAGCAGGTCCAGTTGCTTATTATCTGATGCATAAATGGCTGTTAAATTACCAATACCGTGCCGGGATAGCGTGGTGGGTATTTGCATTAACCGCTTTGGGCACAGTTGCAATTACATTACTGACCGTAAGCTACCAGAGTATTAAAGCCGCTTTAGCCAATCCTGTGAAAAGTTTGAGGAGTGAGTGATCAGTTAATCAGTGATTAGAGATTAGGAGAAGCAGAACTAATGAACAATTGAACTAATGAACTAACCATCATGATAAAGAATTATTTAAAGATCGCCTGGAGAAATCTCCTCAAAAACAAAGTGTCGTCAGTTATCAATATTGGCGGGCTGGCTGTGGGTATGGCTGTGGCTATGCTGATTGGTTTGTGGATGTACAGTGAGCTATCGTTTGACAAGAACATTCCGAACCATGACCGTATTGCGCAGGTGATGCAAAACCAGTGGATAAACAATGAAACCGATACATGGAGCGCTCAGGCTTACCCCATGGGCCCCATCCTTCGTTCGCAATATGGAAGCGATTTTAAGCATGTCATTATGTCTTCGTGGACCGGCGGACATGTCTTTTCCATCGGAGATAAAAACCTGAAAGTGAACGGCAACTTTATGGAACCTGGCATTGTCGATATGTTGAAGCTGAAAATAATTAAAGGCAGCCGGAATGGGTTGAATGAGCCGAACTCGATATTGCTTTCCCAAACGGCGGTCAAAGCTATATTTGGCGATGCAGACCCGATGGATAAAACCATCAGGATCGATCATGATGATGTGCTGACGGTTAAAGTGACGGGAGTTTACGCGGATCTTCCTGAAAACTCATCCTTCGGCGACCTGGCCTTTATTTCTCCGTGGCAATTGCTGGTAAAAGACCAGCATTATGATACCCGCTTTAATAATCCCTGGGGTGCAAGCTGGTTCCAGACTTTTGTTCAGATAGCCGATAATGTTGATATGAACAAGGTATCGTACAAGATCAGGGATATTAAGATGAAGGACCTTCAGCACACCCATAACAGCGATGCACGATTTAGACCTGTTATCTTCCTTCACCCAATGAATAACTGGCACCTGTACGGCGACTTTAAGAATGGTGTAAACGTTGGTGGGGGTATCCAGTACGTATGGCTGTTTGGCATCATTGGCGTATTTATACTACTGCTAGCCTGTATCAATTTTATGAACCTGAGTACTGCCCGTTCCGAAAAACGTGCCAAGGAAGTAGGCATACGCAAGTCGGTAGGCTCAGTGCGCAGCCAATTGATCGCCCAATTCTATTGCGAATCATTGGTGATCGCCGTTTTTTCGTTTTTGTTCGCCATATTGTTTGTGCAATTAAGTTTGCCCTTTTTTAATGACGTAGCCGGTAAAAAAATCTCCACACCTTGGAGCAGCCCACTATTTTGGCTGGCCGGTATAGGTTTCACTTTATTCACAGGACTTATTGCAGGTAGTTACCCCGCATTGTACTTGTCATCTTTTAATCCTGTTAAGGTATTGAAAGGCACCTTCCGGGCAGGTCGCCTGGCATCGATACCACGTAAGGTATTGGTAGTAACGCAGTTTACCGTTTCAATTGTCTTAATAATTGGAACCATCGTCGTTTTCAACCAGGTGCAGTACGCCAAAGATCGTCCTATTGGCTATAATGTGAACGGCCTCATGATCGTACCGCTGCAGACTGACAACATTACAAAAAAATACGATGCAATAAGGAATGACCTGCTAAACAGCGGCGTAGTTGCATCAGTCTCCAGGTCGCAAACGCGTATAACCGATGGTAACTCCACTAACGGCGGCTTTACATGGCAAGGTAAAGATCCTGCCCTGCAGGAAAATTTCAAGAGTTTAAGTATCTCCCCTGAATTTGGTAAAACTGTTAAATGGGAAATAAAACAAGGACGCGATTTCGATCCGGCCCTCAAAAGCGACTCATCCGGCTTTATTATCAATGAGGCATGTGTAAAATACCTGGGATTCAAAAACCCAATCGGCCAAACTATTACCTGGATTGGCAATGGGAATTATAAGATCATTGGGGTTGTAAAAGATATGGTCAGCGAATCGGCTTACCAGCCCGTAGAGCAGACATTCTTCTACCTGGGCTCCTGGTTGAGAAATGTAGATATCAGGCTCAGTCCCAATACAAGTGCTCACGATGCTATCGAAAAAATTGGAGTCATTTTTAAGAAATATGATCCTTCTACTCCGTTCGAATACAGTTTTGCTGATGACGACTACGCAAAAAAATTTGATAATGAAGTGCGCGTAGGCAAATTGGCCAGTTCATTTGCAGGGCTTGCCATTTTCATTAGCTGTCTTGGTTTGTTTGGCATGGCGTCATTTACGGCCGAGCAGCGTGTAAAAGAAATTGGCGTTCGTAAAGTGCTGGGTGCATCTGTTTTTAACTTGTGGCAACTGCTTTCAAAAGATTTTGTGGGTCTGGTAATTATTTCACTGCTGATCGCTTCGCCAGTGGCTTATTACTTTATGCATAAATGGCTGGAAAACTATACCTACCGGGCGGTTATGGGCTGGTGGATCTTCGCAGCAACCGCCGCCGGGGCATTACTAATAACCGTACTTACCGTAAGCTACCAAAGTCTAAAAGCGGCAATGGCCAACCCGGTGAGAAGCTTAAGATCGGAGTAGCAGGGCAGTTTGCAGCAGCAGTTAGACACCAATGAACTAATGACCAATGACTAATAAACCAAGTTATGATAAAGAGTTATTTTAAAATCGCCTGGAGAAATCTTATAAAAAATAAGATATCTTCCTTAATTAATATCGGCGGGCTTGCCGTTGGCATGACTGTGGTAATGCTGATCGGGTTATGGATATATGATGAATTATCGTTCGACAGGTATCATAAAAATCACGCCCGCATTGCACAGGTAATACAAAATGTAACCAATAACGGGGAGGTGCAAACCTGGTTCTCCGAGCCTTATCCGCTGGCTGCCGAACTGCGTAAAAACTATGGCGACTTCAAATCGGTGGTGATGTCTACCGGTATAAGCGGCCATATCATTGCACTCGGAGATAAAAAATTGACCAAAAGCGGCGCTTATATGGAAGCCGGTGGTCCTGAATTGTTCTCGCTGAAAATGATAAAAGGTGATAAGGGGGCCTTGAAAGACCCTACATCTATATTACTTTCAGCATCAACTGCGAAGGCCTATTTTGGCGATAGTGATCCGATTGGCAAAATGCTGAAGATCGATAACGGGGCAAGCTTAAAAGTTGCCGGTGTTTACCAGGATCTGCCCAAAAACACTACGCTCGCTGATCTTGCCTTTATCGGCTCCTGGGATCGCTTTGCCTCTGATGCACAGCTTAATAAGATGAACGAGCCATGGAGGCCCAATTTCGTAAATATTTATGTGCAGCTAACGGATGCAGCTGATTTTCAAAAAGTATCCTTAAAGATCAGGGATGAAAAAATGCGCCATCTATCCGGCCAGGTAGCTAAAAAGAAACCCGCTTTGTTCCTGCACCCTATGAGCAAATGGCACTTGTACGGTGAATTTAAAAATGGCATTAACACAGGTGGCAGCATTCAATATGTATGGCTGTTTGGTATCATCGGTGTATTTGTGTTGCTGCTGGCATGTATCAATTTTATGAACCTGAGCACTGCACGCTCCGAGAAACGTGCACGTGAAGTAGGTATACGCAAGGCAATCGGCTCCTTACGCGGCCAATTGATCTATCAATTCTTTAGCGAATCGCTATTATGCGTGGCATTTGCGTTTATCATGTCTTTATTACTGGTACAATTGAGCCTATCATTTTTCAACCAGATCGCGGATAAGCAAATGACCATCCCGTGGACCAGTGCTGTATTTTGGGTGGCGAGCATCAGCTTTTGTTTCATCACGGGGGTTATTACTGGCAGCTACCCTGCATTTTATCTATCATCTTTTAAACCTATCAAAGTATTAAAAGGAACCTTCCGCGTTGGCCGGCTGGCTGCACTGCCACGTAAAATATTGGTAGTTGTGCAGTTCACGGTTTCAGTAGTGCTTGTCATCGGTACTATCGTAGTATACCGCCAGATACAATTTGCCAAGAACCGCCCGGTCGGTTATGATCGCAGCGGATTGGTTTTTGTCACCATGTATTCTGACCAAATTCATAAGCATTTTGATGCCATTAAATCGAGCCTGCTTAATACCGGCGCAATCACTGAAATGGCAGAATCCGGTTCGCCGCCAACAGGTTATTCAGGAAGCACAAGTGCTATTGAATGGGAAGGCAAAGACCCTAACCTGAGCGTTGATTTTAAGCAAAACAACGTTTCCTATGACTACGGAAAAACTATAGGCTGGCAATTTGCGGGAGGACGTGACTTTTCAAGATCATTCCTGTCCGATTCAGCCGCAGTGGTAGTCAATGAAGCCGCTGTCCGTTTTATGGGGTTAAAAAATCCGCTAAACTCAATCGTTCGCTATTATGGCAATAGTTTCAAAATTATTGGCGTCGCGAAAGATATGGTGGTCGAATCGCCATATACACAGTCCAATCCAACGGTGTATTTCTTATCCAAAGATCCCAGCAGCTTTGCGCTGGTGAAGATCAACCCCAAAATGAGCACACACGATGCTATGAAGAAGATCGGCAATGTATTTAAAAGCTATACTCCTGAACTGCCATTCGACTATCAGTTCGTAGACCAGGATTACGCCAAAAAATTCGGCAACGAAGAACGTATCGGCACGCTGGCAAGCTCATTTGCTACATTGGCTATTTTCATCAGTTGTCTTGGCCTGTTCGGAATGGCTTCGTTTATGGCTGAGCAGAGGATTAAAGAAATTGGGGTTCGTAAAGTACTGGGAGCATCAGTATTTAATCTGTGGCAATTACTTTCAAAAGATTTTGTATTGCTTGTACTGATCTCCCTGCTGATCGCCTCACCGTTAGCCTGGTATTTTATGCACGGCTGGCTAAGGAATTATGACTACCATGCCGATGTAGCCTGGTGGATATTTAT
>Ga0307510_10008897_pt1 | contig 11963 bp, 11 predicted proteins | sample 12_EM_MG_FD_207224 | JGI IMG/M metagenome (GOLD analysis project Ga0307510, IMG submission 207224) | Populus trichocarpa ectomycorrhiza microbial communities from riparian zone in the Pacific Northwest, United States - 12_EM | ecosystem: Host-associated > Plants > Roots > Unclassified | place...
GATTCAGGGTCAAACAGTGTTCGCACTTTGTTCTGACAAACTGAATTCTTAGAAAGATACTTCTTTACTAGAGAAGTCAAAGTAGCGTGAACATTAGTATAAATAGTAGGGCTCTCTCCGATGGTTGAGAACATCATCAAGCAACGGAGAAGAGACCTTAACAATATTATAAGTTATTACGATATTCTTCTATTACTTTATCGAACAATTCTTCTTGAGCCTTCCTGACCTATAATCCGTTGTCTCGAATATCCTCGGCCTAGATAGCTCGGAATCCTACAGTGTTAGCTACCCCATAACACTTTGTTGGTGACTGCACAAAGGCTAATCTGATGCCAGGAGAGAAACCTGCAAAACCAACCATTAGAGAAAGCAAACTGGTTGACTTGTTCCTCTCCATAGTGCTTTCGAATTAGGTCTTTACTAATTTGTTGAAACCAACCTCTTCTCACAGGTCTTCCCATCGCTCGCCTTTCCCGAAACTCATTAAAGAGTTCTCTCTCCATCGCCTTCCACTGCTACTGCCTCCCTCCTCCAGTGGCACGACACTGGCCGCTTTTCGCTTCATTGAAGTGGCCAGCCTGCTCCTCCTTCCTCCAGCGTGAAATATTTTCTACAGGAATGCGAAATCAGGCTGCTACCTCAGCCCGGGTTGGCTCACGAAGTTGAGTGGGGCTATAAGGTATTGATCTAGTGTTCCAATATGAAAGAACATGAAGTTTATAATTGACAGTATAGGAACGATGAGGGTTGCTGGTCGGCTTTTGTGGCTTCTGAAGCGTGTCGGACAATGGTTTTCGCTTTGGGCCAGGCTTTTTTTTGATGCCTGCATAGAATCGTTCGGCAGGCAGGGCTGGAAGATTTGGTTCGATCCGTATACGCCCACAGGGGAGATTCGAGCTTCTGGCTGGCATAGGTGAATTGTTGATTTCTGCCTTCGCTTGCTTTCTTGTTGTGAAGTATCACAGTGGAAAACAATGGACCTTTTTTTCTTCTTATTTAACGGGTTTATTTATTCAAAATTACTTTAGAGTCACAGTCGCGGTATCGTTGACTTGAGGTTCAAATAGCGTTGAGATTATCCTATGTCTTATATATGAGTCTTCACTGAGACAGTAATTTCCCGAACCCTCGTATTCAAGACTCTAAATTGACTACCTAGCACTAGGCTCGTTTATTCGAGTTCTTACAGTAGGCAGGGGGTGTGTCAGGTTTACTACAGGGATGGTTGTTGCTAAGTCTTGGCGAATGGGGGGTGCAAACCGTATGGGGACGGTTTTTCTTTTCTTTCTCCCCCTGCGACAACAGCAGCGGTTTTTTTTTCAGACAACGGGCAAAGGAAGATGTTTGGGAGAGTGCGCAACAAGAGGAAGGCTTGAGAGGGGGATCACCTGTACCTAAATAGTCGGACGTTGGACTTTCTTTTTTTCGCTTAGATTTTTTTCTTTCCGTGTGTTCTTTCACGTGAAGGGTTTGTCGATTAAGGTTGAATTGATCGTGGCTCTCTTTCCAGATGGCATTTCGCGACAGTGACAACTGCTGGCTCGTACCCCCCATGCTTCTAAAAGTACCGTATTAACTCGAAAAATTGAGTATCTCCGGGCAGGGTTCTAATCTCCGCACCAAGACTGCTTACCCTTAATCAAGCCTAGTAGTGGATAAAAAAGGGATAGCAAGATTGTGTCAACCAGTGTGACGAGAGTGAACGCAATCTTCCCATACCTTTTTTGTTCACTACTAGGACTAATTAGGGGCCCTTCGTCATGACACGGAGATTAGATCCCTGCCCGGAGATACTCAATTTTTCGAGTTAATACGGTACTCGTGTTTCTGCGGTCAGAACAGGTCACGTGGTTAAACACACTCCTTTTATCGCCACCATCCAATCATGTGACCTGTTCTAACCGCAGAAACACGAGTACGATCTTGGCGACAAAAGAAACTGACCCCCCCCCCCGTTTTACACCAAAAATAGCTGATTTTGGACATTCATAACCCATTCCAAAGCTGTATAGATTTAATGAAACCAAGCTATAGTGTAGGTAGTTGTTGAAACTTTCTAGGTAAAAATTATGAGAATTTTCCCATTCTCCCATAGGGGTTGAGGGCTTAAGATTGTCATTGGGTGTGGTTGCAATGTACCTTTTGTATGGGACACTCATACAAAAGTTGAGGTACCTTTTGGCCACCATCATGGTTCCTGGTATTGCACTATGGGTATTAGCTAACAGAGCTTGTCACATATAGATGATAATATCTAGACAGGTCCAAAGACTCTGAGGAATTTTAATGTTTTTTTTGCAAAGCAACTGGGCGTGATTTTATGAGGTGAAAAAGCCAATTTTTGGTGTAAAACGGGGGGGGGGTTAGTTTCTTTTGTCGCCAGGCTCGTACCGTACAGTCACAACTGCGGGCATGGCGAAACTGGGCGGGCTGCGCACAGAGTTCCTTCATGGGCGAAAATGGATTTGTTAAGGTCAGGGTTACAAAAGATTCCTAGGAATTACCGGTAATCCCTGTTCGCCGCCCGTCTAGTTTCGCCATGCCCCCGGTCGTGACTGTAGTCCTGGTTTTCTTTATTTCAGTACCGGATCGAAAGGTTTGCAAAAGGCAGAAATGGGTGTTGCCACATACCTTGCTGCATAGGGACATATAAAAGTATCCGGACAGCCTGGCTCTGATTTGTATGCGTCTTGGCACCAAGGTGTCCGCATACTTTCGGAATTGGCTCGTAGACTTTCTCTGCCCTTTAGTTCCCCTACAATCCTCCCACAGCAAGGCCACAATGATATCCTCCCCGTCGCCAAGATTCCCTATCCTATGCGGGGACTTATGCGGAGTGGAGTCGACCAGCTCTTGCAACACGGTTTACCGAGAAGTAATGCGGGAATACCTATCCACCTCTAAAATCGGCCTTGATATTCCTGACACTTTTTAACTATTGTCGACCGAAACGGTCTGCTGAGTTTACATACACTCTTATTTCGGAGGAGGATGTCTTAATCCCAATTCTAACATCGCACTTATGGGAAAATGGGAATCTTTGTATACGCAAATGATAAATTAGAAAGACTTCCGCCTTCCTCCTTTCTTTCTCATCCTCACTTTTCCTCATGATAACATCCACCGTGCTCCTTCGCTTCCCATCTACGGTAATCTCTTCTCTTCCGTTCTCTTCTCCTGTTTTTGTTTTTTCATTCATCTTCCCTTCGCTTCTCTTCTTTTCACCCCGACTTCTCTTCCTGCTCCCCTGCAACTCCCTTCTCCGACTTCCCGAGTATTCTTGTTTGCCCTTTGCCTGAGAGATAACGAACTCCAGATATATAGCCGTTGTTCTCGGTGTGCCAAGGTGACGCTAACGATCACATCACTGAGCGCCGGTCATTCGCAATATCACCAGGGCCCCATTACTGCCTTGGTAGTGGCTGCAATTTGTTTCAAGAGTCATACTTCCCGCGGAATTCTCTGGATGGAACACCGCGTCGGGAGGGGGACTCTAAGCCCGGCACCATAGACCTCGTGTATACGGAATTCACGAAGGGGCGTCTTGCCCTCCTTTGAACGTCATCTCAACTAAGTTACCATATCCTGTCTGATGTCAGGCGTCGGCTCACAAGGTCTCACTCGCCCTAAGAGAATAAATTAATTGCTCCAGTCAACAGAAATAACAATGCAATCAAATCAAGTCGGATCCAGCAACGAGAACCGACAAACAAGAGAATCGATATGAGTCCAAGAGTAAGCGAGTCAAATACACCACCGGTCTTAACTCGCGCGATCCACACCCTCCTCCCCCGTGGCATTGATTCTTAGAAGGCATAGGCATAGCAACCCTTGCAGTGGCTGGGCTCAGTAAACCTAACACTGCAACCCTAATCGCTTCCCCTCTAACCCACTCAGCGGGTGTTATTTCCTGTTGCTCAACCCCCCTAGGAATAGTGGATGCTGCTGTCATGCTGGGGCGCATTGTAGCAAGTGGCTCGGCCACATTGGCACCGGTCTTAAATCAAAGAAAGTTTGCTTACCAGGCCCTATCTCGCAGCATTATCTCACACGGTAAACACTGAATGATGGAAGGGATGAAGGGGTAGCTTTGTGCTGATTGTTATGTTTCTTGTAGCTGCGTCACGGGGGCTCCTCCAAGGTCGGTGCAGATATCGCAGCTGCATTATGCCCACCGTGTTTGGGCACACTGGTGCGGACCCCGGACTCCGATGGGAACTCGAGCAGGGCGGCCATCGGGGGTGTATATTCAACTACAGCTTCGCGGGAGTGTGGTTCAGTGGGGTTGGGTGGCAGGCCATCTGAGGGAGGCCCTCCTCGCGATTGTGCAAATCCAATATGCCCTCAAAGCAGGAATCGTCTGTAGGGTAGATGACCTCTTGGACGCCACTCGCTTATCAGGATGTGCGGGCGAACCTCGCTATTGCCGCAGCAGGGGATTCCGGATAAGTTCCTGAATTCCATTTAGGACTTAAGGAGTCCACCAAGGGGTCAGCTGGGGGGCTCCATATAGGGCTACAATTCCAACAATGGCGGAAACGTTGTTGTTACCCCCATCTCATTTTAATACCACCTACTGCTTTGACTCAGCTTGAGTGTGGGGCGCTTACTAGGTTGAGATCCTTCCCAGCTACCTCCTTGCCAGGAATCCCGTATTGATGAACTGGGCTGTCCGAGTAACTCTAGTCTTCACCAAATACGGTACGTCAGCATAGCCGGTCAGGGGCCTTCGATCAAAGCAGTCCATTTTCTACTGAGTATGGCCTGCAGTTTAGCCGACTCTTACCTGCCTCTATTTGAACCAACCCTAACAAGAGAGTCATGGTCTATGTCGAAACAAAGCGCAGCACTCCCCGGGAGATCACCAAGATCCTTCACGGACACTGCACACAGCAGCCCTCGTATACATGAAAGAAAGCTAGGAAGCGTTATTCTGGGATTTCACTGTCGCCAAGCGCAATGGCCAGAGTTGAATTTGCATCGCATCGAGGCAATTAAAGGTGTTGTCTCATCTCACATTTGGTTTTTAATATCCACTCCGAGTCCCCATGCCTGCCGGCCAGATGCCGGCTGGAGAGTCTCATATGCTTGCTTTGCTGGTGTAGTTACCAGTTTCTTTGAAATGTAGACTAAATTGAACATGCAATTCATAGCGCCTAATGTGCCTTCAAGTCATAACACATGATTACAGATATTTTCAATTCCGTACCCCGCATTGGGAACCTTAAAATTAGCCCTCTCACCATGTATTCAAACTATCTACCACTCGATATACCCGCCATGGGGTTAAGTTGTCACCCAAGAGAGCGAGATTTTGTGAGATTCAGTCAAAGGAACCCTACCATAACTCCAAGGCTTGTTGAGAAAGGCCTTGTGCGCCCGATCCGATATTGGTTCATACAAGTCAATCAAACAATACGGACAAATACCTAACCCCGAGCCCAGCTGCATTTATTCGCTTCTTCAATATGTTCTATTGATTGTATTTGCCGCATTTCTGTCGAGTCTTGTAGCTTACGGGTAGCCACCCTCATTGCGTTATATTATGGAGAGCCTATGCAGATGGCATTAAGGGCTAATCGTGCGGCTACACTCATTTCTCAGTCCTATCCTGTTACGCTAGCAGACTCACACTTGAGAAACAGAACTCAATTAATTCCTTCTTGCCTCCTGCACTACACACCAGCCATAGTATCATGTTATCAGAAAATTCAAGCGTTATAGATTAATTAGGTAGGGATGAAAAGTGACTCCTGCATATGAATACCTGTATTCCAACGATAGAATTGCTTGAAATCATTAACATGACATCTAGAAAAAATTGCTTGCTCTTAATATCCATAATAGGTGAAAATATTCAATTTGGAATATTGTATGCGGAGAGCGTGACGAGGGCGAGTATTCTACGCTGGCATTATTCTAGGGTAATATAGCTGGCGGCTGCTTGAGTTGAGTGTGGGTATCTACAGCAGATAACCAAACAAATTGTTTGGAAGAGTTTGCTCGAGTTGTGACTCTCTGCCTTTTTTCCATGCCCTAAGTATTAGGCGAGGTGGAATTTATCATAATAATAATATTATTGTATGGTAGGTATTAACCGGTATGATATGTAATATATATGAACGGTGAGCATTACATATACACGGGATCTCCAACCAACTCCACAGTCATGGAGCCTCACCTAGAGGGAGGATTTTTCCACTAGAACTCACAGATGAGTTAAGGAGGGAGGCTCGCCAGGTGTACCTCCCTAGTTGGGCCCCTGGAAACCCTCTCAGTAGGAATTTTGGTGGTATTTTTTATCTATACTGGTGGCTCAACCCTAGCCTGACAGAAGGAATTCTTTCGCAATTAGTCTCAATTGACATTATCGCAGGAGAATGTATGTCTAAATGCTTATAGAACTGCGGAGGCAAGCAGAAACACGACATCAGCATTGGGGATGTCATTCCAGTACCCCCTCTTCCATCACCACCGCATCCTTTATCCATTTCGAGTCCAAAATCGCTCCCCACACATTTCTCCAATTCAAACCATGATCTCGCGCTTCTGTTACCTACCATTCATGGTCTCCCGATATAGGATAACACCAGCAGTTAAAAGAAACCAGTGAAAATCTAGGGCTAGTTATCGGCGAAGAGCTTATAGGCTATATTCAAGTTGTGTGCTTTGCGATAATTCTATACTATGGATATATCAGAGTTACACCTATTATGGTGCCCTATTGATATTCCCACTAGGGCAGGCTAAACCATGATCTCATACAGTTACAGAATATAGCCTGACTACCCCATACCGGAAAATTACCGCCCTCGCCACCCTGTTGATACTACTAGACCATGCAACCGGTGAAGGATATTCGGTAAGTTAGGGTCAAGGCTGTAGTTCAAGTATTTAGGACCTCCCTTACTAGCACACGGCGGAATCAGTATTGGAGTAATAGTCTGGAAGGCGGGCTGTTAGAGATCGCTTGTCGGTAGTGAGAGGAATTAGATTGAGGAGATATACTAGCTATTTACGCACCTAGGATAGGTGTCTTCTAGTTTACTATCTATTTCTACCTAACTGCCCGCGAGGGCGGTACTGTACTATACACCGCTATCCACAATACCTAAAACCAATACCAACAAAACGAATTATAGGAATGAATAACAAGAACAGGGTCAGTCTAACAAGAACTCCAATGGGGGAAAAGGGAAAATGGCAAATAGACAGCGGAGACCAGAAAAACGCCTTTATCAAAATATATTTGTAAACCTATGGAGAACCTGCCTACGCCAATCCTTCACTCGGAAGTGTTTACGGAAGGGAAATATGTCTAGTGACAATGAAGGAAAAATGTAAAGGAGAAAAACGAAAAGACAAATAAGAGAGGCGGTGATAAGAGAGCGGTCGACGGCAAATGAGAGGGTAGATTGAGTGTTAGAATGGGTGTCAGTTTTCCGCGGAGGGCGCCAAAGCTCTAGGGGCCAGATGGAGGGAGACAAGGGTAACTAGGGTGATTAGGCTGAGGGGCCGCTACCTGCGGGCTTGGAAATAGAATCCGCGAGGTTCAATATCCTGGACTGTTGAAGGGGCGCTGCTAGCAAGGGTTCAGGTAGGACATTAGAGTGCGCCACGTCGGTGTTTAAATCATGAGATCGGAGCTGCATCCCCACCACACACTCGTCCCGAGTCATAGAGGAGGATGAGGGGGATGTGGGGCTACCGCGATCCGCCGCGGGGTAATTGACATCGCGACGCACCCGTGGGATGCTCACAACTGCATTACGTCCTTCGGAGAGAGCTGGCGGCTATGGGGTTTGGTTTGTGTCATCTTTCCGTTCCATAAGCATCTTGACTATTCCCTCATGCCCGCCCTCGGCGGCCCACGAGAGGGGTGTCCGGCCATACTCGGTGTCCGCCTGGTCGGGATTGACGCTCTCTCGTTCCAAAAGCATCTTTACTATTCCCTCGTGCCCGTTCTGAGCCGCCCACCACAGTGGTGTCCGGCCATATTCGGTGTCTGAATGGTCGGGATTGATGCCCTCTTGTTCCAAAAGTATCTTTACAATCCCTTCATGCTCGCCCTCAGCCGCCCACCACAGTGGTGTCCGGCCATGTTGAGTGTCTGCCCGATCAGGATTGACGTCCTCTCGTTCCAAAAGAATCTTTACAATTCCCTCATGCCCGCCCTCAGCCGCCCACCACAGCGGTGTCCGGTAATATTTGGTATCCGCTTGGTCGGGATTGACGTCTCGTTCTAAAAGCATCTTTAATATTCCCTCATGTCCGCCCTCGGCCGCCCACCACAGTGGTGTCCGGCTATATTCGGTATCCGCTTGGTCGGGATTGACGTCTCGTTCTAAAAGCATCTTTAATATTCCCTCATGTCCGCCCTCAGCAGCCCACCACAATGGTGTCCGGCCATGTTTGGTGTCCGCCTGGTCGGGATTGACGCCCTCTTGCTGCAAAAGCATCTTTGCTATTCCCTCAAGCCCGCCCTCAGCCGCCCACCACAGTGGCGTCCGGCCATATTCTGTGTCTGCTTGGTTGTGGTTGACGCCCTCTCGTTCTAAAAGCATCTTTATTATTCCCTCATGCCAACCCTCGGCTGCCCACCATAGTGGTGTCCGGCAATATTTGGTGTCCGCTTGGTCGGGATTGACGTCGTCTCGTTGTAAAAGCATCTTTACTATTCCCTCATGCCCACTCCTAGCCGCCCACCAAAGTGGTGTCCGGCTATATTCGGTGTCTGCCAGGTCGGGATTGATGTCCTCTCGTCCTAGAAAAATCTTTACCACCTCCTCGTGCTCTCTTGCAGCTGCCCACGTGAGAGCCGTCATTCCCATGCAATCGTATGCATTAACGTCCCATTCCTTCATCTCCAATACAGCAGGCGCTATCTCCGCGATCCCGAGAAATGCTACTCCGTGGAGCCCCGTAAATCCCCTGGGTCTTCCCATCTGGCGAAAGTACGGGCCCTCGTCGCCTTCCCGATCATGGTGCAATAATAGTAGTCGGGTAGATATATGCTCATCAAATCTATCGAGAAGCCTTAGCGCAAGTATTTTGACATTTCCCGTCATCCCCTTTCTCGTGTGCTTCCCCCAGTAGATAGAAGTATATTCTAGAAGGGGGGCCGTTGCAGGGGCCGAGTCGAGAGTTGGCGAAAGATCCTCTATACACCCAAAATTGAGGTATGTTAAGCAAACCTCGGCAATTGTTGAGTGAGGACTAGGGAATAGGGTCGGATCGCCCGAGAGATGCTCGTGAAGAGTGAGGTGTATCAGTCGGACCGTGGACGAAAACGCCTCGATCGTGACAAGACCCAGACAAGATGAAACGAGTGTCCGTAGCGCTGGAACGCTTTCTGGATCCAGATCTGTAGATCCTATCTCCACCCCCAGGGCATGACAGAGCTCCTGGGCTCGTAATGGCCGTTCTGAATGCAACACCCACATCAGGACTTTCATCCCGAGTACTGATTTATATCCTTTCTGGGCTTTCAGTCGCGTTAGGGCTGCCGTGTAGGAATCACTCAATCCATTGCCTCGTGTCACCTGTTCCAGTTTCTTTCTTCTCCGGGGGATTGTCGCTTCTCCTAGAATAGCGTCGACGTTGAGCGAAACAAGGAGGAATCTACAGTTCACGAAATCATTCGTCAGCATACATCACTCACGGAGTGGAGATGCAAAATGGCCCTACGCACATATAAGATATCCTTTCTAGGATAACTCTCATAATATCGGCTCGCAAATCTTCGGTCATCGCCTCTGGCTCAGCGTCCCTGCCTAATCTCGTCTCCACATAATTCCGGATGTCATTCGTAATAGGGCTGATGGGTACCACAACAATCTTGGTAAAATATAGTTGAATATCTTCCTGAACATGGGGCCTCCCGGTGAGGAATATTCTCGTGCTAGGGGACTCCCGAACAATATCCCTCAGAGACTCGAGAAGCTCTGGCAGACATTCCGGTAAACACTCGTCTAAAGCATCCACGCAGATGAAAACCTGGGGTAGCGAAGCAATAACAGTCCTCAACACCCTCATCAGATCTGCAAGTCGTGGCCCCCTATCACCAACCTCCTTTTGCGCTTTTTGAAACGCCTCCCGTAGATCCTCCGCGATCCCTCCTCTACCCACCAGCTGCTTCATAATTGCGCCGATGACGTTCGCGATTGTCTGCTCTTCCCGGGAAACGAAGTCGCAGTAGAAGGCTGCAACCGCAATACCTTCCTCCCGCGCCTGATCGCACAGGCTGTCTATCACCAAGGAGCTGGTGATTCTAGCTGTCAGTGTCAATTACTTCTTTAAAATAATCCCGCTTCTCACCTCAGATATGTTTTGCCGACTCCGGGATTCCCGGGGCAAAACAAGACTGCCTTATCGGCTCCACCCGAACCACCCCTCCACTCCCTCCACTCTCCCGTTTCCAAAAACCAATCCCCTACACCGTCGAACCGATCGGTGCGCACGCCGTGGTGTCTCTTATACGGCTCCAGTGGAGAGAGCCAGCGCATAATCTGCGGATCCTCCTCGGCGTTAACGTTATAGAAGATGTTGACACTACCTATTGTATTGCCGGAGTGGACATTACCGTCGCCGATGCTGACCGAATATGAAGCTTGGGCCATGGTATTCTATCCAAAATGTTGGTTGATCGTAGGAATGGTGTAGCGATTTGTAGGGGTGACTACCGGTAGGGGAGTTTATGAACCTCCTGTCATCAGAGCTGAAAAAAGCGGGGCGATGTGGCTTGTTGTGGCACAACCCCTATCCAATGATATCCCTTTTGAGAGAGCCTCAACGACTACGACGAGATATGTCTCACAATTGCTTATAGTGGCTACCGTATTAGAACACAGGTTATGATGGTATAATAATCCCAGTAGTAGAGTGTTGTATTAGGAGCAGAGAGGAGCCCAGGCAACAGGAAGCGCACATGTGATGGAGGAACACTAAAGTGTGGACGGGTGAACGTTCTGGGGCATGAACGGATATATAGGGTTAAAGTTATACATGTGGAAGCCTACTTAAGGTAATCTTTCGCTAGCAACCTCCATAGAGAATAGACCTCACGACATCCTTCTCCTATCACCACGCCTACACGATCGTGCCACCACCACCATTACTGTGGAGGCAAGCACAAACGCGACATCGGTATTGGGCATGCCATCAAGTAGCTCTTCTTCCAGAACTACCTGATCCTTTATCGGTTCCAAAATCGCACCGCACACATTTCTCCAATACAAACCATGACCTTGCGCTTTTGTTACCTGCTATATATAGTCTTCTGGTATAGGATAACACCAATGGTTAAAGAAACCGATGAGAACCCAGAGCCAGTTATTGATGAAGAACTTATATAGACTATGTTTAAGTTTTGTGCTTTTTCGATATTTCTATGATGTGCCGGAGCTCCACCTATTATCGTACCCCACAGACATTCCCACTAGAGCAGGCGAAATCATGATCTCACACATTTATGGAATCTAGCATAACTACCGAACACCACAAAATCACCGCCCCCACCATCCTATTGATACTAATAGACTATGCCCCAGTGAAGGATGTCCGTTGGGTTAGGTTTAGGGCTGCAGTTCAATCATTTGGGACCTCTCTTGCTAGCATATGACAGAACTAGTATTGGAGCGACAGCCTGCAGAGGGAGTCACTAGAGATCGCTTGACAGTAGTAAGAGGAATTTGGCTGAGATAGACTAGCTGTTTGCGGACCTAGTAAAGGTGTCTTCTAGTTTAATTTCGATTCTACCCAATTTCTTGTGACGGGCCGTACGGCACTAACGTCATTTACCGGGAACCCGATCAGGACCGGGATCCCGCTCACTCATAGCAACCACTGAAAAATCAAACTTACATTTGATTATCACAATTAATAATAGAGATACTACTTTGAAAATCTAGCTATAAGTACTTTAAAATATAGAGAATCTGAAAATATAGTTTTCATTTTCT
>Ga0307510_10008898_pt1 | contig 11963 bp, 8 predicted proteins | sample 12_EM_MG_FD_207224 | JGI IMG/M metagenome (GOLD analysis project Ga0307510, IMG submission 207224) | Populus trichocarpa ectomycorrhiza microbial communities from riparian zone in the Pacific Northwest, United States - 12_EM | ecosystem: Host-associated > Plants > Roots > Unclassified | place...
CCCCCCCCCGTGATTGTTCGATTGTTCAGCTACCTAGGGTGTTACATATCTCCTTGTCCATGCTTCGCTAGCACCCCACTCCCACCGCTCCACCTCTTGGCCCTCTTCTCTGCTTGAATAGCAGCCCAAGCGACTGATTAGAAGAGGATTTCAGCCATCAGCCGCGCTATTGAAATCTTAACTGTTAATTACATTCCCCTATCGTGAAAAAAAAGGCCAGGTTGCTTGGGGGAGGATTTCTCGGGCATATAAAGGTTATGTAAATGATACTATGTGATGGTCTGCTTAATGGCCCTATCTCCCGTAGAAGTAAGAATTATTCTAGGACGTCCGGAACTTGGTGTTTCGAATTCAGGGAGAAAACACTAAAGAGGTTGTTCTTCCAACCCCCCGGGTAGAGATAAACAAATAATAAGAGGATATGATACAAACGGACCTTACCAGGTAAGGCAACTTCATTCAACGCCCTAGAGAGATTCCTAATTATTATCCCAGTTTTTATGGAAAACCCACAGCCATTGCTGTCCCCCCAGTTCCCCTCCGGAGCGGGAGTGAAGGGTCTCCAATGCTGTCCTCAGAGATGTTGCAACAGGTGCAGAAAGTGTCCTATCCGATAAGGTTGATTTTCATGTCAGCATATCAAGAAAAACTGCTGAATGGGTGGGTCTGTATTTGGTGCTTTCCTTTCATGATTCCCCCGTCCGGTCCCAAGTACCGTAGTGGCATCGTAGTGAGGCACATATTATCACTCGCTAATTAACAGCCTGCCACTATCCACCATGCTATGACACAATTATAACATGAGATCTCCACGATGAGATATTTTCATAACTTGATAACCCCCCCGTTCAGGCCATTCCCCCTCAACCTTTATTCCACCGAAATATGGAACTAGAGATAGAAAGTGAATGCTAACAACAACCGACCAGATCTAGCCCAACCCCATCCAGCAGCCCTACTCCAGCGGGCTCGGCTCCAGAGATAGGCCCTGTGGAAGCGGCCACCAACATGCCTGATTGTCGGACAGCCCCAAGTTATCTTTCCTAAGGCGTCGCATCAGCTGTAAAGCCCCATAACCCCACTCCCCATAACAACTGCAAGCCCAATAGGACAAAGCCGCCAGCCATACTGTGGAATGGGGAACTCACACACACACTCGCCCCAAACCCAACCAATACCAGCTAAGTTACTCAACACCTTAGCTCATCTGCGAGATAAGATAAACAGACAGCGCAATCAATTAAACTCCCAAAACCCCCCACCTCGGAAAGCATCATGCCGTAAGAACTCGAACAATTAATTAGGCTTCGCCCTAAGAAGTCTGAAATGCCCTCTCTTGGATAGGGGGCGAGCGCACAGCGAAAACTGGCCCCTTCAGCTTGGGCCTAAGGCAAAGAAAAAGAGAGAAAAAGACAGAACTAGGCTACTTGGGTATAGCTAGTGGCACAATCTACCAAGTGGTGATTCGACACCTTCCGTAGGCACTATTGCGGGCGATCATGGGCTTCGGATCGCCAGCGAATTTGGATAGCCAGTCCCCTGCAGAAGGATGCTGCAGCCCCAGGTCACAAGCCAGGGGTGGTGCTATATAGTAGTACACTATTTTATGATAGTGTTGACATGAATGCTCCCTCTAACCTCTCCTTAAAACATCCCCAATCCCCTCAATTCTCCCCCACCCATTACCCATCGAGTGATACCTCATGCCTGCCAGGCTCAAATACTAAAAATTAAAAATTAATCGACCCAATTCAATCCCCTAAACCACCACCAAGCCTACCTAACCCACCCAACCCGCCAAAATGAGGTATCTCATACAATCCAATCCCACCCAATTTCCCTTCTTCGCCAATCATCCCACCCCGCCCAGAACTTCCCCAGACCAGAAAAGAAAGCCTTAAACATAGAAACGGAAGAAAAATATAAAGGAAAAAAAAAACCTCCAAAGAGCGTAATCTTCCCAGGCAGCGCACAGGAATGAATGAACAGGCGACAGCCGGCAGACAGAAGGATGTACACACTCCTCGACTTTTTCTGTTTCACAACACACCATCAACAGCACAAGCAAACCGAGTGTTAGATTCTACAATATGTTGTATTTGTTTCTTTTTTTTCCTTTTCCTTTTTCCCCTCCAAATCCCATCCACAGCACTCCCGCTCAATCACACTTGAGAAAGAGTGTGAAGAGAAAATATAAAACAGATTTTCGAACCCTCATGATCAATCGACAACAAAAGCACGCACAAAGTAAATAGAAGGGAGGGAAGAAAAGAAAAGAAGAAAAGAAATAACCCACTTCAACCGCTAGTAGATGAAAGCAGACATTTTTTTGCAGGAAAAAAAGAAAGAAAAAGGCAGATGGAAGAAGAGGAAAAAATGTACATTTCCGCACCAATCGTGATACGATACAAGATAGGTAAACAACGCGAATCCCGAGCACATTAATAAGGAAAAGACAGACAGACAGACAGGGGAAGGTGATAAAACTAAGTTAAAGCTAGAGCAAGAAAATATAAAGGCATAAATAGACAAGTATCTCTATTACTTAAACTTCCAGAATGTCCATACTTTGCTCCACCGCTTTGACTTCTCCTTCTTGGGAGGGGGTGCCTTCTCCTTTGGCTCATTCATAGGTGTCGATGGCATATTGGCATACATTCCCCCGACTGTCATAGTGCTAGATGAGGAGGTTAAGCTAGGTATGTCGTCAACACTCATGCGCATCTCCGGACCGGGCTCACCGAGGAAGTCTGAGTATGGGTCAAAACTAGATGTCGAGTCTGGGTATTCATCTCCGGGAAAGTCGAGCTGGAGGGGTGTGTTTGGGTTTGAGGCGGCGGTGACAAAGGTTGATGGTGAGTCGAGCGGTTGAGAGTATGCAGGTGGTTGAAAGTGCGCCGGAAGTGTGACGGTTGAGCTGGACGACTCGGGGGTGATAATGTCTGCTGGTGCGCCCTTGCGGCCCGAAAAGGACAATGGGGAGGATGGCTCGACTTCAACATCCGGGGGACAGTTGATCGAGTCAATTGATGTTGTGCTGCTCTTCGGGTTGAGAGAAGTGTTGGCCGAAAGTAGACTGCTCTCACTCTTCCATTCCAAATCGCGATCTCCTCCACTTCCCCTCCTCGATGTCGGACGTCCCAAATCATCAGATCCCCATTCCATCACTACATCCTCCTGCCAATTCGCCCCATCACCATCAACTACCTTGATACCAATCCCAAGACCCTCCCCACCGTTCATCTTGCCTTCCTCCTCATCATCCTCACTTTCAGAGCTCTCCTCACTATCCTCCTCCTCTTCATCCTCCTCGAACACATCGGCCATATGACCATCACCCTCGTGCTCCGAGAGAGAGAAAAGTTGCATCTCCGGCATGCTCTCACTACGTCTATGAAAGTACCCATTTCCCTTCAATCCAACCGCAGAATGCATCCTTCTCCGCCTAGCAGCGGCAAATCCAGCACTGGGTCCGGTAGGAGTTTTGAAAGGCCCTAAAGCAGCATCCAAGTCAATGATAGGGCTCTCAACTCCAGTGTCGATGGCAATGTTCTCCGAGCTGGAGTTCGCTCCTAGGGATTCATCAACCGGCATGAGAACATAGCTCTCGTTCCAAGCAGCCGAAATCCACTCGTTGTCGCCCAATTGATGCTCTGACCTTGGCAATGGTGGTGTTGGCGATCTCCTTGGGAGAGCTCTAAGTTGCCGCTTCGAGTGACGAAGCCCACGCCCCTTACCCAGAATTGTCCCAGCCCAGTTCTTGATCTGTTTCTTACTCTTCCTCTTCTTCTTCTGTTTTTTAGACACCGATTCTGAAGGCTCCTTAGAAATAGCTAGCACATCATCGCTCGCACTAGAAGGAAGGTTATGATCGTCGGAGAAAGTTCCGGTTTCGACCAAGGGAGAGTAGTCACTAAGGGCTTTCTTATGCATCTTCTTAGACGGCGGAAGCTCGGAAGAGTTGTCGGTAGTTCCAGGGGCGCTGTTAAGTGAGGGTGATGCTGTGGCTGGCCTCTTAAGTGAAGAAACAACCATTTCACTTGCCCTGCCATCTACTGCAACGCCTGGCGGAGTTAGCAAGATGGCCCCTGCGGTTGATGGTCGGTCTGATGTCGCCCTTAAGGCAGATGTAGGTTGTGTCATGGTTTGTGAATTGCTTCTGGTACGACCATGTCTTCGGGGAGGTGCAGCCTCAACTGGGGACGAGGGAACGGGCAAAGGAAGCACACTGGCAATACTGTTAACACTGTCTGTGCCCGCGTGGCCCCGAACGGTCGCCAAACTGCTAGTCTCCGTCCCTGCTGACATCGGCCGGGGAATAATTTCTACGTGGTCAATAAAGTGAACCCGGTTCTTCTTATCAGCTGCGCTCTCATAATCCATCAAAGGACAAGTTGGCGAAGGAAGTGATGAGGAACCTAGGACACCGTTAGGAAAATCCAAATAAAAACGTTAAAGCCGAGATATACCATTGAATCCCGGACTAACAGGAGCACTCCAACTGAGTAAAGGGCTGCTTCCCGCACTAGCGATTGGCTTAGGCGATGAAGCTTCTGTCTTCCCAGAAGCAGTTCCCTGACCACCGCTATCGCCAGTGCACCCCAAAGGTAGGTTTGGCGCACTCTGGCTCAAAAGACTCCAAACATCCCCACTAGAGATGGCCCCGGACCTGCGATGGGCATGACCTCTACGAGTAGCCCCTGGCGGTGGTGGTGCGCGTTTTGGTGCAACTTTTTCAGCAATAGCCGGGGAAATATCCTCCTTTTTCGGTTCCAACGTAATCGGACCTCCAAGTAAATCACTCAGCCCACGATGATGTGCCTTTCCCTCCGGAACCGGACCAACTTTAGCATTGGTGCTCAGACTCGCGTTCAAAATAGTCGGCGTAATTCCAGCCCCAAGTGCCCTAGCTCCAGATTTAACTCCCCCAGCATAATGCGGTATCAGTGATCCTCTAGCATCTTCTACTTCAGATTCCCCTGGAGAAAGGGGGCTCGGAGGTCCGCCGGCCCCAAAGGAAACTGCACCCGCCGGCCCCGAGCCGTTCAAAAGTAACGAATTTGAAGAACTAGATTTTGGTCTCGCAGCTGTGAGGGTGGCAGAGGCTAATGCAGCAACATTGTTCAGGGGGACAGACCCCCTTCGCGGAGGAAAGGCCGGAAACGAGGGTGGTGCACCAGGAAGTAACGATTGTGATCTCGCATGTGGTAGTGCAGGGAATGTGAAATTCGGGTTAACATCGCACTCCAGTCTGGTGATTGAAGGTTCGCGCGTGTGCGAAGGGCGAACAGTGGTAGCCATTACTATTGGTGATATTACTCTATCACAACGTATGATGAATTCCAAGGAGTCTCAGAAGAGATCGGGTTGTAATAGGCGGAAATAATGTTGGAGGAAAAAAGAAAGAAAAAACAGGATCGTGACTAAAGAAAAATGAATGTAGCGGATTCGTGCGGCGCGTGGGTCGGAGTCTCGTGCAGAGGAACTAATGTAAGAATTATTAGCCACCAACGCTATTTCAAGACCTTAACCCTCCCGCGAGACACAAATCGACCAGTCACCACCGGCCGCCCTGGACGAAGCGAGCTAAGCGGCTATCCGCCGGTAGCAAACCGCCGATAGTGCATCTCGAAGTGAAAAAAGATAGGGAGAATAAAATAATATCCACTTCTCGCTCTCCCGATATCAAGGCTCAAGGAGTAACAACAGAAGAAGGGATGGGGGGAGATGTGGTAATATCCAAACTAACCGAGTTTCTTGTTCCTCTGGTATTGACGAAGCAGTCTACCGTTGGAGGCTGCTTCTTCACAAAACGCAGAATTTCGTTCAAAAAGGAGTTTGAGAATCCGTAGGGAAATCACAATCTCCACACGTGAAGAATGCAATTACAAAAATAAAAATAAAGTACTAGTCGTAGAATCGGAAGGATAAATAAAATGAATAAACCCCTTCCCGTCGGCTAATGTCGGAGGATTTCTATTCGGTTAGGAGTGAAAATGAGGGGAATTCAAGAAAGAAAACCCTCCAAAGAAAATGCAGCTGCTAGAGCCTGTCGAAAGAAGTTGGAAAAATGAAGGAAATAAAACAAAAAAATCGCAAAAAACACAGGACGAAAGACGTAAAAGTCAATAATGCAGAGGTCGGAGAAAAATTGTTGGATGCCCACGAAGGCACAATAGATCGACGGTTATCCAACACTCCGGAATTTCCTTGCTCGGGTCTGCAGGGCTTTCGACGATGCAGGCTGACCAGTAGTTGGTAGCTGCGTAGTGGATGGTGGTGTTGAAGGTGCTCTTCTGTTGGTTGTCTAACAAGCCCAATAGGAGAACAGGTGCCTTGAAAAAAAACACCTGGACCAAATCACCATACACAAAGTAAAAAAAAAGGCACGAGATTTTGTGATATCCCTATTGCACTTCTTTCGCTACTTCTTTTTTTAAAATTAAAAAAAAAGATGTCGTCGCAACAAGGCCTTTTATTTTTCTGTTCCTCCTAACACGAAGAATGGAGAAAGACTTGGATTAATTGTGAAGATCGGATCGACAAGTCAAGGCCCGAAATCCCAGGTAACCTCGAGTAAAATGGGCGAAAAGATAGGAAATTCCGAAATATGTTGGACTTAACGAGCGTCGGGGATTGTGGCGGGGGGTGGGCAAGAGAGAGGAAGGAGAGGGAGAGAAAAGAGGGAGAGAACCGGGTGACGAAACAGAGAAACAAAGAAAGAGAGTGGACGGCCAACAGAGCTAGGCCTTGGACGAGTTCGCAAAGAGTCGGGAAAAAAAAGAAGGGAAGGGGGAGGGAAGAGGGGAAAAAAGGAAAAGGGAAAGGGAAACAAAAGAACGGGAGGGAGGGACGAAAGGGAAGGATGTGAGATGTGAAGATGTCGGGGGGGTGTGTAGAGTAGGGGGGGGTAGGGGGGAGTGGGGAGTGGGTGTGGAAAGGGTGGAAAGGGTGGAAGAGATCGAATGAGCGGCGGTGTGTGCACAGCAAATGAGTGACTGAAAGTGAGTGAAGGGAGTGAGAGAGTGACTTGGGTAAGCAATAACCAAATTGAGATGCGAGTGGCGGTGGGTCAAGCCATAGGGAAAAGGGAAAAACAGACAGGCCGGTGTGTGAACCAAGCGAGAGAAAAGCAGGAACAGCTTTTTTGAAGCAGAACCTGGACAAAAAGGTGTGTGGTGGGCACTGTCAAGGAGTTAAAAGGGTTGGGGTGGAGCGAGGGAGAGAGAAAATGGGAGAAAAGAAGTTCAGTTCAGTTCAATTCTTGTTCTTCTGCTCCAGTCCCGTTCTCATTTGACTCCCACCAATCAGTTGGCTCGACACAGATTGATTTGATCTTCAAGTGTCATAACTGAGGCAGCAGCAGGAGTGCGGTCCCGTATGATATTAACTATAACCATAATCCACGGAACAGGTGCGCGACAACAAATACCGGTACCTGGTCTCTTTCTGTTCCGGAAAGATGGGTGCAGGCTGGAACAAGTACTCGTATAATAATATCACAGCGGAACCGTACCGCTATCATACTATTATGTAGGTACCGTAATTCATCTTGCACCAGAACAGCACCTGCTTGTTGTACCAGTACCTCCCTGTGCTCGTACTTTACTCTCGACGAATAAAATATGAATCGAAGGGGCAAAAAAAAAAAAAAAAAGTAAAATTACTGGCACTCGAGTATGTTTTTTTTGTTTTTTCTTTTTTCTCGCCAGGGCATAAACCGGAATTGGGTAAGATGTGCTGTACTGTACGGCACAACCAGCAAGTCCAGATTGAAGAGTGTATGATATGTGTGCCAGAGTGGTGCCTGCCCAGCTTTTCTCTCGTGGGCACTCTTGTTCGCCAACCGCGGAAAGACGAGCGTTCGTCCGTGCAACTCAAGGCTAACCAAAAGCGAGACCAAACCAGCCCTCTTCTCCATCCTCACCACCACTTCTCTGAGGACAGGAAGAAACAGCAGGCAACCTCACACAAATATGATACTTGTACCAAGGTCGCCCACCGACCAAAGTTCTCTGTGAGCCCGATGCAAGTACTTTAGCGACCGCAAGCAATAAGTCTACGGGAGCCTGCGAAACCTCCACGAGGCAAACACCGGCCAACCCTTTCAGCACCATCCAAGTACTGTATTGTGCAGTCCAACAGTCCTGTCAAACCCAGATCAAAAGGGAATCACCACCCAAGTCTATCCATCGCCGCTTTACAGCACCGGTAACCTCCCTGCATCCCCTCCAACGCAGGGGACGCCCTCGATTTCTTGCATCCAATCCCCTTCCAGCGCCTAAAAATGGTCACCTTTTCTTCCTCCCTCCCTTCGGCATCTCGCTTTCGCAAGCGGGAGCTGAGCGAAAGAAAAGGAATGGAAAAGGAAAAAGAGGAAAGGAGAAAAAGCGAAGGAAAGCAGAAAAAGAAAAAGTGAAATATAAAAAAAAGAAAATATTGCTGCGGTTCTGCACAAAAGCCAAATGTGCCAATTTCCCCTTTTTTTTTGTTTTTGTTCCTTCCCTTCAATTCGGCCTGCCGAGGTTGGGCAAGCATCGCCCGGTCTGGCTGGGAGAGCTGCTCGAGAAACGGCACGATTGAGCCGCATTTTCAATGTTTGTTTTGCCCCCGCAGATCCGACGAATGGTTGAGTCTAACGCTAGTCGAGGAGTCAAGTACCCACTCCTAGTTCAAGGAAAACCAGGAGAACGATGTGTTAGTTGAAGTGTTGACAGGCCCTCACAGCACCAGTACTCGAGTAAACATTGTCTATGTGGCTTGCGCTTGGTCTCTATCATAGCTGCGCGGCAGCTGTCTCGATCTCGTCCAAACCCGTCTTGTGAAATAACTTACCCGTGTACGACGATCCCGGCAACAAAGATGAGCATCTGCGCATCTCAGTCAACAGCCAAGCGATGAGTGAGAACCATACCGGTACCGTAGTAAGAGTCTATCACAAGGGAAATGATAGTCATACTGTCTGTACCTCCCTTACACCACCGTAGGTACCGTATCACACTCTAGATAAGTGGAGCGCCGGTGGCAGATAACAAATAAAAGTACCAATCATGCCGTCGACGGGTATGCATTAATTGGGAAGTGGGACTTGTACGAGGTACTGTACCGTATGATAATTAAGATGAAAAATCTTACCCATACAAACTTCCTTACTCACTCCAGCGCCGCAGAATCCTTTCAAACCGTTCGAACAATCCTGCAATCACGCTTGTGGTCGAGTTTAATACGCACAAATGTGCAAGGCTAGTACTTTGCGATCCCATCATCACGGTACCGTAAAGACCCATATACAGTCGCACCCCGCTATAACGAAGTCCAAAAATTCGGAACTTTTCGTTCGTTATAGCGAGGTTTTGGAAGAAATTCCTTATAGGGGACCATTTGTATGGGGACAGGGGGTGTAAAATCCCAGAGAGTTCATTCGTAATAGCGAATTTTCCCGTATAAGCGGTTCGTTATAGCGGGGTGCGACTGTACTGTACTGTGCTGCGCACTACTAGCACTTGTATCTAGCATAAAGCAGCCGAAAATGAGATAGGCCCTTCTCTGCCGGTTGGGTGGTCGTGTAACAATAGCAGTCTCTTCAGATACTGCCAGATACAAGCACAGCACAGCAGGTGCCCTGCTACACAATACGGTAGAGAAATTAAAATTCTCGCCGCAACAGCCAGCACAGCGTGTATGTAATACCTTGGTTAGTAACTTGAAAACGGATTTCGTGATTGAAAGATGCATCTAGCAAGTGCAACACCCGAGCACTACTAATACTCCCGTACACAGGCCCGATACCCACCTTCCGGTCAGCAGCTGATGGAGTACCTGCAGTATGATACAAGCACCGACACCACAAAATTCCCCCACCTAAACACCTCCAACCAATCAATCGATCGATCAACAACATTGAAATAAAACCTTCAGCCCATCCCGTCCTTCCAAACCCTCCAAACCACTTAAATCACCACTGTACCTGAATAAACAGATGGCGCCACCACCACCACCGCATTGCTGTTGCGCACGTACTCGAGTACGTACAAGTACCGTATGATTACGCACGCGATGGAAAATCCCTGCGGGGGAGTGGGAGATTGGCTAGTTGGAGTCGTGGCTCGAGTGGGAAGGGTTTGAACAGTGAGCACAGCACAGAATGGCACCTTTATGCTGGACAGGTCAGCTCCTCGGTGACTCCTTTTTTCTTCTTCTCTGTTCTACGATATCCCACTCTCTTCCCCTCCTTTATCATACGTTCAACTCGACTAAGCCCCCGCACCCTATCCCGTCAACAACCTCCCTCTAAAAACTCGCAACAACACTGAAACACCCATACCAGCTTTAACAAAACGTAAAAATAAAAAAAAGATCTACCTTCATGCTCCCACATACAAGTGTGAGCACAGGTACAATACGGAGCCTAGTGCCGGGCCCCGCCATCGTCGCCGCATAACACCCATCCTTCAGGGTGAAAAGTCGGCCATCGAGTGTGGGGAATGTACTCGAGTCCTTGCGCGGTACCGGTACTACTATGGTATTGAATCATAGGGTATCACGTTATTTGTCGCCTTTTCTGTAGGGGTGGTGGGTAGGGTACGATAACCGGCAGGGCGGTATATTGTAAGGTTTCTCAGGCCAAGTCAAGGCAAGCGGAAAGTGATGAGATTGGATTGATGAGTAGCACAAAGCACCCTGTTTTAGGAGGGTGTGAAAAAATTGAGTTAATGAAAAGGGAAGGGAAGTTGGCTTAGCGAGTTCTCGGTGTCCGCGAGCTTGGTTGTACGGGAACTACGAGTGGATTATTGGTAGTGTATCAATAGGGTACAATATTGCTACTGGGCACTCCGGACATGATGGTGTAGATCACGAAGTCTCACTCTAAAAAGAGTGATGAATGCAATAATAGAAAGCCACCCTGTCGGTACCCCTCGTCCTATCATCGCGGATACTGTAGGCAACAAGCACCGTATCGTAAAAGCGGGACGGACGGACGGACGGACGGGCACGTTGTCCAAAGCACTGAACTCAGCTCAAATATCGTACTCCGCAGTAAATAAACAAAAACAAACAAACCCCCCGGGAACACCATTGATTTACACTCCCCCGAGTGAATCCCGAAGCCTAGTTTTGTTTGACTTACCTTTGCTGATGATACCCGTGTTTGGCAATGCCGGTAAGTATCTGAAAACACGGCTATCATTTGCACAGCCACCCAACCAACCAAAAAAACACTTTGGCTCGTTTTCGGATACTCCACGCTAGATACTGTGCAGGCGCAATGCTGCTGGTCAGTACGGTTCATAGCCATGGTTAGGACTTCTTCTTTTTTAGCCTCTTCGCACTTGGTTGGCTGAGCGATGGAGGAGAGCATGAGCGAACGCACGGCCACTGGTAAGGCTGGAGTCAAACTTATCTTCCAGGTGTTAGTTTCAAGCATTCTCAGCCAGTCAATCAATCAGTTATCATCCCAGGCACAATAGGCACGCATAAAACAACCGAATAGGAACCGGACCCTTCATCCGGGAGAACCCATGATACGGTTCGGTAATTGCTGTACCTAACCGCGACCAGGTGGGACAGATAATCTCCGTTGCCTCAACAACGACACTCACTCACTCCCTTCCTCTCCCCCTGACTTGGTCGAGCCAAATGGAGGGATCAGGTACCTAGTGAGACAAGATTGCTCATGTGCTTCACCCGTAACCAGAGCAACTGTGATAAATGGGGAAAGGCCGAATACAAGAGTTGTTCGCACTTGGGAATTTTTGGCAGGGATGGGCCGCTACCCCTCGCGAGGAATGCCAAGATGTTAAATAATAGCCGGGGCAAAATCTGAATCGTACTGTGCGCTCGATGCTATTTCTATCATATCCACGATCCATTAACATTGCCGCGATTTGGGCCAGGTTTGAGTCTTGGGCTTCCTCTTGTCTTTGGGTTACTGTACTAGTACTGTGCTCATAACTCGTGCTAGT
>Ga0307510_10008899_pt1 | contig 11963 bp, 9 predicted proteins | sample 12_EM_MG_FD_207224 | JGI IMG/M metagenome (GOLD analysis project Ga0307510, IMG submission 207224) | Populus trichocarpa ectomycorrhiza microbial communities from riparian zone in the Pacific Northwest, United States - 12_EM | ecosystem: Host-associated > Plants > Roots > Unclassified | place...
CCACCCCCCCCCCCCCCCCCCCCCCCCCCCCCCCCCCCCCCCCCCCCCCCCCCCCCCCCCCCCCCCCCCCCCCCCCCCCCCCCCCCCCCCCCCCCCCCCCCCCCCAACAGGTGAGCAAGGTGTTGCTTGCAGTCCTCCCATAGTGATTACTGGCCTTCTCATAATTGAACCTCTTTTAAGTCACTTTCCAGAACACTGAGGCTGTCGATCAATATTTTTCCAATTATTTGAAGAAAGCAATTAGAAATGTCCACTTTAAGAAGCCAAATTTACCTCTAACTAATATTTTTCCAATGGCTTTGACGTTTATGTATACACAAGAAAAATTCTGTATCAATGTTAGAAATCATAAAAGGTATCATAAGATACACAAATTCAGATCATAACAAACCAAATGAGATTGAAAATCCCTCTCTCTCACTCACTGGAAGACAAATGCTTACCAAACATTCAAAGCCCAAAGACAAAACAAGCAAATGAAAACATAAACCAGCAGAAACGAAACACAAAAAACAATTCCCTCTTCTTCTATCAACAACCAGACAATGCCCGAAACCCTAAATTTAAATAAAAACCTCACATCTATAGCCAAATTACAAAAGATCGAGAACAAAACAACAAGACTTAAAGCTTAGATAATATTTTTTTAGCAAAAAACAAAGAAACAAGCAGCAATAGAGCTGCTCATCCGTAAAGCACCAAAACCTTAGCTCATATACGGACTCAGAATTTAAGAAAGAGAAAAATAGGGTTTATAGAGAGAGAATTAGGATCGCACTTTCACGTTGACGCCTCAATTTGAGCTCCAAATCGGTCCTCCAAGGGTTCGAAAGTTTCTTAATCTGGGGTTTTGAATCGAAAGAGAGATAGAGGGTTTAGGAATGAGAGCTCAGAGAGAGAGAGAGAGATAAAGTTATCAAAATAGTGAGCGAAATTTTCAACGAACAGAGGAACAAAACCGAGGTTCGGGTCCGAGGCTAGGTTTGGAGTCCGAAGCTGAAGGCTAAGTAAAGGAAAGCGTTTTCTGGGAGAGGGAAGAAGAGAGAGCAAGTGGAAGTGGTTGAGGGTAGAGGGAAAATTAGGTGGTCCTGCTGTTAAAATCTGCCATGCGGCAAAATAACAGGTGGAGCCCACTTCTTTTTACTGTGATTTGCCATTTCGGTTTGATGGACTTTTATGATTAATTGATCTTGACTTTTTCATTTGTTGAAGGAAGGATTGATTGTATTTAAACTTCTTCCTTCTTTTTGGTCCGTGGATTTGGTAGACCGTAAGAGGGAAAAAAAATTTTGAATTCCGATGGCGTTTGATTTGGTCGAGTTCATCTGCATTTTATATGAAATATTCACATTCATCACCTTATCACATTTCTCGACTTGATTATACAGTTGATGAAAGAGTTCCTCTCTATGTATTAATTTGAAATACATGTCCATGATGCTTCAAAAATCTCAAGTAATTTAGGAGTAAGGTTTATATGGTTTGTATATTGGATAATTGATTAATCTTTTGATTTTAGCAATCCGATCCATTCTTTTTTGTCAAGATGGCTAGTAATCGATACCTATAAAAGGTCCTCTCTTGTGGATTTGAGGACTCTTTGATGCTTAAGTACGTATTTTTTTAGAAAAAGAACAATGATATTTTAGAAAGAGACTATAAAAATAAATATGCGATAAAAAATAAAGATCGTAAACCTTTTTTAGCTGAAGGATTCATATAATATTTATAGCTCATAAGTCTTTTTTTTTTTTGTAGAGAAGAGGGGTTAGAGAGTTATATTGCCCTGATAACATTAACGAGAGAAAATTCTCTGACACATGTATTAATATATGGATAAATATCTCTTACACATCATTAATGAGGGATAAGTGACAAGTCTTGATAAGACTCTTATACACATAGGGGTACAGAGATTAGTATCATTAACCTTAACATTTTATGTTAAAGATCATAAGAAAATAAAAACAAGTGGAATCTTATGTCTCAATATGGGATCTAGAAAGGTCATCATCAGTTCTCTATTCATTTAGGCTCGATATGATGACAAGTTCAAAGATGTTGGGTTTGGCAAGGCTCAGCACGTAACTGAACCTAGGGAAGTTAGGTTTGGTAGCTCGCTAGACCCACATATATGTGAGCTTAGCTCGAAGCTAAGTCTAAGGATGTCAAGTCTAGCAGCTCACCAACCCACGTGTACTTGGGCTCAGTGCATAGTTGGGTTTAGGGATGTCTGGTTATTACCATGCCTTTGGTCCTTTTAAACATGTGTTTTAGGCCAAAAATAATAACGTATATAAAACATGTTGATCCATCAATCCCCCCTCCCCCAAGTCTTTACATATTAAACACGTAAAAATATTGAAAGAGTACCAACTTTAATGAAAAGCTTTTTACCTAAGAGTTTTATGACCCATCAATAAAAAGACTTTTTACCTTCATCATGAGATTTATTTACCCCACGTAGAACTGTTGGGATTCTTCATGGTTAGGTGGCTCATCCTTATTTGAAAGAGATGGTCAGGTGGTCTATTTTCATCTAAAAAAGGTGTCGTCTCTTTGGGTAACAAAATGGTGGCGTGCATTCAATGTAGTAATTGAATAGATTTCTAGATATTTGAGATGACATAAAAGGTCATTCATCCAATAGTGAAGGAGAAAAGTTTGTTTCATTTATAACCCTAATCGTTCTATATTCCATTTTTTTTTTATACTTTCACTTTTCTGTAATTTCTGAAAAACATCCTCGCTGAAAAATCCTCAAGCCAATTTTGCTCTAATTTGAGGAGAAATCGTCATCTTATGTATTTTCCACCAAAAACTTCTTTTTTATTTTTTTATTTTGAAAAAAAAATGAACCCAAAAGTAGTCAGATATGTCCCTGAGAATAAGGATCTTGCTACTTCTAGTGAAGAGTTTAGGTTCTAACCTGAAACTAAAAGAAGTAGCAAGGGATGGGAGATTATTAGACTGGGTCCTAGATAAAAAGGGTGGAACCCTAGCATCCACCTTTGATAGGGAGGAGAGTAGTTCTCCCCGCATGAGAAGTTCTTCTCCTGCTATTACTAGGTAACCTCAAGGGAGAGTGCCCCAAGCCCCCGAGGATGATGCCCTTGGCACTTTAGGTGTAGAGGATATGGAGTTTGTTAATGGTCGGTAGCCAGGAGAGTACATAACTCAAATGTCTGTTGAGGTTGAGTGTATTAGCCAACCAATCTTGAGCTTTGCCTGGGGTCACTTTAAAATTACAGTCCCCTCTTTCATGTATTTGTTAGGGTGTACCTTCTCTTTCCAAGGGTTTATGAGGGAAGTTTTTAGATACTACCAGCTGGATCTAGGCTAGTTGCACCTAATCAGTGGATAATCTTATCCGTATTTGATAAGTTTCTTCGGCTTGTTGGAATCAAGCCTAGTGTTAATGTCTTTAAGACCTATTACCACCTAGTTGCTAACACCGATGATGGTAATGACATGCGTTGGTTATTTACCTTCATTAACAGACCTACAGGAGCCATGAATGAAATTCTATAGGGAAAGCTTGCTCATATTAAGAAATGAAATGGGAGGTGACTTATAATGAGGTATAATAAGTCAGTCAACCTTATAGGTGGGATGCAACAGATTTAGGGTTGTTCCTATTATTGGGGAGTACCTCTCCTTGAGGTGAATAACATGCTTTATCTAAGCTCGAATGAGAAGAAAACATGTGTTGCTTTAGCTTTGACCTCAACCGAGGATGACATTAACAAAATTGCTAGAGGGAATTACTAGGTCATGTTACAAAGTATGCAACTTCTTTATCCCTTGTTTTTTGTACATCTATGATCACTGCTAACTTTGTTTTTGTGTAAGACTAATAGTTGAATGAGAAGGGGAAACTTTAGTAAGGTTTATAAAGGAGAGTTAGTTGAGGTAAAACTAGAGAAAAAAATGAAGGACAACCCCATCATTATAGATGAACTTTTTGTTCTTAATGACTCTATTCTTAAAAAAAACAATGATGAGAACCAAGACACTCATAAAAATAGAAACTGGGGGTAGTTGTACTCCCTTACCTGAGGGTTAAGCAGATCTGACCCTCTTTAAAGTAATTGTGGGCGTCGGTGCCCTGTTTAAGAGAAAGAGGGTCTTCACCCCTGTGAAGACTAGTGTTTTAGCCTTGACTATAAAGGCTTTTATGATGGCAATCCATCTGCCTTCACTTTCAACTTTTTTTGTATAGGCAACAATTGTAGGGCCTTTTACCCGGGATAAAGGTTTGAGGATATTTTTGCCAACCTCGTTCTTCATCGAGCTCCTTTTAGTTTTCCTATTTTAACTGAGAAGGAAAGATAGGTTATGAAGGCTATTGTTGGTGAAAGGTCAAACCTTGGAAAGACTGGCCTTGAGGTGGTAAGGTAGCTGGAATGGATTCTCACCATTCCTTCAGACATCTTAATGGTGTATGATGAGCGTTATAACCATTATTTGACATTGAGTGGGAAAATAACCTTTAATGTAAAGAATTTTCTCGTTTAACCTATATTTGATTTTATAACCATTGTTTATAATAATCTTGTTTTTTTTATAGGCTTTCATGATGTGTGCCCATTCAAAGAGTCAATGGATGACCGAGAGGAATCAAATAAGGGAGGCCATTGCCAAATATAGGGCAAGCCAAGCTACCCTTCAATGACTAAGGAAGGAGAAAACTAATGTTGAGGTCGAATTGAGGAGCCTTAAGGTGACCTATACATCACTAAAGGAACAAATATAAAGTGTTGTTGATGCAGACCTTTTGATCACTTGGTTAAACAACCCACAACGAAGATGATACAACTCCCAAAAAACCAGGAAATTAGGTTTTCCCCTCGTCTCACCTTCTTTCGACTCTTACAGGATTGGATCCAACACCAAATAGAACCAACTTGGTAGCGCAATCCAAATAAATGTATACAACTCAAGAAGCAATAAAAAAAACATGAAAACATGCAAAAATAAAATTACAATGATAGTCTCACGAGTAGCAAGTGAATCTATCCGAATTATGAATGAAACTGAAGACTCGAATAAAAATAGTTGGGAAGTATGCAAAAACTATGAAAAAAAACACCCAAATATGTTATATATGATGAATATATACTGTAAGAATGAAAATAATAGAAATAAAACAAGTTTCAAAGTTGACGCAAAAACATACTCGTTTATGACAAGTTAAGTTTGAATCTAGAACCTAAGGTAAAAGATGTCCAAATGAGCTAAATTTTGATATATGGTGCGATTTCAAACCAAATAAACAAAATATTAAATTTGAACAATTTACGATAAGGTTTGATATGCAGACGCAAAAACATTATGAATCAGACCTAATCAAATCTGGAATTGAAACCCTAAGAAAATAATATCCAATTGACCCCAAAATTCATATATAGTGCTATTAGGACCCTAATAATTATACTATCAAGTTTGAGCTATTTTTGAGTTGATTTGATCCAATTTTTCCTTGTTTGGTTTTTCTACGACAGGAGCAAATAAATGTCTATTTGAACAACTATTTATTTCTCCTTTTTTTTTTAGTTTTTTATGCTACTGATATATTTTGGATAGTAACAAAAATAAAATAACAACTATTTGCTTATATGCTGCAAATTCAAGAAGAAGAAAAGTTTGGACACTAAGGAATTTTTTTGCGGAATTAACAAGAAACAAAAATTTTAGAAGCATATAACCTGATTAATGGACCAAGTTCTAATACCAAATGATGCGAACCTCTTGATCATGTGGTCAAGAAACCCATATGCTAAGACTCCAATTCCTGAAAAGCTAAGGAAACCAGATTTAATATCTTTTATTTTCTTTATTAATTACGACAACAACTTTGAACCTTTATTTTTATTTTTATTTTGGGCTTTTTTAATTAAGGGTTTGTGTTTAATTGTAAGGGGGACTTATTTAAGTACATAACTTGAGTCTATTAGGGTTAAAAGCTTAAGTTTTAGTATTTATAGCTTTCTTATCAGACGTGAAGGGGTTAGACTTTTCAATAATAAACTTGTTATTTTTGCCGCAAAATTTGTTTTATGTGTTGGTGAGATATAATCCCTTATTTGGTTTTCTAAAGCATTGAAAATGACTTATCAAAGAACAACCGACTTCGTAGTGTTATCCTTATACTTCTCATTCGCGAATCAATATTCATTAGGTAGAGGTTCGATTCCAATAGTGCTGGTGTCTAGATACAAGTTATTTTTATGTCACACTCATATCAAATCTGATTTATTTGGCTTTCCAAAAATTGGTGTCTTAGCATGTGGGTTGTTTGACCATATGATTAAGAGGTTCGCATGACCGCATGATTAAGAGGTTCATCTTTTATTTTTAGTTTGGGGTTATTGCCTTAAGGAGACCGTGTCAATCTCTGTCAATATAAGTCGTGCAATCGCACTAGAAAGACTGAGTCAATCTCATCCTTGATGAATTGTGCAATCACATTGGACATACCAAGTTTAATCTATGCCAAGATAAGTTGTGCAATCGTACTAGGGAGACTGAGTCAATTCCATCCTTGATGAGTTTAGGACTATTGTCCTGGGGAGACTAAGTTAATCACATCCTCGGTGAATTGTGCAATTGCACTGGAGATACCGAGTTTAATCTCTACCAAGGTAAGTTATACAATCGTACTAGAAAAACTAAGTCAATCTCATTCTTTGTGAGTTTGGGGAGAGGTCCTCGAGTATTACATGGAGAAAATGAAAACATCATCACTTTGAATAAGTTAATTCATATATAAGAAACATTTATGCTTATCCATTGATTATGGTATATTTTTATTGCCTTATAAGGTATAGTTAACTTGATGATTTGGGTATCCAATTTCTGCTAAGATCATAGTCTTAGTTCCATAGAGTTTTTTTAGTAGGTGTCTACATAGTTGATATACTTTTCCTTGGATATTTGCTAAAGAGACTTCACATCTTTTATAATTTAAACTAACATTCCATTTGTACTTGTTAAACTCTTTTAAGCTCTTAAGGTTCGAATGATATTTATAAAGTTGACAAAAAGGTGTAGACCAAATTTTTTTGTTTCACCAAGTCCCAAAAAAAAATAGGAGAAATTATATTCTGACTTAGAGCAGCAAAAATGTTGGATAGCCTTTTAATTCTCTTAAAAACAGTACATATCCAATATTCGCATTAGATCATACTTCTTAAGCTAATTTGGAATATTCTTAATCATTAAAGTAGTCTCTTTTACTAATGAACTTTATTGCTATCATTAACAGGATCATAAAAATGAACATTATTCTCCTAGTTGAGTGATGTTGCAGCTCTGTGAAGATTCTATTGGTTGGTATACTAGTGCTGAAAACCGATACAAATTTAACATAGAGGTCACTGAAAACCATGATAGAGGTTGGTTTTAGGTTATTGTATCGGGCTCGTCGGGCCTAACGAATCCCTTGAATAATTAGCACTACCTCAATGGGGGAGTCAAGCTTGATTGAGAAGTTATCAATGCTTTGATAAAGTGGTTGAGCTAGCAGCCGCATGGAGGTCCGTGACACGTTCTATTCCAGGTGTGTCTAGATTATTTGTCTTTGATGATGATTAAGGATGTCAATAAATCAGTTCTGAAAGAACAATCGATGACTTTTTTTATTATTATTTCTCATAGACAACGTCAATGATGACGACCCAAAAAAATCCAAGCAACTTAGGAGCAAGGCTCGTTTGTTGGATAATCAGTTAATCTCTTGATTTTAACAATATGGTCCATTCTTCTTGGTCAATGTGTCTAGTAGCCAGTACCTACAAAAGCTCTCATTTGATGGATTTAGGGACTCTTCGATGCTTAAATAAATATCTTTTTTAGAGAAAAGGCAATGATATTTTAGAGAGAGACTCTGAATAAAATGCAATAAAAAATGGAGATCGTGAACCTTTTTTGGCTGAAGGATTCATAAGGTTTTTATAGTCCATGAGTCTTGGTTTTTTATAGGGAGGAGGGGCTTGAGTATCATCTTGCTTTGATAACATTAATGAGAGAAAATATCTCTAACATATGCATTAATGATTGATAAATATGTACACGTCATTAATGAGGGATAAATATCCCTTATACATCATTAATGAGGTATAAGTGATAGGTTTTTAGAAGACTTTTATACACCCAGGGATGTAGAGAGATGAGTATCATTGATATTAATATTTTATTATAAGGATCACAAGAAAAACACAAGTGGAGTCTTGTGGCTAAATATGAGGCCTAGAAAGGTCGCCAATTCTATATTCATTTGGGCTCGGCATGATGACAAGTCCAAGGATGTTGGGATTGTCAGCTCGCCAAACACACATGTACTTAGACTCATTGCATAGCTAAGTCCAATGATGTTGGGTTATCACCCTGCCTTTAGTCTTTTTAAACATGAGTTTTAGGCAAAAGATAACGTATATATGTTGATCCATCACATGCATACATCATAAACATTTTAATATTCAAATCCATACCAAAAGAAATGTAAAGCACATTTTAATGAGTACAATAATCATAAGGAAATGTGATACTCAATTTGTTTTCATGTAATAACATAATATAGGTTAATGATTCATATTATAACACTTTATTTAAAAAAATAAGTAGAGACAAGGAATTTATTTCATTATCATTCTTTATAAGGTTTTAAGAGTGTCTCGAACTTTTCCTTGACCATCACTTTTGATGGTAGTGTTTTTCTTTCTTTTCTCAATGTTTTCTTTCAATAATCCTAGATTTAGGCTTAATGCCTTCAGATCTTATGTTTTTTCTTTGCAATAACCAATTTAAATGGTTTTTTTTTACCATTATAGTTCTTTTGTTTAAAGATTATGATTTCTTTCTTTTCTTTTCTTCCATAGAGTTTAATATTGTATGAAGTCTGTGGAAATTTTAAAAGTAAATTTAATACAAGTATGTTTGTTAATGTCGTGATGTGATGATATAATTTTTTATTCTAAATTCTTAGTATGCTTATTTTTAACATGTTCTACATGTGCTTCTTGAAACTAGACTAGCATAAACTATTTAGCTGTAGGATTTCCACATTTTATGATATTCATGTTGCTTCTTAAAGAAATATAATACACATAACTATTGAATATTCAAGGATTATTTATTTATTATGATAAAGCTATAATAATGACTATGGATTCATTCTTTTCATTGTCAATATGAAATTTTGATGTTTTATATTTTAAGTCCTTCAATTGTAGGATTGTATTGTAAAATGTTTTGTGATAATTTGACTTGAAAATATTTGTGGATGGTTGTCATAACTCAATTTTAGGTTTCCCCCCAAAATTATCCTTTTCTTTTAAAACTAAAAACAAAAACATCTAAAAAATAAAAATAAACTGGCAATTTGGCATGAACAGGCCGAGAAGAGTTTCAAATGTATGGAGGAACCAAACTGAGAGTTTGGACAAAATCAGGAACCTAATTGTACCAAAGATTGAAAGACAATGTAGATTTAATGTCAAATTAAATAATCATTGGATGACTTTACATAAAAATTAAGTCCGAGAACTTAATTAGACTTTCAGTATGCCAATTTGATTTAGTCACGAGTTCAATTAAAGAGTTAATTAAGTTGAAGAATTAATTTGAGTCAAATTAAAAGAATTAATTAAGTGCAAAGATTTAATTAGACTTTTAATGGGTAAATTTGATTTTATTATGGACTTAATTGTAAAAAAATAAGTTTGAAAGCTTAATTTGAGCTTAATTGAGATTATTGAAATTTTAAAGGATCAAATTTATTTTTTCCAAACTTGATTAGGTGAAATCAAGGATAAAATTACAAGAAAAAACAAAATGTAGGGGTCAATTAAGGGTCAAATTAAAGAAATTTAGAACCAATGACTTTTTTGCAAAAAAAATAATAGTGCCAACGACATCTGACATTGTTCATCATCTTCTACCTTTATACTAGAAAAAGTTCCTTGTGAAGCCACTTTTGAAGGCCATTTAATGCTCTATCTCTCATCCAAACGAGACAAAAGACGCATTATCCCCACCCCCTGACTTTGTAGTACACCCCTAGTCCTTTTCTACTTCGTTCACAGCCTTGCAACCGCTGCAATAAACAGCTAAAACGTCTAACATGACCAGTTTTTATAGTCTTGTTTTGTAGTACCAAATTGTTGGTTTCTAGCCAACGGTTGAGATCATTCCTAATAAAATCAATGGCCACAAACCATGCCAAAGAAACACTCCATATTCTTCTTTCATCTCCTATAAATAGGGGTGAATTTCATGCTTCATGCAAATAGAAAAGAAAAAACAAAAGCCAAAAAAGACCCCTGCACTAGCCTAAACAAAAAAAAAAAAAAAACAACCTTCCATTGTATTTTTTAGTTTGATTACCCTCAATAAACAACACCGCCACCACCTTGTAAGCACTAGACATGTAGAATATGAAATAATTCATGTTTTATAGAGGCAAAACAACATGGTCACTAGGCTGGGCTAGTGACCAAATTGTATGGGCTGGATTTATGCCCAACCCATATGGTTTGATTGGGTCCTCAATAGATCTCACTTTTCTAACTCTAGAGAAAATAAGTTGAAACATAAAAAAACATTATGGTTTGAATAAGCATCCTAACATGTAGAGATTTACACTACAAGTTGGTGATCATCTCCATCCTAAAGAACAATTAATATTCTTGTGAACTTACAATTCTCACTTATTATCTATGCAATTAGGATTTCTCCAATGCATAGCTTTCCCGAATGCTATATGTTATGAATACATTTGGTCTAGATAGGATAATCTTCAACACTCTATAATAGGTACAAGAAGTATCTAAAGTAAAAGAGCACTTCTTTAAGAATTTTCAAATAAAAGATTTATTTCTAGTAATGAGACATCAAACAGGGTTATTCATAGTAAAACTTAATACTCTTTTAGTTTTTTTTATTAATTGTTAATAATAATAATAATAATAATAATAATTTCAGTATAACCCATCTTTTTTACTTTTTTTTCTTTTTTTTATTCCTTAAACCAATTTAGTCCAAGTTCATTCAATCTCTACTTCTCTTATGCTAGTGAGTGTGACTGATAAGTATAGCAGTTGATGGATATCCTTATCTATTTTCTTTCGTGTTTTATGCTGAAATGGCCAAAAGAGAGTTGGACAATGTAGTAATGAAACTAGTTTTGTTACCCACACTCTGATGCTGATATGAATTTAAGGTGGTAATAATGTTCATAAGAGCATATTTTTGTTTTAATACAACAAGCGCAAACTTATAAAATAAAAAGTTGAAGCGGTTAAAACTTGATTTGATTGGACAAGATTATAAGATGATGTTGTTCGACTCTTTTTAAAAAAATCACATGATGTTTTTTTAACATAAAAAAAGGGTAAGGCATATGAACTCTTTGAAAGTGTCATTAACTCAGCCCCAATAGACAACCTTGAAACCTTTCGGGCTAATTTCTTGCTTAGCTTGAGCTTCAAATTAAATTATATGGGAGTTATTACAATGTGACCCAGTCGATTTGATAGGTCCAAAAGTAACTCAGATGAATAGTAATAATTTGGTTTTTTTTTAAAAAAAATCAAGATGATATCTTTTTTTTAATATTGAGACAATGAAACATTAGATCGACCTCTATCAACCTGGGTTTACCCATCAAAGTCACAACTTGGGTCATGGACGTGACCATAATGAGCTAACTTGCTTGGCTATCTATCTCTGTCTTTTCCATTCTCTTTTTCTCTCCCTAGATGGGCCTTTATTAGGCTAAGGTGAGATGAAATCCAAGATGAAACTAAAGCATTATTAGAGAATTAGATACTAAATTAAAAAAAAAAAGCTTGGCCTCAGGTCAAATAAAATTCAGGATCAAATTGAAGAGTTATTAGAGAATCAATGACTAAATTGAATGAATAAATAAATAAATGGTGTGTGTATCATACGCTTCAGCTTGT
>Ga0307510_10008900_pt1 | contig 11961 bp, 8 predicted proteins | sample 12_EM_MG_FD_207224 | JGI IMG/M metagenome (GOLD analysis project Ga0307510, IMG submission 207224) | Populus trichocarpa ectomycorrhiza microbial communities from riparian zone in the Pacific Northwest, United States - 12_EM | ecosystem: Host-associated > Plants > Roots > Unclassified | place...
TGTCTGCCACATCCGGGTTGACGTCTTTCCGTCCCAACAGTAACTTCACTACTCCACCGTGCCCATTCGTGGCGGCCCACGAGAGCGGTGTTGAGCCACTATGGCTGGGTAGATTGGGGTTGACGTCTTCCCGTCCCAACAATATCTTCACTACTCCATCGTGCCCATTCATGGCAGCCAACGAGAGCGGTGTTCGGCAATCATTGTCGAATATATCCGGCCTGACGTCTTCTCGTCCCAATAGTAGCTTCACTACTCTATCATGCCCATACTCGGCAGCCGACGAGAGTAGTGTGCGGCCAGTTTCGCTGCGCGTGTTGGGGTTGATATTTTTCCCTAATAGTAGCCCCACCACCCCTACAGACCCTCTTTCCGCAGCTGACAGCAGTACTGTTTGCCCATTATTGTCTGACTTATGGATGTTGACATCTTCCCGCTCGACTAATAGCTTCACTACCTCCTCACGCCACACACCAGAAGCACACAGGAGAGGTGTACGACCATATGCATCTGCCATATCGGGTTTGACATCCTTTCTTCCTAAGAGCAGACGTACCACCCCTTCGTGTCCCTCTTCAGCTGCCAACAATATTGGCGTTTGACCATATTTGTCTGGCCTGTTAGGGTTGACATATCTCCTCCCACGCACTATATTCACCACTCGAGGCGTCTTACCCCACCAGCCGTCACTGCTAGCGGCCTTAGCAGATGCCCGCTCCAGAATAACCCTCACAGTTCCCTCGTTCCCCTTCTCAGCAGCCCATGAGAGTGCCGTTCGGCGAAAGTATTTATCGGGTTTGTCGGGGCTAATAGTCTGCTGTTCTAACAGCAGCTTTGCAATTTGCTCTTGTCCACATATAGCAGCCCATATCAATGGCGTGATTCCCAAGAAATCCCTTTTGTTGAGATCGAGATTTGGCTGGTCCATGAGAGCAGTTGCGATTTCAACAATGCCGAAGACCGATGCGGAATGAAGTCCGGTAAACCCAATTAAAGGACCATTGATGGGAATGTCACGAATATATCGCCCTGTCCTCCGTATGAGATCTACTAAAAGTAGCTTGGTAGATATATGGCTTTCAATTTGGATAAAAAGCTTGAGCGTAAGAGATAATACGTCGCTTGAAGCCTCTCTCTTGGCATGCGCGCCCCAATATAAGGAAGAATATTTGAGGAATGGAGTTAACTGAGGCGGAGTAAGGTGTAGGGACGAAATGTCCTTAATGGTTTGAAAGTTGAGATATGTCAGACAGGTTTCTGCCATAAACGAGTGAGTGGCACCAAAAAGGTCAGGGCAAGTGTAGAGATATTCCTGGAAAGTGTAGTGAATCAAGCGAACAGTCGAAGCCTCCCTATCGACGATAACAAGCCCTAAGCAGCAGCTCAGCAGTGTCTCCACCAATGGAATCCTTTCGGCATTGATATCCGTAGATCCTATTTCGACCGATAGGGCGTACAAGAGTTCATCAAGTTGTAATAGCCGTTCTGAATGCGAGATCCACATCAAGGCTGCCATCCCGAGCCTCGCTTTCTCCCCACCCTGCTCCTTTATCCGTTCGAGGGTCGTACCGTACACACCCTTCAAATCTAAGCACTGTGTGATTGCCCTTAGCTTTTGCCGTCTGCCATAGGCTGTGGTTTCCCCAAGGATCGCATCCAAGGCTAGGGAAATTAATAGGAACCTAGATTTGTTAGAGGAGAATGTAAAAGCGATATTTCGATTGTGTTTCTCACTTACGTCTCGGGAATAGTTGTGGTAATGCTTTCGATGATTTCGGTCTCCAAACTGCCATCCATTGCGTCTCGATATCGGTCTTTACTCAATCTTATTCGGATATATCCCACGATATCATCATTGCTGGGTTTTATCGATAAAATTGCCGCTCTCGCGCCAAGATATCTTTCAATCTCGCCCCGGATGTGCCGTCTTGCCGTTAGAAATATCCGCGTGTTTGGGGACTTCTCAAGGATTTGTCTCAGCGAATCCAGAACTTCAGGTTGATTCCCCTCCACACATTCGTCTAGGGCATCAACACATATAAATGTCGGCCGCAATGATGTGATGGTCTGAAGCATCTTCACGATTTCCGGCACTCGTAGCCCCCTTCCACCAATCACCTTTTTGTGATCCAGAAAGGTCTCTCTTATCTCCTCCGGGATCATTTCTGATCCACCGACAATCTGTTTCAGTAGCGAACCGAGCATGTTTGTCGGAGACTGCTCCTCCCGCGCAGCGAAATCAACGTAGAAGCATGCGACAGCTATATTTTCCTCTCTGGCCTTATCGCATAACCTGTCTACTACCAGTGAACTAGTATCATTGCTCATCAGCGCCACCGTCCTTTCGCCTTTCCTCCGATAGTTGTCTCTCACCTGAAATAGGTCTTCCCAACTGCCGGATCACCGTAGCAAAGTAATGTCGCACGTTCCCCACCTTTGAAATTCGTCGGTTCGGAGTAGCCATTCCCCGACATTGTCGGCCCTACGGGTTCGTAGGTCCTGGTGTCGGATGCGGGGTTCAAGTGGAGACAACCAAGATAAAATCTCAGACCTCTCGTCTGTTCCACCAATGTTCACGTTGCAAATCACAATGTCGTTATTGAATGAGTTCGTGTTGTTGAAAGAGTGGGTGTTATGTGAGCGGAGTGTGTTATTATGGGAGTTTGTCGTATAGTTGATCAGTGAATCCGACATTTTTTCTCTAGCGTAGCGGTATAGAGGGATGAATGGTTAGGCTGCTGTTCCGTTGATAGAAACCGGATGGACAGATGAAAAGCGGGGTCATCAGAGAACTGGCATTGCGCCGTGGGTGGACGCTCGGCTTTATTAATCTACTTGTGCCTTGTGTAACCAATTCTTGGCTCTGGATTGGCGCTGCATGCCTGAACACAAATATCCAAGATTTAAGACAAACAGTACCGCATTTTCTGGTTAAACTCGTTTTCGCGCTAGGAGGTCAGAATAAGGTGTAAGTCAGAATTTTTCACAAAGTAACCCTTCCAAGTTAGTTGTTTCCCCCAGATAGATAGCAAAAGTCTCAAAATTAACACCCCATGGTAAATATCTATGAAAATCCTTCCCCTAAAGGCAACTCTCTGCCCAAAGAAGCTCTCGTATTTCGCCACACTTTCTTTTGACGTCTTAGCGTGAAAACGAGCTTAACCAGAAAATGCGGTATTCCCTTCAAGCGTACCAAGGTTCCTGTTGATTATGTAACGGCGCGCAGTTCCACAATCCTTCAGCACTTCTACGACGTGACTAACAGCTCAACGGAATACCAGCTCAGCGGAAGATTTACACAAAAAGTTAATTTCAAAGGTCGACAGCCACCGCAAATTCTTTCCGTTTGTTTCCAATGAGTATTCCTCTTCTAAACAGCTTGTTCCAATTGAGTGTTTATTCGCTACTAAGCGTTGGGATCCAAATCGTCGCCCCGCTACATGTGCCCGAAAACATCCTCTTGATACACCGTGCTCCTGAGCGATGGCGGCGATGTTCAGTTTTTGGATCTCTGAGAGCTTTAAATAAGCAGCTTGAGTTCTTGCCTTAATATCTGTATACCCTTCTGATATGATCGGCAACATAAGGTGGAATAAACAGGGGTCTGATGTTTTGGTTGAGGTTTCAATTGTATTGTATGCCTTAAGGGCATGAGGCGTTAAGGTAAACCTTCCGTTGCGCCATTGGGCGTGTCGTGGATGTGTTGCAAAATTTTGGAAATGCGCGTAGTTACATAATCACTAGGCACCTCGGCACGCTTAGTACCTGTCCTCGAGCATGATACTACTGGGGGCTCACTGAAATGCGCGAATGTTTGCTTCGCGCTTGACCTCCAATAGTAATGACAACCATCGGGCCGCCGAAACCCCTTCCCTCTTGTCAACATGGTATCCGTATAGATAACTTGCGGCGGGTATTTCACTCGAGTATTTGCTTCACTACGGCACTTATTGAGCCATACTAGCCAATAGCGGCCTGGGTTGAAACACTACAAGGGGCAACCTTGGATGCCCTCTCTTTGATGTCGTTCCATATTTCCCATATTCCTAAGTGCGGATCGGAACTGTCAGAACTGGGGAACCGTTTGGAAATATGACTACAGGGAAATATTGTACTCCTGCGCAAAATAAGTGATGGTGCTGTCGCACCTGTCAATAGCTTCCGTGACTTTGATGCATTGTGGGGCGGATTGTGTACGCCGTTACATAGTCAGAAAGTGGTTGACATGGGGGTTTTTCCGTTATTAGAACAAGGTCAAAAAGCAAGTGCCGGAAGTGAGAGCATTGTGGGATTTTTTTTTCTGTAAGAAGGAACCGTCCTGTGGGTCCCCGTCCTTTTGTGTTTTCTTCACCAATCGAATCGATTTGTTGCTGCTCTTTTACTTTTACTCTTTCACTTTGATTAAGAGCTTTTGTTTCCGTCTATTTCTTGCTTCTCCGTCACCCGTCCGGGAGTGCCAGTTGTCAAGATTAACAACTCCACCAGGGAATGCCCCCCGCTCCGCCACAGTGCACCATTTGGGCCGCGCTGCTATCCCTTGGGGCGTCTGGGGCGGTAGGATTCGCTTCCGGGGTTCTAGGTTCAAGTTGGTCCGAAGATAACTGTTTAGGGCTCTGGATTCATGTTCCCAGCGGAATTCATATCCACAAAGTGGCTCGGCATGATCGCGGCCTTGGATTACCGATGAGTCACAACCTCGAATCATGCCGGAAGAGGATTAGCCTTCCTAGCCACGAATTTTACTGTTTCTAACACTCCAAGATATAGCAGCCCAGATCCCCGACCAAACATCGTCCCAGCACAACACTCTCTATCACCATTCACGATAGCTCCACTCTTCCTAAGCTGCAACTCCGGTTGCCCTATCCCTCCCTTTATTCTTGCAGTTACTTGTGCTATTGATATAATTTTGGCTGTAGAATAGATTGAGGCTACTAGGAAGTTCGGGTATTTTTGGTGGGGTATAGTACAGGGTTGTTAAGCCACACCGGACAGTGCATCAAAACTTATTTTGCCCGGAAGTATATATCCCTATATTAGCTAGCTAATTTTAGGGTATGATGGTATTGGCGAATCATGTATTATACCGGTAGTACGATAAGCTAAATAAGCTAACTCATCGTTCCCGTTTCGCTTAACGAGGCTTCGGTTGGAAAAGGACTCTGGCGGCTCGGGTAACTGGGAGGCGAATCGCTTTGCACTATCTGGATTCTACCCAACCCCCCCACTGGCTGATTGAGCACCCTTTATTTTTTTGAGGACGAACCCAACATACCATGCCATCAAAGAATCGCTACCATCCTTCGGGACTCTCTTTCCCCACTGCCCAAGCTAATACCGTAAGAACTCGAATAACCAAACCTCGCCCTAAGACGTCCGAAATTCCCTCTCTCGGATAGCGAGCGAGCGCCCAGCGAAAACTGACCCCCACCCCCCGAGCTTAAGACCGAAAAAAAAGAAAAAAGAGCCAGATCCCACCGGTAAAGGAATCTTCAACATCCAAGCGTGACGCTCAATTATTCGAGCTCTTACAGTACACTAATAAATCATGAGCTCGATTATCCCGCCCGGGTGTTGTGCTGGTAGTCGCTGAAAGGGCTGAGAAGTGAGCGCAATCGTCCTATCCGCCGCGCCCTGGGTGATGACGGGACTGATCGCGGTACCCGAAAAGAACCCCCCGGGACAGGCAGGTATCTTGGCGTCCATCCGGATGACTTCCCAGGACAGGCGGCGGGTGCAGGTATCTAAGGTTGAAGAATTTGCTGGGTCCCCCCGGGTGACTTGCCGGCCCTGTAGGTACTATCCGGGAGTGGAGAGGAGGAAGGGGATGTGGTATTACACTTATCAGCCATGCGTGTTAACGAATTACTGAGCTAAGTATTATTTTGAACGGCGACGGGATCGGTGAACGACGGATGACGAAACGGAGATTGGGACGACGTCGAAACGGCGGCGGGGGAAACGAAACGAAAAATGCAAAGATTAAATCAACACTAAAGCCAGGCTCCCTAGGCTCAACCCGGAGAGGGGAACTTCACTTCTATTCAACTGCTGGCTCGCGGTCACGATAACTCACTTACCTAACTGCTAGACTAACGGTAGAGACAGGAGTAAATACAGACAATGAGGCCCTCCTCCGATCTTTCCATCCTCCTATTGACCGCGATACGGGTCCATTTTCTTCCACCCATGTTCCCCTTTTCCTTCCACAAAACCTCAATGTTAACAAAAGAAAGATAAATGTCATAAAGAAAGCTTCTTCCTGCTATATACCCTCGGCGCATCCGACTCTCTCATGTACTCAACTCTTTCAGAGTGGTATTCCTTCCGGCGCTGCACCGATCCCAAGCGCATATCTGAACGATTTGTCGGAAAAATAACGGAATAAGCTACGTGTATACTGAGCGTGCTGGATAGCATCAAAGACTTCCACCTTCCTTCTCGGCGGGCCTATCGATCCAGTGCGCATGTCTGAACTTCTTTGTCTCAACGGCAAAGGGATAGGTTGTGTGCGTGGCCGGTAGGCTGTGCATGCGAGCAGCTCAAATAATCCCAACATATTACAATCTAAGATTGCCACTCACAGTATGATAGTTGGCCATGATCCGGAATATAATCTTCAGCCCGGATTAGGTGTCAGTTTTATATGACCCACAAGTAGGAGTTTTATCATAGTACTTCGACTGCGGTGGCGCCCTATTGTGTACTGACTAATTTACCCTATACACATATTTAAATACCCAAGGGGGAATTCACATTTCCAAAGCTAATAATGCTACATACCTTGAACAGAGGGAGAAAGTGAGGAATGGGAGTGAGGTCTATGTCCACGGTTTCTTTTCGTTTCCATGGAAACCGTGCCGACTACCTTGTGAAGAGCGGCACGTATCTCTGCGAAACTACAGCATCGCTTCCGCACACTCCGATGGCGCTTTTCGGCTTTTGGAAAAATTTCTTAAATTCACAGCCCCCCCCCCCGCTCATCGGTTATCCTCCTGTCTGAGGATAGCCGAAGGATAGGGCAGAATGTAATGGGACCAAGGGAAATCCTTGGTTTGCTGTCTCTGGTATGATACATGTGTTGTGGGTTGTTTTGTTTGGACAGGGGGTGGGGTTGGGTGGAGGGCCGGCATCATGAGTGGTCACTCGGGGCACGAAAGGGTGGTGGCTTGGGTATGGAATTGCGTGGGAATAACTTGCTTTACACAATCCTGGGCTTGCCGGATAAATCTAACAACGTTTCTTTCCTAGTGAGATGTTGTGTGCTTGGTTTAGAAATCTACTGTTTGCGCGCGTATGTACACGTGTTGGCGGAAGCTACAGTGAAAACAGGAGGGGTATGAGGGGGAAACATTCATGGCGGATGAAGGGTTTAGGAGTAACAGGCGGTAATAAAGAGGTTAGATAGGAACACAAATCCCAGGTGGGGACTATAGGGGGATAGTGGCATCACGGAAGTCTCCGGCGGATAATAGGGATTTTTGCGGGGTCTGGTGTGAGTGATTATTGAACTAGGATGGGAATTGATGAGTGGACGGAGATGGTTGAAGAGCGTGGGAGAGGTAAGCAATACCTTGTATACCGGATTGCCTAAACTAACCGTTGTGATTCAAGCGCTGTTTGTGTGTCTGGTTGACTCTGGTCTGGGAAAGACCTAAAAGTTCGGCTATCCTAAGCTCTATCCACTCAATCTCGGTAAATTCCTCAAGGTTACAATTGAAACGCCGTATTCTGAACCAGGAATAGGGTAAGAAATTTTCAGAGTAAGTAATTACTGTACATGGAGGGCAGGTAGAGGGGGGAGGAATAATTAGGAAATATGAAAATTGGACGAAAGTTAGGATGAATGAGTGGGAAATAGGGATTACTCTAAACCTTAACGCCGAATAACTATGCAAGGAAGGGAATAAAGATTAAATGGTGGGGCGAAGATTCGTGGTATAACTGCAGGAATAGTGCATCTAGATCCGATCTCTAACTGCACTCGGGTGGAATCAGGAATCCGTATGGAATGGAAGGGAAGCAAAGGGGAGATAGCAGTGTCCACAAGACGAGTGCAGGATCCTGGGAGGGAGGTGAAAGTGGCTTGGAGAGGGGGGGAAACCGGCAGCATGTATGGGTGTATTTACGGGGGTGCCGAGAAAGCGGTGGATGAAGGTTTTTGAGGATTATAGAAAAGAGTTTGGGTTGTTGGGGCTAAGTTGTGTTGAGTTAGCGGATTGGTGGGCTTTCAGTAGCTCTACCACTCGCTTGTGCCGCTTCTGGGAAGCCAGCGAAAGAGGTGTCTGGCCATCGTTGTTTGGTAGATTGGAGTTGACGTCTTCCCGTCTCAACAGTAACTTCACTACCCCATAGCGCCCATACTCGGCAGCCCACGAGAGCGGTGTTCGGCCATCATTGTCTGGCATATCGGGGTTGACGTCTTCCCGTCCCAACAGTAACTTCACTACTCCATCGCGCCCATACTCGGCAGCCCACGAGAGCGGTGTTCGGCCATCATTGTCTGGCACATCGGGGTTGACGTCTTCCCGTCCCAGCAGTAACTTCACTACTCCATCGCGCCCATACTCGGCAGCCCACGAGAGCGGTGTTTGCCCATCATTGTCTGGCACATCGGGGTTGACGTCTTCCCGTCCCAACAGTAACTTCACTACTCCATCGTGCCCGTTCCAGGCAGCCCACAAGAGCGGTGTTGAGCCACCACTGCTTGGCATATTCAGGTTGACGTCTTCCCGTCCCAACAGTAGCACCACTACTTCATCGTGCCCATTCTCGGCAGCCCACGAGAGAGGTGTTCGGCCGCGATTGTCTGGCATATCGGGGTTGACGTCTTCCCGTCCCATCAGTAGCTTCACTACTCTACCGTGCCCATTCCTGGCAGCCCACGAGAGCGGTGTTCGGCCATCATTGTCTGGCACATCGGGGTTGATGTCTTCCCGTCCCAACAGTAGCATCACTACTTCATCGTGCCCATTCCCGGCAGCCCACGAGAGCGGTGTTCGGCCATCATTGTCTGGCAGATCGGGGTTGACGTCTTCCCGTCCCAACAGTAGCATCACTACTTCATCGTGCCCATTGCTGGCAGCCCACGAGAGCGGTGTTTGGCCATCATTGTCTGGCACATCGGGGTTGACGTCTTCCCGTCCCAACAGTAGCTTCACTACTCCATCGTGCCCATTCCAGGCAGCCCACGAGAGCGGCGTTGAGCCACCACTGCTTGGCATATTCAGGTTGACGTCTTCCCGTCCCAACAGTAGCACCACTACTTCATCGTGCCCATTCCCGGCAGCCCAGGAGAGCGGTGTTCGGCCATCATTGTCTGGCACATCGGGGTTGACGTCTTCCCGTCCCATCAGTAGCTTCACTACTCCATCGCGCCCATTCCTGGCAGCCCACGAGAGCGGTGTTCGGCCATCATTGTCTGGCACATCGGGGTTGACGTCTTCCCGTCCCAACAGTAACTTCACTACTCCACCGTGCCCATTCCTGGCAGCCCACGAGAGCGGTGTTCGGCCACCATTGTCTGGTACATCAGGGTTGATGTCTTCCCGTCCCAGCAGTAGCTTCACTACTCCATCATGTCCCTTCTCGGAAGCCAACGACAGTAGAGTCTGACCGGTTTGCCTGCATGTGTTGGGGTTGATGTCTTTCCGTCCCAGCAGTAGCCCAACCACTCCCACCGACCCACTTTCAGTAGCTGACAGTAGTACTGTTTGCCCATTATCGTCTGACTTATGGATGTTGACATCTTCCCGCTCGACTAATATCTTCACTATTCCCTCACGCCATGTACCGGAAGCACAAAGGAGGGGTGTACGGCCGTATGCATCTGCGGTATCGGGCTTGACGTCCTTTCTTCCTAAGAGTAGCTGTACCACCGGCTCGTGTCCCTCTTCAGCTGCCAACAATAGTGGCGTTTGGCCGTATTTGTCTGGCTTGTTAGGGTTGACATATCTCCTCCCCCGCATCATGTTCACAACCCGAGGCGTCTTTCCCCACCAGCCATCACTGCCATCTGGATTGGTAGATGCCCGCTCAAGAAGAAGGCCCACAATTCCCTCGTTACCCCTCCTGGCAGCCCATGAGAGCGCCGTTCGACGAAAGTATCCATCAGTTTTATCGGGGCTGATACTCTGCTGTTCTAACAGCAGCTTCGAAATCTGCTCTTGTCCACATATAGCGGCCCATATTAACGGGGTGATCCCCAGGAAATCCCTTTTGTTGAGATCGGGATCTGGTTGGTCTAAGAGGGCAGTTGTAATTTTAACGATGCCGAAAACTGATGCGCAATGAAGTCCGGTAAACCCAATTAGGGGACCGTTGATCGGGATGTCACGAATATATCGACCGGTCCTCGGTATGAGATCTACTAAAAGTAGCTTGGTAGATATGTGACTCTCGATTTGGCTACAAAGATTGAGCGCAAGAGATAATACGTCGCTTGAAGCCTCTCTCCTGGCATGGGCGCCCCAATATAAGGAAGAATATTTCAGGAAGGGAGTTGACTCAAGCGGAGTAAGCTGTAGGGATGAAATTTCCTTAATGGTTTGAAAGTTAAGATATGTCAGGCAGGTTTCCGCCATAACCGAGTGAGTCGCACCAAAAAGGTCGGGGCAGGTGTGGAGGTACTCCTGGAGAGTGTAGTGGATCAAGCGAACAGTTGAAGCCTCCCTATCGACGATAACGAGCCCTAAGCAGCAGCTCAGCAGTGTCTCCACCAATGGAACCCTTTCGGCATTGAGATCCGTAGCTCTTATTTCGACCGCTAGGGCGCACAAGAGCTCATTGAGTTGTAATAGCCGTTCTGAATGCGAGATCCACATTAGGGCTGCCATGCCGACCCTCGCTTTCTCTCCACCCTGCTCCTTTATCCGTTCAAGGGTCAAACCATACACACCCTTCAAATCTAGGCCCTGTGTGATTGCCCTTAGCCTTTGTCGTCTCCCATAGGCTGTGGTTTCCCCAAGGATAGCATCCAAGGTGAGGGAAATTAACAGAAATCTAGATTTGTCAGGGGAGAATGTAAAAGCGATATTTTCATTGTGTTGTTCACTTACGTGTCGGGAATAGTTGTGGTAATGCTTTTGATAATTTCGGTCTCCAAACTGCCATCCATTGCGTCTTGATATCTGTCCTTAGTCAATCTTATTCGGACATACTCCACGATATCATCATTGCTGGGTTTTATGGATAAAATTGCCGCTCTCGGCCCAAGATATCTTTCGATCTCGCCTCGGATGTGCCGTCTTGCCGTTAGAAATATCCGCGTGTTTGAGGACTTCTCAAGGATTTGTCTCAGTGAATCCAGCACTTCCGGTTGATTCCCCTCCACACATTCGTCTAGGGCATCAACACATATAAATGTCGGCCGTAATGATGTGACAGTCTGCAGCATCTTCACGATTTCCGCCACTCGTAGCCCCCTTCCACCAATTACCTTTTTGTGATCTTGAAAGGTCTCTCTTATCTCCTCCGGGATCCTCTCTAACCCACCGACAATCTGTTTCAGTAGTGAACCCAGCATGTTTGTCGGAGACTGCTCCTCCCTCGCCGCGAAATCAACGTAGAAGCATGCGACAGCTATATTTTCCTCCCTGGCCTTATCGCATAACTTGTCTACCACGAGTGAACTGGCGTCGCTGCTTGTTAGCACTATCATCTAGTTTTCTTCGAGAATTGTCTTACCTGAAATAGGTCTTGCCGACTGCCGGATCGCCGTAGCAAAATAATGTCGCATGATCAGCGCCGTTGAACCAGCCTTGAAATTCATCGGTATGTAGTAGCCATTCCCCGACGTTGTCGGCACGGCGGGTTCGGAGGTCTTGGTGTCGGATGCGGGGCTCAAGTGGGGATAACCATGCAAGAATTTCAGACCTCTCGTCCGTCGCAGCAGTATTGTTCACATTCCACACAATGTCATTGGAAAAGTAATTGAAAGAATTAGAATTATGAGAGTAGTTC
>Ga0307510_10008902_pt1 | contig 11958 bp, 9 predicted proteins | sample 12_EM_MG_FD_207224 | JGI IMG/M metagenome (GOLD analysis project Ga0307510, IMG submission 207224) | Populus trichocarpa ectomycorrhiza microbial communities from riparian zone in the Pacific Northwest, United States - 12_EM | ecosystem: Host-associated > Plants > Roots > Unclassified | place...
GGCGGAATGGTGATCTCGCGCAGGGTGTAGTCGGTGTCGCCGATCGTCGTCTGGCTGATCAGCCGGGCGGTGACTCCGGGGCCCGCCGGGGTCGCCTGGGCGGCGGTGCCGACCAGCAGAGCGGCGGCGGCCACCGACCCGGTCACGGCGGTACGGAACGCGGTGCGCATACAAGAACCTTCCGATGAGATCCTGAGCATCCGCCGTGAACATAGAGGCAGGGAAGGCGAGTTGGGGGCAGAAACGCCAACATCCACCCCCTGAACCTTCAGACTCCCGAAGCTCCCGCAGTCCCTCCCGTAAGTCCTCGGACTCTCAGAACTCCTCGTGCGTCTCCGGGTCCCCGCCCAGCCGCTGCGGCGTGTGGTCGGCGATGGCGGCCAGTTGGGCCGGGCCGAGCTCGAAGCCGAAGATGTCGAGGTTCGCGCGCTGCCGGTCGGGGTCCGCCGACTTGGGGATCGGAAGGGTCCCGAGCTGCGTGTGCCAGCGCAGCACCACCTGGCCGGGTGTCACGCCGAAGGCCTCGGCGACGCTCACGACAGCGGGGTCGTTCAGCAGCTCGGAGCCGCGCCCGAGAGGGCTCCAACTCTCCGTGAGAACACCCTTCTCGGCATCGAAAAAACGCAGTTCGTCCTGCGGGAACAGCGGGTGCAGCTCGATCTGGTTGACGGAGGGCAGGACGCCGGTCTCCTTCTCCAACTGCTCGATGTGCCCGGGGGTGAAGTTCGAGACGCCGATCGACCGGACGAGACCCTCCTCACGGAGCTTGATCATCGCCTGCCAGGAATCGACGAACTTGCCGACGCGGGGCAGCGGCCAGTGGATCAGATACAGGTCCACGTACTCCACGCCGAGCCGCGCCCGGGACTCCTCGAAGGAGGCGAGCGTCTCCTCGTAGCCGTGGTGGCGGCCCGGCAGCTTCGTCGTCACGACGATCTCCTCGCGCGGCACACCGCTACGGGCGATGCCACGGCCGACGCCGGTCTCGTTGCGGTAGTTCGTCGCCGTGTCCACCAGGCGATAGCCCATGCGCAACGCGCCGTCGACGGCCTCCTCGGCCGTCGCGTCGTCCATCGGCCAGGTGCCCAGGCCGATGGCGGGGATCTTCGTGCCGTCGTTGAGCGTGTGCGTCGGGATGCTGATCACGGTCGGACCTTCCCTTGACTGTGCGGTACACCCAGTATGGGCGACCGGAACCTCTGTCGCCCTGTGCGGGGATCGCTGACACGATCTTCCTTGGAACCGGTACGACCTGGGTACGACCAGGTACGGACGACCCATCGAGCACGGACGACGGAGCACGTATGACCACGGACAGCAGCGGTACGACGACGGACGGGACGGCGCGGGTGGACGGCATGGAGGTGTTGCCGGCCTCCGGGCACATCGGGGCCGAGATCACCGGTGTCGACCTGGCCGGTGAACTCGACGACGCCGTGGTCGCCGCGATCCGGGCGGCGGTGCTGCGCTGGAAGGTCGTGTTCTTCCGGGACCAACGGCTCGATCACGCCGGGCATGTGGCGTTCGCGCGGCGGTTCGGGCAACCCGTCGTGCTCGGGCGGCGCGGCAGCGCCTCACCGGCCGGCTTCCCCGAGGTCGAGACGACCGCCGACCGGCTGGAGCTGGGCGGCCGGTTCGGCATGGAGCACGAGGAGTGGCTGGAGCGGCGCAGGCACACACTCCTGCGCGGCTGGCACTGCGACCACGGCGCCCGCGTCGACCCGCCCGCCGCGACGATCCTGCGCGCGGAGACCGTCCCGCCCTACGGCGGCGACACCACCTGGTCGAATCTGGCGGCCGCGTACGCCGGACTGTCGCAGCCGGTACGGGAGTTCGTGGACGGGCTGCGGGCCGAGCACCGGCTCGGCGTCGGCTATCAGCCGCGGCCGGGCGACGACGCGTACGTCCGCCACCTCCTGGACCACCAGGTCGCCTCGGTGCACCCGCTGGTACGGGTGCACCCCGAGACGGGGGAGCGGGTGCTGTTCGTCAACGGCTACTACCTGGAGCAGATCACCGACGTCTCCCGCGCGGAGAGCGCCGCGATCCTGGAGATGCTCCTCGCGCAGGCGACCCGGCCCGAGTACACGGTCCGGTTCCGCTGGGAGCCGGGCAGCGTGGCCTTCTGGGACAACCGGGCCACCATCCACCTAGCCCCCAGCGACAACGCCCACCTCGGCTTCCCCCGGACCATGCACCGGGTGATGCTGACCGGAGACATACCGGTCGGCGTGGACGGCAAGCCCTCCGAGCCGATCGTCGGCACCGAGCCCGGCCGCTGGTGACACCGAGGTCAGACGGTGGGCTTCCACCCGAGCGCCGGCCCCAGCTTCGTCGCCATGTCCGTGAGGATCTGCACGTAGTCCTCGTGCTCGAAGGTGAACGGCAGCGCGAACGCCACTTCGTCGATCTCCCTGAACGCGGCGTGCGCGTGCAGGAGTTCGGCGATCTCCTCCGAGGTGCCGACGATGTCCGGCGCGAACATCAGCCGGGCCGGGCCCTGCGGTGACGTCGTACGGGGAGTGCGCTTGCGGGCGAACTCCTCGTACCTCGCGCGCTGTTCGGGCGATGCGGAGTCGGTCGGGATGACCACCAGGCCCTGGGAGACGCGGGCGGCGTCGCCGTCGGGGTGGTGGGCGCGGAACGTACGGATGTGGGAGAGCTGGATCTCCGCGAAGTCCCTTGACTCGTCCGGCCCTTCGGCCTTGACGACACTGCTCGTCAGGAAGTTCATCCCGTGCTCGCCGGCCCACTTCGCCGAGCCCGCGCTGCCACCGCCGTACCAGAGGCGACGGCCCAGACCGGGGGAGTGCGGCTGCACCCGGTCCGAGAACACCTCGAAGCCCTCGACCCCGCTGAAGTCGGTGGCCGGCTCGCCCCGCACGAAGTCCAGCAGCCGCCGCACCCGCTCGTAGCCGAAGTCCTCGACGTCGGCGGTGTCGGGGTACAGCGCCTCCTTGAGCTGGTCGAAGTGCATCGGCGGGCCGACGCTCACGCCCGGGTTGATGCGGCCCCCGGACAGGATGTCGACGGTCGCCAGATCCTCCGCCAGCCGCAGCGGGTTCTCCCAGCCGAGCGGGATCACCGCCGTGCCGAGTTCGATACGGCTGGTGCGCTGCGAGGCCGCCGCCATGACCGCGACGGGGGAGGAGATGCCGTACTGGAGATGGCGGTGGCGCAGCCACGCGCTGTCGAAGCCGAGGCGCTCGCCCAGTTCGATGATCTCCAGCGTCGACTCGTGGCCCCGGCGCGGATCGGCCTCGTCGAAGAGGCCGATCGTGAGGAAGCCCAGCTTCCGCAGCGGGCGTGAGGTGGGCGGCACGGGCTCCTCCGGCGGTCGTACGTCGGTTCTGTTCTGTCCTGATGGTGACAGGAGAACATTGCGGGCGGGTGATCAGCGCAGCGGGATGGTGATCTCGTCCTCGACCGGCGGGTCGATCTCCTGGGCGTGGTTGCCGGTGGCCGCGAAACAGCGCAGGCGGATCGCGTCCGGGGTGACGTCCAGCCGCAGGAAGCACTTGAAGAACGGCGGGCTGTACGTCACCGAGCCGGGCGAGAAGAGCTGGGTGTAGATCTTGCGCACCGGGAGGCGGAAGCGCGAGCGGCGGTCGGGACGGCCTCCGGCGCCGAGCAGGCTCGCGACCAGGCGGACGCGCCGGGTGATCCGGACGGGCGGGCCCGGGGTGCGGGTCGGCGGGATGCCGAGGCGCTCGCAGATCACGGCCGACGCCTCGGCCTCGGTGAGGGTGAAGAAGCGGCGCAGGTGTAGTCGGCGCCCGTACAGCCTGCTGTAGAACGCGAGGGAGTCGCCGCGCAGCGGATAGCAGCGGAAGTCCTGCTCGGTGACGTGTCCGATATCGACGCGCGGCACGGTGTGGGTCGCGTGCATGAACGCGCCGCCGCCGCCCGAGACCACGTACTGGAGGGTGCGACCGTCCGTCAACTGGACCGGATAGCGCTGGTAGTTGTGGATGTCGCCGCCTATCGCGGCGACGAAGTGGTGGGCCGGATCGCTGACGATGCCGTCGACCGTGCCGCCGCCCTCGATGGCGCAGGGATGGTGCTCGCCGTCCACGTACAGGGGTGAACCGGTGATCAGGATCTTCGGCGTGGGCCCCTTCGCCACCTCGCGGAGCCAGGCGCCTTGTTCGGCGTCGATCGTGCCCAACAGGCCCGTGTCGATACCGATGATGCGGACCGGTCCCGCGTCGATCGCCCAGTACGGGCCCGGCTGCACGGCCTGTTGGACCGGCGAGGAACGCAACTCCCGGGCCTTGTCCAGGCGTTCACCGTCGGACGGGCGGGGGCGGTGCCACAGCAGCGACCGCCACCAGGCACGCGTCAGCGGGCGCGGCGCCTTCGGCGCGGGCAGCGCGGGCGCGTCGTCGCAGAAGACGCGCATGAAACCGCCGAGATCCTCGTACCAGTCGTGGTTGCCGGGTATCGCGTAGATGGGCGCCGGATAGGCCTGGTACGGGCGGAAGAACTTCGTCTCGTAGTCGTCCGCGGTGCCGACGGGATAGATGACGTCACTGGCGACGACCGCGAAGGCCGTTTCCTGACTGGCCTTCAGAAAGCCCGGCACGACGGCGTATTGAGGATCGTCGCCCTCGCCGGTGTCACCGATGACCATGAAGGAGAAGGTGTCGGGATCGTCGCGCCGGATCACCTTGTCGGCGGCTGCCCCGGCGGCCGCGCGCTGCGCCACCCAACGGCTGCGGGTGTCGCTGGTCGGGTCCCCGAACCAGGACGCCAGCACACCGTTGCGTGCGGCCCACAGGGTCCTCGGGTCGAGCCACGAGACCTTCTTGACGTGGGACGGCATGAGCTGCTGATACGCGCCGCGCTCCCCGGCGCCCCAACCGGCGCCTTCGGGAGTATCGCGTGAAGATTCGGACACCGGTGCACCGTAACAACGAGCCAACGCGGTGCCAGAGGCAGGGGCCTGACAACATCAACTCGACGTTGCTCAACCGAAAGGCCCCCGCATGCCCGGCGAAGCCGACTTCATCGATCTGATCCCCGACCCCGAACTCCGTTCGGACCGGCTGCTGTTGGGCATCCGCCATTTCGACGAACCCTTCCTCCTCTCCGTCTCCCTCTCCCAGGGCCTGGGCTCCAGCGACCTCTGGCTGGACCGGGGGAAGGCGGGCAGGACATGGCTCGCGGAGTTCCGCCGGGTCGGCGACCGGGTCCTGTTCGCCGTCCGCAACAAGCACTTCCTGACCTCCGGCGACGCGGCCGCCGTACGGGCCGGGGACGAGTCGTTCGCGCTGTCCGTGCTGTGGAGCGGGCCCGTGCTGCGTGAGGAGAACGGCGCGGCGGTCGTGGACGCGACCGGGCTCGTCCTCGCCGACCACGACGCGATCGCCGAGCATCTGCACGCCCGCGAGCAGGGCGACTACACGATCGACGCGTCCACGAGCCTCCCGCTCGTCGCCGACAGCCGCACCGGCCCCACCGCCGTCCGGCTGCCCGCGCTGCTCACCTTCCGGGGTCCCGGCCGAGGGCCGGCGGTCCGGGCCGTCGCCGCCGACCCGCGCGCCCTCACCGTCGTCCAGCAGCTGAACCTGCTGCGGCTGCCCGCGTCCCCGCTGCCCGTCCGGCGCTACCACCCCGCCTCGGGCGGCTACGGCATGGGCTACGCCGACCACGGCCTCGTCGGCCGGGCGAGCACCCAGGTCAAGCTCCAGCCCCGCTTCCGCGCGGAACCCGGCGGTGCCCCGATCGTCTTCCGGATCGACCCGGCCGTCCCCGAACCCTTCCGCTCGGCGGTCGTCGAGGGCGGCAACTGGTGGCAGCAGGCCTTCGCCCGGATCGGACTCCCCGACGCCTACCGGGTCGAACCCGGCGACGACGGCTTCGACCCCTACGACTCAGACGTCAACGGGGTGGTCTGGGTGCACCGGGCGGGCCGCGGCTGGTCCCTCGGGCAGGGCCTGACCGACCCGCGCACCGGCGAGATCCTGCACGCCCGGGTACGACTCGGCTCCCAGCGCGTCGAACAGGTCCGCGCGCTCGGCGAGTCCCTCCTCGCACCGTACGGCCGCCCGGACGAGGCCGAACGGCTCGCCGCCGTCGAGGAGTTGGTGCTCGCCCGGCTGCGCCAGCTCGCCGCGCACGAGATCGGCCACGCCCTCGGCTTCATGCACAACTTCGCCAGTACGCAGCACCCCGAGCCGTCCGTCATGGACTACCCGCACGCGCGCATCCAGGTCACGGAGGAGGGCGACCTCGACCTGTCCGCCGCGTACAGCACGGGACTCGGGCCGTGGGACCACTTCCTTGTCGCCCATGCCTACGGCCGGTTCGACGCCTCCGACGAGGAGGCCGCCCTCGCCGAACTGCGCCGCGAGGCAGCCGAGTCGGGCCTCGTCCACATCTCCGACGAGGATGCCCAGGGTGCGGACGCCGCCCACGCCGACGCCGTCACCTGGGTCAGCGGGCCGGACGCCCTCCAGGCACTGGAGACGATGCTGCGTGTCCGCCGCAGCGCACTGGACGGATTCTCCCGAGGGGTGCTGCCGCCCGACCGGCAGACGGGTGAACTGGAGGAACGGGCCGTCCTGTTGCACCTTCTGCACCGGCACGAGGTGACGGCCGTGGCCCGGCTGGTGGGTGGGGTGCGCTACGCGTACGGCCTCGCGGGCGAGGACGGCCGGGGTGCACAAGCGGTCGACGCGGCCACCCAGCACACGGCGCTGGCCCGCCTCGCCGAACTGCTGCGGGCCGAGCAACTCGCGCTGCCCAGCTCTGTGTTGGACGCCCTCACTCCGCCCGCGATCCGCTACGACCGGACGGATCAGTACCTCGACACCGGTGCCGGGCGGATCTTCGACCCCTTCGAGGCCGTACGGGTCGCGACCGCGCTGGTCACGGGGGACCTGTTGGACCCGGCCCGGCTCAACCGCGTGGCCTGGCAGCATGCCGCCGACCCCGCGTCGCCCGGTGTCACCGACATCGTCGACGCGCTCCTCGCCGCCACCTGGCGCCGTACCGACCCGGTACCCGCCGAGCTGCCCGGCGGGGCCGCCGTGCAACACGCGGCCGACTGGACCCTCCTGAACCACCTGCTGACCCTGCTCGACGACACGGCGCTCCACGCGCCGGTCCGCATGTCGCTGCGCGGCGCCGTGCGGCGGCTCGGGACGGAGCTGCGGTGCCAGGGCGACGAACAGGCGCGTGAGGCGGGCGAGTTGATCCGGGCCTTCCTGGCCGATGCCGGGTCGGTGCGGGTCGATCCGCTGCCCAGGGTGCCGCCGGGCGCACCCAACTGAGCCTGCCGTAGGGCCATGTGACGGCTACGGCAGTGGCCGGCTCAAGTCGGGCCGTGGGACGCGGTGTCGGTCACCATTCCCCGGGGTGGCGCGGGGTGCCGTACGGATCGGGGCGGCCGCGTGCGGGAGCGGCCGGGGTGGGGTGGGCGCCGCGGGGATTCGGCGGCGACGGGATGACGGGGCCGCCGTACGGGGCCGGTCGGCCCGGAGCCGGGGTGGCGGGGTTTCTGCGGGTGATCCGGCTTCGGCTCCGGCGGCTGCCGGGTGGAGCGGCCGGGCTCTCGTACCGGCCCGGTCGGTCGGCTGCCGGGTGGTCCGGTGTGTCGAAGAGCGAGTCGGGGCGCGGGGCGGACTGCTTGCCGCCGGCGTCAGGGTCGACCGGGTGGCGTGCGAAGGAGCGGTCCCAGTCGCCCTCGCCCATCACCAGCAGCGGGTCGAACATCACGACGACCCCGGCCAGCAGCAGGAAGATCGCCGGTCCCAACAGCATGGGAAGCAGAATGGAGTTGGCCGAGTCACCCGTCCACGCTCCGCCGGTGCCGTGCAGATGGACTCTCACCGCGGCCATGCCCGTGTAGTGCATCCCGGACACGGCCACGCCCATCACCAGGCTGGCGCCCAGGCTCGCCAGGAAGCCGCGGATGGAGACCGCCGCCCACAGAGCCGCCGTCGCGGCGACGATCGCGATCACCACGGAGAGCACGACCGTACTGGTCCGGTACTCGATGTCGCCGTTCAACTCCAGGGCCGCCATGCCCAGATAGTGCATGGCGGCGACTCCTAATCCGGTGATGACGCCGGCCGCGGAGAGTGTCCCGGCGGTGGCGCCGCGGTAGCCCACGGCGAACACGCCGATACCGACCACGACGATCGCCACGGCCAGACTCAGCACCGTGAGGCCGACGTCGTAGCCGATCCGGGTCTCCTCGACCTGGAAGCCGATCATCGCGATGAAGTGCATCGTCCAGATGCCGCTGCCGATCGACGTCGCGCCGAGCGCGAGCCAACCCGCTTTCCACGACTGTCTGTTGTGCAGGGACCGCACCACGCAGCGCAGTCCCAGAGCCCCTCCCAGGCAGGCCATCAGATAGGCCGCCACCGGGGTCACCGCACCGTAGCGGAACCCGTCGATCGTGCCTTGCATGAGCCAACTCCCCCCAGAGTTGTGGCTTCTTGTGGGGGGAGTATGTACGGATCGGGCCCGCGGCGCGCAAGCCTTTCACATCAGCAGTCGATTAACTCTGTGCTTTCCGGGGTGCACTGCGGCCGCATCGTGGGCGATACGGGGACAGAAGCGGTCAGGGCTGTTGAGGCTTCTCGCGGTCGATGAAGTCGTTGGCCTTGTCCTGCGCCATGTCGACCTGCTTGGCGTGCTTGCCGCCCGTGCGCTTGTCGACCATGTCTCCCGCCCGTTCCACGCCTTGCTTGGCCTGGTCGGGGTGCTGGCCCAGCATTCCCTTGACCTTGTCCATGAACGACATGGCTGTCCTCCTTCGGACGTGCGTTGGCCCTCCCAGCATCCCCCGGCTTCCCGCGACCCGCATGTCGGTGCCGGGCGGGGCGTCGGACAGGGATCGGTCGTCCCTGGATGCGTTGTGCCTTCATCCGCGACGGCGGCGCCGGAATCGTGGGTGGCGGCGGGTCCACCGCCCTGCACCGTCACACCTGGCCACCGGCCACCGGCCAGCCCCGACCCAGGAGCCGAACCATCATGGACATTCCCGAACCGACCGTGCCCGACCTGACCGGGGAAGCTCGCCGTGGCCACCGGCGGTAGCGACGGGATCGGGTTCGGTCTCGCCGGCCGCCTCGCCGCCGAGGTGATCCGTCCCGTGCGCAACCAGGCCAAGGGCGGGGACGCCGTCGGCCGTATCAAGTCGGCCCACCCGGGCGCACAGGTCTCGACCTCGGGAAGCTCGGCGACTCCTGCGTTCAGGCACGCACGAGTGGCTCGACCCCGTCGGTGTCGCGGGCCTTCCGGGTGCGGGACACGGCGAGCAGGAGTGCCTGGAAGACCGCTCCGGACAGGCCCACCCACAGGGCGAACCGGTAGCTGACGTGGTCGGCGAGGAGTCCGCCCAGGGGTGCGCCGATCGCGACCATCCCCCAGTTGAACGAGCGGATCGTGGCGTTCATCCGTCCCCGCAGCCGGTCGGGCGTGACCGCCTGCCGGTAGCTCATCTCGACCGGGCTTTCGAGCGAGATGGCGCCCGAGACGACGAAGAACGCCAGTGACACCGAGACCAGGGCCCACGGTCCACGCTGGGCGAGGACCAGCGGCAGCCAGCCGACGGCGGCGACGAGACGGCCCGCGATCAGCACGGCGCCGACGTCGAACCGCCGGGCCGCGTGTGCGGAGAACGCGCCGCCGAGCACTCCGCCGAGGCCCGCGCAGGCGTACGTCACGCCCAGGCCGAAGCCCCCGATCCTCAGCTCACGCAGCGCGAACACCACGAAGACCGTGCTGACGACGGTGTTGAAGAGGAGCATCAGGTGCGAGGTGAGCGCGATGGACGCCAGGATCCGATGCCGGTAGACCCAGGCCACGCCCTCACGCAGTTCGCTGAGGAGACCGCGCCGCGCGCCGCGGTCGGGCACGGGGTCGTCGGCCCGCACCGTGGTGAGCAGCAGGCCGGACACCAGATAGCTGACGGCGTCCACGAGCACGGCCAGCGGCGCGCCGACCACTTTGATCAGCACTCCGGCGAGCAGTGGCCCGGTCGACCCGGCCGCCGCGTCGGCCTGTCCCACCCGGGCGTAGCCCGCGTTGAGGAGTTCCTTGGGGACCAGCTGCGGGACGTAGGAATGGTTGGCCGCGTCGAAGAACAGACAGAGCAGCCCGAAGGCGAAGACACACGCGCAGAGTGCGGCGATGCTGAGCCGGTCCAGCGCGTACAGCAGTGGGATCGCGCCGAGGAGGAGGGCCCTGCCGAGATCCATGGCCACCATGACCGGCTTGCGTCGGCAGCGGTCCACCAGCACCCCGGCCAGGAGCCCGAAGAGCAGATAGGGCGCCCAGCGGGCCGCGTTGACCAGACCCACCTCCGTGGCGGACGCGCTCAACGTGACGGCGGTGAGGATCTGTAGCGCCAGTCCGGTGATCTGTGAGCCGAACGACGAGATCGCGGAGGCGGTCCAGAAGCGTACGTACCCAGGAACGTCCACCAGGCGCGGCATGATCGGATCGTATCAAGTGACCGTTCCGCCACGGCAGTTGTGCCACCGGTCACGGCAGCACCGACGACGCCACCGCCCTTCCCGCCAGCAGCGCGGCGACCGGATCGGCGGCCTCGTCCAGTTCGATGAGGACCGTGTCGGCGCCGGGTGTACGGGACATCGCGTCGGCCCAGCCCTTCCAGTCGACGATGCCGGATCCCAACTCGGCCATGTAGGGCTGCTGTTGGGCGAAGACCGTCTCGTCGATGGTGAGTTCCACGTCGATGGGCCGGACCGCGTCCTTCCAGTGCGCCAGGGCGACACGTCGCGCGTGACGGCGTGCCACGGCCACCGGATCGCCACCGCCGAGCGCGATGTGGCAGGAGTCGGGGCACAGCCAGACATAGCGCGGATCGGTGAAGGACATGAACAGGTCGATGTCGCGCTCGTACCAGAGGGTGCTGTTGGACTCGGTGTGGAAGGCGAGCCGCACGCCCTGCCGCGCGACGGCCTCGCCCACCGCGTGGGCGATGTCGGCCATGCGGGTCATGTACGGGGCGTCGACGAAGAAGGGCGGCCGGGTCCCGAACGTCGTGCGCATGGGGAGTCCCGCGACGAGGAGTTCGGCCCCCACGTCGACGAGGAAGGCCGCGCGCCGTTCGGCGTCGGCGACGATCGCGGGCAGGTTGCCGGCGTCCCGCCAGTCGGGGCTGTCCTCCCCGGCGACGAACGCGCTCACGACGGCCAGCCCGCGGGACACCAGCTCGCGGCGGAAGCCCTGCGCGCTGCCGAAGGCCCGCAGCGCCGACTCGATGTCGCCCGGCGCGAAGGTGAGTTCGATGCCCGTGACGCCGGCCTCGTCCAGCGCGTCCATCACCCGCGCCCAGAAGAGCTCGGGGTGCGCCAGAGCCCACGCGCGTACCGCGTCCGCGGAGGGGAGACCCCAGAAGTCCGGGTGGTAGAAGGTCACGACGTCGGTCGCGAAGCGCGGGGTCATGCCGTCCCTCCCCGTGCGTTGTAGACGACGACGCCGTCCGCCTCGTCGACGGCCTTGCGGTAGTTACGGAACACGGCCAGCGCCTCGTCCCGGAGCACATCTCCTACGACCTCGATGCCCCGTGCCTCGAACTGCTCGGCCCAGTCCGCGCCGAGCGGGCCCTCGTCGAACGTGGTGATCTCCTCCAGCTCCGGGCCCTCGCCCGCGACCACCAGACCGCGCACCCCGGACCACAGGGTGGCGCCGTAACACTGGACGCAGGGGCGCCAGTTGACGACCAGCTCGTGGAGCGGGAGGCCGGCGGCGCCCAAGTCCCAGCCGCCGGTGGCCGCTTGGGCCAGACCGAGTGCCACGACCTCGGCGTGTGCGCTGGAGACTCCTGAGGCGAGGACGACGTTCACACCCACCGAGACGATCCGGCCGGTGTCGCGCTCGGCGACGAGGGCCGCGAACGGACCGCCGTTGCCCTCCCGCCAGTTGCGGTCCGCGAGCCGGTGCACGAGGCGCATCCGGTCCTCGCGGCCGGGG